>Ga0134124_10003029_pt1 | contig 13523 bp, 18 predicted proteins | sample KB304_FD_96880 | JGI IMG/M metagenome (GOLD analysis project Ga0134124, IMG submission 96880) | Terrestrial soil microbial communities without Nitrogen fertilizer from Kellogg Biological Station, Michigan, USA - KB3-0-4 | ecosystem: Environmental > Terrestrial > Soil > Unclassified ... | reverse complement strand
TTGAATGCGCTCACCGGTAAGTTTATTCAAACAAGCCCAGCGTTCACTGTTGCTGATGGTCAGTTGGTCAAGGTAAATCGCGCTGGCGGGTTATATCAGCCTTTCATTGCGTCTCTAACTACCGGCCACACACGTAGCAAGATGCACCCTCTTGAACATCGTTATAAAGCCCTACATACCGCAACTGATGGCATCTTTGCGCCCGGTCACCATACCGGTGCTGCACAGAAGACTCTTGGCGCTGTGGTGGCTGAGGGGCATGGCGATCTTGCATTGTTCCGAAACAAACTTTACATTCTGTATGGCGATGAACCAACAGACGATAGTTACCAAAGCAGTGTGTTTGATGACAGATACATACTCAAATGCGCCCGTCATGGGTTCCAGGGTACTGTTGCAAACCTTGAACAGATGTTGGTCGGCAAACTGCGTACATACAAAGTCAACAAGCCTATCAAGCTGAAGACTGCAACACGTACCGGAGTTGATCCTAACAAGTTTGTTTTGCAATCGCGCACTCTGCGCAACATAGGAGAGTTTAAGGTATACAATCATGGCTAAGCATAAGGCGCCTAAGCGCTCAAAGCACAAGGGTGGTGGTGGTGGTGGCGGCGGCGGCAGTGTCAGCGTTAAGAAGACACGCACGTCAACTGTTACCAAATCTCGCACACGTCGCAACACAACGCGCACTGTTAGGAGCAGACGCGCAACGGGTAACGGTCAGTATCGTTTCATCGATGCTCCGCCCCGTAAGGATATGAAACGCAAGTCACCAGACTCAGCCCCACGGCTGTATGAATGGCTTGTGAGTGAAGGTTATGTTGAGCCGGTCAATTCAGGTTCCGCCACAACTCGTGGCAACCGTCGGACACGCGGACGTTAATTAAATAGCGTGGGAGTTAGTATCATCATGGCAAAGTCAAAAGTAACATCCAAGTCCAAGTCCAACACAAAGTCAAAGTCCAACACGAAGTCAAAGACGCACACCCTTCCTGCTGGTTACAAGACAATTGAACGCGCACCTAATTGGGACGCGGTTAAGCATCCTGTTATCGAAGGAGTTAGGAGCAGCGTTCATTCCGTCATACTCAACAAGGGTAAGAAGGATGAACGCGCTGTCAGTGTTATGACTGTCAGTGACGAGACCATTGGCGATGTGACAGTGTGGGAGTCTGGAATGTTGGCTGACTTGTTCAGCCGCACGAAGGAAGGAGACACTGTTAGGATTGAATATCTTGGCGAAGGCAAGGCGGCGAAGCCTGGGCAGAACCCGCCTAAGCTGTTCTCTGCAGCGGTTAAAGAGTAACCTTTAACCTAACAGGTGCGGCATCCTAATAAGGGTGCCGCACTTTTAACGGAGTATCATGCGTAAACCAACATGCGAAATGTGTGACCGTGGCAACTGTGTGTTGTCCGCGCGTGGTTGGTGCGACACTTGCGAAACAGAGTTTGCAACAGTGATGGAGCGTATCAAATGCGCGTCAGATATAGGAGCCTGCACCTCTCCTATAACATGCCGGATGCATAGAAGTTGCGTTCAGCTGCGCGCTGCTGTAACCATTATCAACGGGAAGGGTTTATGAACAGACAGACTGAATCAACACGTATCAACGCGATTCGTTCGCGCGTGCGTGACAAGGCAGAGCAAGGCTTACTCGGTGTTGTGGCTGCCAAAGCGCGCGTGTCTGAGGGAATGTTGTTTGAATGGCTTGAGGACCCTGCCAAGATGCCGTGTCAATCGGAGCTTGTCAGCATTCAAGATGCTGTTGGGGAGCAAGTATCACTCCCCAACAGCCTTGACGACTAACCTGACACGGGAACCACTACTTAACGCCGTTATGTTCTAGGCTGTAGTGGTTCCCGTCCGGTTTAGCAAACCTTCCTCCCCAACGCGCATCAGGCGCAAGCGACTCCCAGTAAGTACCTAGCGGCAAGTGATCCGCTGATGTTCCAAGCCACATAGCGCCACGATACAAGTTGATATCTGCCGCTAATCCATACAGATGCAGACTGTTAGAAATTCCCTTACCATTTGCCGCGTTTGCATCTGCCTCTAACTGTGTCCTCTTAACCTGATCCAACGCAACACCATAGCCAAGACCATTGGCAAACTCTATGAGCTTGCCTATCAGCGTTGTAAACCTGCAGCGCTTCTCAGCTAGTGTCTCGTTCATGGTCCGATAGCTCCTACCAACGCGCCATCAAACGGACTGCCGCCAGTGAGTGACGCAGCCTCAGCGCCCGCCTGTGCTGCTGGCGCTGTTCCTGGCGGTGGTTCCGCTGGTGCTGGTGGCGCTGCTGTCTGCTGCTCTATCTGTTCACTCAATGCTGACGTATCCGCTGGCGGCAATGGTGCAGGCTGCGGCAGCGCGATGCTTGGCTCTCCATCCAGCGCGTTGAATATGCGATTCAACACGCTTGCTGCAATGTGCATCTTTGGAAATGGTATTTGACTCATGACTCTAACACCTTTGACATCAGAATTTTTGGTGTGATGGTATAACCGTGCTTGCGCATCAACGGTTCCCATCCTGGCCTTCCAACACTCATAACAACACGCGCCCCACGCTCGCGCGCCATCTTCTCTATGGCTATCAAGCCGCTCTCCGCTGCCGTCTCGCTATCTCCTGTTACTGTTAGGATGTTGCATGTAAGCCCTGGCTCCGTTACTCCAAACGCTACCAAAGCAAACGCCCCTGCTGGCAGCGCCCACACTTCAAACGAGCCGTTTTCCAACTCGTTAATGAACTGCTCTCGATTCAACACGGCATGCCCTAACCTTAGCGCTTCAACAGCCGCTGTTAGTTTGTTGGCCTTGCTGCCTTGTGCCCCTGCAGAAACCTCATCACGTCCGGATCTTGCCATAAGTCACCACCTGTGCCGAATTGACCGGGCAACGTTGCTGGTCTGAACGGCTGTTGAATAAAGTTAGGTCCTTGATATGTTGGTTTGGTCGGCGCTGCTGCTGGCTTCGCCTCTCCTTTCTCCATTGTTGGAACCTGCGGCGCTGGTGCAAACTTCAAGTCTGACACCTTGCCTGTCACATAGTCACTGAGTGAGAACCCTTGTTGAGTTATGCGTTGCTGCTGCGCCCATGAGTCCAGCGCTGTTGCCTGCCCTCCAAGCTGCTGCATCTTCATCGCTGTATACTTCGTGTTGAATGCTTTCATGTTCAACGCGATGCGGTTGTAATCCTCAACTGATACCTTAAAGTCTTTAGACTTCATGTATGTTGCAATCGCGCCTATACCCTCCTTGGCTATGTCTCCCACAATAGGAATGTGTGACAACGCCCCCGCGCCCTCTCTAACAGAGTCGTATACATCGGGCGCATCCTTGTACATTCCATTTACGCCATACGACAGAAGATCAGCCAAGATAGCTTTGTTGAATGGCTTGTTAGGGTCAAACCCTGGCTCATTTGCCAAATTCAACACACGCATAGCTTGCTGTTCAATGTTAGTTGCCTGCTCCACATTTTGTTGGAATTGTGATCGATAGTCATTGGCCGCACTTCCAACAAGATTGCGAGTAAAGGCATGCGTTGCCTCCAACTCTCTGTTATGACTGTCTATGTTACCCTGCATTATCCCTTGTGTTATCGTATTGGCTTGCGCCAACAACTCACGCCCCGTCTCGTCGCCTGACTGTAGACGATACCAACCATTGGCAGTCAGCAGCTTGGCATGATCTAACAGTCGCTGTTGATCAGGGTCCGCTGTCCTCTTCTGACTGTTTATCTCATCCAACATGCTTGACGATTCGCCGCCCAGCGCTCTCATCTCCCTTGCTTGTTTGTCAAGGTAGTTGTCTCGCATGCGCTTAGCTTCGATACCTGCGCCGAGACCAACAAGTATGCCGAGCGGTCCCATGACTGTTGACGCGGCACCACCATATAACAGCCCTGCCTTTAGCGGAGACAGCCCTGCATATGGTTTGCCTGTTGGTACATCAGCCTTGCCTGTAACAGACACTGGCGGGTTATATGGTACGTCTTGCGCACCAACTTCAGTATCATCACTCATGTTAATCCACCTTGGCCTGCAGCCTGAAAGTTCCATGCATGCCCGGACGATTGCGACGTGCCGAACGACTTAGAGATAGCATCAGCAATAGACTGTTGGAATTGCGTTGACTGTGAACTAGCAAGCGTTGTTGGTCCTCCCATGATGCCAGATAGTTGAGCATAGATGCCAAGATCATTGTTCTGCCCTGTCTGCATCAAACTCAACAACGACGGCAACGCGCCTAACCCTGTGCTGGCTGCGCCTAACGAGTTGCCTGCAATTGTTGTTGCTGCTGCGTCTCTCTGTGCCTGATCTGCAACTCGTATCTGTGTTGCTTGGCTGGAGAAGTTACGCGCCAGCGAATCCATTGCCGCTCCTTGTGCAACACCTTGCCTGCCGCCTCCCAACGTTCCGCCTGCTACTGCTGACGATGTTATAGCAGGGTTAAACTGATCCGTGAACAAATGGCCTGTGTCAGATTGCAACTGTGCTATCTGCCTATCAGCAACACCTGAATCACCAGACACTCTACTTTGCAGATAGCTTGTGCCTGAATCATTTCCTAACCCTTGTAGGAACGATGACCCTCCTGTAAACAACTGCTTAGCAACTTCGGCAAGCTGTGGAGCTTGCGCTAGCGTGCTGCCTGCCGCTGCTCCTGCGCCCTGATACAACTTGTCAAACAAACTCGAATCAAACACCGTCTGGCCGGACGTGCTTTGCCCTCCACCGATTGACGCAGATGTACTACTAGAGTCAGCTTGGTTCCACCCTGTGGCTTGCTGCTCACTCTTACCCATTCCAAACATTCCGCCGCCTGACATTATAGTTTCCTCAATGTGAGATAACCGTTGAAGAGTGTTGTGTTGATAGGATCAGAGTTAGCTTGTGACCATGCAAGCTGTACTGTTCCTGCCGTACCAACTTGAACCAAACCTGACATTCTGATCCATTGGTCTGAGCCTGCAGCCAACACAGTAAATGACACTGCGTCAAGCTGCGCGCTTGGATCAAGGAACGATGAATCAGCTGCAAGAGTTAGCCCTGCTACTGCTACCGTCCTAACAACAACGCCGTTTTTAATGTATCTCACATTTGCGTTGTCATACGTTACTTCAAACACATCCGTTGTAGCAAACGCGCCTAAAGTAACAATCGATGCACCACTCTCGAACACAAACGCTTCGGGAGTGTTGTTGAAAAAGATTGAATAGTTAATGTTTTCATTGCTGCTAGCACTTGCGTTAGTGCTGAGACCAACAATAGAACGCTCTGTCAGCGAATGCGGTTTGAATCGCAGTCTGCAATTGTTACTTCCAATAGTGCAATATACTGCTGAATCAAACGCAACTGAACCACCTGTCTTCTTCCATGTGCCTGATGCCTGACTGGCATTGCCTGTTGCTGTTAGGTTGGCTCCTGCATTTGTTAGATCACCACCAGCCAGCGCATTGATAGATAAGTCTGCGTTGCCTGCTAACGCTGCACTGATAATCGCAGCCCCATTAGCAAACCCGCTTGGCCCAAAGTTGCCTGTTATACCTCCTGGCAACGCCACCCTAACCTTGAAACCTCCAAGCGATGACCCTCCAACCAACATGAAGGCATCTAGTTGATAGTTACCAACTGGAACACCTGTTACAACTAGGTCTGGATCATTTGCAACAGCAACAGTTGAAGCTCTCGATGTTGCTGCTGTCTTTGCTGCCGTCTTTTCTTTCGTTGTCCAAACAGGCAACGCTGACACGCCAGCAGACACCAACACGTCGCCTGTACTTTGACCACCTGCGCCGAAGATAACAGCGCCTTGGCGTGTAATAGTCCACAGCAAGTTGGTGCCGCCGCTGGTGTTCGCGGACTGAATGAGTATTTGACCATCGGTGCCAGTCCCATAAGTCATTGTTAGGCGGATACTGCCGCCATTCGTACCTAACTCGCCTCCAATGATATCAACATCGCCACGTGCTGCGCCGCTGCCTGTGCCGTTTGCTCCATGTATTGTTGTAGTGCCTGGAAGCCCATGCACACTTGTACCGCCTTGCACTTTAATGGCACCACCTTGACCATTAAGCGCGCCACCACCAAACAACAACAGATCGCCTGCGTTGTCTGCGTTGGTTGGTGAGTTTCCAACATTACCTGCTGCAATGATTAGGTCGATGCCCTTTTGCCCATTTAGCTGCTCATCCGTAAGCAAACATGCACGCGCTTGCCCAGCTCCGCCAAGCAACAGCGCAGGCGCATTAATACCTGTTGGGTTTGGAATGTTAGTTCCAAACACTAGCTGCCCACTAAAATTGAGCGTGCCGTTTGGCCCTACCCATGCAACATAACCCGAATTGAAAAATGAGCTATACTGTCCGCTGAAATTCAACACTGATTGTGCAAGCGGAGACGTGAAGTCATTCAACGCATTGTTTGCGTCTGCTAACTTCTTAAACTCCGCATCAAGGAACTTCTGTAAGTTCCCTGTCTTGACAGGAGTTGGAACGTACTTAGTAGGTGCCATTGTACTCCGCCTCAACAGTTATACGGTCAACAGTCCAAAGATCAGTACCGGTCTGCTTAACCTCCACGGATATATAACGCCCAGTAACCTCGTATGGCACCCCTCCTTTCTGCCGCGTAACAAACACCCCCCATGTTATATCTTCGTCAGTAGATCCACGCGAACCTAATCTAACTTGCATTCCAACAAGACCTGCGCCCGAACCTTCTACCCAAACGCGCTTAGTTGTTTTTACTTGCGTGTCATCATCAAATGCAAGATCGTATCGCGCTATACGACCAGTAACAGACACTAAATCTGACGTATTCTCCATGTAAGTTGTATTCAACTCTGCAGTTACAACACTAGTCGTTGAGCTGGTGTCTTCGCCGCCCCACACACTTGCATCAGCATCCCATGCGCCTGCATCTGCATCCCAGGTTGTATTGACAGTTGTATCGCTAACAAAACCTGTTGTTCCATATCTAACTTGATTAAGGTCACGTGTTACCCAAGTATCACGTCTTTCATCCCAAATATGCGCGACCGTAGCAAACGTGCTCCCACTCTCAGGCACACATACCCAAACCTCACGTTTTGCTAGGTCACGAATAATAAACGCATTGTGCGCGTTGGTTTCATCAATCTGATTCGCCAGAAAAGTCTTGATTCTGTTTTCGGCAATGCTTGTTACTGTTTGTCCATCAAACAACACAATGTCATCATTGCCCATTACCAAATGTTTGGTATCAAGGTCTATAACCGTATGCGGCGAAAGCGCCCCCGTCGAGCGCACTGTTGGTCTGACTGTAAAGATGTTAAGCGGCGGTTGCCCCGCATACTCAACTGCATAACATGATGTTGGTTTGTATACCAACAACTGTGTTTGAAGCGGAACGCCACAGATACACCTCCCAGGAGTGTCAGCTAGTATTGCTGAGCCTGCTTCATTGCTAATTAACGGAGTCCAGCTTGACGGCAACGCGCCAGGGTCTGCCGCAGCGCTCCACATGATTTTATTCTCGAACGTTCCTCCACCACTTGATATGTTCATAGCAAACAAGTGAAAACGAAACGCCGCAACTGCCTTGCATACCATACCAACAGGCCAATCTGTTACAGCCGCTGCTGCAACTGCGCCGTCACCATTCCAAAATAACAGCGGATCTTTGCCATTAGTAAACACTGGAATGCCATTCAACAACGTGCTAACCCATTCGGACGTGCCAGCAACTGTTTGCTGCCCAACTTTAGATATGTTGTGTGGTGTTCCTCCTTCGACTCCATAGATGGTGTTTGTTCCAAACATCATCCACCAATTGAACGTGTTGAGAAACAAATTGCGCAAATGCAACGGATCATTTGGCGCATGCCCTGCTGACACTGGATAAGCAATTCTCCGTCCGCCAATGCGTGACGGGAACCCTTTGCGAGTGTTCACGTTGTTGGCTACTGACAAATACTGGTCAGCAATTTCCAGTGAGTCAATGTCTAGCAATGCGCCGCTAGACGGACGGAGTTGCTTTTTCATGTTGTGTTACTTGCTGTTGGCAATACCATTACGAATGAAGATGCCGAGCAGACCTTGCAGCGCAAGCTGCACTCCTTCAACTGGCGTGATGCTGCCTGTTGCAACTGCTGCAACACCACCCAACACTGACGCCGCGCCAGTGATGTATGTTTTCTTACCCTGCAACCAATTAAAAAGACCGTTCATTGTTTGCTCCTGGCTAGTCCTTCGATGCGATCTAACCTATAAATGATGACCCGATACTGACTCTGAATCTCAAGTAACGACTGTTGCTGTTGTTCTACTACCTTTAAATTTGCCTCCATTGTGTTAAGCCTGCTGCTGTACGTACCCCATGCAACACCAGCACCAATGGTAGCTGACAGCACCGCTACCAATGTTGCAACCCCCAGTTTGACGCTCTGTTCCATGATGCTCACTGTAAGCTAACAAACACCGTTTTTCCAAGATCAGACATTGTCCATAGCGGAACCCCATGCGGCGCGTTGGCGGGTGGGTTCCAATCAAACTGCGTCCTGGCTGGAAATCCACCTCCAGCCGCCAAACTTCCAACAATAAGGCCAGGATCAGTAAAGTAATACCGCTGGCTTGTGCCATCAGTTTTCTGCAACTCAAAACATGAGAAACTAGCTGCTGTATATACTCCTTCAATAAGCAACTCAGCCAACGCACCAGACGACACATTAATACTGTCAGTTTGTATTGCCATTATCCTATTGGTTCCAACAAACCGATTGTTAGTTGAGCCCCAAACAAACCCTGGCTGCCCCCATGGCGCAAGATCGATATAGCCAATCTGATTAGGGCTGCCACTACTGCCTAATGTTATGCGCCTCCAATCGCGATGCGAGGCTGCGCACCCATACCCCATGACAGTCAACGCAGTCATGACAAGCCAGCTCCCACAACGCGCCAGTTTGTACCGTCTCTGTACACTGACACACACCCTGCCGCTGACAGTGTTCTGTTGCCTGTTGGAAGTGCCCCACCGCCGCCATTTTGCCATCGTAAATTTCCTGATGATGATGTTAGTGTTACATTGCCGCCACTAACATTCGATATCATACATGCAAAGCCTGCTGCCAACGCTCCCAACGTAACAGTTCCCGTTGTACTGATGTCAACAAACTTACCATTGTCACCTGCTGCAATGGCATACGGCGCTGCTTGCGACGTAAATGGCATGCCCCGCATAGCCTCCACTGAGCCGGTAACACCAACAAGTTGGTTCAACTCCTCATCCGACGCATTGACCGCCGAATTAATGTTAGGAAATGTATTCTGCAGAGTTGACTTGATCAACCGCAAATGATCATCACCCTGCGCCTTCGGATCAGTTGCACCAACAGGATTGGTTGCAACCAACTGTGAAATGTATGTTGCGCTTTCAAGTCCCATGTTAGTAACTGCTCCGCCATTGAGTGTTGTACGGGTTAGATGAGCGCGCGCCGCCTAACAACTTTTTCATCTTGCGGTTAAGCTCATCTATCAGCGCGTTAGCGCTTTGAAACATTGCAGACGCCTTATCTAAGTCGCCTGCCCTCTTGTATACTGAAACCATGAACGCCTCTTTATACAACTGCTGATAGTCATTCAACAGCGTATTGGTGTCAGTGTCATTCACCAGCGGCGCAGGCATGCCGAAGTACTGCAACGTGAACGTAGTTGTTGCACCGGGATTACCAGCTAACATCAGCGTCTTCGGCCGTACCACATAAGCCAACACAACAGAAGCATTCTGCCATTGTGCTATGACACCTTCATCAACAGCATCAAGTCTGAACCCATCAGACCTTAACACCTCTCTTATCAACGTCACTCTTGGCGGCAGATTGTAGACTGGTGACAAAGCCAACACTCTGTCAGTGTCAGTTAGAGTATATTCGAGTGAATAGTACTCCAGTCTAGCACTGATCATAGACTCAGCCTCTTGCAGAAACCGCGTCGCAAATGTTATATAGTCTTCACGATGCGAATCGCTGAGCGCTGCTGTTATCAAGTCAACGCGGTTCATTTCTTTATAACTCCATTTCGAGTTACACCACGCACAACCTTACCTATGCGATAAGGTTCTGCAAATGCTGACGCCTCCAAACGCGCCCAGGCCGCATTCTTTGCGTTGATATCAGTCGATGTTAGATCAGGATACAACTTGCACAGAGCATAAAAGTCATGCTCAGGTATGCGCATCGTATGTTGAGCCCAAGGCAAATGCCTGTGCTCATCAATTCCATCTCTAACACGTTGCACTTCACTCAACACAGCAAAACGGTCTGGGCGCATTTCTATTACTCCTACAGTTAGTTGTTAGGCAGTTACTGCCACAGTCGGATCGATGTCGGCAACGACAAACTGCGCCCGCTCAAGAGTGCATTTCAACATCCAGTCAACATGCAACATCTTGCGGAAGGACAGACCCAGCTTCGCCAGCACATCCACTTTCCATCCATAGAGAAGCCCCAACTTCAGGAAGCGCGTGTCAAGACCAAACACGTCAGCCTGTGTTGCTCCATATGTCTGCTGCAGCCGATTCGGAATGATCTGCATCATGAATCCGAAGTCAGTTTTAAACGCATCAACGTACTGTTGAGACGTTTGTGACACGCCGTCACCACTACCTTGAATGTTCTGCGTTGGCTTCGCAGAGTTTGGCGTTGTCAACAGGAATTGCCCGAGCCGCTTCGTTACGCCTGGAACACTCATCAACACAGACGTGTTGCCGCCAAGGTTATACACGTTTTCAATCTGTGTTGAAATGAACGCAAACGACAGCGCTCGTTTGGTTCCAGCAGTCCGCGCTGTAACCAACTTCGTGCCTGTCTGAAAGCCACCATTCGCGCCAGCGCCAGCACCAACACTGGTGTTTGAAGTCAGCCAAGCGCTAAGCCCTGCGCTTTGACCTGCAACAGCAACACCATCATCTTGCACGCTTGCCTGAATGCTAAGCGCAATCGCTTCAACATCGCGCCGCAACTCCTGCAGCCGTCGAGCCGTCTGATAACCCATTTCATCAGACCGACCAATCGATGTCACAGCCTGCCCACGCTCAGTCACCATTACCAACTTGGTAGAAATCTGAGCATGGTTTCCAACACGCTTCGCGTTCGTCACGTTAGCGTTATTGTTTGCGCTGTTAGCATCAGAGCCGGAAACAATCTTGTTACCGGTGTTTGGTGCCACCAACTTATCTTCGGTCCATTCCGAATACGAGTTGGTGAAACCATCAGTGCCAATCATGTCAAGGAACGGAGTTGGAATGTCAGAAATATCGAAAATCTGATCCAACACGTCTTCACGAATCAAACCGCCAGCGGCAACCGCCTTAAGGTCTGAAACGTCCAAGTAATCCGACGGTGTTGCAGCCAACGCCATCGGACCAACATAGTCGAACGATTCAACATGTTCGACCTTGTTGGTTGCCCAATCGATAATGCCTTTCGTAATAATCTTCATGTTGCTAATCACCTGAATCGAGAAGGTTCATGATACGTGTGCGCTGATCTGCCGAACCTTTCGCAGCGCGTTGGTGGGATTGATTGTTAGGTTTGGCCGGACCCTTGCCCGCTTTGCCTGACGGTCGCTTCCCCTTTCCTACAGGAGTTGTAACCTTGGCAAGCGCTGCCTTGATTCGCGTGTTCTGCCTCCAGAAATCACGAATCATTTTCATCGCACGATGGTCAACAACAGTTGTTATGAAGGCTTCATCAAAGCCGTAGTCACCTAACAACTCAACCATACCTTGAAGGTCTTCCGTGCGACGTTTTTCGTCCTGCCACTCTGGAATGATATCGAGCGTTGCCGCCCTTTCTCGCTTCATAGTGGCTTCATGACTCTTTCTAACTTTCTCAACCGCTGCAGGCGAAAGCTGCTCACGCGGTATCAAAGCCATAAGGTCACGCATTTCAGCCTGCGCCCTAAGCAACTCTCCTTCCGACTTGATACGCCGTTGGTCAAATTGCGCCTCACGAGTTTCCAACTCAACAAGCTCTCCAACTCGATCCTTCATTTGCCCAATGGTTAGCGGCTCTGCTCCATTAGGCATCGGGACCTTAATTGCATACACTTGTTCAGCCGTCATTTTATGACGCTTTGTCAGCCCATCGATACTATCAACAGGCTTAGACGGATCATCGTCACCACTTCCGCCCTCGCTTCCGTGGCCTTCTCCGTCAACATCGTCAGCAAACAACTCAGCCAGTGACAACCGTTTTGGTTGTTCCTCTTGCTGAGTTGAACCAACACCAACCTTTGCGTTAGCGTTAGTTTGGTCTCCAGCGCTCTCGCTATTCGCTGGGCTGTTCCCGCTCGTCTCTGAGCGTTCGTTTAACTGTTGCATCGATTTCACTCCGAATTAAGGTTATTGCCTGTGCCCTACTCCACAACATGTCACGCTGAGTTGAATTTGACTCAGCTCGCCATGCTTGTATCGTATCAGTCTCCACCTGCTGCAGCGCCATCGCCAGCACTTGATTGTTCTGCAGAGCTTTTGCCTGCCGTATCATCTGTTGAGTCGGTGGAGTCTTTTCCATTGCCTTGTGCCTCTTGTGCTAACTTACGAGTTTTTACCAAATCAACAAGCCCCTGGACTGCCAACTTGGCTTCTTCAATCTGTGCAGTCAACACTGCATTGTAGTACTTGAACTGTGTTTCAACATCCGTCTGATACTTAGACAATGCAACACGCACCTGCTCTAGCCCAACAGCCTGTTGCATCATTGCATCCTGCTTCTGTTGAGTTTGTTGGCGCTGCACTGCTTTATCCTTTAGCGCTTGTTTGGCCTGTGGGCTGCGCGGATCAATAAAATACTTCTCAGGATTGTCAACATCATTAATACGCAGCCATTGCATAGCAGCGTTAAAGAAAGCTGTTACATCAACCAACACATCTTCCATACCATTTTGCGCCAGTGTTGCTTGTTTGTTTAGCAACGAATCAAACACTGCTGCTATTCTCTGCCGCTCTCCAACACTCGCGCCAAGATTCACCGACAACGCTTCGCGCACTTGCCATTTAGCCGGATCTTGTTGTATCCATTCCTTACCACGCTTAAAGCTAATTGGCCCTTGCCAATGTGTACGCAGTGTTTCATGCGCAATGAGATATACACTGCGTATTAATGTGTTTGCCAACATGCGTGTCATGAACGCAGCCAATTGCTCCATAACACTATAAGCCCTATCCAGGCCCATTGAACCAACACGCTCACTAAGCTGCATTTGACCAGTTGCCATGTCAAGAGTGGCACCACCCATTTCAGCCCTAACACGACGCATGTGTTCAATGTTAGCCAGAATGTTAGCACTTGTATCAGGTACGGCAAAGGCAGCAACGGCTGCCCTAACATCAGAAACAACTCCGGGCCGCACACGAATACTGCCGTTAGTACGACCATCAGTAAGGTCTGCTTCCTCAACAACACCATCAAGGTGTGCTGTTCTGTTTTTGTTAGTTGAGTTGAGATTGTCTTGCAACGCTCTGTTGAGTGCGGTGGACGCA
>Ga0134124_10003028_pt1 | contig 13528 bp, 16 predicted proteins | sample KB304_FD_96880 | JGI IMG/M metagenome (GOLD analysis project Ga0134124, IMG submission 96880) | Terrestrial soil microbial communities without Nitrogen fertilizer from Kellogg Biological Station, Michigan, USA - KB3-0-4 | ecosystem: Environmental > Terrestrial > Soil > Unclassified ... | reverse complement strand
TTATCCGATCGTCACGCTCGTGTTGCCGTTGCTGCTGGTGGACCACTCGCGCGCGTTCTATCTTTTGATCGCCGAAGTGTTCGCGCCGGTGGCTGAGTGTTTGTTGTTTTGGCTCGCGTTTGGGAAAGAGGCGCGGTGGCGGGACTTCGCGGTGATTGTGGTCGCGAATGTGGCTTCGTTTCTTATAGGTGAGGTTGTTTTTTAACCGCGGATTTCACGGATTGATTACGGATTGAAGAAGATCGGGATCGATGTTGCCGCCGGATAGGATGACGCCGACGCGGCGCACGTCGGAAGGAAGTTTGTTAAATAATATAGCCGCGGCGGCGGTTGCGCCTGAGGTTTCGACGAGGATCTTCATGCGGAAGAGCATGAATCGAAGTGTCGAGAGTATTTCTTCATCCGTCACTGTTAACACGTCTTCAGCGAGTTTCTGCACAATCGGAAATGTTAGCTTGCCGGGGATCTGAACACGCAGGCCGTCGGCAATCGTCGGTGGTGGTGGAATCGTGACTCGTTCGCCTTTTAGAAAGGATTGACGCGTGTCATCAGCGGTGTCCGGCTCGACCGGGAAGCATCGAATTTTTGGATTCAGTGATTTAGCTGCACTCGCCACGCCTGCAAACAATCCACCTCCGCTGCACGGTGCGAGCACGCAATCGAGATCGGGAACTTCTTCCAATAGCTCCAGACCACACGTCGCCTGGCCTGCAAGTATCAAATAATCATCGTACGGTGGAACCATGATTAGCCGTTCGCGTTCGGCGAGATCGAGTGCGAAGGCTTCGCGGTCCTGTTTGTGACGATCGTAGAACACGACTTCCGCACCGTAATCGCGCGTCGCTGCGACTTTTGCCGACGGTGCGTCTTCAGGCATCGCGACAAGCACGCGAACGCCGGCTTCACGACCGGCAAGCGCGACGGCCTGCGCGTGATTGCCGGATGAGAAAGCGACGATGCCCTGCTGTTTCTCGTCGGGCGTGAGCGATTGGATCTTGTTCGTCGCGCCCCGGATCTTGAATGCGCCCGCACGCTGAAAGTTTTCACACTTGAAAAAGACTTCCTTGCCTGCGGCTTCGTTGAACTGCCGCGAGGTCAGTACGGGTGTGCGATGAATGCGGGAGCCGATTCGGTGTCGTGCTTCGTTGATTAGTTCGAGAGTCAACATATTTAGGCCACGGATAGACAGGGAAAAGACGGATATGAAAAGACGTTACTGAAGTTTTCGGCGATACGATCTTCGACGGCGCTTAGCTCGATTTCATCGCCGAGTAAGACTTCCATCGACGTTACCGGTTCGCCTTCGCAGGCGATTATTAGATCAAAGAAACTGAGATCGGTGTTTACGTTGAGTGCAAAACCGTGCGTCGTCACCCAACGCGAGATGTGTACGCCGATGGCTGCAATCTTCCCGCGCGGCGTGTGGACGCCGGTCAGTCCCTCGATGCGAAATGCGTCGATGCCGAAGTCACGCATGGTCCGGATCAACACTTCTTCAAGATCGCGAACGTAACGATGAACGTCTTCGCGATCTGGACTGAGATTTATAATCGGGTAACCGACGATCTGTCCCAGGCCGTGATAAGTCACTTTGCCACCGCGATTGGTCTCAAACACGGTTACGTTGCGCGCTCGTAGTTGCGCTTCGTCGTGCAGGACTGACGAGCTGTCGCCGCGTCGCCCGATCGTGAGCGTGTGTGGGTGTTCGAGCAGGAGCAGCGTGTCCGGCTGGATACCGGTTTTAACCGCAAGTTCCGTCTGTTTCTGGATTGCGAGGGCGGATTCGTAGTCCACGAGGCCGAGCCGTTGGACCAAAAGCTTTCTTTCCCTCGTCATACAACAGTCATACAACCAGATCGTAGTCTTCGCGCGTCATTCTAACAGCGGCCCTGGTCTTTGGTACAATCCCCACCAAAAGCGCGAACAAACTAACTGCAGAAGAGGAGACAAACACTTTGAAACGCATCGCATTCACTTTACTGGCCGCAGCATTCTTTCTAATTCCCTCTTCCGCCTTTAGCCAAACACGCGGCCGCTCGTCTAAGCCAAAACCACCCACACAGGCGCAGCAGGCACAGCGAGTTGCACAAGTGCGTACGCAGGGCGCGACGAAGGTGGCCGAACAGGTCAAGAATATAGCGCGGTTTACCTACCTGCTCGGTGGTATCACCAGCACTATCAACGCAGTTGATGATGCGGCGAAGCAGAACCAGGTGTCACCGGCAGGGCTGCAACAGAACCAGCAGAGAAAAGCGACGGTTAAATCGAGTTTCAGGGACTTCAAGGACGGGCTTGATAAACTGGAGATCGACTTCCGCAACACACCGGAGCTTCAGCCCTTTTATATTAAGCTGGCAGGAGTCGCGGCGGGTGCGGCGACAGCCGAAGAGCAGGCCAACGCGAACCAATTCGATGCCGGGGGCCGCACGCTGCTCAACGTGATCAATCGACTGGCCGACGTGCTTGTGATCATGAGGCAATAGGTCCTATAGGACTGATAGGACCCATTCTTCAGTCTTGTTTCTTGGCGTAGTAGCCCTGGCGGGCGCGGACGCGCACGTCATTGCGTGCGGGAACTGCGACCTTAATTTTCCGGAATTGCCCGGCGGGAACCTTCTCGGAATCGGCGTAGTATTGCAGCAGATACTGTCCTCTTAACTCCGCGGCAACTTGTCGAAAAACTCTATCGAGATCAGCATCCGAATCGGGAACGAAGGCCGTACCGCCGGTCGTCTCCGCGATCGCCTCCATGCCTTTCTCCGCTCGCGTGGCAATCATATTCAGCTTTATTGAAGGACCACCAGGGTTCACTGAATAAAAGATCGCGTCAGCCTGCTGTACAGCTTTTTGCACCGCCGAAACTGCTCGCTGGTGCGCCTGTAGTAGGCCAGTTCTGGTTCCCAGGGCTTCCTGTTTTCCGGCCGTCGTGTCGTTGTAATCTGCAATCGACTGGCCTCGCGTAAGGGTACTGAAGTTGTCATCACCATCCGAGAGCACCACGATCACGCGGCGATAATTACTCGGCGCGTTGGCCGTAAGATACTTTGCCGCTGCGTCAACAGTGTCGTAGAACGCGGTCGGAACACTGGCTGTCGCGGGCGGGATGCTCAACATCTTTGCAGCTGACGCATCCGCGGAAGCGAGCGGTTGAACGAGGTTCGCCTGGCCAGTGATGGTGAATATCGCAGCCTTGTCAGATGGCTTCATCACCAGCTTGAGAAACGCAGCCGCAGCATTCTGTTGCGAGGAGAAGAAACCCTTAGTGCTAACGCTGCTCGAAATATCAAATAACAACGCGATCGCCAGCGGTAGCTGCTCTGGATTGCCGAGGCCCGAAATCTCCTGCTGCTTTCCTTCTTCGTCCAAACGAAAGTCAGCAACCTGAAGTCCCTGCACTGCGTTACCGGTTTGATCGGTAACAGACACCGGCACCATCACGAGGTTTGAGTTCGTCCGAATGACGTCTGTAATTACTTCAGGCTCAACCGGCTTTGGAGTGGGTGTGGGCTTCGGTTTCCAAAGCGGCGGCGGCGGCGGTAACTCTTTGACTGTCTTTTGCGCGTGCGCGGTTGGTGTAGATAGAAAAAGGGCCAGCACTCCAATCAGGAACGCCGGCCACAAAAGTTTTTTCCGAACCCCCAGAATCATTTTTTCGACACCCTTCGAGCCCTGTTTCATGCCGCCAAGTTGCTGGCTGCTGGCTCCCTATCCTACCGCTTTTTTGACGGCATGATCCATGACTCTTTTGGTGCCGCTTACAATGCGCGGAGTTGCACTGTCAAAGTGAACCCCGCGCTGCACAACATTTAGTTGCCTGAACCCGAAGTACCTGGATTCATGGTCGGCGCCGGCGACGTGAGGCCCTTGTTGACGAGCAACTTGATCTCAACGCGTCGATTCTGTGCGCGACCTTCGCGGGTTTCATTCTCTGCAACCGGATTCATTTCACCGTAGCCATACGGCGTCACGATTCTGCGCAGCGGAATGTTGTGGCTCTCAACGAGGTAACGAATCACTGCATCAGCACGACGCTGGCTCAACTGGCGATTAAGGTTTACGCTGCCGCGCGAGTCGGCAAAACCGGAAACCTCAAGCACATAGCCCTTGGCGTTCAAAGCCTTGCTGGCGATGTCGTCCAACGTTGTCTTCGATTCTGGTGAAAGCACTGCGCTGCCTGTCTTGAAATTCACGGCAGCAGTTTGCTGTGGTGCGTAGTCGTCGAGAGCTGAAATGCGCTCGTTGGTGGCGTTCACACCGGCGACAGCCGCGTCTGCAGTTTGCTGTGCAGCTTTCGCGCCGCCTCGCGCCGCGTTTGAAACAGCCGCGAGCTCTTCCAACTGGCCCGACAGCCGTTGCGCATTCGCTTCAACCTGGCTGAGTTTGTTTTCCGTGTCAGACGCTCTCTCTTCGAGTGGCGCAGCGCGCGACTCGACCGCGCGGGCAGTCTTCATATCTTGTTCGTTGAAGCGGATCTTCTCTGCCTCCAACTCACCCGATCCATTGCCACGACCTTCAATTTCAAGGTTGAGGCCGCGGAGGATACTGGTCTGTGCGAAATTTGAGCCGCCGCGCAGGAACCCACCTTTTGTCTTCACACTGGTCCTGTCATTCAGACGAACAACCGTGTCCACGCCATTCATGTCACGGACGGTGAATGTATCAGCATCACGCCGGGTGACAACGCCTTTGAGCTTCATTTTCTGACCACTCGTGACAGTGCGCGAGCCGGCCGGGTTGGTCTTGTCTTGGGCCAATAAGGGGGAGGCTGAGAAGACTAACAGGCAAGTGGCAAGCACTGCCGGGGCAAACATTTTATGTTTAGTGAATACCATCGATTTATCTCCTTCAAACTGGTGACTGGTTAACGCGCTTCTTCGCGCGCGTCTTCTTCAAGCTAACAACGGCGAGTTTCCTCCTCGCCTCCCGCTCGTTAAATTTTGCGGATGACATCATTTAGATCGTCACCGAACTTAAGTCAATAGCCTTGGCCTTTCTTCATCGAATCACCACTTTATCGCAATAAGGTGTGCGTGGAAATGGAAATTTGCGTGTTGTTTTTGTAACGTTACCGCAAAGAAGTAGGTCCTATAGGACGGGCTTTGCCCTAAAAGTCGCTTCTGACCCAAAAGTTTGAAGGTTGACCCAAAAGTCACTTGGTTCCCTTGCGCGCCTTGCGTGGTCGGCCCACCTTGCGAACCTTCACGGTGTCAAGGTCTTTTGGATCGATCAGCCACTCACGCCCGTACTTAAACGCCTTCAGGCGCTTCGCCTCAATCAGCGCGCGCACTCTCGTAGGCGTCACGCCTAACCGCTTAGCTGCCTCTGTGGTGGTGATGATTTTCATAGCCCACAATCCCAACATTCCGCCGAAACTATTACGTCTCGTAATAATTCTTTGACAGGCGAAGATCTTGCGCCTATAGTGGTCCGCACAAAACGGCACGGGCCGACGAGTGGTTGCACACTCGCCAGCCCTACACAGCCGAATCCTACCCGGTTAAGAGAAAGGAATCGACTATGCAAGACAATCCTATCACGGACCATACAGACGATCAGATTGAAGAACCTACGCTCGATTGCGGCGACTGGAAACTCGCCTTTGAGCCGCTCGAAGGCCATGCCTACGCAGCATCTCGAATGGGCTTCAATATCAGGTGGCTGCGAAACCGTCTTAACGGCCAACTGCTCACGCCGCAACCAGTCATGGACGCGCTCGATGTCGCAATGGAAGTTTTGTTTCCGTATACCGATTTTCACAAAGCATCCTTCGACCTCTTCATCAAGTACGCGGAGGCCGGATTAACCTATGAAGAAGAACAAATGCTAAACGCGCTCGGCGTGAAGTGTTGATTTAGCACTTTCCAGTACCCGCCGTTTGCCTCGATCACTCTTGATGCAAACGGCGGGTTCCATTTGCGGCTCACCCGCACCCGGCTCAACAGTTCCCGGCCACGGTTCGCCCCTCTCTTTGCACTCGCGGAAAACGTCGATTGAACGATTCAACCTTGCAATCCGATCATTCGCCTCGGCAATGCCGCGCTGGGCCTGCTCAATGGCAATATCCCAGCCTTGACTACCACTAGCTTGTGGTATTTTTACTTGCCTCTTTTTATACATTGATGTAGTATCCTTTCCCATGAGCGATGACCCCGTAAAACCCGCCCTTGATGCGCTGTTCTCCAAACATCTGGCGATCCGCACCAAGCGCCAAACCTTCGAGCGGATGATTCAAGATTTGGACTTTGAGGACGCGAAACTGCAACCAAAAATTGTTGCCCTCTCCGCTGCGCTTGATACGCCTGTTGACCCTGAAAGCGAGCTTGGAAAGTATTTGGCGCAGATCTCCGGCCCCGGCCTCACTGACGGTGTGAGAACCGTTTTGAGGGCCACCGAGACTTGTAAAACCCCTAGCGAAATCCGAGATGGTCTTTTGAGGCTTGGTTATAACCTTACGGAATACACCAACATTCTCGCTGTCATCCACACAATTTTGGGTCGCCTCAGAGAAAGCGGCGAAGTAGAAAAGGTCAGAAGTTTTAGAGACGACGGCAAACAGGTCGGTTACATCTGGAAGGATTATCTGGAGGCGCAGAGACCTAAGAAAAGATCTAATTCGGTTTCTAAGAAAGCTTGAGAAGGTTCGGAAAGTTCTTTGAGATTTAATTAACGGAGAGGTGGGCGAGTTGTTTATGCCACTGGTTTCCCAAACCAGCGGGGGTCTCCAGTCCAAGGAAGTGCTCCCCGTGGGTTCGAATCCCACCCTCTCCGCCAATTTTGCGGTCCCGGTGAGTGCGGAAACACCCACCGAGACATTCAACCGCACAGTCGAAGCTATGCGGCCTAAGCAACCAAGATTATATGCGCTTTGGCTGTGCCTTTCCAAGATAGGAGAAACAGCATGGACGCCAGAGAGCAAAAAGGTCTTGAGATAGCGGCTAAAGCGAAGATCGAGCGCATGGGTGATCGCTGGTTCGTTCCCTCGCAGTCCCGCACTACAAACACGGCAAGCGGTGATGGCCGTTATGTAGTCAACCCGGATGTTTCCCATCCTCATTGCACCTGTCCCGATCACGAAACACGACAAGTTAAGTGCAAGCATATTTGGGCAGTTGAATTTGTGATTCAGCGCGAATTCAATTTCGATCAAGAGACTCAGACCGAAACGTGTACTGAAACGGTCACGGTCAGGCAGACCTACAAACAGGAATGGACCAGCTACAACAAAGCGCAGAGTTGTGAGAAAGAAAAGTTTGTTGAGTTGTTGGCTGAGTTGTGCAAGGGCATAGAAGAACCTGAACAGAAGATGGGCCGCCCGCGTTTGCCGCTTAGTGACATCGTTTTCGCCAGCACGTTTAAGGTTTACTCCAGCCTTTCCGGTCGCCGCTTTATGTCTGACTTGCGCGATGCTCAGAACAAAGGCTATCTGTCCAAAGCAGCGCACTACAACTCGATCTCGCGGTACTTTGAAAATGCCGGACTCACGCCGTTGCTCAAGTCTCTGATCGAAGCGAGCAGCTTGCCGCTTCAAGCTGTCGAGTCCGACTTCGCTATTGACTCGTCCGGCTTTTCGACTTGCCGCTTTTATCAATGGGTTGACGCGAAGTATACCGACAAGAAACTGATGACCAAACGCGATTGGGTCAAGGTCCACTTGGTTTGCGGCGTTAAGACAAACATCGTCACTGCCGTTGATATTTCGGATCGCTACGCCGCAGACATCAATTACTTCAAGCCCCTGATCGATGCCACTGCGCAGAATTTCGTTATGCAGGAAGTCAGCGCCGATAAGGCTTACTTGTCGAAAGACAATCTGCAAATAGTGATAGACCATCACGCCATGCCCTATATTCCGTTCAAAAGCAACATCAAACGTCCTGAAATGGGGAGACTTGGACCAACCCGCATGGCAGACCGTCGCGCTACCGCGAAGAAAAGGGGCGATCTTTGGCGACGCATGTATCACTACTACGAGTTCAATCAACCGTGGTTCTTGCAGCAATACCACAAGCGCAGCAACGTTGAATCCACGTTCAGCATGATCAAAGCAAAGTTCGGAGACAGCCTTAGAAGTAAGACTAAAACGGCGCAAGTTAACGAAGCCCTTTGTAAAATTCTTTGTCACAATATCTGCTGCCTGATTCAATCAATCTTCGAACTCGGTATTGAGCCGACATTCTGGTCGCCTTCGGAGATAAACTCCGGTACGTAACTTTTGAGCCTAGCTTTCAGTGAATCTCGCTCGGGGATTGTTAGAGGATGGACGCCTTGCAAGTCGCCGCGTTTCATTCCTCCCCACTTTCTAAAGAAAATTTGACGGTAAGGTTTGCTTGTTACCGCGTCGTTGTATTTGAGTGTGCAAACAACAAAATGCGGGGGCTCGTCCAAAGTCGTTAGGCGCATTTGAGCTTGCAACCTAAACGAATTGTTTACCTCAACTTCCGCGCCAATAGAGGTATCCACAACTTTTGGCTCTTGTGATACGTCTACTTCCATAATCATCGCCTGACATTCGATATCCAACGCCGCGCGGGAGCCATTGTTCTCAAGTTCCAAAGTGAGGATGTATCTGTCGTCTTCGTCAGTTTCTTCCAAACCCTCAACCGCCGTGCTGATCTTGAATTTAGGGCGCGTCGCCTCTGACGAGAAGGTTTCGATCTGCCCTCTGAGAGATGTAATTTGATCAGTGCTGTTTTTAATTTCCTGCGTTCGATCTACGTCTAACAACCAAGGTGTTTTGATCACTAGCGACAGCGTGTAGGCTAGGGCTATTGCTAAGCTAGGGCTCATGTTGAGAAGCGCGCTAGACCACGTCTGGTCACGCGCTATCAGACCAAAGCGGAACTGTATAAAAACCGTGACTATGATTGCGACAATGGCTATCACGGCTTGCCCCCAATGGCCTTTAGTTTCCCGCCAAAGCCGCAAACAAAATCGTTTGTAGTACTCGGAAAGTGAAGAGGTAGGATTTTCGTTAGCCATTCCGGGACGGTAGCACGGACCCGAACTAAGTTGACCCAAAAGTTTTTCTTCTGACTCAGAAGTCGGTTGGATCTTAGACTTTTAGGGCAAAGCCTATAGGACGTATAGGACCTATCCACTTCGTTGAGAGCTTAGGAAGAGTTAAACCGAAAAGTCGCCTGCTTCGAGCTCTTCTTTGATGAAAGCGAGGAAGCGTTCTGCGTCCGATCCGTCGATCACACGATGGTCGAAGCTGAGAGCAAAATAGGCCATCCAACGAATGCCGATGAAGTCGTCGCCGTCAGGCGTAGTCATCACTTTTGCGCGCTTTTCTATCTTCCCGACGCCCAGAATCGCGAGCTGTGGCTGGTTGATAATCGGAGTACCGAAGAGCCCGCCAAACACGCCTGGATTCGTGATCGTGAAGGTCCCGCCGGTGACTTCGTCGGGCTTTAACTGCTTGGTCCGGGCGCGGTCTGCAAGATCGTTTGCAGCGCGAGCAAGCCCGGAGATACTCAAGTCGTCGGCGCGTTTGATAACGGGCACAATCAAACCCCAATCAAGGGCGACAGCCATACCGAGGTTGATGTCCTGCTTGTAGATGATTTGCTCGCCGTTTACCTGTGCGTTGAAGATGGGAAACTTTCGCAAGCCTTTGTTCACGGCCTCGAAGATGAAGGGCATGAACGTGAGCTTGGTCCCGGTCCGTTCGTAGAACGCATCGCGATGCTTGTCGCGTAGTCGCGCGATGCGAGTCATGTCGATCTCGTAAACGGTGGTGACATGCGCTGAAGTACGTCGCGACAAGACCATGTGCTCCATGATCTTCTTGCGCATGACGCTCATCTGTTCGACGCGATCGCCAAGCTGTGGTCTCGGTGGCGGTGGCGCGACGATCTCCTGGGCGGGGGCAGGCGCAGGTGTAGCAACGCGCTCGGCCGGACGTTGCGCCGGCGCTGCGGTGCTTCCCGATTCGATGTAGCTGAGAATGTCGTTCTTGGTTACGCGACCACTCAGACCAGTGCCTTCGAGTTGTGAAATATCGACGTTGTGCTCCTGAGCGATCTTGCGAACGAGTGGGCTCGACTTGGTCCGCCGCAACTCCTCCGCAGTTGCAGCACTGCCGTCTTTTTTCTCTGCGACCGGTGGTGCTGGTGGCGGAGGTGACGCAGGTGACGGAGGCGGCGCTGGCTTCGCCTGAACCGGAGGCGGCGGTGCGGCTTGTTGTGGTGGCGGAGGTGGTGGTGGAGCAGGGGCTGGCGGAGGAGGCGCAGGCGCCTCTGCTTTCGCCGGCGCTGGTGCGGTTGCAGACGCCTGATCGCCGTCAAGCACAGCCACGACTGTGTTCACTTCAACCGTCTCGCCCTCTTTGAATCTGACTTCGGTTAACGTTCCCGCAGCGGGCGATGGAATCTCTGCGTCGACTTTATCCGTCGAGATCTCAAACAACGGCTCGTCGCGCTCGACGCGTTCTCCAAGCTTCTTCAACCACTTCGTAATCGTTCCCTCCGCGATGGACTCACCCATCTGCGGCATCACCACTTCAGTGCTCATTTGTTCTCCGTCTTGTTCAGAGTTCAGCCTTTAGGCTGCCGCTTTCAGCACAAGCTAAAGCTTGAACTCTAAACCTCATTTAATAAGCCGCCAGTTTCCGGGCTGCGTCTACAACGTCTTTTGTTTGCGGCAAGTAATAGTCTTCCAACGGCGGCGAATACGGCACCGGCGTGTCGATTGATGCGACGCGAATTACCGGCGCATCAAGCCATTCAAATGCTTCTTCAGCAATCAGCGCCGCGATCTCACCACCAATACCTCCGGTGCGCGAGGATTCGTGCAGCAGGATTGCTCTGCTTGTCTTCTTCACACTCGCGAGTATCGCGGCTTTGTCGAGCGGCGCCAGCGTTCTCAAGTCGATAACTTCAACGTCCAGGCCTTCCTTCTCGAGCTCTTCGGCAGCATCGAGCGCGGTCAGGACTGGGGCTCCAAACGTGATGATCGACAAGTCTCGACCTGCACGCGCCACACGCGCCTTTCCGATCTCGACGATGTAATCATCCGACGGCAGCTCTTCGCGCAGTCGCGGCAGGCGATACAGTTTCTTATGCTCGAAGAAGAGCACCGGATCGGGATCGCGGATAGCCGCTTTGATCAGGCCTTTCGCATCGTAAGCTGTCGACGGCTCGACAATCTTCAGTCCCGCGGTGTTCAGGAAAAACGACTCCGCGTTGAGCGAATGAAACGGCCCCGAACGTACTCCCGATCCGCATGGACCACGAAACACCGCCGGAATGCCGGCGCCCCAGCGATATCGACACTTCGCCGCGTAGTTTGTCAGCAGATCGAAGCCCGCGGAAATGAAATCGATAAACTGAAACTCAGCGACCGGTCGCATGCCCATCAACGCTGCGCCACACGCTGCGCCGACGATCGCGCCTTCCGAGATCGGCGTGTCGACCACGCGTTCCTTGCCAAACTGATCGATCAATCCGTCAGTGACTTTGAACGCGCCGCCATACGCGCCGACGTCTTCACCGATCACAAACACGGTTGGATCGCGTTCCATCTCCTCCCAAATACCCTGGCGAATGGCCTCAACGAGCGTGGCCTGTCCACCACGTTCCGGGCGCGCAGATTTATGTTCTTTTTTGACGGCAGTCGACATTGTTAGATACTCAGGCTGACTTGTTTTACCGATCGGATATACGCCTTTGGATTATTCGGCCAGGGAGGATTCACAAGAAGTCGTTCGCCCTTGGGATCGATCATCACGTCCAGCCCTTCCATTGGATATGCACCCAACAAGACCTCAGACGTCCCTGGCAGAATAACAGCCTCTACAATTGTTCTTTTATTTTCAAAACGAACCTCAATTGGACCCACAACATCCAACTCCATCAATGTTTCGTCCGCCATTTTGACAGTTCGCCGTTCGAGGAACCGCAGATTTAGTTGCTGTTGTACTTCTTCATTGATCACAAGATCCCAAGCGCCACTGTCCACGAGCGCGTTGCATTTGACTTTTTTGATGTCATTTTCAGACAACATCCCGCGGTAGTGAAGCGCCACATCGTCTTCGTTTGTTAGCTCAATCTCAGCATAGACGTATCCCATTCCATTTCCTCCGGTAAGTGAGGTACCTTTGGTACTTCTGTGTTTGTAGTTAGCTGGTTTAAGTGTCATTAACCCTCCAGGACCTTTGGTCTGAACGCCGGCGGGACCACAGTGTTTTCGAAAACTCCGTACGCCGCCTGCTCGCCTTCGGGCATCGGTGAAGATTCAGCCCAGGCGCAATCCTCGTCAATCTCGCGGAGAACACTCGCATCGATCTCTTCGAGCTTCTCCTTCGTCGCGTGATTGCATTCCAACAAATACCGTTCGTAACGATCGAGCGGATCGTTGTTCTTCTCCCACCACTCAATTTCGCCTTCCCCAACGTAACGCTGGTCGTCGTGCTCGGCGTGTCCCTTACGACGATACGTCTTCGCTTCGATCAAAACAGCGCCGCCGCCACGTCGCGCATAGTCAGCCGCCTGCTTCGTCACTTCATAACACGCAACCACGTCATTGCCGTCGACGATGTGCGAAGGAATGCCGTAACCAGCCGCTTTCTCCGCGAGATCGCGCACCGCTGTTTGCAGACTTGTTGGGGTCGAGTAAGCGTAGTGGTTGTGTTCGGCGACGACGATCAGCGGCAGTCGCTGCACGGCGGCGAAATTGAGTCCTTCGTGAAATGCGCCAGTGCTCATGCCGCCGTCGCCGATATAGGCCACGGCCACAAACTTCTTCTTCTGCATGCGCGCGCCGAGCAGGATGCCGGTCATGACGGGAATCATGTCGCCCAGATGGGAGATCGGGCCAATGAAACCTTTTTGCATGTCGCCGAAGTGGATGTTGAGATCTTTGCCGCCGGATGGTCCCCACGCCTTCGCCATGTACTGCGCGAAGATCTCACGCGGGCGAATGCCTTTCACGAGCACGGCGCCGAGGTCTCTGATCAGGGGTGTGATGAAGTCCTGCGGCTGAAGTGCGTAAGCGGTCCCAACTGCCGTCGCTTCCTGGCCCAGCGAGCGAAACACGCCACCGACGACTTTCGTCTGCCGGTAGAGATTCACGAGACGCTCTTCAACGAGCCGTGTGAGCTTCAGGTAACGATAGAGATCGAGATGCTGCTCGGCGTTGAGCGTCGTTTCGGTGGAGCAGCTTAGTGGTTGGCCGTCGACAGCCTTGCGCGGCGCGTACTTGGTGCTCACGCGCATTTGAAAACGTGGACGCGCTGGGCGACGTCGGCGACGGGTTGATTTATCCGGTTGGTCCATTACAGTGTTTTCAGAGCCATCCACATTTCGCAGATTCTCTTTCTGAGTAACCTGTGAAATCTGTGGATCTATATGTGAATAGCGAGATCGTGAACGCCCTCGGCAGCTTCCATCACCGCCTCGGAGACAGTCGGATGCGCGTGCATCGTGCGCCCTAACTCATCCGCCGTCGATTCAAGTTGCATGGCCACACACGCCTCAGCAATCAGCTCAGTCGCGTGTGGTCCGATGATGTGTACTCCGAGAATCTCGTC
>Ga0134124_10003026_pt1 | contig 13537 bp, 8 predicted proteins | sample KB304_FD_96880 | JGI IMG/M metagenome (GOLD analysis project Ga0134124, IMG submission 96880) | Terrestrial soil microbial communities without Nitrogen fertilizer from Kellogg Biological Station, Michigan, USA - KB3-0-4 | ecosystem: Environmental > Terrestrial > Soil > Unclassified ... | reverse complement strand
TTTTACGCGCCAGAAGCTTAACGCAAGTGGGCCGCTCGTGACAATCACGAGTGGCCCATTTCAGCCCTGCTGGTAGAAATGATTAAAAGGCGGGGTATTCCGCGCTTTCTTATCCACAGATTACACAGATTAATTAATAGAATCTGGGTAATCTGTGGATAAATAGGTGTTAGTTGATGAAGACGGTCGGGGCCCCGCCGCTACGGCGCCCGTTCACGATCAACGTAAGCTGCACCGCTCCTGAACCCTTGAGCTCAGGAACGAGCATCACCGTCACTTGATCCAGCCCTGGCAACACGCCCTGAGCGCCTGCAAATTGCACGGGCAGCATGTAAATCTGTCCAGTCGCGGCAACCCGAGCCTCGACCGCAACGCCTTCGGCGAGGTTCGGACGGATGTTGCCGTTGACGTTCACATCGTTGCTGGTGACAGTATTGCTGACACTGCCGCTGATGCCGCTCGCAAAGAAGCTCAAACGCGTGCGTTTGTCGGTGCCGAAGTTACCGGGACTCGTCACGTTAAAATTCGAAGTTATCACCGTCTGATTGTCGGCGATCACAGCAAAACCGTTGTCGTCGTCGTTCGTGGTCACGATTCTCGAACCATTCCGCTCGACACTCACGAGCCCCTGACAGATGTAGCCGTCCTGGGACGAAACAATCACTTCCGCAATGCCCTCCGAAACTGGCGGCATGAAGAACTTCACGCCCCACGGCGACGCGTAAAGCACAGGCACCGCAACGCCGCTGACGGTCACACTCAGCCCCGCCACTTCATACGGAAGAGTCCCGTCAGATTGAAGCGACGCAAACTTCGTCTGCCCAATCATCGGCTGTGCATTGCCCACCCCCGAGATCGCACCCAAACTCGACGGCGCGATAGATGAAACTGCCGACAATCCGTAACCGACGTTCGCCAAGCCAACTACCACGTTGGTTCTCGTGTTCGTCGCAGTCGCCTGATCGAGCGTCGTCTTCGTGATACGACCAAAGCGCATCAAGTCCTCGGCGATTGCGAGATGTGAAGTAACGCGGAGGAGATTGTTCTTAATGTTGGGACTCGATGCCGCCCTTAGCGCTAATCCGGAGGTAGCCTTGCTGAATAACAACGCGGCTGTTAGCTGCGAATCAATTGCCGGAGCATTCGCTCCAAACGCCGTTCCTTCACTTTCAAACTCGAAATAAGCCTGTTGGATGTCAGCCGTCAAGGCGTTGATGTCGGAAGCCAACGCAGTGTTTGTGGTCGTCGTATCCGCAGCGCCCGCGTAAGCCTGAGTCTGCGCATCCGTTTGTTGGACCAGCGTGCCGGCACGTCCTTTTGCCTTGTCGACGCTATTGGGCGAATTCGTGACCGTGATCGAAACCACGGCTGACGTCGTGCTGAGCCCGGTGTTATCCGTCGCTTTGGCAGTCAGGTTGTAATTACCTTTCGCGACGTTGTTCCAAACGAAGTTGTACGGTCCGGCGGTATCGGTTCCCAACAACGTACTGCCCTGGTAAAACTCGACTTTGGATACTGAACCATCAGGATCGCTGGCCGTTGCCGCCAGCGTGATATTGTCGCCGGCGACAAAGGTAGCACCGTCTGTTGGCACGGTAAGTGTGACTTGCGGAGCGCCCGGAGCCGGTGTCGGCGTAGGCGTTGGCGTGGGCGATGGAGCCGGGGCGGCGTCGCCGAAATAAATACCGCTGACGACGGCCGACTTACCGCCGACTTTGTTCACAATCAGTTTCACGCGGCCGCGAACGTCCCACACCAAATACTGGCCGCCGTTGAAAGAAGAAATACTGCGGCTGTCGAGCAACACGTTAGTGGCCCAATCAACCACGTCCACACGCTGTGAACGATTGTTACCGTCCCAATCGACGCCGTAGATCGCCACTCGGTGTTGTAAACCGTCAGTCAGGTTCACATCGATGGAAAAGAAGGAGTTGGATTCCCAGCGTGCGGCGATGCGATCCGTGCCGCTGGTTTTCTGCAGTCCACGAACGTCCGTCGTGGCCGCCGTCCAGGTCGGCGATGAGTTTCCGATTACGCTTACTTGTGCGTACGACGGATATTTCATCATGTCGTTGATGGTGTTGAATCCGTCAGCGCCGTAGGTGGTTTTCCAGGTACCTTTAGTAGTCGCGTCTGATTGAACGAACGCCACTTTCGCCAGCGGCGAAGGCGCCGGAGTGGGTGTTGGAGTCGGCGTTGGAGTTGATACTGGCGTAGGTGTCGGAGTGGGCGTCGAGATGGGAGTCAGGTCGGGAGTTCCGTTCATCGCCGCGTTCAAGGCGTCAAAGTCGACTCCGATGTCCTTACCGTCCGTGCCCGCATTTCGATACTGACTGGAAGTACTCAGCCGGTAATTTCCACTACTCATGTCAACGAAACCCACTTCGCCGAGTGTGCCCGGATAAAAATTATTCACCGGGTACTGCGCCGCAGGTGCACCAACGATCACGTTCTTTTCAAAGATCCAGCCGGGACAGAAGAGATTCAGCGCTGCGATGCCTTCACCTGTTCCGTCTCCCTTCATACCGTAACCGGCGTCTACGCCGAGGTTGTTCCTGAAAACAAAGCCCTGGGTGACCAGGCCGTAAAAGTTGGCGGTGTTGCCGTCTTTCGAGAAGAAAGTGTTGTGTTCGAAGACGAGGTTCTGCGCGCCGTTGGAACCCTGGTACCAAATCTTATTGACGTCCCAAAAGTTGTTAACGATGCGGAGATTCCTGGCTATGTCGCTGACCTTGGGTGGGATTTCCACCGCGAGGATGTTCAATCCGTGCTCAGCATTTCTGATGACGTTATTGCTGAACGTCAGGTCTGCAGTGACTGACCATGGCGCCGTGGAATCCTGGTTGTTGGATTTCAACAGGATGGCGAAGCCGACCTGTGCATCCGGCCAGATGTTCTCGAAGAGATTTCCATCAACCAAAACGCGCTGAGCGTTCTTAGTCTCGAGCAGATTCTTGACGGTCCAGTGAATGCCGCCATACGACGGATCGTCGACTTTCCACGACAACGGCTTGAAGAAATAATTCTGACTGATGGTGATATCCGACGGAATCAGTCCGGTAATCGACGGATCGGCGCCGCCGAACATGACGTTCTCACCAGCGGCTTCTAAACGGTTGTTGATGATTCTGAAGGGACCGGGACCATTCCAGCCGCAGATGGCCTGCGTGTCGTAACCCTGGCCATGAACTTCAGAAATGTGGGAATTCAAGATATCTGTGTCAGCGCTATTGAGCGCGACGCCGCGTTTGAGTTCCATCGCCGGAAAGCCGTGGATGTAGCAACGGTCCAGGACGAGATGATGCGGCACCAGGCTCAGCGAATTCTGGAGCGAGGAGCCCTCACCAAACTTGATCAGATCGCTGACGATCACGGTCGCGTTGACGGGCGCGAATTCAATTCCGATAAAGCGATAATGATGCGCGGAAGCAGCCGTTTGCAGTGCCGGCTGGTTTGCCCCCGGCGTCAGAATCTTCGGCATCAACGACGCGTGCGCAGCAGTAACACGCTCAGTCGGACCGGGCAACTGCGCCAGGGCCGACGATTGGATCGTGATGAACGTGCTTCCCGATTTGTTGGGGAGAGTGATTGGACCGGTATAGCTGGCCCCGGCGTCGAGAATGATTGTGTCGCCAGGTTGCGCGGCATTAATCGCGCTTTGCAGGCTGCCTCCGGCCGGGACAGTTATGGTCGCGGCGGTGGCGGTTAAGGCAGTAAAGAGAACGGCAATACAAGCAAAGAAAATCGATGAAAAAACGGAGAAGTATTGTTGGCTGAAGCGCCCGGCTCGTGCGCAGATCATCGTTAATCCCTCGGATTCGAAAGATCACCGACACCCCAAGCCGTCGCGCGAATGGACTGGTAAATCGAAGTTGTAGCGTGAAAGGAGGGTGGAAAGACACTACGCGAACAGAAACGGAAGTGTCTTAATTCTGCCTAAGAGACCGATGGGGTATGAGAGAGGGACAAGCCGGAATCAGTTAAGGTCTCAACGGCCAGAAGCCTCCGATCGCCTTCGGTAGCCTGACGTCCTCTCTGATAGAGAGGCTCACGGCTTTGCGTCCCAGCCTCGCGGACAGGTTTGCCTTTGTCGGTGCAATCTAGCTTAAAAGAACCACCTTTCTTCCGATGAAGAAGGGTGAATACTTTTTAACCACATTGACATATGTTTGTCAATAAATAACAAAGAAAGCGGTCACAATGACGAGGGCGAGGCCTATCTGCGGCGGTAGATCGTGTAGGAACGTTGGTCGTAGACACGGTCGTAGTCAGTATTCAAAAGCTTCATCGTGTAGTCGTACAGCTTCGCATCGCGGCCTTTGCTGCTGTCGATTGAATAGGCAGATTCCGGATCGATAACGATGTAATCGAAGCGCTTTCCACTGTTGTAGCCAAGCGCCGGGTCATGAATCACGTTGGCCGGGAAGCCCAGCCCGAAAGCCACGCCCGAACCTGCCGCTATCGAGGATTGGGCCGTCGCCTTCTCGGTGAGAAAGCGGGCTGCCGGCTGAAAGCCCTTCGCGTAGTTGTTTTGCATGATTCTGTAGGCGAGCCCGCCAATCTCGATGACAGCAATCGCTATCAAGCCCAGTGCGGCTGCCTTCGCCAACAAGTGCCGTCTGCTCCAACACCAACTGATGAACAGGGCGCACATCGTCAGGTAAAAAGGGACGATATGAACCAGGTAATAATAGGCTTTTTGCGAATCGATGAACGTGAGGCCGAGGAAGTAAATTACAGTGACAGCAAGCAGGAGCTTATAGTTCGTCGCCCGGCGAATTTCCCGAACCACGAGACTGCCGAGTACTCCGGCCACGTACAGCAAGAGAAAAAGAATTTTGACTTTCGCTGCGGCGCCGCCACCACGTTGGCCGACGCCGAAATTGGCCAGGTAACGGTGCGTGATTTCGAGTTTCAAGCCGGTGAACGGCGACGTTAACCCCACGAAGCGTCCGCCAATATTCTCGTCGCTTCCCATTGACGCGTTGGCAAAGAACTGACTGCGAAAGGTCGGCAGGTCCTGTAGAACGTAAGAACCCCAGGCGAGTCCGCCAACCACGTACGGGATCAAAGCGATCGCCACGTGCGAAAATCGGAGGCGCCTTCGATCGAGGTAGAGCGAGACGAAGAGCAATCCGAAAAACGGCAACAGCCCCATCGGGTGCGTTAACCCGCTCATGACGACGCAGCTCTGACTACAAAAGACAGCCACCAGCAGCGAGCGTTCCCGGAGCAGTAGATAACTGGCAATTCCAGCGAAGCCCAGGGCGGCGCTCATCATGTCCATCCGCCCCGACGCGGCGCACACAATGAAAATGTAGTCGCATGAAAGCAACGCAACCACGAGGAAGGCCAGTGACGTTCGCTTGAATAGCGAGCTAACGATAACGAGCCACGAAACCAGCGCTACGATTCCCCAAAAGATCGACAGGCCACGCGTAGAAAACACGCCGAACCCAAACAGGCGGTACCAGACGGACAGCGCGAGCGGCTGTAGCGGCATGATCCAATACGTATGCTGGTCCATGCCTTTGAACGGGGTGCCGTAGGTCTCCAGCACCGTTGTCGTCATTGAGCCTTTGGTCAGCAGATTGAACGCGGGATTCGCGAAATAGCCTTCGTCGGTTCCGGGTCGTTCAGTGAGAGCAGTCGCAATCGAAAGGACGAGGAAAATCGCCAGGATCGCGATCGCAAGCACGATTCGGACTTTGGGGTTGCTGAAGAGGGAAGCCAGGGTCATGTTTACGGGCGCGGCGCGCTCCCATTCCTCGTACGCAGACGATAATCGCGATATTCCCCGGGCTCACCCTTCTTTCCCTCAGCGGCCGCCAACACCATGTTGAAAGCCTCGCGCGCTGATGCGAAGTGAACTTTGAACTGGTTGCTTCTCTCCGCCTCAGCCAAAGTCTCTTCGAGAAATCGGCGCATCGGATCACCGATCGTGATCTCGGTATCAGCGGGAATAAATCCGTGGCACGAGAGCTTGATAAAGATCCATTCAGGGCGGCCTGCGACTCCGACTGACGCTTTGCGCCACCGTTCCAGCCGTTCACGAGTCGGTGGATAATTTGCCGCGAGCACTGAACTGTCGATACGCGGAACCGGCAGGCCGAAAAGGCGACGGCTCCAGTTGAAGACGAGTGGACCAGTGAATATCACCGGCCGGCTGGGATTAACTCCTACCTTGACGTTCCGGCCTGATCGGTGCGGAACCTTTTCATCGAGTGGCCCTGCGCACTCGTAGATAGCATTCAACCGCGGCACCTGCGATTGTTCCGGTGCTGAGGGCAGGGTGAAATCGGCATAACAACCAGTTTCCGCGAGTATCTGCATTTCGGAGTCGACGCCGCAGTTTCTGCCACCGGCTGAGTTCGCGAGTGCGAGGTTGCCGTGCACGAATGCGTACCTGGGTTCGCTGGAATCGGGCTCGTACGAAAGACAACCGTGATCGTTAGCGAGAATGTCGCGAAACTCGATCAATACCTTCCTGAGATTCGCGGCGGTATCAGGCTGGCCGACGCCGTGGTGCAAATGGACTTCGATCTCGCCGAAGCCGTCGCGCTGCAGAGCTGAAAGTTTTTCGAGAAGAGTCGGGTGATACTGCTCGGCGGGGTAAAAGTTTGTATGGCGGAACGGAGTTCCGTCGCAATCACGAACGGACTCGCCGATGCGTCGCGCCTTTTCAATCCACTCATCCAGTCGCCGCTGTTGGGTGGCGAGATCGAGCGTCCCCTTTTCCGCCCATGCCGGCTCGAAATGATTTGCGACGATGAAGATCAGGTGCTGAGGTGAATGACCGTTCGAGGCGCGCCGCAGGAATTCTCCGCCGCGCCAGAACGGATACCGGACCAGCCACGGAAGCGACCACTGAAGTTTTTGAAATTTTGTACCCGTATCACCCATTGATTAAATCAGCCGCTGATGAACGCGAATAAATCCGAATTTCATCGGTGTTCATCCGCGGCCAGCATTACCTCCGAGCCGGGCCTTCAAAGCCGGCGCAAGCGCATCGATGTCGCAGCCGATATCTTTTCCATCCGCCAGCTTCTTGTACTTGCTGGACGGCGTCAGGCGGTAATCACCCTTTTCGGGATCCACGAAACCCACTTGCTGAATCGACGCCGGATAAAAATTATCTTTCGGGTAGTCGCTCGAGCTCGCGCCTACAATCACATTCTTAGTAAAAGTGTAATCAGGGCAAAATTTCGCCAGGGCGACTGTGCCTTCGCCGGTGCCATCGCCCTTGATCCCGTATCCGGTTCGTACCGTCAGGTTATAGCGATAAGTAAACCCCGTAGTGGTTTTTCCGTAGAGCGTCATGATATTGCCGGTTCGCTGGAAATGCGTGTTGTGCTCGATCAAAACATCTTTCGCCCCATCCGTACCCTGGAACCACATCTTTCCGACGTTCTCCCACAGGTTGTTCACAATCTTCAGGTTTTTTGCCTGCCCGCTGGTTTTACCAACGTCGTATCCGAGTATGTTCAAGCCGTGTTCGACGTTCAGCACGACGTTGTTACTAAACGTCAGATCTTCGGTTACACACCACGGACACCTGTTGTCCTGATTGTTTGACTTGAGCAGGATTGCAAAACCAACCTGCGCATCAGCCCAGCAATTCTCAAAGAAATTTCCATCTACCGTCACTCGCCGAGCATTCTTCGTTTCAAACAGATTCTTTACCGTCCAATGTTTACCAGCATACTTCGGATCATCCTTCTTCCACGTGAGCGGTTTGAAGAAGTAATTGCCGCGGATCTCGATGTCTGACGGAATGAGGTCCGGAATCGCCGGATCGGCGCCGCCGAACATAACGTTCTCACCGGAAGCTTCCAAATGATTGTTGACGATGTGATATGGACCGGGACCATTCCAGCCGCAGATCGCCTGCGTGTCGTAGCCTTCGCCGTGAATGTCCCCAATGTATGAATCCTTGATCGTAGTCTCGCCGCTGTTCAATGCGATTCCACGTTTAACTTCCTGTTGTGGATGACCATGAATGTAGCAGCGGTCCAATTCCAGATCTTTAGCTACCGATTCGAGGGTGTTCTGCGCGTCTGAACCGTCACCGAATTTGATCAGATCAGCGGCCGCGGTGGTTTCATCGGCAGTAGTGAATTCAATGCCGATGAAACGGAAATGATGTGCGCGCGGAGCGGTCTTGAGTGCCGGCTCTTTCGAGACAGCCAAAATCTTCGGCATCAATCCCGCGTAGGTTGCGTTAACACGAATCCCTGATGCGGGCAATTTAGCCAAACTTTTAGTTTGAATCGTGATGTAAGTGTTTCCACTCTTGAAAGGCAGGGTTATGGGCCCTTTGAAAACCGCTCCTTCCTCGACCTCAATAACGTCGCCCGGCTGTGCTTTATTGATCGCGGCCTGAAGATCGTCACCCTTGTTGACCACGATCTTGCCGGCACTCACATAATTCACGCGGCCCGGCAGTATTCCCTTCCAATCGACTACTCGCGCCGCAACCAGCGAACCAAAAAGGATAATCGCAAACAGACCTGCCTTCATATAACGACCCTTTATCTGCATGTGTTTGACGCCAGCATCATATCGAATCCGAGTTAATCTGCGAAAATCAGCGCTCAATAACGGCACCGGTAATAAATTATTTTCACGTATTCCAAAGGCACGTCTTCCCAACCCTGTAAGTGGAGCCACCACGTCGCGGGCTTCGGTGTTTGCTGGCCTGGAAGAACGGGATCGAGGCCGATTTTCGTCTGCGTTCCACTAAAGATTCGGTCCAGCATCCAGCGGGCGCGCCTCGAATGATAAGCCGACGTCACGACGATCATTGAACGCAAAGGTAGCGTCTCGCTTTGCTGCCGCAGCAAAACCGCTTCGTCATGGGTGCTGTAAACCGGCTTCGGCAACACGACGATATCTCCCGAGGCAACTCCCGCGCGCAGTAACTCCGCCCGCGCTCTTTCATAAAAATACGGATTGCGTTCTTCTGTTTTAGACCACCCACCCTGACGGTTGTCATTCGTCAGGATAATCTTGCGTGCCACGCCGGCGTGATATAGCTCGGCGGCTTTGTGCGCGCGTTCGGCATAAGTTGCAGATCCACTCAACACTACAATCGCATCCGCGTGGTCCAGTGGAGCGGTGACAATCAATTGCGCCGCCGCAAACCGGGCGAGGAAAAACCAAAGCACCGCGAATAGCAGGATGATCATTAACGCCTTGAAGCGTCGCGGCGCAGCTCGTAGGCTCATTTGCGCCTTCTTATCAGGCAGTCGACGACGGTGAGATCGTCACAGACGTTCAACGTGTGCGTAGCCAACAGATCTTTCCGCCAGCGAGGCAGAACTTTCGAGACTTCTTCCTCCACGAATTCTTCCGGCGATAGTTTCAGGATTCTATTTATAGTAACCGCGTAGCCGTAGTAGCGAGAACAATCCTGCGCCGGTCGATACAACTGATCGTGCCATACAAAAGGCTTTCCGGCAGGACGCAGATTTCTCACGTCGGCCGTGATCGGATTTTGTCGATGAGGACTCCACGGACCAAATGGACTCTCAGCGTAAAAGATGTGTAACTCGTCGGCGAAGGGAGTTTCCGTCAGCGAGACAAACATCCACCACAACCCGTTCGCTTCGACAAGCGTCGCGTCCTTGGCGTTTACCTTTTCCATCAGCACCGCTTCCAGCTTCCAACCGGAAGGAAACGATTCGCACGAGTACAGCTCCACGGTCTTTTTCGAAGATGTTTCCGGAACCATGAACAGCCGGTCCTGCCAGAAAAACACAAACGGATACGACAGGTGATAATCCGTCTTCAGCGCAACTTCCGGCTTGAGCGTTTGAGGCTTGGCGGATCGATCGACTTCGGCGACGACGATGTGACCGAGGTTTGTCTTGTAAATGAATTCTTCAAAAAACAAGTAGTACTTCCCGTTGACGACGATGGGAAACGGATCCGCCCAAAACCGATCCTTAGGCGGTGTCACGTGGTGAAAGCGATAAAAAGTATTATTCGGATCGTCCGCACTCGAACGAAACCTGTAGGCGAGTATCCACTGCTCGACGGCTCCTGCATTGCGGAACTTACTCGCCAGGTAATTGAGCGACAGTGCTGTTAATTTCGGAAATAACTGTGCGTTGGTGGGGGCTTTGTAAAGTTGCTTGTGATACGGCCGGTACAGCCGCGCTTCGTCACGCACGATCTCACCCGAGTCGTGCAACTCTTTCAGCGCCCTGATCACGTAAGAGCTCGATCTCCAGTAAAGAGTGTTCTTGTTCGCCTTCACCGAGAAGCGATCGCTCGTTGACGACCACGAGCGCTGAATAACAAATCCGTTATCAAGGTCCTCATTCAATCGCTGCAATACCGAACCGGTGATTGTCGAGCCCTCCATCACCTCCCAAAAGCCGGCTGGACCACCTCGATTAATCAGGTTGTCGCCGTGATGGTAGGACCAGACGCCATGCCTGGCGATTTGCAGCGCCTTGCCCTTCAGGATCCGGAAGCCGAAAGCGAGCGCGACGTCGAGATGCTGTTCCTGGATCGCGTCGACGTCCGCATCCGTGAACCAGTCTGAATACTTCTTTTTGGCCGGCACCACCGGCTGCACCGGACAGCTCGCGACGAGCTCCTGAATATCTACCGGTTCAAAGGCATCCGGAGACGGTTTGACCAGGCGATCATCGAGCTGACTGTAGAAGGCATAAAGCAGGTGATTACGATTTTTCCAGTAAGCCCGCAGGCGTGGAACCGGCGGTTCCACAGACTCGTTCTTGATCACCAGGCAGACGTCAGCAAACGTCGAGGACTGAATATCGCGAATTATTTTTTCGATCCACCGGGGCTGTATGAAGGAGTCGACGAGCAGTCCAACCCGAAGCGGCGGTTTATGATCCGCTTTCATCCGCGTAAATCTGTGGCAAAAGTTTTACCAGCAAATGCCGTCATACTTAGCATCACGCACGCCGTCATCGAATAATCTCACTAAATCGATCACGATCTGATCGGGCCGCAGTTGATTGCGAATCTCGGCAAACTCGGCCGACTTGTTGCCGATGACAATCACGTCGTTCTGCGCCACCACGTCGCGCAAGTCTGAACGGATGAGCTGTGCGATGTGCGGAATCTCCTTCTCGATATATTCCTTGTTCGCACCAAACAGCCGCGCCAGCGAAACGTCGCGATCGAAGATTTGCAAGTCGAAGCCCTTGCCAATCAGCGACTCAACCAGCGTGACCATCGGCGACTCTCGCAGATCGTCGGTACCGGCCTTGAAACTGAATCCGAGTATTCCGATTTTCTTCTTGCCAGTTTGCAGCACCATGCCCAGTGCCCGCTCAATCTGCAACCGGTTACTCGGCAGAATGGCCGAAAGCAGCGGCGCCTCGACGTCGAGTTCTTTCGCCCGGTGATTGATGGCCCGCAAGTCCTTCGGCAAACACGAGCCGCCAAAAGCAAACCCCGGTTTCAGGTAATACGACGACAGGTTCAGCTTTTGATCCTGACAGAAAATATCCATCACCTGGTGACTGTCTATGCCGGCGGCTTTGCAAATGTTGCCAATCTCATTCGCGAAGCTCACCTTCACAGCGTGAAAACAGTTGCAGGCATACTTGACCATCTCCGCAGTCTTCACCGAGGTGATCAAAAGTGGCGCATTAACGTTCGAATAGAGGCTGCCGACGAGTTTTGCGGTGCCTTCGTCGTCTGCTCCAATCAACGTGAAGGGGGGCGAGTAGAAATCCTTGATGGATGAGCCTTCGCGAAGAAACTCCGGATTGATACAGACATGAAATCCGGCACCAGCTTTCTTGCCGGAACTTTCTTCGAGCACTGGAACCACAACGCGCTCGATCGTTCCCGGTAACATCGTGCTCCGAATCACGATCGTGTGTGGATCACTCTTTTCCCGCAGTGCAAGCCCGATGTCCTGACAGACTTTTTCGACATGCGCCAGATCAAGGGCGCCGTTAGCTCGGCTGGGCGTGCCCACGCAAACGAGCGAAATTTCAGAGGCTTTCAGCGCTGCCGGCGTTTCGGTCGTAGCACTTAGCGCACCCGACGCAACCGATTGTTGAATCAAATCGCCGATGCCGGGCTCAACTATCGGGCTTTTTCCTGAATTGATGATTTCGACCTTCACTGGATTTATATCGACGCCGATAACTGTGTCTCCCGCACTCGCAAAACAAGCAGCAGAAACACACCCAACATAACCCAGTCCAAAGACACTTATTCTCATATCGACAAAATTTTCCGTTCCCCAAATGAAGGTTGAAAGAGACCCAGCAGAAAGCTAAATCCCCACGTAACGTGCAGAGTAAAAAACACCACCGGAGTGAACAGCGTAAGGGCCAAACGTCTGTCTTTGTTGCGCCGCGCGATCTTCGCCGCAAAATAGATCGCGAGGGCGAGATAAAGTCCCATCCCGATTGCTAATAAGATCCACGCGGGCGTCCACCACCAGCCTAGCAATGGCAACACGATCAGTGAAAGCACAAACAGAGGCGCCACCAGGTGGCGCAACTTTATCGACTGAGGATGTAGACGAATCATCCGCGCTTTCCATTTACCATACCGGAAATACTGCAATACGAGATCGCGAAGCGTCCCGCGGGCGAAGTACGTCGAGTGTTCAGCCCGGTCCAGCAACACGACACCGCCTGCCGCGCGCACTCTGTAATTAAAGTCGTAATCCTCGTTGGTGTGCAGCGTTTCGTTGAAACCGCCCAATTGCTGCCACAATTCCTTCCGAAATGACCCGAAGGCGACCGTATCTACGGCTTGTTGCGATTGTCCCTCACTCAGGCGATAGCTCGCGTCACCAATGCCGAACGGATGAGAAACGGCTGCCGCAATCGCGCGTGCAGCGATGGTGTCATTCGAAGCACAAACATGACAGTACATCCCGACGACTGCCGCCTCACCCATGGATAACAGCTCGACGCAACGGCGCACGTAGCCGGCCGACGGCGCGGCATGTGAATCCATTCTGAGGATGAACTCGCCGCGCGCCGCCGCAATACCGAGATTCAACGCCTTGGGAATTGCTCGATCGGGATTATCAATCACTCGCAGTGAAACATCGCCTCGCTTTTCAGCAAACTGCTCGATCACTTCGCGGGTCCGATCCGTGGAACGGCCATCGACGACGATGATCTCGTAGTTTTGTTTGTCGTATTGATTACAAAGGTTCTCCAGCGCTGTTTCAATGAACCGCTCCTCGTTGTAGCAAGGCATGACGATCGAGACGAAGACGTTGCCCGTAGTCTCTCTGTCAGCGGGCAGCGCATCTTCGACTGTCGACGTGCCTGGGCTATGCGTGGTGGTCATTCAATTCACAAACTTCAGCAAAGCGTTCCGCGGCCCGAGCCCAGCCAAACTGTTCTCGGACGGTGCTGGCGGCGCGACTGCCGTACTCGCGAGCCCTGTCGGGGTTTGCTAACAAGCTGACGACCGACTCCGCGAAAGCTGCCGGCGTGTCGGCGATCAGAATTTCCTTGCCCGACGTCAGCGGCAGCCCTTCCGCACCGACTGACGTTGATACTACCGCACGCTCCAT
>Ga0134124_10003025_pt1 | contig 13538 bp, 16 predicted proteins | sample KB304_FD_96880 | JGI IMG/M metagenome (GOLD analysis project Ga0134124, IMG submission 96880) | Terrestrial soil microbial communities without Nitrogen fertilizer from Kellogg Biological Station, Michigan, USA - KB3-0-4 | ecosystem: Environmental > Terrestrial > Soil > Unclassified ... | reverse complement strand
GTGCTTTCGATTTTCCACCGAGCCAATTCGCCCGCATAACTCACTGCCATAGCGTCCATGCCAGCTTTTGCCGCGAAGTACGGCGCGAGGTAGGGAGGTGTGCCACCACGTGTGCTGCTACTCCCGACCCAGATGACTAGACCGCCTCCTTGTTTGCGAAGGATCGGGAGCGCTGCGCGGTTTACTCGCTGGGTGCTGAGGACGTTTGCGTCGTAAACCTCAGCAAGCTGTTCCGGGGTGAACGCTTCGGCTGGGCCGAAAACCATGTGACCTGCATTGTGGATGATTATGTCGAGACGTCCTGCTGCGCCAAGAACTTGTTGTACCGCTCGATCAGCAGACTCTTGAGAACTGACGTCCAGTTCTGTTGTCCGAAGATCAACATTTTTCTCGGCGGCAAACTTCCGGGCGGCTCCGACTTGTTTCGCATTCCGCCCGCCAGTCTCACGCATCGTCGCATAAACGGTGTGTCCCGCCTCAGCTAGACGAAGTGCCGTCAACGCACCGAATCCGCTAGAAGCTCCCGTGATCACGATTACGTATTTCACCGCTGCTTCTCCCTTCTGTCTCTTCGCTGAGGTCGCTATCAATACGCAAAACCACCGTTGGCACGCAACACCTGGCTGTTGATCCATCCGCCGTCGGGACCGGCAAGGAATGACACTAGATTTGCCATATCTTCTGGCAGGCCGAGCCGTTCGAGCGGATTCATCTTCTTTAATTCCTCGATCAGTGCGTCGCTCTTGCCCTTCAAGAACAGGTCCGTTCGCACCTGGCCTGGTGCCACTGCATTGACCGTGATGTTTCTGCCACGCAGTTCGTTGGCAAGCACATGGACCAGCCCCTCGACTCCTGCCTTGGAAGCGATGTAGGCGCCGTAAGTCGGGAAGGACTTGGCGAGAACGCTGCTGGAGAAAGCCACGATGCGCCCGCCATCCTGAACATGTTGCGCCGCCTGAGCGAATACCAGGAACGTTCCGCGCAAGTTCGTCGCGATCACCTTGTCGAAGGTAGCCACGTCTCCGCTGGCAATCGGAAACAGCGGCATGATGCCCGCACAATGAACCACCACATCAGGCCTGCCGAAAGCTTCTATCGACTCTTGGAAGAGCCGCTCCACGTCTGCGGCAATCGCCACGTCTGCTTGCACAGCGATACCCTGTCCTCCCGCAGCCTTGATATCCGCCACTAAAGACTGCGCCGGAGCTGCTTTTCCGGCGTAGTTCACCACCACCGCAAACCCGTCTTTTGCCAGACGTTTTGCGATCGAGCCTCCGATTCCACCAGAGGCACCAGTAACGATCGCGCTCTTCGTTGTTGAATTTGTCACAGGGAATTCTCCTTGTAGTTCTCTCGGCTCCGCCACGGTCACATGATCTGTCCGCTCTATACATTCGATAATCCCTCGCATTAGTTGTTTCATGCATTGTTAGAATGACAGGCATGCGCCACACACATTTACGGCATGTTGACCTCAATTTGCTGCTCGCTTTACATGCGCTTTTGGAGGAGCGGCACGTCACTCGCGCGGCGAAGCGTTGTTTCTTGAGCCAACCTGCCATGAGCCGAGCGCTCGAAAGGCTTCGGGAAATGTTCGGCGACCCGCTTTTGATCCGTAGCGGTCGCGCGTACGAACGCACGGTTAGAGGAGACAGTCTGGTGAGAGAGTTGCAGTCACTGCTGCCTCGGCTCGAGTCGATGGTGCGCGGACAGGATTTCGATCCACAGAGAGGCCAGGAACGATTTCGATTAGCGGTAACGGACCATGCATCGATAACGCTGATACCGCCCCTCATCCGGAGAATACGCAGCGCTGCGCCCGACGTAAGATTGGAAGTGTCCCAGTGGCAGGATCGAGCCTACGAAGCTGTGATCGAGGGGAAGCTCGACGCAGCCTTCAGCGCGGAGCATCCGCCCTCCGCCCTGCAGAGTGAGGTTCTGTTCGAAGTCGATTTCGTCTGCGTGGTGGGGACCGCTCAAAGAGTTCGATCCCCTCGTCTTACGTTGGCCCAGTATTTACAGCTTCCCCATGTGGTGGTCGAGACCTGGGCGGGCGAACAAACTCCCGTCGACCGTCCGCTGGCTCAGTTTGGCGCGAAGCGGCGTGTTGTCCTCAGCGTGCCATTCTTTGCGGCAGCAATATTCGCAGTTGCGAAAACGGACCTGGTCCTGACTGTGCCGCGAAAGCTGACAAAGCTTGTCGGGCGAATCGATGGCGTACGCTTTGTAGAACCGCCTAGAGAAATCAAGCCATTCCCATATTTCATGACGTGGCACCCGCGCTTGAACGAGGAACCGGCGCACGCATGGTTCCGCGAGCAAGTGCGGATAGCCGCGCGGACAATTTGAATATCGGACTTTTGGTTACTCTCGCAAAACGAGCATCACGCATCTGAATATCGTCGCGCGTCGCAAGACGACACGCTGCGATGCAAATGCACGTGCGCATGCATAATGGTCATAGCTCCTATGCGTCTGGAGAAACTACGACAAGTCGATTTGAACCTCTTGATCATTTTTGCGGTGATCGCCGAGGAAAGAAGCGCCACCAAAGCATCCGCCCGACTATTGCTGAGTCAACCGGCGGTCAGCCGCGCCCTTCAGCGCGCGCGTTCCATGTTTCAAGACGAATTGGTAATTCGCTCGTCTTCAGGGTTTGAGCTCACGCTGCGAGGACGCAAAATTCTCCAGGAACTTGAACAGCTCCTTCCCAAAATAGAAGGCCTGGTTGTGCCAAGCGTCTTCGATCCGAAAAAGGAGCGGAGCAATTTCCGCATTTCTGGCCCGGACAATGTTTGCATGGTACTGCTACCGCACCTATGCCGGCGCTATACGAGCGGACGTTATAAGGTGAACTTTGATTTCCTACCGTGGCAGGCCGATGCCGTGGATATGCTGGAGCGCGGAAAGCTTGACCTCATTTTCCACATTGACGAAGGCTTGCTGCCTTCTCACTTCAATTCGGAGAAACTCTACCGCGAGGACTGGATCTGCGCTGTTGCCCGCGAGAGCAAGTTTGGCGATCGCCTGACACTGAAGCAGTACCTCGCTGCGGAGCACCTTACTGTCACAACTCTTCCAAGCGTGCAGAACATCCCGGACAAGCAGCTTGCTGCGTTGGGTGCAAAGCGGCGTTCATCTGTCCGCATGCCCTATTTTGGCGCGGCCCTTAGTTGCCTTCCTGGCACCGAACTCATCCTCACACTGACCAACGGCATGAGGCAAATGGTGGAAAGGAATTCCACCTTACGGCTCGTGAAAGCGCCACAAGAGTTGCGTCCATTTCATTTCTTGATGGTCTGGCACCCGAGGCTCACAACGGACGCGCGGCACACATGGCTTCGCGAGGCGGTGCGCCAGGTTTCCCCTCAGGACGCATCTGGGCACCGTCTATGACCCATGCGGATGGCGACCATCGAACTGAACCACGACGATTTGTAAGGCTTGGGCGTCATTCCTTGGTGGGCAGGAACAACGCAATTTCGGTCCGATTGGTCCGCCATATGGGTCTATAATCCGCGCAATGGCATCCTTATGCAGCATGGCTTCGAAGAACCTGAGATGTACAGGACATTCGCCTTGTAGTCGGCACCATCCCCACGGTGGCATGATCCTCTGGTCCAGACCATCGGACTCGCCGTGAGGGAAGTCATCAGCCATGCCGCACCCACGCTCTGCATAAACGAGCCGATATCCAAAACCAGGTCCGCGATCAGGAGATTCCGGAATAGAGGAATGTGAAGAGAACCCCAAGGACTCTACGATTGTGTAGCGGCATTTGCCACCGAAAGATAATGGAACAAATCGAGCACGCGAGACAATGTGCGATTGTACTTACTGCCAGTCTGCGCGCTTTGGGCTTTCAACCGAATGCCTGGCCCTCATTCAAGAACTAAGCGGTTTTCCAATTCACCCTGACCTGTTCGCACGAACCTATTTTCATTTGTTTTGTTCGCCTTACGAGTTTCTTAGTTGCGCCAAGTCGTCTCATTTGCGGTCTCGGGGTTTCGTTCGCTCATCCGAAGCCGCTTCTCACCTCCATCAGTAAGGTCAGCTTCATTTTCAGTTTCTTCGAAGAGAGCTCGGCAGCAAAGTGCGCGGTCAGAGTTGAGTAGCGTACGAGTTCTTGGATTTGCATCAGGTCTTGTTTGATGCTCGAACGGTCAACTCATCTAGTCTCGAGAGCAAAAGCTTTAGCACAGGAGACTGGTTTGACTTTTTGTAACCTAGGACAAGATCGACGGTTGGCGCATCACCTTTCAGAGGACGACTCGTTACCGAAGACGGCAGAAAGTTTTGCGCATAGACTGGTAAGAGTCCTACGCCGCCTGTTGACGCTATTAAGGACATTCCCATGGCGAGGTGATCCGCCTCGTGCTGTGGGGTGATATTGGCTCCGGAACGCTTCAGATACTTGTCGATGACCGCGCGAAGGACTGGAGCGGTTTTCGAGACCGTCACAAATATTTCGCCTTCCAGATCTTTCGCATCGATGGCTTTGAGCGCGGCGAGACGGTGGTCACTCGGCAAAATCACCAGGAGTGGCTCCTTCACGAGAAGACGGAACGCCAAGTCTGGCAACCCTTTTTCACGCCGTAGAAAGGCCGCGTCAATTTTCCCGTTCGACAGGCCGTCGGCAAGCAGCGGAGAGTATTGACTCGATACCATCACGTCGATGTGAGGCAGTTCATCTCGTAAGATTCGCAACGCTTCGGGCATCCACTTCAATTCGTGTCCGGTCAGGAACCCCATCGTAAAGCATGGCTTACTAGGATGAGCGACTCGTCGAGCAGCTTCGCTTGCGGCTTCCACTTGCGACAGCACCAAACGAGCGTGCTCGAGAAAAGTTCGGCCCGCCGGTGTGAGTTGGATGCCGCGCGCGCTGAGCGTTAGCAGTTGCGCTCCGACCTCCTCTTCTAGGTCCCGAATCTGCCGGCTCAGCGAAGGTTGTGTCGTGTGAAGCTTTTGCTTAGCCGCCATCGTAAGATTTCCCACCTCTGCGACCGATACGAAATAACGAAGATGTCGTAGTTCCATTCCGCCACCCATGCTTGTGAAGCATCGTGCGTAAGCTTACAAAGTATCTCCGAAAGCGCCACAACGTGCCAAGTATCCGCATCAGATAGGTGCATCACAAAACTGATTCAGATTCGGACTCAACCGTTTGACGAATCACAGCCATGCTCAGTGCGCATGGAAGGTGGAAACCGCAAGCGGAAACAGGATTTCTACTCAAAGGAGAAAAGCAATGTCAAAGAAGCTCGAAGGGAAAATTGCTCTCGTCACCGGCGGCTCGCGCGGCATTGGCGCTGCCATCGCGAAGCGTCTGGCGGCGGATGGAGCGAATGTGACCATCACGTACACGAAAGGTGCGGACGCAGCCGCGTCCGTCGTCAAGGAGATTGAACGCGCGGGAGGAAAAGCGATCGCGATTCAGGCGGATGCCGCCGATGCCGCGGCGGTTAAAGCTGCGGTCGAAAAGACATTTGCAACCTTCGGTCGACTGGATGTGCTGGTGAACAACGCTGGCACGGCCATTCCGAAACCGTTCGAAGAGGCGACGCTTGAAGAGATGGATCGCGTGCTTGCCATCAACGTTCGTGGCGTGTACGTCGCAACTCAGGCAGCGCTGAAGCATATGAAGAGCGGCGGTCGCGTTATCACAATCGGTTCGGCCGTGGGTGAACGTGTCGCAGCGCCCGGGCTTGTGCCATACGCGGGCACAAAGGGAGCCGTCAAGATGTTCACTCAGGCGCTGGCCAGAGAGATCGGCAGCCGAGGCATCACGGTCAACAACGTGCAGCCTGGTCCGATCGACACGGAATTGAATCCCGCCTCGGGTGATTGGGCGGTGCCGCAGAAGGCAGCCACAGCGCTTGATCGTTACGGACGTGTGGAGGAGATCGCTGCGATGGTGGCATTTGTCGCCGGTCCGGAGTCCTCGTACATTACCGGTGCGAATCTTACCGTGGACGGCGGAATGAATGCCTGAACACTCTCAGTGCGTCTGCGCTGCCGACCAACAATCGTATCAATGAACAGGAGCGTCTTAAGTCAAACCAAATTGTTTTGATTACACGAGCCCTAACAGGAATTGGACGAGCCTCTGCGGTCGCCAAATCGGGGGCGGACGTTGTCATTTCAGGGCGTCACATCGACGGAGGGCAGAAACTTGCCGCTGAGCTGCGAACGCTAAAAGCAAAGGCCCTGATCACCCGATTTCCATCGAGTGTACTCGCGTTGTCGTATCCGTTGCGGGCCTGGCAGTCACCGATATCTGCGCAACCGACGTGACGCTACCCGTCGGTTAGGAAAACTTGTATCTTAATTGTGCCGTTAAGCATCACATATGCCGTAGGAGATTTAATGTCCGCGACCAACGTCCAATTCACGGTTGCTGCACACATCATGGCAGCTCTCGGCTTCCGTCACGGCGAGGAAACCCCTTCGGCGATGCTTGCTGAAAGTATTAATGCCGATCCGACATTCGTCAGGAAATCTCTCTCCAAACTCTCAAAGGCAGGCCTGATCGTCACCACGCGCGGTAAAGATGGCGCGAGCAAGCTCACGCGTTCCCCTAAGCACATAACGCTCTTGGACATTTATCGCGCCAGCGCTGCACCTCCGACGTTCGCGATTCATAGCTATCCTGTGGAGAAGAGATGTCCGATCAGCTGCAATATCAAGGGATGCATGTCGTCGGTCCTAAAGAAAGCGCAGAACAGCTTCGAGAATAGTCTTGATGGAATAACGCTCGCCGATATAGTCGGGGAAATTCGTCGCGCGAGCAGGTGATTTTTTTGGCCTATATGTGCAGATGATTACCACATATTAAACGCGGAGATCTGGATTGCAAATGGGGCCCTACGAAAAGGAGACACGAATATGAATAGCCCTAAAGACAAGGTCGTTCCCGGAAGGGACGGCATCTATGTGATTTTGGGAGCGAGCGGGAACACCGGATCGATCATCGCCAATTTCCTGCTAACGAAGGGCGAGAGGGTACGCGTCGTGGGGCGCGAAGCGGAGCGGCTGCAGCGCTTTGTGCGCAAAGGCGCGGAAGCGTTCACGGCCGACGTGAGCGATGCGGCGGCGCTTACCAAAGCCTTCGGCGGTGCGCGCGCGGCATACCTGATGTTGCCACCAATCACCACCCGCGAGGACCAAGAGCGACAGAGCGATGCGATCGCGAAAGCCGTGAAGAAGTCCGGCCTGCGCTACGCGGTGCACTTGAGCAGCTACGGCGCGCACGTCCCGGAAGGCACTGGACCAGTCACCGGGCTTCATTCTTCGGAGCAAAAACTGAACGCGATCAGCGATCTGAACGTTCTACACCTGCGGGCTGCGTACTTCATGGAGAACAATCTGACGGCGATCGACATGATCCATGGAATGGGACTGTTCGGTCACGCGCTGCTACCCAACCTGAAGCTCCCCATGATCGCGACGCGAGACGTCGGCGACTACGCCGCGCAGCGCCTCCTGGACCTGGATTTTTCCGCCAAACAAACGCGCGAACTCCTTGGCGAGCGCGATCTATCGATGACGGAAGCTACCGCCGTGATTGCTCGCGGTATTGGCAAGCCGGATCTGCGTTACGAGCAGTTTCCGTATGACCAAGTGCAGCAGGTGTTGGTGCAAATGGGCTTTCCGCCGAAGAAAGCTGCGGTGTACATCGAGATGTTCGAGGCCATCAATGCGGGAGTCCTCGCGGCGCAGGAGCCGCGTTCGCCGCAGAACAGCACGCCGAGCTCGTTCGAAAAATTCGTGCAGGATGTCTTTGCGGCCGCGTATCACGGGCAAGCTACAACCGCTTAGGCCGGCGCCAGGTGCCACAGGTTGCGCCAGTCTGTAGACCAGAATTTCGGGAAGCAGTTTCTGAAAATTGCCCGATTCGGAGATCTAGCCATGAATAGAACGGCCTCTAAGGAAAGAAAGCGTGGTAAGAAACCGACTACTTACCGTCGCGTCGTCACGGGAAATGCAAACGGCAAGTCCGTCGTCCAAAGCGACGAACCGTTGCTGGCCTATCAGTTCGATACTGTTCCGGGCTACGAGCACACACTCGTGTGGATCAATCCGGCGATCCCGGATCTTAGCAATGAACAGAGGTTTGACCGATATCCCGACTCCGTCGTTCCAGGACCCGGCGGCACGAGCCTGCACTTCGTGACCTTTCCGCCCGGTTCGGTCTTTGCGGATCCCTCCTTCGATGCCGACGCCTCGCAACAAGAAGCGCTCGTTCGTCTGCGAGGATTAGCGGATCACTTCGAAAAGGAAGACCCGGGAATGCACAAAACGAATACCGTCGACTATGCAGTTGTCTACGACGGAGAGATGTGGCTGGAGTTGGACGACGGCGAGACTCTGCATTTGAACCGCGGCGACGTCGTCGTGCAAAACGGTACGCGCCACGCATGGCGAAACAAAGGCACCAAGCCCGTCACAATGCTCTTTTTCTTGAACGGAGCACGAGCTCGTGAAGCCTCGCAATCCTAATGGGACGACCCGATGACCCATGAAAATAATCTCGTGATCGTTAGCCAGTTCGACGGCAACGCGTACAAGATCTCGCAGGCCGCGGAGCTAACCCTGAACGCGGCAATTCTGCGCGCCGAAATCGCCAGAAGCTGCGAAGAGTTTCTGGAGATTTTTGACAAGTTTTACGCCGATGATGTCGAGGTAAGCAGTGAGGGTTCGCCGGTGGTAATTCGTGGAAAGGATAGAGTGCGTCCCTTTCTATTGAATTTTCTGGTACCGCTTCACGTAATGGCTGAAATTGCCGCATTGTCGATGTCGGTTCAGCTGACTCAAGTTCCCCGAGACAGCGCCAACGAGACACATTCCCAATGGAGCATCGACTTCACCGGCGTCGGCGGGAGACGGTGCACTTTGAAGTGGTACACGATTCGGGGATGGGCAGCGTCCAGGGTTGTGTACGAACATCACCACGGTCATGAGCAGATCGGCGGACCCCTGACTCAGGACGACTTGAATTTCAATTGGGGTCGTTCGGAGGTCGAGTTTCAATCGCCCTCTTGAGGCCTGAAGGGGCCCTGGACGGATTATTCAGGAATGGAGCAAACAAACAATGGCCAGCGGTCTCGAGGAGAAGAACAAGGCACTGGTACTCAGGGCTTTCGACACGCTTTTCAACAAGCGTGACTATGCAACGGCGGAGCAATTCTGGTCACCACAATACATTCAACATAGCGCTCACATCGCTCCCGGTCGTGAAGGTCTGTTCGATCTCGTCAAGAGCCTTCCGCCAACGTTGAAGTACGAGGCAGGAACGATCGTGGCGGAGGGCAATTTCGTCGTTGTGCACGGACGGTTTTCGGGATTCGGCGCCCCTGTAAATTGGATCGCTGCCGACATCTTACGCATCGGCGACGGAATACTCGTCGAACATTGGGATGTGATTCAGGATGAGGCCACAGAAGAGCAATCGAAAAGTGGGGCGCCCATGTTCGGAAAGACTTTTCCAAAATACAAATGAAACGGAGTGGTTGACAGGAGACGGACGCATGGGAAACGAAGGCTCTTACGTAGCTCTCGGGCTGAAAACATGGAACACCCAAATTGACCGCGCGGACAAGCTTTTTGGAGGCCTCTCCTCCGAGGAGATTCTGCGGGAAATAGCGCCTGGCAGGAACAGGCTTCTCTACTTGTGGGGACATCTCGCGGCCGTACACGACGCCATGCTCCCGCTATTGTCTCTGGGAGAACGATTTCATCCTGAGTTTGATGTCGCCTTTGTCTCAAATCCCGACAGATCACGAGCCGACATTCCTTCGCACGAACAAGTTCGCCGGGCATGGAACGTCGTCAATGATGAATTGCGGAAGGGGTTTGAAAAAATGCATTGTTCCGATTGGATGCAGAGGCACTCGGCCGTATCGGAAGAAGATTTTGCCAAAGATGCTTCGCGCAATCGCTTTGCCATCCTACTGAGTCGCACGAGCCATCTCTCCTATCACCTCGGCCAAGCGGTGCTCGGACGCAAGTGATCGAAAGTGAAGGATCGAAGGTCGCGAGTTCAGAGCTCGGCGACAACGGAGAAAGACGATGTCCCAAAAGCTCGAAGGCAAGGTCGCTGTCATCACTGGCGGCACAGAAGGAATTGGGTTAGCCACGGCAAAACTTTTCGTGAAAGAAGGTGCCTATGTCTTCATCACGGGCCGCCGCCAGAAAGAACTCGACGATGCCGTGAAGACAATCGGCAGCAACGTTTCCGGCATTCAGGGAGACGTTGCCAAACTGGCCGACCTTGATCGTCTCTACGAGACCGTCTCTAACGCGAAGGGACGAATCGATATTGTTTTTGCCAACGCCGGCGTTGGCGAATTTGTTCCCTTTGGGGCCGTCACCGAAGAGCATTTCGACAAACTGTTCAACATCAATGTGAGGGGAACGCTGTTCACGGTGCAAAAAGCCTTACCGCTACTGAAGGATGGCGGCTCCATCATTCTCAACGGCTCCGTAGCGAGTGTTAAGGGTACTGCCGCCTTCGGCGTCTACGCCGCGAGTAAGGCCGCCATCCGATCTTTCGTGCGAACCTGGACTACAGATCTGAAGGACCGTCATATTCGCTCAAACGTTGTTAGTCCGGGTCCGGTCAATACGCCGCTGGTAAGTCGGCAATCTACAGATGTCATTGCGCGGATTGTATCCACGATCCCGATGGGACGGATGGGGGAACCCGAGGAAGTTGCTAAGGTGGCATTGTTTCTTGCGTCGGATGACTCCAGTTTCGTTACGGGGATCGAACTGTTCGTTGACGGCGGCAGAGCCCAAATCTAGCCGAAAAGGTGCAAGAATTTTTTTCGACCACTAGACCGGCGCGAACGGCAGAGCCAAAGAGCCTAAGGAACTGCTCTCGATACGACAGAACAGTCCTCCGCTCAAGACAATTTGTTCAGGTGCTCGTGTGCTCTGGTAAAACCACCAGCGCGCTCCATGCAGCTAAAGAGTCCATGTAGCCTCTCCAATGAACGATTTTTGGGGCCTGAGTCGGCTTATCGGCCATTGCATCGATGCGTGTGCAAACCCTCGTTTACACTCGCACGTCCTTTCGCTATAGTCCTCTCAAAGTTCACATGTCCAGGTCGTTTTTCGAAAAAGAGCACGCGACAGCTGCACCGGTCACAGTCCGGGTGGGCAGTTCTCTCTATCGCGCCCTCACCGCCCCGCGTACTCTCTCAGCACTCGTCCTGATCGGCGTGATCCTTCGCCTCTGGGCATACCTGGCGGACACAGCTCTCTATCTGGACGAAATTCTTCTGTCCCACAGCATCTTGAATCTCCCGCTAGTCGATCTGCTCACCCGGCCCCTTCCCATCGACCAGGTTGCCCCACTGGGCTTTCTGCTCGTCGAACGCTGTGCCGTCACAATTTTCGGCCACAACGAATTCGCGCTCAGACTCTTTCCTTTCGTGTGCGCCATCATCAGCCTGATTCTCTTCCGCCGCCTGGCGGAACGTGCGCTCACCGGCGCCGGACCGGCGGTTGCACTGTTCGTATTCGCAATCGGCTTCCCATTCATTCGCTACGCCGTGGTCGTAAAGCAGTACGAGCTGGATGTGATGGCTGCCATCCTGCTCATGTTGATCGCGTTCAACTTGCGCGAGCGCCTTACGACGACAAAACGTCTGCTCCTTTTTGGTCTCGCGGGATTCGCAGTCATCAGTTTTTCGCAAGCTTCCGTCCTCGTAATGGCTGGCCTCGGATTCGCATTTGCCGTGGAGTGGCTTATGTCCCGCGACCGGAACGCTCTGCGGGCACTTCTCATCACAGTGCCCTTGTGGGCCGCGGCATCGATTCTCGCCGTCATCATCGGCGTTCGCAGCATGACGCCCTCGACTCGCACTTTCATGGACGATTTCTGGGCTGGCGGTTTCCTTCCGCTCCCTTTCCGCGGAATGTCGGCTCTCCGCTGGTTTTGGGAAACCCTCACGATGCTGTTTTCTGACGTCACGCTTCTTCGTTATCGTTGGCCAGTTGTTTTTGTCGTCGTCGCCCTAGTGGGGGTCGTTGCTCTATGGCGGCGCAGCCGCTCGCTCGCTTTTGTTTTGCTGGGTCAGTTCACGATTGGAATCATCGCCGCAGTCGCGCAGCAATATCCGTTGCGTGGGCGCCTCGCGCTCTGGTTACTTCCGGCCGCGCTGCTCGCCGTTGCTGCAGGAGCGGAATGGGTAGGCGCCAGAGCTAGTTCCCTGCATCCTCGTGGTCGAGTTGTTGGAGCGATTCTTGTCGTTGCACTTCTCGTGCCGCCCATCATTGCGTTGGCCGAAGCTCCGCCGCCCTACGAAATCGAGCATCACAAGGATTTTCTGAACTATCTGCAGAAGAACCGGCGTCCGAGCGACATCGTCTATGTCTTTCCCCTTCCCAGCGTGGGAGTCCGGTTTTACGGGCCGCGCTTCGGACTGCAGCGCAGCGATTGGATCGAGAGTGTCTGCGACAGAAACGAAACGCGCCCGTACCTCAAGGATGTCGATCGCTTTCGCGGCGTTCCCCGCTTGTGGATCCTCGCCGGGGGCAGCCGTCCATTTCGCTTTGCGCGGGCCGCGGTTCTGCAGTACCTCGGCACGATTGGACAAAGGACGGATATGCTTTTGCTTCCCTCTTCAACCTATGGTTCGATCACCATTGAACTCTACGATCTAAGCGATCCAACTCGCCTAAGTCATGCCGACGCAGAAACCTTCCCCGCACCACACATGGCCACGGATCCCCGCCCAGGCTGCCGCGAATGGCTTTCCCACTGGCCCGGCGAATAGGACCTACCCTCAGCGACTACGGTTTCGTACGCCAACACTCCCCCGCTGAGAGACTGATTCGACTGTTACATCTGTCGGGGCTGGGACCAATTCATCTAGAGTCGATGCTAAGCGCGGAAACATATATCAAGACCTACAAACAGCTGAGCTTTCTGATTGCCCCTGGTCCTTGCCCCTTTGCAGAACCACAGGAACTCTGCAGTGACATTTGAACGATCTAGCAGGTTCTATGAACTCCTAAGCATTCCGCGTTCAGTGCAATGGCCGTACTTTGAGAACCGATCGATCCTAGTAACTTGGGGAAAGTGCAAAGGAGAACATCATGTCGGGGATCAAAGGCAAGGTCGTCGTAATAACCGGCGCAAGCAGCGGAATTGGCGAGGCGACTGCTGTTCTGCTTGCTGAGCGCGGCGCAAAGGTCGTACTGGGAGCGCGAGGCCTTGATCGCCTTGAGGCTCTGGCAACCCGCATCGCAGCATCGAGCGGGGAGGCGGCCTATGCACGCACAGACGTCAAACGGCGGGAAGACGTTTTCAATCTGGTTGGGTTGGCAATCGAGCGATACGGCAAGCTGGACGTTCTCGTTAACAACGCTGGAGTAGCTCCAATCTCTCTCCTCGACGAGCTCCGCGTCTACGACTGGGAGGAGATGATCGACGTCAACCTCAAAGGCGTTCTATACGGCATCGCCGCCGCGCTGCCGGTGTTCCGCCGGCAGAGTTTCGGACATCTCGTCAATGTCATTTCTACGGCCGG
>Ga0134124_10003024_pt1 | contig 13543 bp, 12 predicted proteins | sample KB304_FD_96880 | JGI IMG/M metagenome (GOLD analysis project Ga0134124, IMG submission 96880) | Terrestrial soil microbial communities without Nitrogen fertilizer from Kellogg Biological Station, Michigan, USA - KB3-0-4 | ecosystem: Environmental > Terrestrial > Soil > Unclassified ... | reverse complement strand
GAACCAGTTCACGTCGATGCCGGCGCGGGTGAACTCGCGCTCGGGCTCGTCGTGGGGGACGTTGCGCCGCATCGGCATGAAGTAGTGGGCGTCCTCGGCGAAGAGGTCCAGCCACTCCTCGTAGCGCCGCTCGTCGAGGAGCTCGGCCTCCCGGTACAGGAACTGCTCGATCTCCTCCTTGAGGAGGAGACGGGCGAGGTCGCTCACGCCAGATCCTTCCAGCTGGCGGCCTCCATGAGCTGGCGCCAGCGCGTGTAGAACCCGCGCTGGTTGTTCTCGCTGGCCGCGCCGGGCGGCACGTCCATGATGGTGCCCGGCAGCCGGAGCCCGTGGTCCTCGAAGTCGCGGGTGGCCCGCCCCAGGCCCATCTCGTAGTTGTAAGGATACTGGCGCGCGATGGTGCCGCGGCTGGCCTTGTGGGCGTAGTTCCAGTTCTCCATGTCGTCCTGCTCGGTCAGCCCCGACGGGCCCGAGTAGCGGATGTAGTAGTGGCGCAGGAAGTCCTTCACCTCGGCCGGCGCGTCGGCATCGACGAGATACCAGCGCCACACTTCTGTCTGGTGGGGACCGCGCGGATGCCAGACCGCCAGCGTGCGAGGCTGCCGGGCCAGCGGGGACATGTTGGGGAACACGGTGCCGGGGCCGCCGAAGAGCCGCCAGTGCTCCCCGCGTCGCCGCCGGCGCTCCTCCTCGCACCGCTTGAAATAGTCGGCGACGACCGGCGCGTCCTGGTACGCGGGCGCCAGCGGCGCGTCGTGCGGACGCAGGAAGGCGATCATCGAGTGGCCCAGCTCGGGGAACGAGACGTCGAGCCAGCGCGCCTGGTTGCGCTCGCCCATGTCGCGACGCCCCTGACCGCTGGGCCCGATGCCGACCATGTCCACCGAGCGGTGGCTGACACCGTGGTAGCGATCGCCCGAGAAGTTCTCGGCCGGGAACTTCCAGTTGCAGGGGATCAGCCACTTGTGAACCCCGCCGATGGCCTCGGTGCCGCCCTCGCGCCCGTCCCAGGCGTCGAGCAGCAGGTCGAGGTAGAGCTTGTAGCCGCCGACGTAGTCCAGGAAGGGTGGTGCCGCCGCGTCCCACGTCGCCCAGATCATCCCCTTGTAGTTCTCGAGCTGGGCGACCTCGATCAGTCCCCACCGGCTGCGATCGAGCTGGGCCCCGTACGCGTCCTTCAGGAACGGGACACCGACCAGGGCGCCGTCGGTGCCGTAGCTCCACCCGTGGTAGGGGCACATGAACTCGACCGTGTTGCCGTCATCGTAGCGGCAGACCTTCATCCCGCGATGCCGGCACGAATTCAGAAAGACGTGGATCCGCCCGCCACGATCGCGACAGAGGATGACCGACTCCTCGCCCATGGAGGAGACGAAGAAGTCGCCGGGGCGGGGAATCTGGCTCTCGTGTCCGATGCAGAGCCAGGCGCGCGCGAACACCTGCTCCTGTTCCTGCCGGTAGATCTCCTCGTTGACGAAGATCTCGCGGCTCACGAATCCGCGGTCGACGTCGACCAGGCCGTTGACGCTTCCGGACTTGGGATCCATCGTCATCGTGGTCATCCCCGCGGCGGCGTGACCGACAATAGCGCCACCCGAGCCCGTCGGCAAACGCGATGGCGCTCCGGGCGGCCCGGCAGTAGCATCCTCGCCATGACGACCAAGACTCCGTTGTCCGAGATCATCTCGCTCAGCGACCTCCCCTGGCAGGAGCGGCAGCCCGGCGTCCGGGCGAAGGACATCTGGGCGCATCCCGAGACGAAGCGGCGGGCGGTGATGACCCGCCTCGAGCCCGGCGCCCGGCTTCCCCTGCACCGACACGTGGGCGACGAGCTGATCTTCGTCATCGAGGGCGCCGTCTCCGACGAGTCCGGCACGGTCACGGCCGGGAACCTGGGCTACCGACCCGACGGCTGCGTGCACACGGTGTCGACCAGGAACGGCGCTACCGTTCTGGCGATCGTCACCGGCGGCGTCGAGCCGGTCACCGAGCGCCGCCCGGGCCCGTCCTCGCGGATCGTCACGGTGAGCGATCTCGCCTGGGTCGAGACGCGCCCCGGCGTGCGGCAGAAGAGGCTCTGGGAGGACACCGTGAACCCGCGGCGCGCCCTCCTCGCGCGCTTCGAGCCCGGCGCCATCCTCGCCCGCCATCGCCACGTGGGCGACGAGCTGATCTTCATGGTCGAGGGCGCGAACGCGGACGAATCGGGGGCCGTGACGACCGGCAACATGAACTACCGGCCCGACGGCTGCGTCCACACCGTGACGACGACGAACGGCGCGACGGTCCTGGCCATCGTATGGGGCCGCACGGAGCCGGCCTGAGGAGCATCTCGAGGGGCGCGGTGGCCATGAGATTCGGCGTCTACCTTCCGACGTTCGCGGGGCGGGATCTCGGCGTCGACCAGGCCGCGCGCGTGAAGGAGTTCGCTCGCAAGGCCGAGGCCCTCGGGTTCGACGCGCTCTGGGTGGCCGAGCACTTCCTGGAGGCGCCCGGCCTCTACGGCACCGTGTGGATGTCGCCGCTGCTCTGCCTGGCCCACGCGGCCAGCGTGACGACGCGGATCCGGCTGGCCACCGGCCTGCTGATCCTCCCCTATTACCACCCGGTCACGCTGGCGCGCGAGATCCAGACGCTCTGGCACCTCTCGGGCGGACGCTTCGTGCTGGGGGTCGGGCCGGGCTGGGATCAGCACGAGTTCGAGACGCTCGGCATGAAGCTCGCCGAGCGCGGCCGGCGCACCGACGAGATGATCGCCGCGCTCCGCCGCCTGCTGACCGAGCGCGACGTGAGCTTCGCCGGCAGGCACTACCGCTTCGACCACGTCACGATCGAGCCGCTCCTGCCGCGCGTCCCCGAGCTGTGGGTCGGCGGCGGCTCGAAGATCCAGACGTCGCTGTCGCCCGACAAGCCCTACGTCGCGCCGGCGGTGCTGGCGCGGATCGCCGGCGCCGACGGCTGGCTGGCCCGCGCCGCCGGCAACCAGCAGATGGTCAAGGACGACGTGCAGGCGATCCGCGACCACCTCGTCAAGAACGGGCGCGATCCGGACACGCTCCGCTACGGTCACCTGAACTTCGCCCACCTCGTCGACACGACCGACCGCGAGCAGGCGCTGCGACTGCAGCGCCCCGTCTTCGAGCGCGTGATGGGCACGCACCGGACGTTCGAGAACCTCCAGCAGTCGTACTTCCTGGGGACCACGCGGGAGATCGTCGAGCGGATCCGCGACCTCGAGGCCGGTGGCATCCAGGACATGGTCCTGGCGACCTGCGACTACGACCTCGAGCAGCTCGAGCGGTTCGCCTCCGAGATCGTTCCACGATTCAAACGGTGAACCCCGAATCGGTGTGAAGGGAGGATCGTCATGAGACGCCTGACTTCCCTCGTCGCTCTCGCGGCTCTTCTCGTTGCCGCCGCCCCGGTCGCCGCCGCCCCCGAGGGTCAGATGACGTGGGCGGTGCACGTCTCGCTGGCGCCGACGTGGTTCGACCCCGCCGAGACCCCGGGGATCGCCACGCCCTTCATGATCCTCTACGCCCTGCACGACGCGCTGGTGAAGCCGATGCCCGGCAACGCCATGGCCCCGAGCCTGGCCGAGTCCTGGACCGTGTCCAAGGACGGCCTCGTCTACGAGTTCGTCCTTCGCCCGGGTGTGAAATTCCACAACGGCGACCCCGTCACCGCCGACGACGTGAAGTTCTCCTTCGAGCGCTATCGCGGTGCCGCGGCGAGGCTCCTGAAGGAGCGCGTCCCGGTGGTCGAGGTCGTGGATCCGGGGCGGGTCCGCTTCCGGCTCAAGGAGCCCTGGCCCGACTTCATGACCTACTACGGCAGCCTCGCCACCGGCGCCGGCTGGATCGTTCCCAGGAAGTACCTGGAGAAGGTCGGCGACGACGGCTTCAAGAAGGCGCCGGTGGGAGCCGGCCCCTACCGCTTCGTCTCCTTCACGCCGGGGATCGAGTTGGTGCTGGAGGCCAACGAGCACTACTGGCGAAAGGTCCCGAGCGTGAAGCGGCTGATCCTGAAAGCGATCCCCGACGAGGCCACTCGCCTGGCCATGCTCAAGCGCGGCGAGGCCGACGTCGTCTACCTGCTCCAGAGCGCGCTGGCCGAGGAGGCGAAGCGGACGCCCGGACTCACGCTGCGGCCCACGCCCATCGTGTCGACTCACTGGCTGGTGTTCCTCGATCAGTGGGACCCGAAGTCCCCGTGGGCGGACCGACGGGTCCGCCTGGCCGCCAACCACGCGATCGACCGTCAGGCCATGAACGAGGCGATCACGCTGGGATTCTCGCGGATCACCTGGAGCATCATCCCGCAGAGCTTCGACTTCTACTGGCAGCCGCCCGCCTATCCGTACGATCCGGCCCGGGCCCGGCAGCTCCTCGCCGAGGCCGGCTACCCGAACGGATTCGATGCCGGAGACCTGTGGTGCGACGCCGCCACGGACACCATGAGCGAGGCGGCGACCAATTACCTGCAGACGGTGGGGATCCGGGTGAAGGTGAGGCCGCTGGAGCGGGCGGCCTTCTTCAAGGGCTATCAGGAGAAGAAGCTGAAGAACCTCCTCTACAGCATCAGCGGCGCCTTTGGCAACGCCGCCATCCGCCTCGAGAACTTCGTGGCGTCGGGTGGTCCCTACGTCTACGGCAGCTATCCCGACATCGATGGGCTCTTCCGAGAGCAGGCCGGCGAGCTGGACCGCAAGCGGCGCGAGGCGGCTCTGCACCGGATCCAGCAGCTCATGCACGACAAGGCGATGTATGCCCCGATCTGGGAGCTCGGCTTCATCCACGCCCAGGGACCGCGGGTGGCCGAATCTGGCCTCGGGCTCATCACCGGCTGGGCGTTCTCGGCGCCGTACGAGGACCTCAGGCTCAAGCCTCGCTGATGGCGCCCCACCCGCGTCAGGATCCGCGCAGGCGCGGATCGAGCGTGTCGCGCAGCGCATCGCCGAGCAGGTTGGTCCCGAACACGGCGAGGCTGATAGCCAGCCCGGGATAGATCACCAGCCAGGGCGCCTTCTGCGCGTACTCGGCGGCGGCGATCGACAGCATCCGGCCCCACGACGGGTACGGCTCCGGCACGCCCAGGCCGAGGAACGACAGCGCGGCCTCGGCGAGGATGGCGCCGCCGAGCTGGGCGGTGACCAGCACGATGAACGGGCCGAACGTGTTGGGCAGGATGTGGCGCAGGGCGACGCGCGCGTGGCTCACGCCCAGCGCCCGCGCGGATTCCACGTACACGAACTCGCGGATGGCCAGCACGCTGGCGCGGACGACGCGCGCGGCCCGCGGCGCGATCACCACCGAGATGGCGATCACCGTGTTGGTCAGCGACGGACCCAGCGCGGCGGCCAGCACCAGCGCCAGCACGAGGATCGGCAGCGCCTGCATGATGTCCATGAGCCGCTGGGCCACCAGGTCGGTCCAGCCTCCGACGTACCCGGATACGAGGCCGATGAGGCCGCCCACCAGCGCGCCGAGCAGCGTAGAGGCCAGCCCGACGGTGAGCGAGATGCGCGAGCCGTACACCACCCGGCTCCACAGGTCGCGGCCGAGGTTGTCCGTGCCCAGCCAGAAGTCGGCGCCGGGCGCCACCAGCACCCGGCTCGAGGTGCGGATCGGATTGTGGGTGGCCAGCACGTCGGCGAAGAGCGCGGCACCGAGCAGGAGGACGACGAGCAGACCGCCGGCGGCGCCGAGCGGGTTCTTGCGTACGAACCGCCAGAACGCCGGCCCCCGGCCGCGGACGCGCGGCAGGGTCTCGGGGATCGCGATCTCGATCGAGGGGACGGTCGCCATCAGGCCCCGTACTTGATGCGCGGGTCGAGCCACGTGTAGAGCAGGTCGACGGTGAGGTTCGCGAACACCACGACCACCGCGATCAGCATCGCCAGGTTCTGCACGATCGGATAGTCGCGGAACTGGATGGCGTCGACCAGGTACCGCGCCACGCCGGGCAGGTTGAAGACCGTCTCGGTGACGATGAGGCCTCCGATGAGGAACGCGAACTCGATGCCGATCAGCGTGACGACCGGCAGCGAGGCGTTCTTGAGCGCGTGCCGCCACACGACCTGCCTCCCCCGCTGGCCCTTGGCCCACGCCGTGCGGATGTAGTCCTCCCGGAGCACCTCGAGCATGGTCGAGCGGGTGATGCGCATGATGAGCGCCGAGCTGCGATAGCCGACCGCGAGGGCGGGCAGCAGGAACTGGGCGAGATTGGCACGGAGATCGTCGAACGGCGACACGTACGTCATGGACGGGATCCAGCCCATCGAGCGCACGAGGAGCAGGATCACGATCATGGCCAGCCAGAACGACGGCATCGACAACCCGGCCAGCGACACGACGCGCAGCACGTAGTCGATCAGGCCGCCGCGCCGGGCCGCGCTGATCACGCCGAACGGCACACCGAGCAGCACGGAGAACCCCATCGCCAGCACCGCGAGCTCGAGCGTCACCGGCAGCCGGGGCTTGATGACCTCCCACGCCGGCAGGTCGTAGCGGTACGACTTGCCCAGCTCGCCACGCACGAAGTCGCCGAGCCAGCGCCCGCGGTCGATGCCGAGCTCGACCTCCAGCTTCAGGCGATCGGCCTCGTCCACGTAGCCGGCCGACTCGAAGATGATGTCGGTGATGTTGCCGGGCGCCAGCCGCATGAGGACGAACAGCAGCAGCGACATCCCGAGCAGCGTGACGCCCGCGATCAGCAGGCGCTTGACGACGTAGGTCCGCACGCCGCTACCTGTCCAGCCAGACGTCCTGGCGCCGGCTCACGTTGTAGATCGAGTTGTCGTGCACGGCCCAGCCCTTCACGTACGGCCAGTGCACGTAGTACTGCTTGGCCCAGCCCAGGATCGGCCGCGCCCCGTCGGCCTGCAGCCGGCGGTCGATCTCGTTGACCAGCGCCAGCCGCTTCTTGGGGTCGAGCGTCTGCGACTGCTCGACCATCAGGCGGTCGATCGTCTCCGAGCAGTACCCGGAGAAGTTCCGCTGGGAGCCGCAGCGATAGTTCTCGAAGAGCTGCGCGTCCGGATCGTCGATGCCGGTGCCGGTGAGATTGAGGGCGACCTGGTACTCGAGCCGGGTCATCTTCGGGTGCCACACGCCCGTCTCGATCTGCTCGAGCGTGGCCTCCACGCCGATCTGCTGCAGCTGGTCCACCATCCAGCTCGCGGTGTCCACGTAGATGGCCAGGGCGCGAGTCGAGACCGTGATCGTCAGCGGCTTGCCGGGACCGAATCCGGCCTCGGCCAGCAGCTTCCTGGCCTCCGCCTTCTGCTTGGCGGGATCCCCCATCCCGGGGAGCGTGGCCACCTCGGAGGCCGGCAGGCCCCACACGCCGGCCGGCTTCGGCAGCAGCGCGCCGCCGAAGGTCGCCGCGCCCTGACGGGGTCCCACCAGGTAGGCCTTGCGGTCGAGCGCCAGGTTGATGGCCCGCCGCACCCGGACGTCGGTGAACGGCGCCCGCTTGAAGTTGACGAGCACGTTGTCGTTCACGTTGGAATCGGCTTCCACGATGACGAGCTTGCCGGCGCCGCCCTTGGCGTTCTCGGCATTGGTCTTGTTCCAGCCGCTGCCCGCCGCGTCGAGCTGCCCCGACTGCAGTGCGGCGATCTGCGTGGAGCGATCCCGGATGACGACGAACTTGATTCCGTCGAGATACGGGCGCCCCTTGACGAAGTAGTCGGGGTTCCGCACGTACTCGACCAGCTCGCCGGGCTTGTTCTCCTTGAGCTTGAACGGCCCGGTGCCCACGCAGCGGTTCTTGAACTCGGCCAGCGGCACGTGGGCCGGGTAGACGGGCGAGTAGCCCGAGGCGAGCATGAGGAGCAGCGACGGCTGCGGGTGCTTGAGCCGGAAGACCACGGTGGCGGCGTCCGGGGCCTCGATCGCCTCGACGTTCTCGTACCACAGCTTGCGCGGATTGACCTTGAGCTTGGCCTTGGCGTCGGGCGCGCCGCGCACGACGTCGAACGTGTACTTCACGTCCTGCGCCGTGAAGGGCTTGCCGTCGTGCCACTTCACGTCACGCCGCAGCTGGAAGACCAGGGTGCGGTTGCCGTCCTGCCAGGACCACTTCTCGGCCAGCTCGGGGATGAGCGTGTCGGCGCTCTCCTGCCTCTTGGTGGGATCGAAGTAGACCAGGTTGTTGAAGCAGGGACTCGCCTGCTGGACGGTGGCGATCGTGGACTCTTCGTGGGGCGACAGGCTCGGTGTGGCGCTGAGCGGCGACGCGGTCAGCACGCCGCCGTGCTTCGGGGTCCCGGGCCCCTGGCCCGTCGCGGGCGCGACGGCGAGCAACATCACCAGGACAGCCGTCAACGGCAAGAGCGGAAGGAACGGTCGTGGTCGCGTCATCGGGGCCACCTCCGCGAAGATTCGGTCTGGAAGCGCTACCTCACCTCGGTCGTGATCCCTCCAGGAGCGAAGCGGGCGCGAACTCGACGAAGGACCGGTCTGGTGCTTGTGGGCCCTACCCGATACCGCGGGGCCTCGCCGGAGTCAAGCGCGAAGTTGTGGCGAGCGGCAGCAGGACCGTGAAGGTGGCGCCCTGCCCCTCGCCGCCGCTGCGGGCCTCGACGCGTCCGTGATGCAGCTCGACCAGCGCGCGCACGATCGACAGGCCCAGGCCGAGCCCGCCGCGCGCGCCCCCGGCGTCGCCTTGCCAGTAGCGGTCGAAGACGTACGGCAGCGCCTCCGGGGCGATGCCGCAACCCTCGTCGCGCACCGCGATCCTGGCGTGGCCGTCGAGCGCATCGAGGTCGACGTGGACGGTGCGGCCCGGGGCGCTGTGCTTCACCGCGTTGGTGATGAGGTTCGAGACGATCTGCTGCACGCGGGCGGCGTCGCCCATCACGGGTGGGCAGGCGGGGGCCACGGTGGCGGCCAGCTTGACGTCGCGGCCGGCAGCGCCGGCGGTGATCGCCTCGCAGGCCGCCTCGACGATGACGCCAAGATCCACGGGCGCGAGCTGGAGCGAGAGCCGTCCGTGCGCCACGCGCGAGAGATCGACGAGGTCCTCGACCACCCGTCCCTGGAGGGCCACGCTCCGCTTGATGGCGGCGAGCGCGCGGGCCCGCTGCTCGGGGTGGAGCTTGTCGGAATGCAGCGCGGCCGTCCAGCCCGCGATGGCGGTCAGCGGCGTCCGCAGCTCGTGCGCCACCATCGTCACGAACTCGTCCTTGGCGCGGGTGGCCGCCTCGGCGTCCGCCCGGGCCTCGCGCTCGCGCGCCAGCGCCTGCACCTGTCCGGCCTGGGCCCGACGCCGGGCCGCGTCCAGCGCGCTGATGAACACCGCCGCCAGCGTGAAGATGGCCAGCCGCGCGACGACGCCCTCGTTGACGACGAACGCGGGCGACATCAGGCCGTCGAGCGCGACGACGGCGAGCGCGGTGGTGACCAGGCCCGCGACCAGGCCACCGAGCCACGCGCTCACCATCACCGCGGCCACGAACAACGGCGAGGCCGGGGCGTGCGTGATCGGCTGGGCCAGCCGGCTGAGCACGGTGGCCACCAGCACGCTTCCGGCGACGACGCCAGCTCGACGCGTCACACCAGCGGCCAGAATCCACCTCGCCGCAGCATCGTGACGATCCAGCCGGCGGCCACGCTGGCCCCGCCCCAGCTGAGGATCGCGGCCACGAGGCCGAGGATCGGCGAGCTCACCCGGCGGAAGACGACGAGCAAGACGATCCACAGACAGAACGCGACGGTGGTGACGACGACCAGGCGGCTTGCGAGATCCGCCATGGCCGTCACACCCGCACCTTGCCGAAGCCAAGCATCGCCAATCCTCCCGTCGTCGCGACGCCGGCGGCGTCGACCGCCCGGCGAGCGACGCACTGTGGGCGAGCGTTCTCGAGCCTGAGAGTGACGCGGGGCGACTAGGCGCGGGGCGGAACGAACGGCGGACGCAGCGACGGCGGTGTGACGACGAGCACCGAGGGTGGCGACAGCCGACCGGCGAGCCCCAGGACCAGCGCCGGCAGCGAGGCGCTCGCCGTGCCGGGCGTCGTCTTCCACGCCGGACGGGATGCATCGCGGTCGTGCCCGGCGGCGTGGCGAGTATGCTTGGTCTGGGCGTGCAGCATCGGCGATCCGGCGGCGAATCCCAGACAGGGTGCGACCACGAGGAGCACGACGAGCACGCACAGGCTGACGCGAAGCGGTGTCATTCCGGGCCGTCTACCGGTATTCGTAACCTCGGGGGACCCGCCCTGTCAACTTCGAGGCGCGTCAGGCCCGGACCTCGCGCCAGTTCGTGCGCTGCGCGAGCGGCAGGTGTCGGATGCCGACGGCGAGGCCGGCGACGATCACGGCGGCGCCCAGCGCGTTGAGCACGCCGAACCCCAGCGTGCCGAGCACGAACCCGCCGGCCACGCTGCCGAGGGCGCCGAGCAGCCCCATGACCAGGTCGGCGAGGCCCTGGATCGACGTGCGCTCGCTGGGCGACAGCGCGTCGGTGAGCAGCGCGCTGGCGGCGACGAAGGCGAAGTTCCAGCCCACGCCGTTGAGGAACAAGCCGACCATCACCAGACCGCTGTCGCTGCTGGGTACGAGGCCGGCCAGCGCCATGGCGAACAGGAGGACGAGCCCCCCGATCGCGATCATCATGCCGCGGCCGAAGCGATCGCTGAGCCAGCCGGAGAGCGGGGACGCGACGTACATGCCGCCCAGGTGCATCGCCACCGCCAGGCCGATCGTCCCCACGTGATGCCCGTTCAGATGCAGGTAGACCGGCGAGGTCGACGTGGTGCCGATCATCACGAGCTGGCCCGCCATCAACGAGCCGAAGGCGATCCGCACGCGCGGGTCCCGCGCGATCGCGCCGAGCGTGCGCGCGGGCACCGCGGTCGTACCGGCGACCGGCGCCTCGAGCCGCCGCGCGATCGTCAGCGGATCCGGGCGCAGCAGCAGCTCGACCAGGATCGCGGACAGCCCGTAGCCCGTCACGCTGATGAGGAAGGCGCTGCCCACCGGCGAGAGCCCGAGCAGCGCGCCGACCCGCACCGCCGGCGTCATGAGATTGGGGCCGAGGATCGAGCCGATGGTCGAGCCCCACACGATGAGTCCCATCGCGCGGCCGCGGTGCGGGGCCGGCGTGATGTCGGCCGCGGCGTAGCGCGCCAGGAGGTTCGACGTGTTCGAGATCCCGAACAGCGTCATGCCGGCCAGGAACACCGCGAAGCTCGACGTGAAGACGCCGCCCATCGCGAGGATGGCGCCGGCCACGGCGAGACCATAGCCGAGAGCCAGGCCCGGCCGCCGGCCGAAGCGCCCCATGAGGCGCGACAGCGGCCAGCTCGCCAGCGCCGCTCCCAGCGCGCCGACGGCGACGGGGACGCCGATCCAGGCGTTGGTCCCCGTGATGGTCGCCGCCATGATGCCGCCGACCGCCATGCCGATGGAGTGACCGGTGCTGCCGCCGACCTGAGCGGCGAAGAGCGTGGCGAGCAGGAGGCCACGCCGCGGCACCGTTGCCGCGGCCGGGGGGAGCGAGGTCACGCCGCTAGGGTCTCATGGGGTTGGACGTCGGCCCCGGACGTCGCAGCGGTGCGGCGAGGTTGGCAAAATCACAGATGAGCGGGCGCGTCTCGCGCGGGTCGATGATCTCCTCGATCCAGAACGTCTCGGCCGACCGGAACGGCGAGCGCAGCTTGGTCAATCGCTCCTCGATCTCGGCCATCTTCTCCTTGGGATCCGGAGCGGCGTCGATGTCGGCGCGATACGCCGCCTCGATCCCACCCTCGAGTGGCAGCGAGCCCCACCGGCCGGACGGCCACGCGTAGCGCGTGCAGTACTGGCTGCCGTTGCGGTGGGCGGCGCCGGCCACGCCGAAGACGTTGCGGATGATGATCGCGCACCACGGCACCGCCGACTGCCAGATGGCCGACATCGCGCGCACACCCTGCTTGATCGTGCCCGTCTTCTCGGCCTCCAGGCCGATGAGGAAGCCGGGACAGTCGACGAGATAGACGACCGGCAGGTGAAACGTCCGGGCGAGGTCGACGAAGCGCTCGACCTTCTGGCAGGTGTCGGCCGTCCAGGCGCCGCCGTAGAAGAACGGATCGCTCGCCATCAGCGCCACCGGCCAGCCGTCCAGCCGCGCGAACCCCGTGATGATCGCCCGGCCATAGAGGGCCGACATCTCGAAGAACGAGCCGCGATCGACCACCGCCTCGACGATCGCGCGCATCTTGTACGGCTTGCGCGGGTTGCGCGGGATGGCGTTGGATAGCCACTCCTCGCGGCGCTGCGGGTCGTCGGTCTGTGGCCCGCGGGGCGGGACGTCGTCGACCGAGGATGGCAGGTAGGACAGGAAGCGGCGCGCGCACGCGAACGCTTCGTCCTCGGTGTCGACCGCGTCGTCGACGCCGCCGGCCTTGAGCTGGATCTCCCAGCCGCCCAGCTCGTTCTTCGTCAGCTTCTGCCCGAGCCTCGCGACGACCGGCGGGCCGGCCACGAACATCGCCGCCTTGTCCTTGATCATGACCGAGTAGTGGGCGGCGGCCAGGTGCGCGGCCCCGAGGCCGGCCACCGAGCCGAGACCGAGCGCCACCCGCGGGATCGTGCCCATGTTCGTCACGACCTGATCCCAGCCGTCCACCGCGGGGACGTTGGCGCGACCGGTCGTCTCGATGGTCTTGACCGAGCCGCCTCCGCCCGAGCCCTCGACGAGCCGGATCAGCGGCAGGCGGAGGTCGTGGGCCATCCGCTCGCACATGTTGTGCTTGCCCTTGATCGTCGCGTCGGCCGAGCCCCCCCGCACCGTGAAGTCGTCGCCACCGATGATGACGGGGCGTCCGTCGACCTTTGCCCGTCCGAAGATGAAGTTCGACGGCGTGAGGCTCTCGAGGTTGTTCTTGGCGTCGTAGGTGGCGCGCCCGGCGATCTTGCCCAGCTCGTGGAAGCTGCCGTCGTCGGCCAGACGGGCGACCCGCTCGCGGATCGTCAGCCGCCCGCCGTCGTGCTGCCGCTTCACCCGCTCGGCGCCGCCGAGCTCCTCGGCGAACGTCTCCCGGCGCCGCAGCTCGTCCATCTCCTTTTGCCAGTCCATCGCGGCCTCGACTCTACCATCGGATGCCGTACTATGCTGAGCGGTCAGTCACATCCGCTCGGAGGAGGCTCTCGTGACGTATCACACCCCGCGCTTCGTGGTGGCACTCGCCCTCGCCGCGGTCGCCGCCTGGCTCTTCGCCGGCGGCGCGGCCTCGGCAGCCGATCCGATCCGCATCGGCTTCCTCGCTCCGATGACCGGCATCTTCGCCCAGGCCGGTAAGGACATGCTCGACGGGCTGAAGATGGGCCTCGAGACGGCCGGCGGCCAGGTCGCCGGGCGCAAGGTGGAGCTGATCGAGGAGGACGACGAGGGCAACCCGGCGACGGCTCAGGCCAAGTACCGGAAGCTCGTCCAGCAGGACAAGGTGCACGTGCTCACCGGCGTCCTGCTGGCCAACATCGGGTACGCGCTGGTCCCGCCGATCGAGCGCGACGAGCTGCCGTCGTTGTTCCTCACCACGCCCGACGAGCTCACG
>Ga0134124_10003023_pt1 | contig 13543 bp, 13 predicted proteins | sample KB304_FD_96880 | JGI IMG/M metagenome (GOLD analysis project Ga0134124, IMG submission 96880) | Terrestrial soil microbial communities without Nitrogen fertilizer from Kellogg Biological Station, Michigan, USA - KB3-0-4 | ecosystem: Environmental > Terrestrial > Soil > Unclassified ... | reverse complement strand
GGCTTGCTGCCCGCCGGCGTGCAGCGCGATGCCGTCAGGTCCACTTACGTGAATAACCTGCGCTGGGCCGCGGCGCAAGCGGCGCGCGAAGGCCTGGACGTCCTGATCGAGCCGATCAACACGCGCGACATTCCCGGCTTCTTCCTCAACCGGCAGGACCAGGCGCATGAACTCGTCGCCGAGATCGGTGCGGCCAACGTCAAGGTGCAGATGGACCTGTACCACTGCCAGGTCGTCGAAGGCGACGTAGCAATGAAGATCCGCCAGTACCTGCCGACCGGGCGCGTCGGCCACTTCCAGATCGCCGGCGTGCCCGAGCGGCATGAGCCCGATGTCGGCGAGATGAATTACTCGTACCTGTTCGGCGTGATTGACGAGGTCGCAAGGCAATGCGGCTGGGCCGGCTGGGTCGGCTGCGAATACCGCCCACGCCGCGGTACCCAGCCTGGCGGGACATCGGCGGGGCTGGGCTGGTTCCGGCCATGGCGTTAGGAGCCTGCGCCCCCTTGCAGGCCCGTTTCTCTGCCGCGCAGGCTCCCTGACAATAACGCGGTGCCGCTCACCCTCGCCCAGCCCGTTCACAGCGAAATCATCGTCAAGAAGAGCCGCTTCATCGGCTGCGTGCAGGCGGTCCCCGATCGCGCTGCTGCGCAGGCGGTCGTGGCGCAATTGCGGCGCGAACACCCCGGTGCAACGCACGTGTGCTGGGCCTTCCTGGCCGGCGGCCAGTCGGCGGCCAACGACGACGGGGAGCCCGGCGGAACGGCCGGCCGGCCCATGCTCGAAGTGCTGCGCCGGCAGGATCTCGAAGGCGTGCTGGCCACAGTGGTGCGCTACTTCGGCGGCGTCAAGCTCGGCGCCGGCGGTCTGGTGCGCGCGTACACCGACGCGGTGGCACAGGCACTGCTCGGGGCGGCCAAGATGCCGATGCAAAAGCTCGTGACCTTGCGTTGCGCCGTGCCGTATGCGCTGGAGGGACTGGTGCGGCGCGAGCTTCAGATAGCCGGCGCCGTGCTGGGCGCGGTGAAGCATGAAAACGCAGTGCAGTTCGAGTTCACGGCCAGCGAGGCCGATGCGGCGACCCTGGCCGCGCGCCTCAACGAAGCCGGCCAGGGCACGCTGGAATGGCTGGATTGAGCAGCAGCCACCTCCCCGCCCAGCGCGGCCGGCGCTACACCGAAACGATCTCCTGGCCGTCCAGCAATTGCTCGACGTTGGCGGCCGAAGAGCCGACCTTCGCCACCGCGCGCCTGAGCTGCTCTTCACTGCAGCCGAATTGCTTGCACCACCAGTTGACTTCCCGCGGATCTCCGAGGTCGATCAAGCCGCGATCGGCTGGTACGGTTTCGAACACATAGGCCATGGCGCTGTCTCCCTTCTTGTTTTGGTAACCGCTGGTGATGATTGGACTCGTTTCGCGCCGCACAGCTTGACCGCCGGAAGCGAAACAAGCTGTAATCCGCGTCCTACCATCGCTATCGTTTTGATAGCGATGGAGTGCTGCGGCGCAGGCCAGATCAGGAGAGCGCTCGGATGAGCGAGACTGCGGCCGCCGGGGCCCGCTCCTTGGCCCCATTGATCAGGAAGATGAAGACGTCGCGCGACGGCCCGGCGGCGGTCCAGGCGCGCGCGCCCTGCGCCCACTGGTCGAGCACCTGAAGCGGATAGCCGGTTTCGCAATCCGCCGCGCTGCGCATCAGCCTGATGTACGCCAGATCGCTGCCTTCATCGGCGATCGCGGGGAACTTGTCCGAATCGGTGTGCACGGTGGTGCAACCGTAGCGGCGCGCCAGCGGCAGGTAATCCGGCGAGCGAAAGCTCTCGTGCCGCACATCCAGCACATGGCGCAGAGCGCGGCCCTCGACGCTCTTGGGCAGCAGGGCGAGGAAGCCCTCGAAATCGGGCGGGTCGAATTGCTTGGTCGGCATGAACTGCCACACGATCGGTCCGAGCTTGTCACCGAGCTCGCCGATGCCGCTGCCCACGAAGCGCTCGATCGACTCACCCGCGGTGGCGAGAAGCTTGCGATTGGTGGCGAATCGATTGGCCTTGAGCGAGAACACGAAACCATCGGGCGTTTCGTCGCGCCACTTGGCGAAGGTCGCCGCCCTGAAGGTGCTGTAGTAGGTGCCGTTGACCTCAATGGCGGTGAGCTGGCGGCTAGCGTAAGCGAGCTCCTGCTTGTGCGGCAGGCCGCTCGGAAAGAAATTATTGCGCCAGGGCTCGTAGGTCCAGCCGCCCACGCCGACATGGACGCGGCGGCGCTGGCCGCTCTCGCTGGGAAGGGGTGCTGAATCGCTCATCGGTTGCCCTCGAGTTCCTGCGAATACACGTATGCTAGCCCGCCCCGGGCGCCCGGCGTACAGTGGCGCATTCCATCCAATTCCACATCGCCATGAACGCTCCCTTGCATCGTGAAAACCCCGCCGGCATGCTCGACCCGGCTCGCGCCCTGGCCCACATCACCGACCAGTGGGACCGCGACATCGTGGGGCAGCTGACCGAATACATCAAGATCCCGGCGAAGTCGCCCGGCTTTGACAAGGATTGGGTCCAGCACGGCTACATCGAGACGGTGGTGCGCAACGCGGCCGAGTGGGTGCAGGCGCAGAAGGTCGAAGGCCTGAAGCTGGAGATCGTGCGCCTGCCTGGGCGCACGCCACTGCTGTTCTTCGAGATTGCCGCCACTCGGCCTCAATCCACCCAGACCGTGCTGATGTACGGCCACCTGGACAAGCAGCCGGAATTCACCGGCTGGCGCAGCGACCTGGGTCCCTGGACGCCCAAGTACGAGGATGGCAAGCTATACGGGCGCGGCGGCGCCGACGACGGCTACGCGGTCTACGCCAGCATCGCCGCGGTCCAGGCGCTCAAGGCGCAGCAGGTCCAGCATCCGCGCCTGGTGGGCGTCATCGAAACCTGCGAGGAATCGGGTTCGTACGACTTGCTGCCTTACATCGACGCGCTGCGTCCGCGGCTGGGCGACGTGGCCCTGGTGATCTGCCTGGACTCGGGCGCCGGCAGCTACGACCAGCTCTGGCTCACGACTTCGCTGCGCGGCATGGCCAGCGGCACGCTCAAGGTCGAGGTGCTGACCGAGGGCGTGCATTCCGGTGACGCTTCCGGCCTGGTGCCTTCGAGCTTTCGCATCATGCGACAGCTGCTCGAGCGCCTCGAAGACAGCCAGAGCGGCCGGCTGCTTCCCGCCAGCTTCCATTGCGACGTGCCAGCCGAGCGGCTGGCACAAGCGAAGGCCACCGCGGCAATCCTGGGCGACGAGGTCTACAAGCGGTTCCCGTGGGCGCACTACGACTGCGGCGGATCCACCGCCTTTACGCTGCCCACCACTACCGATCCGTTGCAGGCGCTGGTCAACCGCACCTGGACGCCCACGCTGTCGGTCACGGGTGCCGACGGCTTGCCGGCGCTGCCGGATGCCGGCAACGTGCTGCGACCCTACACCGCGTTCAAGCTGTCGCTGCGGCTGCCGCCACTGGTGGATGCGGCCGGCGCCGTGCAGGAGCTCAAGGCCCTGCTCGAGCGCGACGCACCATACCAGGCCAGGGTCACCTTCGAGGCCGGCAGCTGCGCCAGCGGCTGGAATGCGCCGGCGGCGGCGCCCTGGTTCGAGCAGGCGCTGAACGACGCTTCGCGGGCGCACTTCGGCACCGCCTGCGGCTACATCGGACAGGGTGGCACGATCCCGCTGATGAACATGCTGAGCATCGGTTTTCCGCGCTCGCAGATGATGGTGTGCGGTGTGCTCGGCCCCCACAGCAACGCGCACGGCCCCAACGAATTCCTGCACGTGCCATTCGCGAAGAAGCTGACGGCCTGCATTGCGCAGGTGATTGCCCAGCCCGCCTGACAAGCGTCTTGTGAACTGCCGCACAAAGTTTTTGTGATGCCGTTCACAGGGGAATGCGCCTGCCGCCGCAGGCCAACCGCCGGTCCGCCAATTGTTGCGCTTGAGCTGGACAGCAGCGATCATCGCTGCCCATGAGCCGGGACCTCAGAGACTGCACCCTGTCGACCTTCACCGCCGGCGACGGCAACAATATCGCCCTGCAGGATTGGCCCCTGCCTGAAGGCACGGCGCTGCGCGGGGTCGTAGTGCTGGTGCACGGCCTGGGCGAGCACGCCGGGCGCTACAACCGCATCGCGCGCCGCCTCAACCTCTGGGGGTTCGCCGTGCGCGGCTACGACCAGTACGGTCATGGCGAGTCGGATGGCGCGCGCGGTGGGCTGACCTCCGCCGAGCGCCTGATCGACGACCTGGCCGACGTCATCGAGAGCACCCGCATGCGGATGCAGCCTGGGCAGCCGATGATCGTGCTGGGGCATAGCCTCGGGGGGCTGGTTGCCGCGAGCATGGTGGCATTGCGCGATGTCCGCATCGAGGGCCTGGTCCTGTCGTCCCCGGCGCTGGATGCGGGGCTGAGCGGTTTCCGAAAACTGCTGGTCGCGACGCTGACCAGGTACGCGCCCAACCTGACGGTGGGCAATGGCCTGAATCCTGATTTCCTGTCGCACGACCCGGTCGTCGTCGCCGCCTATAGATCGGACCCCTCGGTGCATGACCGGATCTGCGCGCGCCTCGCGCGCTTCATCGCCGACGCCGGCCCGCTGGTGACCGCGCGGGCCGCGCAATGGAAGGTGCCCACCCTGTTGATGTATGCGGGTGCCGACAAGCTGGTGGACCCCCGTGGCAGCCGCACGTTTGCCGCCGCGGCGCCGCAGCAGGTCGTGACCGCCCACTGCTTCGATGGCCTGTTCCACGAGATCTTCAACGAGCTCGATGCGCAGCCCGTTTTCGACCTGCTCAAAGGGTGGGTGGACGAACGGTTCTAGGAGCGCGGGCACCAAGCCACAGCAGGGCCGCTCCCGTCAACGCGACCGGCACCAGCGAGCCGTAGTTGAGCAGCGTCCACCCCTGCGTCGTGACCAGGACGCCGGAAGAAAGCGAACTGACGGCGAGCGTGCCGAACACGAAGAAGTTCAGCGCGCCCTGGGCGCGATCTTTTTCCTCGGGCCCATAGGCGGCCAGCGAAAGCGTCGTGCTGCCGGTGAACAGGAAATTCCAGCCCACGCCCAGCAGGAACAGCGCCACCAGGAACTGGTGCAGCTGCATCCCCGATAGCGCCACCAGCACACAGGCCAGGTTCAGCGCCACGCCCACGCCCATGACCGGCAAGGGGCCGAAGCGCTTGATCAGGCTGCCGGTGAAAAAGCCCGGGGCGAACATGCCGATCACGTGCCACTGCAGCACCAGTGCCGCGTCCGAAAAAGGCAGGCTGCGCTGCTGCATCGCGATCGGCGTGGCCGCCATCAGCAGATTCATGACGCCGTACCCCAGAGCGCCGGCGGCGGCTGCAACGATGAAGACCGGCTGGCGCATGATTTGCGCGAGCGGCCGGCCGCCGATCGACGCGGAGCGCTGCGGCGCCGGCGGGAAATCGATAAATGCGATCAACATCATCGCCAGCAGCGCCACCCCGGCCAGCGCAAGATAAGCGCCCATGAACGGGACGCCGGCAAGGTCGCGGGTGCGCGCCGCGAGATTGGGGCCGATGACCGCACCCAACAGTCCTCCGGCCATCACCAGCGAGACAGCTTTCTCGCGGGAGGCAAGCGGCGCCAGTTCGGCGGCGGCAAACCGGTACAGGCTGGCGTTCGCGTTGTAGTAGCCGGCCACCAGGGTGCCGAAGCACAGCAACCAGAAGTTGCGGCTGGCCGCCGCGTAGGCGCAAAGCAGCGCGGACGCCAGCGCCACCAGCAGGCCGGTCTGGAATGACGCCTTGCGGCCGAAACGCCGCTGCATATTGGCCACCGCGCCGGTCGACAGGGCGCCGCCGACCACATAGCCCATTACCGGCACCGTTGCCATCCACCCGAGCGGCGCCAGGGCCAGTCCCACCAGTCCGTTGATCGCAATGAACGTCACATTGTTGGTGAGATAAAGGCCCTGGCAAATGGCCAACAGGCCGAGATTCTTTTTCATGAGTTGTTCTCTGTGCGATGCAACGCCCGCTCTCAAGTCAGCAGGCTGAGCGCGGCCAGCGGTGCGGTTTCGGCGCGCAGCACGCGCGGGCCCAGGGCGGCGCGGTTGAAGCCCGCCGCCAGCGCGCCGGCCTCTTCGGCGTCGCTCAGGCCGCCCTCGGGCCCCGAGAGCAAGATGACCGCGCCACTGCCGGGCGCGGCGGCCGTCACGGATTGCGCCCCGGCTTCGAGCGAGAGCAGCAGCCTGGCCGGGTGAGCAACATTGGGTTCAGCCGGCGTACCACCGTCCAGGCCGCGTATCCAGTCGGCCAGACCCGTCACTTCGAACACGGCCGGCACGCGATTGCGCCCGCACTGTTCGCAGGCCGCGGCGGCGATGCTTTGCCAGTGGGCCCGCTTCCTGGCGGCACGCTCTGCCTTCAGCTTGAGCACGCTGCGCTCGGCCACCACCGGCTGGATGCTGGCCGCACCGAGTTCGGTGGCTTTTTCCACCAGCCAATCCATCCGCTCGTTGGCGGGCATGCCCACCACCAGATGCACAGCACGCCGGCCTTCGCGTTCAATGGCGCGATGCTGCGTGATCTGCACGCGCACCTCGATGCGCCCCATGCGCTCGACCAGCGCATCGAACTCGCCGCCGGCGCCGTTGAACAGCGTGATGCGCGCGCCCGGCTGCAAGCGCAATACCTGCACATGGCGGGCCGCGCCCGCAGGCAATTCGATCGTTTGCCCGACGTCCAGCGGCGCGGGGCAGTAAAAGCGGGGCATGGGCTGCCGGTCAGGTCCGGCCGAACGAGTAACCGGTGACGGCCTGTGTGCCTTCGACCTCGTCGACCAGCCGCAGCAACGGCGCGAGTTCGCGGTAGCGGCCGGCGGTTGCGCGGATGTACGCGATGAAACGCGGCGTGTCGGCGAGGTACTTGGGCTTGCCGTCGCGCAGGGTCAGCCGCGCGAAGATGCCGGCGACCTTGAGATGCCGCTGCAGGCCCATCCATTCGACGCCGCGGTAGAACTCGCCGAAATCAGGGTCCACGGGCAAGCCGGCTTTCAGCGCGCGCTGCCAGTAGCGCACCGTGATGTCGAGCACGAACTCCTCGTCCCAGGTCAGGAACGCGTCTCGCATCAGGCTGGCAATGTCGTAGGTGATGGGCCCGTGCACGGCGTCCTGGAAATCCAGAACGCCCAGGCGCGGCTCGCCGGGATCGGCGGGGATCATCAGGTTGCGCGGCATGAAGTCGCGGTGCACGTAGACGGCCGGCGCGGCGAGATTGCGCTCGACGATCAGTTTGAAAGTGCTGTCCAGCGTCTCGCGCAACCGGCCTTCCACCGCGATACCGCGGTGGCGCGCCAGATACCAATCGGGAAAAAGCGCCAGTTCGCGCGCCAGCAGGGCACTGTCGTAGGCGGGCAGGACGCCCGGTCGCGAGGCCGCCTGCCAGGCCAGCAGGGCATCGACCGCGCGCAGGTAGAGCGGCTGGTTGGCCCCGGCGTCGTCGTGGGCGATCGCATCGATCATCGTCGTCGTGCCCAGGTCATCCAGCAGCATGAAGCCCAAGGCTTCATGCCACTCGAGGATGCGCGGCACGTTCAAGCCCGCCTGCGCCATCAGCTGCGCGACCGCCACGAAGGGATGGCAGTTTTCCTGGCCGGGCGGAGCGTCCATGATGATGCGGCTGCCCGAGGGGGCCACATCGATGCGCAGATAGCGCCGGAAGCTGGCGTCAGCCGACGCCGGCCGCAGGCTCGAGGGCAGCAGGCCATGCGCGCTAGCGATGCCGTCCAGCCAGCGGGCGAACGCCGCTTGGCGCTGTGGATCGGCCCAGGCGACGGACGCGGGGGGCGTTAGGGGCGGTTTCGCGGGTGAGCTCATGGATAATCCATTCTACAAATCCAGTCCTGGCAGCCGCTTCGACGCCAGCCCAATGCTTTGATTCACGACCTGAAAACCAAGGCGTTTCGCGCCCGCTTTGCACTGACGCCGGTAGCGCTCGTAGTCTGCGCCGTGCTGCACACCGGCCCAGCCCGCGGGCAGGCACAGCCGTCACTGGTGCTCAAGCCCAGCCCGACACTGCGCGAGGACATTCCGCAGGCGGTGCGCGAGCGCCTGCCCACCTACCTGTCGGGGGATCGCGCGTTCGGCCGCACCGACCTGGAGACGGTACTCGAGGGCAATGCGCAGTTGCGCCGGGGCACGACGGTGATACACGCCGATCGGCTGGAGTACTACCAGCCGGATGATCTGGCCAAGGCGCGCGGCAACGTGCGGATCAACCGCGCCGGCGACATCTTCGAGGGTCCCTTGCTGGAGCTGAAGGTGGACGCGTTCGAAGGCTTCTTCAACGAGCCGCGCTACCGCTTCCTGAAGAACGACGCGTACGGCCAGGCCGAGCGGGTCGACTTCATCGACGACAAGCGGGCGGTCATCCGCAACGCCACTTACACGACCTGCCAGCGCAGGCCGGGCCCGAGCTGGATGCCCGACTGGATCCTGCGCGCGGCCAGCATTCGCATCGACAACGAAGATGAGGTCGGGCAAGCCAGCGACGTGCTGCTCAGCTTCAAGGGGCTGCCGATCCTGCCGGTGCCGGCGCTGAGTTTTCCGCTTTCGGAAAAGCGCAAGTCGGGCCTGCTGCCGCCCACCATTGGGCTGGACAGCCTGAACGGGGCCGAACTGACCATTCCTTACTACTGGAACATCGCCCCGAACCGGGACGCGACTTTCTATCCCACGCTGATGACCAAGCGCGGAATCGACCTGGCCGGTGAGTTCCGCTACCTCGAGCGCGATTACACCGGGCAGCTGCGGGCCGATTACATGCCCAGCGACCAGCTGCGCTCGCGCGACCGGTGGGGCTATGCCCTGAAGCACGATGGTGCGGTCGGCGCCGGGCTGCCGATGGGCCCACTTGGGCTGAGCCTCAACCTCAACCGGGTGAGCGACGACAACTACTGGCGCGACTTCTCCCGCACCACTGCCTCGCTCACGCAGCGCCTGCTGGCCAACGACGGCACCTTGAGCTGGTCGCGCGGCGATGTCTCGGTCACCGCCCGCGCCTTGAAGTGGCAGACCTTGCAGGACGTGACGGCGCCGATCGTGCCGCCCTACGATCGCCTGCCCCAGGTCGTGGGGCGCTATGCGCGTAGCAACCTGCCTGGGGGACTGGAAGCCCGGGTCGAAGCCGATTACACGCGGTTCGAGGCGGATCGGACGCTGACTCTGCAGCCCAATGCCCAGCGCAGCTATACGCTGGCGCAGGTCAGCCGCCCGTGGCAGGCGCCGGGCTGGTTCGTGATCCCCAAAATGCAACTGCACGCGACCCAGTACCAGTTCGACGCCGCACTGGCCAACGGCGAGCGGTCGGCCAGCCGCACGGTTCCGACTTTCAGCCTGGACAGCGGCCTGGTGTTCGAACGCGACGCCAGCTACTTCGGCCGCAGCTTCCGCCAGACGCTGGAGCCGCGCGCGTTCTACGTGTACACGCCGTTCCGCGACCAGAGCCTGCTGCCCAACTACGACTCGGCCGACAACGATTTCAATTTCGCCACCATCTACACCGAAAACGCGTTCGGCGGCAACGACCGGATTTCGGACAGCAACCTGCTCACGCTCGGCGCCAGCACCCGGTTGCTCGACCCCGATACCGGGGCCGAGGCGGCGCGTTTCGGCGTGGCGCAGCGGCTGCGCTTCAAGGACCAGCGCGTGACCTTGCCCGGCGAGGCGCCGATCAGCGAGCGGCTGTCCGACATCCTGTTCGGCGCTTCCATCAACTGGACGCCGCAGTGGAGCGTCGACACCACGGTCCAATACAACCCGAAGACGAGCCGCTCGATCCGCGAAACCATAGGCGCGCGCTACAACCCGGGCAACTACCGCGTGATCAGCGCCGCCTACCGATTGCAGCGGGGCCAGAGCGAGCAGATCGACGTGGGCTGGCAATGGCCCATCAACGACCTCTGGGGCGACAAGGGCCAGAACCTGGGCCCCGGCCGCGGCGAGGGCGAGGGCCGCTGGTACAGTGTCGGGCGGCTGAATTTCAGCTTGTTCGACCGCCGGCTGGTCGATGCGGTGGCCGGCTTTGAATACGACGCGGGTTGCTGGCTGGGCCGGATCGTCATCGAACGCCTGCAAAGCAGTACCTCCACTTCGAACAAGCGCATCCTGTTCCAGCTCGAATTCGTGGGCTTTACCCGGCTCGGATCGAACGCGCTGCAGACGCTCAAGGACAATATTCCCCGCTATCAATTCCTGCGCGAACAGGTTACCGTCCCCAGCCGCTTCAGCAACTACGATTAATCATGAACCAACGCCTCAATGCCCCATGGCTGGCCTGTATTGCCCTCGCGCTGGCCCTGCCTGCTGCCGCTCAAGGCCTGCGGGTGACACCCCCGCCGGCCGCCACCCGACCGGCAGCGCGGGCCGACAGCGGACCGCGGGCGGCGGACTACATCGTGGCGGTAGTGAATTCGGAGCCCATCACCAACAACGAGGTGCGCGTGCGGACGCTCCGGTTCGACCAGCAACTCGCGCAGCAGGGGCAGGCGGTGCCGCCGCGTGCCGAGTTGGCGCGCCAGGTGCTGGAACGGCTGATCAGCGAGAAAGCCCAGCTGCAGATGGCGCGCGAGAACGGCATCAAGGTGGATGAAACGACGGTGGACCAGGCCGAGCAGAACGTGGCGCGGCAAAACCGCATCGATATCGCGGAACTGCGCCGGCGACTGGACGCCGAAGGCGTCCCGCTGTCGCAGTTCCGCGATGACCTGCGCAACCAGATCCTGCTCACGCGGCTGCGCGAACGCGAACTGGAGCCGCGGGTGAAGGTCACGGACGCGGAGGTGGACCAATATTTGCGTGAGCAGCAGCAAGCCGCCAGCGATCCTGCAGCCATGGAGATCAACCTGGCCCACATCCTGGTGGCGGTGCCCGAGAACGCCACCGAGGCGCAGATCGCCAGCCTGCGCGCCAAGGCGCAGCGCGTGCTGCAGCGCGCGCGCTCCGGTGAGGATTTCGCCAAGCTCGCCGGCGAGCTGTCCGATTCGCCGGGCGCCGCTGCGACCGGTGGCCAGGTCGGCCTGCGCACGGCGGATCGCTATCCGCCGCTGTTCGTGGACGCGATCCGGGCCCTGCCCGAAGGCGGCGTCAGTGAACTGTTGCGCTCCGGGGCCGGCTTTCACGTGGTCAAGGTCATCGAGAAGCGCCGCGCCGGCATGCCCGGCGCGAGGGTCGTGCAGAGCCACGCGCGTCACATCCTGCTGCGGCCCACCGCCCAGTTGAGCGAAGCCGCGGCGCGGCAGCGGTTGGCCGATTTCAAGCGGCGCGTCGAGGCCGGCCAGGCCGATTTCGCGCAGCTGGCGCGCGAGTTCTCGCAGGATGCGAGCGCGCCCAAAGGAGGCGACCTGGGGTGGGCCAACCCGGGCCTGTTCGTGCCGGAGTTCGAGGACGCGATGAACGCGCTGGCGCCCGGCCAGATCGCCGAGCCGCTGGTCTCGCGCTTCGGGGTGCACCTGATCCAGCTGCTCGAGCGCCGCCAGACGACGCTCGGCCAGCGCGAGCAGCGCGAGATCGCGCGCAACCTGGTGCGTGAGAAAAAGCTGGACGAGGCCTACGCTCAGTGGGCGCAGGACGTGCGCGGCCGGGCGTATGTGGAGATGCGGGAACCGCCCTCCTGACATCCACCGTATGGCGGACTGAGTCATCCCGAACCTGATCCGGGATCCATGCCGCAATGGCCAGTTGCTTGGATCCCGGGAGATGGATTGCGGATCGAGTCCGCAATGACAATCGAATATGAAGCATATCCCCCGCAAGCGCTTCGGCCAGCATTTCCTCGCCGATCCAGGCGTGATCGATGCCATCGTGCGCGCGATCGAACCGCGGGCCGGCCAGCCGATGGTGGAAATCGGGCCGGGCCTGGCGGCCCTCACTCAGCCTCTGGTCGAGCGGCTCGGCAAGCTCGCCGTCATCGAGCTGGACCGGGACCTGGCCGCGCGGCTGCGCAGCCACAGCCAACTGGCCGTGATCGAGGCCGATGTGCTGAAGGTCGATTTCGCCGAATTGGCGCTGTCTCTGGGCGGGGCGAGGCTGCGCGTTGTCGGCAACCTGCCTTACAACATCTCCACGCCGATCCTGTTTCACCTGCTGGGCTTTGTGGCCAGCGTCGAAGACCAGCACTTCATGCTGCAAAAGGAAGTGATCGATCGCATGGTGGCGCGGCCGGCTACCGGCGATTACGGGCGCCTGTCGGTGATGCTGCAATGGCGCTATGCCATGGAGAACGTGCTGCTGGTACCGCCCCAGGCGTTCGAGCCGCCGCCGCGCGTCGACAGCGCGGTGGTTCGCATGGTCCCGTTGGCGCAGCCCGCCGCGGTGGACCCGGCGCTGCTGTCGCAACTGGTGCAGGTGGCCTTCAGCCAGCGCCGGAAGCTGCTGCGCCACACGCTGGGCAAGTGGCTGGAGCAGAGAAACTTCGGCGGCCGCTTCGACTTGCAGCGCCGGGCCGAGGAAGTGCGCGTGGAGGAATATCTCGCACTTGCCCTTAACCCGGCTCTGTCTCAAAGGGAGATGGAAGCGAAGACAACGCCCGAGGCATGAAGACCGGCAGCATGGTGTTGCGCGCGGAATAACATGCAGCGCGCCCTCCAACAAAAAGGCCGGGTTTCCCGGCCTTTTTACGTAGCTAGCAACTCAACAAAACACGGAGTGTTTTTTGAGTTAATGGCTAAGCGGCTGCGAGCCAATAGCCCGCGTTGAACGGGCTGCTCATGCGCAGCGCCAGCGGCGACACGTCCACGAGTTTGTCCGTCGGCATCTTTTCGCCGTTTTCCGATGCGGGCGCGACGCCGGGAGCGGGGTCGGTCGCTTGAGCCTCGTTCGCCCGTTCTGCTTGGCTGGTGTGTGCAGAACGGGCTACCGAAAAGAATAGAAACATCTGAATGGTATTTTCCGGTCCGCCCAGTAATCGGCGGTGTCGCGGAAGATGTCCAGCAGCTGCTCGCGGGCTTCCTTGTCGAACTTGGCGTTGGCCGGAATCTGCTCCAGCACCACGATGAAGCCGGGCTGCGGCCCCGATTTGTGGACCGGGTCGGTCATGCAGTCGTACAGCGCGTCAAAGTTCTTGCCGAAGTGCGCCGGCAACATGAACTGCTGCGCGATCAGGTCGAGTACGTCCTGCTTGCTCTGCGCGGTAGCCAGGTTGGCGTACAGAAAATGCTGGCCCAGCGCGCGCGCGGCATCCTGCAGTTCCTGGACCCGGAAGGCCCGGATCGACTGCACGATGTTGCTGCGCACACCCTTGAGCAGCGCCTCATTGCTTTCCCGACGAAGTGGTGCATCCATCTCCGCCTCTCTTTCCATAGTCAAAAACTCGTCCCGCTTCATCTGGGGCCTTACTCCACGATCTTTCGAAAACTCGCGTAATGGTCTGCGGTGTAATAACAGGCATACGGCGCCCTTGCGGGGCCGCCGCACACGATGCGCCGGGCTCCCCGGTCGCGTGATCCTGGCGTGGTCACGGTGTATTCGCGATAAAACCCGCGCTTTTCGGCC
>Ga0134124_10003021_pt1 | contig 13550 bp, 11 predicted proteins | sample KB304_FD_96880 | JGI IMG/M metagenome (GOLD analysis project Ga0134124, IMG submission 96880) | Terrestrial soil microbial communities without Nitrogen fertilizer from Kellogg Biological Station, Michigan, USA - KB3-0-4 | ecosystem: Environmental > Terrestrial > Soil > Unclassified ... | reverse complement strand
TAGACGGAGCAAGCTACTACCGCGGCCAGCGTAATGATGAGTCCCAAGAAGAGTCCCGGAGTCGGCGACCGATGAGGCGCAGGTGGACGCGGCACGAACCGAGCATACAATGCGCTGGCTTCAAGTTCCACTCTGCCGAGATCTTTGCTATGAAACGGATTGGGAGGCAAGGCCAATTAGCAATTGGCTTTGGTTCCTCGGGAGCACCGGGCCAAGTGCTCGTCGACAAGTACCAATTGCCAATGGCTACTTGCTGTTAGCGGGGGCGTCCAGATCCTGCGGGAACGACTTGAAGCTTACATCGCGCGATCTTGAAGAGGTTTTCTTGTCGGCATCAGTGTTGTTTTGGGTGAGGGTGCCCTTCAGGATGTAATAAGCCTCGTCGCCGGGATTCTTTCCCGGTCCACGTTCGACGGCGCCTTTGAACTCGTACCACACACCGTGCACGGTCTGTGTGGTGAACGTCAGATCTTTGCCATCGAGTTTGCCGGATTTGAAGAACAGATCGAGAAACTCGCCACGATCGCTTTCCGATTCGCCATAGCGCGAGATAAAGCCGGTCACGCTGCCTTTGTCCTCAACCGTGAGTTGCACAAACTCGCCGTCCTGCAAAAAAGAATACATGCCGGAATAATCGTTGGCGGGCTTTGGGGCGGGGGGATTGGGCGGAGGATTCTGTCCATTCGAAAGCATGCAAGTCAGGAGCAGAGCGGCGACGATGAAATACGGTCTGACCATGTGCGTATTAAAGCATGGAAAGCGGGTTCGATGTGGGCCCGGGCGTCTACTTGGGACGGGGCGTGGGCGCCCGTCCTCCGGCTGGGTCTAGAATCAGGATAATGGCCGTCCAAGCGAGTTTCTAGGGCCTAGAACGCAAGCTATAATTACGGTTTGGCGCGCTCCCCGGTCTACTGAATGAAGCCAGCCTCGCTGCTCCTGGAATCCAAGTCCGAATCAGGGTTAGAAGCCGGGTCCGTACCGGCATTGCTCGTGGATCTCGAGCCCTGGCACACGGTCTTCTTTCGCAACCTTGCCGACCTGTTTCGCCCGCGTCAGCGAACACCTTTTCTGATTTCATCGCGACCGGGGTCTTTTTGGCCGGATGTTTTCGTCACTTCTCGTCTTCCCTGGAACCGGTTTGCGCAGTCTGCAATTTGTCACATCGCCGCGATCGTGGCGCTGTGGGGATCGGTCCGGTTCTGGCCGCAACCACCCCAGGTGCTGGATCGTCCAGTCTTCAATCGTGCCGACGTGATCTATTACGCACCATCAGAGTATCTGCCGCCGCTCGATACCGGTGGCCAGCGCAGACCGCTGCCACGCAAGGGCGAACCGGAGCATTCGCCGCAGCCCATCATTTCAGTTCCGGCCGAGGCCGACAACCGCACGCAGACCATCGTCACTCCGTCCGACATCAAGCTGAATCACGATGTGCCTCTGCCCAATATCGTGGCGTGGTCGCAGAACACAGCCCAACCCGCGGTGCCGCTCGCATCAACGGCAGCAGCCGCCAACATGAGGCTGCCCTCACTTCCTGTAACCGCCGTCGCGCCCGCTCCGGAAACCATGCCGGCCAATCGCCAGCGGACGCCGATGCTCTCGCAGACGGCGGTAGCACCGGCTCCGGAGTTGAAAACAGAATCCTCGCGCAGTCTTCAGGGTCCGCAAGCCGCGATCGTCCAGCCTCCCCCAAGCGTGGACGCCGCCTCACAGCGCAGTTTGGGAGACATCAACATCGGGCACTCTCAAGTGGTCGCGCCCGCGCCGGAGCTACCCGTGGCCGAGCAGTATGCCGCGCCCGGCAGGTCACAAACAGCGCTCGCCGGCGGCGGCGCAGGCGCGGCGGCAGTTCCACCACCACCTTCGATTTCAGGCAACGCCGGTTCGGATCCGAATGGCAGGATCATCGCGCTGGGCATTCACCCTGCTGCGATGAGTCCTGCGGAGACGCCAACTGGAAATCGTCGTGGAACTTTCGCCGCCACTCCTGACGGGAAGCCGGGTGCGCCCGGCACTCCCGACGTCGCGGCAGGCACGAACCGCAGCAACGGCTCTGGAGCCGGCAAAAATAGCGACGGCATCCCCTCCGGGCTGACCGTCGGCGCGGGTCCCGAAGATCAAGACCGCTCCGCGGTGGCCGGAAAGGGAAACGGACCTGGCGGCGCGGCTCCTGGCCACGCGTCCGACAACTCCCGCCTGGTCGCAGATGCGACGCCGCCCAGGGTCACAGCAATCCCGTCTCGTCCGCTCTCGGAGGTCTCGAAGGACCGCGCCACAGATGTAGATCGCTGGATCTTTGGCGAGAAGAAGTTTTATGCAATGACCCTGAACATGCCGAACCTGAATTCGGCGGGCGGAAGCTGGGTCGTTCGTTTTGCTGAACTCAATCCCGATGAAACCAAGGGCGATCTCACCGCCCCCGAAGCGACACAGAAGGTAGATCCGGCGTATCCGTTGGAGTTGATGCGGCGCAACATACAAGGGACGGTCACGCTCTACGCTGTTATTCGCAATGATGGCTCAGTGAGCGACGTTAGGGTCTTGCGCGGCATAGACGACCAACTCGATCAATATGCGCGCGCCGCCTTGGCCCGCTGGCACTTTCGGCCCGCTACAAAGAACGGCGCTGCAGTGGCTCTCGAGGCGGTGGTGATGATTCCATTCAAGCCGGTGAGACTGAAATCCAGTTTCTAGCTGCAGTTCTAGTTTCGGTTTCCAGTTAGAGCACTAAGACTAGAAACTGGAAACCTGAAAACTAGAAACTGCCTTTCGCCGCTTTGCCTTCCAGCATGGCGTAAATTGCGGGGTTCGTACATACCTCGTAGTACTGGCGCTCAGTCCAGTGTTGCAGGGAGAATTTGTGCGGATCGATTTGCGGGATGCGGCTGGAGCGGACCAGTATCTTTTTGAAAATCTCGTTGCCGACCGGCACCAGGCCGCTTTGCAACTGGAAGTCTTCACTGCCCCACAATTTGGGTAGATCCAGCTGGCACGGCTCGAGAGAAATCTCCTGCTGCAAGCGTTGGAAGGCAGCGTCACTCAGGCGAATTCCATTCAGATTGTATTTCAGGATGAAGTCTTCCGGACTCTCTCCGGCATCGGCATCCTTCACCGTCTGAAAAGCATAGACGTTGAACGGACCCTCGACTCCTGCGATCGCCTTGCGGACGCGTTTGTTGCAAGAGGACAGCCGGTCGCTCTCGTTCAGCGCGTCGGAAATCATGATCTGCTGCTCGCCATCCATCAGGTACATGGGCCCCGCATCCTGGAACGAAATCCCGGTCCCTAGCTCCAACGCAGGCAGGCCGGCCCGCTCCAGCAGATGATTGTAGCCGCGCACGATGTCGATAATCTCCCGCGCCAGAACGCAAGCCCGGCTGACCGCCAAGGGAGGCTCGCCTTCGTGTTCCAGCAACGCGACAATGATGGCATCGCCTTCGACAAACACTTTGCGGGCGCCGTATTTCGCCAGCAACTTGTTGACGGGATCGTAAAAATTCAGGCTGAAATAGGAAGCCGGGTTCATGCCCTGTTCCAGCAAGGATCGGGTCAAGCGCGACGAGTCCCGGATATCGGCTTTCAGAATCACGTGGCGCAGCACCTTGTCCTCGGATGGCTTCTGCTCTTCCGGCAACAGGAACTCGTAAAGGGTTCCATTCATGGCCGAGAGTTCCCTGATCTTCCAGTTGCCAATCAGATTGCCGCTGTCCATGGTGGAATTCAGCGCTTCCAGACGTCGCAGATCGCGGTGATAGCGCAGAAAATCACGCAGAAAACGCGCCGCCATTTTGGCCCGGTCACTGCCGCGGCACCCTGCTACACGCTCCATCGCCGAATACAAACTTTGAGCCGAGAGCTTGTTGTGTTCCTCGATCAGCTTTTCCACCCGATCGCGTTCTTCCCGCGAGATCAGACCATTCTTCAATTGCTGGGCGTTGATGCGAGGTGAGTACTCGGCAAGCAGCGGCACAACCTCGTAGGACGCGATCACATGGTCCATGAGCTTTTCCTGCTCCAGCAACTCGACCCAAGCCTGCAACCGCGCCTTCTGGCTCCGTCCCTCGTGGGTGGTTTCGTCTGCTTGGCCGGCGCCTACGAGTTCATGAAAGTTTTCCGGGACATTCAACCAGCCATCGATCACGCTTTCATCCTCGGCCTTCGAACCCAGATGCAGGGAAAGCAGGAAGTCACGGGCAATCCGCCGCACATTGGAGAAGCGGTCGGGGTCGCGATCGAAGTTGCCTAGCATGACGTAATGCTCGGCATTCAGGTAGGTGTCACAGCCGTCTTCGGTAAAAACCAGCGGGTTCAGAAAGAGCGTGTACTCCTCCTCGCTGTGGTTGCCGAACAGCGAACGGCGCATGCGCGCCAGGGTTTCCTTCTCAATCTCGCGCAGGATGCGAAACAGCTCCTGCCCTGTCTTGCGCAGGATGATCTTCTTGGCGACCTGAAAACTGGCCACGCGCTCGCGATACTCCAAGGCCTTTTGCTGGCGCACGCCTTCGTAACTCTTGAGCATCATGCGGCCGCGTTCCAGCACCTGCGCGAATTGCGAGTTCAACTCGACGCGCAGAAATTTGATGATCGCCGCCCGCGCCAGCACATCGATGGAGAGATTTTCAGCGGCCTTGGCTCGATTCAGCGCCGAAACATGCAGTTCCGCAAGCAGCGGTTTAAGTTCAGAGCCACTGGTCTTGCCAGGATGCGCCTTCGAAACCGGCGTCGATCCGATGAAGTGGTTGCCACTCCGGCGCTCCGTATTTTCGGCCGCCAACAGCCCTTCCATGTCGCCGTGGCGCATGATGAGGCGCGCGATCTGCAGCCGCGCCTGTTCCACAAATCTGGGGCTGAGATGCACATCATGCCGGAGGTTATCGACGCCCAGCTGCAATCCTTCCAGGGTGAGTTTGGGCGTGTAACTTCCGAGCTGGGGCGCAAGCGGCTCGTCTGCGGATCGTCGGAGTCTGAAGATGGGTATGCGTGGCATCGTTAGCGTCTGGTCTTGCTCGTTACAGATCGCGAACCGGATCAATCAGGCGGGCGCGGAGTGGTGGGAAACTGCTTCTTGCTTCGTCACCGCTCCCTCGAGAGCGCGCCGGCGCGTGCACCCGCGTGCAACTTCCACTCCTTGCAAACTGCTGATTTTCCTACCTATACCGGAGCGTAGCATGCGAGCAGGGCGGGGCCAACGTTACCCAAGTTACATGGTTCGATGTCCCCATTGAGCGGTTTTTCTACTCGGGGAGGGTCTCCAGGGGATGGGCAGCTTTTTCGAAGAATTCGCTCTGCAGCTTGAGGCTTTCCTGGTCGGCTTTGACCGCGCGCGTGGCCTTCACGATTCCGTCAATCCAGGCGTTCATTTTGAATTGCCCGAATTCGCGAGTGGCCAGCGAACCATCCCCTGAGTAATGATTGGGGAAACGCGCATACCACCAGATTCCAGTGTAGAGGTTTGCCGGCAGTTTTTGCCGACCGCGATCGGCTCCGGACTCGGTCTTGGCCCGATCCTGATGCACCAGTTCGGGATGCGCAATCAGCATCGCGGAAGTTTCGGCTTCACCCGCATGCCAGTCGGGACCAGTGCTCTTCGCCTTGGGGCCACCCGGGGGCGTTTCAACTCCTGCGAGAACGTAGACCACGTAATCGTGCGGCTTTTCCAACTGGCTCTGGGCGAAGAACGGGAGCAGGTGTTCATTGCCGCCGTGACCATTCACGATGATGACCTTCTTGCACCCGTTGCGGGCCATCTCGTCGGTGGTCTCCTGCAGCAGCTGTAGCTGGAGTTGCCGGCTGTAGGCGACGGTGCCGGGCTCGTGCCGGGCTTCAAAGATCTGGCCAAAGTAATACTCGGGAAAGACCACGGCATATTCCTGCTCGGCCGCATGCAACGCGGCGTAACGAACATCGAGAAGATCGGTTCCGAGCGGCAGGTGGGGACCGTGCTTCTCCAGAATGCCGAAAGGCAACAGGCAGGTGCCCTGGGACTGCCGGATGGCAGAGCGGAAGTCGTCGGCTGTCAGCTCTTCCCAGCGTACGGACAGCTTGGTCTGTGCCGAGCCCGATGGGGCGAGGATAGCGATCAAGCCAATCGCGGTTAAGACACTCCGAATCATGCCATTGTGCAGCAGGCTCTTGCGAATCACGGTGTTACGCATGGGACCTCCGAGGCTGCGCATTCTATCATCGCCGGGGTCACGTGACTTCAGTCATCGTGCGCAGACACGGAGGTCAAGGTATGATTTCTCGACCGTGAGCTCAATGAAGAAACTAAAATTCCTGATTTCGCTGACCACCAACGACAACGATTATCAGATCGAGCAAGCCGCGGCGGCCGATGAAGCGGCAAGGCGTCTGGGCGTCGACGTGCAGATTATTTACGCTGAAAACGATTCGATCACGCAGAGTCAGCAGATTTTGAGTGTCATTCAGTCGCGGTCCGATGCGCACCCCGACGGAATCATCTTCGAGCCCGTGGGCGGGACCGCTCTGCCCCAGGTGGCCCGGGCCGCCGTGTCCGCAGGCATCAGCTGGGTGGTCTTGAATCGAAATGTCGATTACATCGCGGAAATCCGCAAGAGTAGCCGGGTCCCGATTTTCGGCGTGAGCTCCGACCACGAGGAAATTGGCCGGATCCAGGGACATCAGTTTGCCGCGTTTCTGCCCAAGGGTGGAACGGTGTTACACATTCAAGGCCCATCCGAAAGCCTGGCCGCCAAACAACGCGCGACGGGCATGTACGAGACCAAGCCCGCCGACGTCCAGGTGAAAGTGATGCGGGCGCAGTGGACTGAAATCAGCTCCTATCGGGCGGTAAGCTCGTGGTTACGCCTGTCCACCTCGCACCAGACTCGTATCGACCTGATCGCCGGCCAGGATGACGGCATGGCCCTGGGCGCGCGAAAAGCTTTCCAGGAGCTGCCTGACAGCGCAGCACGACAACGCTGGCTGAGCCTGCCTTTCATCGGATGCGATGGCCTGCCTAAGACAGGTCAAGCCTGGGTCAAGCGGGGACTGCTGGCCGCGACCATCTTTGCCGGACCAAACACCGGTGAGGCGATCGATATGCTGGTGAAAGCCCTTAATGCGGGAACCATGCCGCCGGAAAATACTCTCACCACTCCGGTCTCGATTCCAGCGCTCGATGTGCTTGCCTCACGGCAAGCCGAGAAGGCGCGTTTGCTGCCAGTTTAGGCGCGAGTTCCAGTTTCCGGCTTCTTGTTTCCAGTTTCCGATTTGAAATTTCTGTTCTTGCGCCGATCTTCTCTGCGGGCTCGCGCCTTCAACACTTCTCTTGATAGATTGGTTGTGTTTGCGTATCTAAGGAGAAGCAATGCCCACTCTGGTCGCTCAGCCTACGCGCATCCGTGCCGCCGGCACCAAGCCCAAACTGATTGACGAATTCATCGGCCGCGTCAACACCAGGACTTCCGGCGTAAGCGTCGCCCACATGCGCAGCCCGCAGGGTTGGGAAGAGCCCGGACAGACTCCAGAGTTCGACGAATTCACCATCGTGCTGAAAGGCACGGTGCACGTAAAACACAAGACCGGCGAACTGGACGTGGTAGCGGGCCAGGCAGTCATCGCCCACAGCGGCGAATGGATCCAATACTCCACACCGACCGAAGGCGGAGCCGAATATATTGCAGTCTGCCTGCCGGCCTTCGCAATAGAAACAGTCCACCGCGACACTCTGTCCTCCTGAGTGAGTTTGCTCGCTCGCCAGCGAACTTGCGGAGTCGCGGGACCCCTAGCAGCGGCACAATGATGGGAGTCAAGCATTTCTAGGGCGATACAAAATCCTACGGATCAGAACCCGTTACTGCCACGGGGGCCTTCGCAGGATGACAGGAGCGAGGTTCCTTGCGCCGCGCGGCAGCTTTTTCCAATAAAGCCTTGACCACATCAAATCTCACCTGCTTAGCATTCTCGCCAGAAACCGACATATTCAGGTACCCACCCTCAACCAGAAAACAAGATGTCGTAAGCAGAGGCCTAGCCAGTGCTTTGCCATTGAATCCCTTCGTCATTTTCAGATTGAGGCACCCGAGTTTTTCAAAGTCCCTGGTTTTGGTCGCGGCAGATTGCTTGGCTGCGCCTAACATCATTCGTGCTCCGACTAGCCCCTGCTGGATCGAGGTCGGCACTCCAGTTGTTCCCGGCGCTGCGCTCTGCAGTCTGATTGCGAGGCCCCCGATATTCACGGTGCAAACGGAAGAATCTCCATCGAGGCCGTGCGGGTTGGTGACCTTGCCGCCGTAAGCTGCTTCCAGATCCGGCGTCGGCATGAGCTTGCACGGTTTCGTGTCGGCAGCAGAAGTTGGGGAAACTTGCGCAGCCGGGGAACGCGGTCCAACGATGAGGACAAAGGCTGCCGCCACAATCGCGGTCGTTGCCGTCTCTTGCAGTCGCGTCATTAGTAAGCGCCCTTCGCCCGGCTCAGCTTCCCTGCCTTGCGGAAGTATATCCGTAGCGTCGCCGCCCCCGCGCGGCACCACTGCGAGGCGGGACGCCGGCGCTACCCCATGCTAGCTCCGATTGGGATTTTCAATTCAACCTATGGGGCCCGATGGGTGATAATGCTCGTCAACCGCACCTCGCCACCCTCGCTGCCTTGGCGAGATGAGAGATCGGGGAAGCTCCGCCCATGCTCATACGTCTGGGCTACGACATTCAATTCGAGATCCCGGAGACCGTGGCCATGGTCGGAATGCTGCTTGTGCATCCCTCTCGTGTGCGGGATCTGCGCGAGCCCGATGAGGTCAGCATCAGCCCCGACGTAAGAGTGGAGAGCTACATCGACAGCTACGGCAACCGCTGTGCCCGATGGCTGGCGCCCGCCGGTCCGCTTCACCTGAGTGGCTCTACTCTCATCGAGGACCCGGGAACGCCGGACGAAGGCGATCCCGATGCGCAGGAGCATCCGGTGAATGAGTTGCCGCCGGAGCTGCTACGTTATCTCCTGAACAGCCGGTATTGCGAAGTCGACCGGTTATCGAATATTGCGGTTGAGTTGTTCGGGCACTTGAAGCCGGGATGGAGCCGCGTGCAAGCGATTTGCGGCTGGGTGAACTGGAAGGTGGCGTTCGGATATCATCACGCGCGCTCTTCGAAGACTGCTCTGGATGTATTTACCGAGCGCACCGGCGTCTGTCGCGACTTTCAGCATCTTGCGGTCACATTCTGCCGCGCCCTTAATATTCCCGCGCGCTATGCCACGGGATACCTCGGCGACATTGGCGTACCCAAAGAGCTCACCCCCATGGACTTCAGCGCCTGGTTTGAAGTCTATCTGCAGAACCGCTGGTGGACGTTTGACGCTCGCCATGTACAACCTCGTATTGGGCGGGTGTTGATGGCGACCGGTCGGGATGCTTCTGACGTTGCTATCACGACGTCATTCGGGATTGCGAACCTGACTGGGTTTTCTGTGGTTACGAACGAAGTCACCGCTGCTGAATTGAACGACCCTCCACTGTAGACCCAATATCTGGTTCGCGGGCGAGGGGCGCCTGCCCTACGCGAGACAAGCTGAAGACTGACGTCGGACCGATAACTGCCCTTAAGGCGCCTCGATCAACTCCATTTTGCCGTCTCGGGTGCGGTGCAGAATCATCACTTTTCCTTTGGGATCGCGGAAAACAAACACGTCGCGGTCGCGGAAGTGCACTTCTTTTATGGCCTCCTCAAGCGTCATGGGGCTTGTGGCGACGGCATCCTCGGAGCGCACCAGGTGTACTTCGGTGGACTTGGCAACCGCCGGGAATTTGTGTACTACGAGGGAAATCTCTGCTCTTTCAGCGAGTCCGATCGCGGTCGGCAGGCTCTCCTGCCGCGCTGCCTTGCCATTCCATTTCTTGAGGTCGTGCCGTTTCTTGCTGCGCCAGCGGGTCTTGTATTTGACCGCCTGCTTTTCCAGGTGGTCGAGCGCCTCGTTGACCGCTGATTTCATGTCGCCCGCTTGCGCTTCGCCGACCAGGGGTCCGTTCCGCGGGCTGATGGTAATTTCCGCCTTATGGCGGCGTTTTTCGATCGCGAGGATGACCTTGCTATCGAATTTGTCCCCCAGAATTTTGCGGATTTTCGTCAGGCCGTTTTCGACTGACTTGCGGATGGTGGGAGTGATCTCGTACTGTCTGCCGGTAAACTCGACGTTCATGAGCGCCCCTTTTTTTTCGGACAGAGGTGCCGAAACTCGCGGTGTCATCCTGCGTGCAGCTTATCCATTCGCTCGCGAATGGATAGGTGGAGGCAAAGGACCGCTAGCATCTTAAACGCCGCGGCCGGAGCGCGAATGCATTGTTTCAATGACACTCCGCAGCGAAAACATGCCGCTCATAGGGGTCCTTGGACTGCATGGCAGCATCGCCTAGCGAACCCCCACTCCGCTCCGGAGGACAATTTAGAGCTTCGTGGCACGACTCAAACCATGCCCTCCCGATCTATTTCTTCACTCTGCGCTGGTGGGTGCTGGGGATGCGCATGTCTTCCCGATATTTCGCCACTGTACGGCGCGTAACCTGGATCCCTTGTGATTGCAAGATACGGGTGATTTGCTCGTCGGTCAACGGGCGGCTCGGATCTTCTTCTTCGATGAGCTTTTTGACCCGGCGCTTGAGGATCAGCAACGAGGTGTTGCCGCCTTGGGGGCCGTTTACGCTCTCGCTGAAAAAATAGCGCAATTCGAACACGCCCTGGGGAGTGTGGGCATATTTGCTGGCGACCGCCCGGCTGACCGTGGAAGGATGCACGCCGATCTCTTCGGCGACTTCTTTGATCATCATCGGCTTGAGCTGGTCGATGCCTTTTTCCAGAAAGTCCTGTTGCCGGGTCACGATGGCATAGCAGACCTTGGTGATGGTTTGCTTGCGCTGTTCAATGTTCTTGATGAGCTGGATGGCGCTCTTGTAACGCTCTTTAACGTAGTTGCGCGTGTCCTTGTCGTTGGTGTCGCGGGTGAGCAGGCGCTTGTAGGCAGGATTCAGGCGCAGCACCGGGACATCGTCCTCATTCATCATCACCAGCCACTCATCGCCATGCTTGATGAATGCAACATCGGGCTCGATGAGTCGCGGCTGGCTCTTGTTGTAGCGCAGACCAGGGCGCGGATCGAGCGTCCGGATATAGTCCAGCGCTTCCTGCACCGCTTCCGGCGTTCGGCTCATGGCGCGCGCGATTTCCTTGTACTGCTTGTTCTGCAGGGCGCGCAGATGCTGGTCGACGATCGCGACCGCATCGGACAGAAGTTGCGCGGTGGCCTCGCCGTTTCCGTTCTTTTGTGCGGAGAGCTGCCCCTGGTGATAGCGCAATTGATACAGCAGACAATCGCGCAGGTCGCGGCATGCGACTCCGGGAGGGTCCATCTGGCGAACCAGATCGAGGGCCTCGTGCAGATCTCCCAGGTTGAAGCTGGGCTGAAAGACGGGTTGGGCCGATTTTCGCGGAGCAAGGGGCTGCGGCGGTGGCGCGGCCGGGAGAACCGGGGCAATGGCTTCTGGAGCAGGTGCGAGCGCAGTTCCCTCAACAGCGGCGGAAACTGACAGGTTCGGGGCATCCGGATCGCCCCATTCGGAAGGCGAAGCCGGGTCAGTCTCGTCCACCAGCGCCTCGGGATCGTCCAGGTCCGTCGCCAGACCGAGGGCGGCTGCTTCCTTGACTACGTTCTCCGTGATGGTCGCGTCAGCTTCCGGAGGAGCAGGGGGAGCAATGCCCAGCAACTCCTCATCACTGGCAATCAGGTAGCCATCTTCACTCAGGTTGCCAATGATGACCTCGGCGGCCTCGCGTACTTCCGGACGCACCGAAAGCGCGCCTAGCTGCCACGCCAGATGGTCGGAGAGCGTCGTGGGCTTGGAGAGAAAATTCTCGAATGACGGGCGCTCAATTTCTTCCATCTCGCTCCGGCTGCGGTAGCCAGGATCGAGATATTCCTGAAAGAACGAGCCGAAGTCTATTTCTTCGAAGGGATCCTTCTTCTCCTCCGCCGTGACCGTATTGGCCTCGGGTGCGAGTCGTTCGCGATCTTCTTCCTGGCGGGCCGCATCATCGAGCAAGGGAACGGTGTCTTCCAACTCCTCGAGCACCGGATTCTCCACCATCTCGGCAGTGATCATGTCGCGCAGCTCAAGCTTGTTCAGCGCGAGCACGCTGACCATCTGCACGAGGCCGGGCGTAAGGATCTGCCTCTGCGAGAGCCTCAAATGCAGCTTGGGTTGAAGAAGAACCATAATTCAGTCGTCGGTCGTCAGCAAAATCTCGTCCGCCCTCCGTCTATCGGTCTGACAGCCGGGTTCGCTGAAGACCGACGACTGGAAGACTGACGACTGCGCCTACACCAGCGAGAAACTCTCGCCTAAATACACCTTCCGTACTTGGGGATCACTGGCCAATTGTTCGGGCATGCCCGAGGCCAGGATCCGTCCGCCATCAATGATGTATGCCCGGTCTGTTACCGCCAGCGTCTCGCGGACGTTGTGATCGGTAATCAGTACTCCGATTCCGCTCGTCTTCAGATCGCTGATAATCTTCTGCAGATCGAGTACGGCGATCGGATCGATCCCCGAAAACGGCTCATCGAGCAAAATAAATGTGGGGTTTATGCACAGAGCGCGCGCGATTTCCACACGACGCCGCTCTCCCCCGGACAGAGCGTATCCACGATTCTGCCGGATATGCTCCAGACCCAGCTGATCAATCAGTTCTTCCATTTTCTCCCGGCGCTCGTGCCAGGAAATGGGCTGGGCTTCCAGCACGGCGAGGATGTTTTCCTCAACCGTAAGCTTGCGGAACACTGAAGCTTCCTGAGGGAGGTAGCTTATGCCGTACTGGCGTGCCCTTAAGTACATCGGCACGTCCGTGATTTCCTCTTCGTCGATCAAGACCCGTCCCGTATCGGGCGGGATCAGGCCGACGATGGCGTAGAAGGTTGTAGTCTTGCCCGCGCCGTTAGGTCCAAGCAAACCAACAACTTCGCCTTGCCCGACACGAATACTGACCCCATTTACAACCCGACGACCACGGTAGGATTTGCCGATTTCGTCTGTGGCCAGGGTACGCATTTAACGTGCCACTCGGGTCTGCGTGACCGTAGGGGATGTATTATTGCCTTCGACCACGACCCTACCATCGTGTCTGAACAAAGTCAACGAAACCCCGGTAATCTTGCCCTGTTCGGCATCAAAAATGCTAGGCGGTCCACCCGTCAAGGCAAACTTGTCATCGGACGTGGTGTAAACCAGCTGATCGCCGGTCGCCCGACGACCGGGTTGAACGATCACCACGTGGCCGCTGGCGATGATGTGATCGATCTTTCCCGTTCCCGCGCCGCTCCCGGTAACTGACTGATTCGAGATGCCTTGGTCCTGTCGCTGCAGGAACACATCCATGGTTTTTGCGGTAATGGTCAGGTCGGCCCCTTTGGCTTGCACTGCTTCTTCAAAGTGCGCTTTGCGTTCGCTATCGGTATAGGTCAGACGGTCGGATGTGATCTTGACCGGGGTAACTTTTCCACTCTTTTCGATCTGGACGAGCACTGTGGACACTGGTTGCGTCGG
>Ga0134124_10003020_pt1 | contig 13553 bp, 7 predicted proteins | sample KB304_FD_96880 | JGI IMG/M metagenome (GOLD analysis project Ga0134124, IMG submission 96880) | Terrestrial soil microbial communities without Nitrogen fertilizer from Kellogg Biological Station, Michigan, USA - KB3-0-4 | ecosystem: Environmental > Terrestrial > Soil > Unclassified ... | reverse complement strand
TGCATGGTCTTCTTCCAGGCGTTGTTGCTGGCCGGCTATGCGTATGCGCTACTGCTTTCACAACGGCTTTCGTTGAGAAACCAGGCGGTTCTTCATGCAATGTTGCTGCTGGCAGCCGGCTTCGTACTGCCGTTTACTCTTTCGCAACGTGTCCTCGCGTTGCTGCCCACACAAAGCAGCCCGATCGGCTGGTTGTTAATGGCCTTGCTGGTGACTGTCGGTCCGCCGTTTTTACTCCTGTCCGCGACCGCGCCACTACTCCAACGCTGGTTTTCACACTCGACCCATAAAGCAGCGCGCGATCCTTATTTTCTTTACGCCGTCAGTAACGCGGGCAGCATGCTCGCCCTCCTCGGGTTTCCGTTTTTGCTCGAGCCGGCGTTTGCGGTGCGCACGCAAAGCTGGATCTGGGCGGTGGGATACGCCGCGCTCGTTGTGTTGGTAATCTCGTGCGCGATATTGCTCAACGGCCGCAAGGCGGTTAGCAGTCACACCGCTGTCGCTGCAGAAGAGTCCGTCGTGACAGTCGAACCGGCCCAGCGGTTCGAATGGATACTATGCGCCTTCGTGCCGTCGACCTTGATGCTCGGCGTCACGACATTCATCGCCACGGACGTCGCGTCATTGCCCCTGATCTGGATCATTCCTCTGACGCTTTACCTTTTGACTTTCATAATCGCGTTTGGAAACAAGCAACTCATCAAGCTCCCGTTGACGTCGATCCTCTTTCCGACCGCGCTGCTCGTGCTGGGCGCTTTCGTGATCCTCTCGCCGCCGATTTCCGTCTGGGTGACGATCAGTTTGCACTTACTCGTTTTCTTCCTCGCCGCTCTCATGAGCCATCAACGACTGGCGCAGAGTCGTCCGCACGTGAGCAAGCTGCCCGAGTACTTTCTTTGGATCGCGGTGGGTGGAGTGCTCGGCGGGATCTTCAACGCGCTGCTTGCGCCGTTGCTCTTCTCGACGCCTTACGAGTATCCGGCAGCCATCGTCCTTGCTTTGCTTGTGCGGCCGATCACCGAGCAGGAACAGAAGACGAAATCCTGGATGCGGATGACGTTTCCGGTGTTCATATTTGTGTTGACGTTTGGCCTCGCGCTGACCGTGCCGCGTTTGGGCCTGTCAGGAAAACTCGACAACGGGCTCGTGCTGTTGCTTCCGCTCTTGTTGTGCTTTGCGTTCGCTGTCCGCCGGCCGTTCGTCTTCGCGCTCGCGCTTGCGGCGTTGATGTTCGCGTCGATTCCGTATCTCAATGCTTCAACGCAAACACTTGCGACGGAGCGAAACTTCTTCGGCGTGTGGCGCGTGACGACTAGTCGGAATGAAGAGTTTCGACGTCTCTATCACGGCAGCACCGTTCACGGCGTGCAGATGAACGACGCCGCGCGCAAATGTGAGGCTACGTCCTACTATCACAAAGATGGTCCACTGGGCCAGGTGTTTGCAGTTTATAATGGTAAACCCTCGATCAAGCCGGTCGCAGCCACCGGACTCGGCGCGGGTACGATCGGAACTTACGCGGCGCAGGGACAGGAATGGGACTTTTATGATATCGATCCCAACATCGTTCGCATCGCGTCCGATCCGCGCTATTTCACGTTTTTGAGCGACTGCACGAAGGCCTCGTATCGTGTGATCCTTGGCGACGCGCGTTTGCGACTGCGTGAAGCGCCAACAGGAAAATACGGATTGCTGATCATGGACGCCTTCAGCTCCGACTCAGTGCCCGCGCATCTTTTGACAACCGAGGCGATGAATCTATATCTCGACAAGTTGTCGACTGACGGTTTACTGGCGTTTCATATCAGTAATCGTTACTTGAACCTGGAACCGTTGCTGTCGGGCTTGTCGCACCGGGCAGGACTCGTTGGTTACATACGTCGAGACGAAGAGCACAACGTGGTCGGAAGATATCCATCGCTTTGGGTAGTCATGGCACGTAACGATTCCGCGCTTGGCGCGATCACAACGGACAATCGCTGGCGCAGGGTGCAGGGAGACATGGTTTGGACCGACGACTTCTCGAATATTCTGAGTTTACTTAAGTGATGTGTTTTTGTGCCTTTTTGTGGCTAAAGGAGATCTGGAGATGAAGCAGTGTCCGGAATGTAACGAGCTTTTCGATGACCAGAAAGCTTTCTGCGACATGGACGGCTCGGAGCTGATCGATCAGACCGAGTCGCTCAGTGCGGCGTTGAGCAATGTGGAGGCGCCATCGTCAGGAAACTCGTCGGCCTGGGTGACGGGCGCGATTGGTGGGCTCATCGGCGTCATCATTTGCGTTCTGCTGTACATGCTCTTCCTCCTGCCCGGCCGCCAGTCCGACCTCGAACAAGATCGACGTGCCGCGGAGACAAAGGAAACGACTGTGGTTAAACCGAGCCAGGTCGCTCTCGTGCCGGCGAATAATCAGATCCCCGCAACGGAAACGCCGAGCCCGAGTCCGGCGGAAGAAGCAGCAAGTCCGAGTCCGGCGGCGCCTGCTGCAACTCCTCCACCTGCAGCGCTCAACAATGGTCCAATCGCAACCGGAACAACCAGGGATCTCGCCGGTGGTGACCATGCAATCATCAAGATGAAAGACGGTTCGACAGTTGAAGCCGATGCGGCGTGGGAAGACGCGCAGGGCGTTTGGTATAGACGGAGCGGTCTTGTTTCGTTTGTAGAGAAGAGCAGAGTCGAAACTATTACAGAGCCGCAGCGAAAAGCGGCGACCGAATCGAAAACGCCTTAACTCTTTTGCATTGTGGCTGGGAGGCGTTGATGAGCCGAAGAACGCTGACCATACTCATCACAATTCTGTTTGTCCTGCTGGCGTGGGCTTTTTTCTCGTCCGAGCGCGGGGTGGCTGGTGTTTTAGAACAGATAGGCGGTTGGATTTCCAAACTCTTTACCTAATATTTTTAGCCGCGGATTAGATGGACACAACGCTCAAACGCATCTTTGAAGTGTATGTGTTTGTCTTCGCTTTCCTCTTTGCCTCACGACCACTCAGCGACGGCGATTTCTGGTGGCACTTAAAAACCGGTGAGTACATCGTCCGGAACTTCAGTATTCCGCGAATCGATTTCTACTCGTTCACCGTTCCCGGTAAGCCGTGGGTCGCGCACGAGTGGCTTTCAGAAGTCATCTTCTATCTCGTCTACTCACGCGCCGGCTTCAACACGCTGATCTTTATCTTTACCGTGTTAACAGTGCTCGCTTTCTGGATCGTCTTCAGAAGGACGAGGGCGCACCCGTTCGTCAAAGGCTTTGCCGTATTGTTGAGCGTGTGGAGCATTCTGCCGACGATGGGCGTGCGGCCACGTACGTTCACGCTCCTTTTCGCAGCCATCTATCTCGCCGTGCTGCACCGGTTTGTTCGTGAACGTGAGACGCGCGCGATCTGGTGGTTAGTGCCGTTGATGATCTTGTGGGTGAATCTGCACGCCGGTTTTTTGCTGGGTTTGGTTTTGATTGGTGTCGCCATCGCGGGTGTCGTGCTCGACGCGTGGTTTGCGGGCGAGAAGCTCGCGTCGCAATTGCCACGACTCAAAACACTGGCGCTGGTTTTTGTTGCGTGTCTGGTGGCAGTGAATTTGAATCCGCAGGGACCACGGATTTTTTTGTTTCCGTTTGAGTTCTTCCTATCGCCCGTGCAGCAGGACCAGATCGTTGATTGGCTATCGCCGGACTTTCATCAAAAAGAACTGTTCCCGCTGCTGGCTTTGATCATGCTGACGATCGCGTCGCTCGCGCTCTCACCGAAGCGAGTCAGGCCGAGTGAGTTGCTGCTTTACTTAGCGACGCTCTACATGACTTTAAAATCAAATCGCCACATGGCGATCCTTGCGCTGGTCGCTGGGCCAATGCTCGCCGACTACTTGCAACACTGGCTGGACACAACACGATTCACGCGCACGTTTGGCGAATCTCGATCGGCTAGCACCGGGCGACGCAAAGTTATCTTCAACCTCATTCTCCTCGTGCCATTGATTGCGTGTTTGATCAAGTTGAAGTCAGTGATCTATTCGCCGCCAACACAGAAACAGGTTGGTGTACCGCTCAACGCAGTCAGCTTTCTCAAAGCAAACGGAATAACCGGCAACACGTTTACCGATCCAAACATCTGGGGCGGATACCTGATCTGGGAAACGCCTTCGAATCCCGTCTACATCGACGGCCGCATTGATATGTACGGCGACGAGTTTATCCGAGAGTATCTCGGCATCATCCGCGGCCTCACGCGGTGGCAGGAGCCCTTCGACAAATACGACGTCCAGGTCGCGCTCGTGAGCCCAACAACACCGCTCCGCCTCCAACTCGAACAATCCCCGCAGTGGCAGCAACTCTACCGCGACGAAATGGCGGTCGTCTTCCGCCGCAAGTGATCATTCGCCTTCACGTCTGACAAGCTAAAGCTTGAACTCTGAAATTTTCTGACTATGTGTATGTAGCGGACGCAGATAAACCCGCAGACGGCCCAGCAAACTAATCCAACCATATAGCCGGTAACACTCGAATATGGCTTTATATGTGACTCAGCGAAATACCATTGGCCCTGGGACCAGTGATTGTAGCTCAGGAATATATAGGAGCCGGCGGTCGTGTAATAAGCTAACGACCACCAGAACCCCAACGCCAAAATAAAGGGCACGGGCCACGACAGATATTGAACCGCAACGCCAGAACTCAAGAAAAAAACGGCAAAGAAGATCAGTCCGAATTGATAAACCAGATCGACTTTTTGCCTGTTCAAATAAACGGCAAGCCCCAACGTCAATACTATTATCAGCGTTCGTGCAAGCTTGTCCCCTACTACGTGGCCAGCCGTGGAGATCGGAAGCGCTAATAGAATTCGAGATATTCCCCACTGGCCGTACATGCCGCGATATCCGAGTGTCGCCTTAACGATTGCCAACGGGTTACTCAGAATGTATGGCATCGACAGCGCCAATACGACACTAGCGGCAATAAACACAAACAGAACAACGCCTCTCAAAGATTTCCTGGTCCATATATGGATCAGAATCGAGGGAATCAGCAGCACTGGAACTACCTTGATATTTATTGCCATTCCAAAAGCCAACGCCGCCCAATTGAGCCGGTTCGTCTTTAACAGATAGACCGCAAGCACTACGAAAAAGATCATCACGGGATCGGTGTTGCCGTGAAACCCGGAGACTAAAATGGAAACCGGATTAAGCGCGAGTAACACGACTAAGCGTGTCGAAATTCGTGGCATCAGTCTGGTAACAAGAAGCACCGTGCCGATATCGGCGAGAATTCCGGGAAGTCGCAACAAAAAAGGAAACCATGCTGTGCTCGTACCAATCAGCTTGAGACAGTGAATAATGAAAGGGGGATGATTGAACGGATCGCCGAGCCGGCCGGGAAGCTGGTAAGCACATGCCCCGCACAGCATCGCGTTATCTGCAAAGCCTCGCCAGGTCGCCACATCATTGGTCCCGAGCGTTACCGTGGCGAATACAAGCTTGACTAACGTTGCAATTCCGAGCGCGATGAGAAGAGAGCGCTTCATGATGACTACGGTTCTGTTTTCGAACTTTGGCTCGTTTCGACCTTTTCGTATTTCTTCAAGCGTTGAATGTAGAGCCACCAAACTACCAGGACGACGATCCAGCAGAGACTCATCAACCTGGTCGATTCGTCGTCTTTGATGAAATACAAGTAAGTCAATAAAGAACCGCTGGCAAGATAATGGAGCAGTGCGGGTACGAAACCGAGCACTGCTGCAAATGGATCCAGCCAAGGCATGTAATTCGTACCCCAGGCCGGCGTGAACGCGAGGAATAGAAAAGCCGTGAATCCCAGTTGAAACGAAAGTGGTGGTTTCGTTCCGCGATTCATTCGAAGAGCGTAATAAGCTATGACTCCCAACAAAACGTAAGCTGCGATCCGCGTGATCAAGCGGAACAAGTCTCCTGGCCCAGTGAAAGAAAACAGTGCTGTGGTCCAACCCCAACGGCCAGGAAATCCTCGATAGCCCAATACTTCTCGCGCTACCAGAATCGGAGATTCAAACAGGAAGGGAATTGACGCAATCAGAAACGTTGCGGTTGCTGCGACAATAAACCAGCGGCGGTTCCTATTCAGGTAAAGCAGAAGCACAGGAACAAAGATGATCGGAACAATCTTGATGCACAAGGCCATTCCAAACGCTACGCCCGCCGCTCGAGGTTTCTCGATCAATAACGCAGTGAGCAGAACGAAGAAGATCATTACGGTGTCAGTGTTGCCATGGTAACCGGAGATAATGATTGTTGCGGGCGCTAACAGGTAGAGGAGAAAGGACCAGGGGCGCAGCAGTCCGTCTCGTTGAAGCAGCTTGTAAAGGACTACTGCACTACCGGTGTCTACGAGTGAGGTAATCAGTCGAAATGCTGTTTCAAATCGCAGACTGGTAACCGTTGATACAAAGTCGACGATTCGTAGAAAGTGAATGATGAATGGTGGATGATTGAAAGGATTCAATCTGGTCCCACCTGGGTATTGCATCAGTCCGCCGGTTTCGTAAACACAGACGCCGCACTCTTTCACGTGCACGAGAAAGTCTTTCCAGACACTGATATCTGCAGCACCGGCTGTGTTAAATGCCATCCAGGTCTTAAGCACAAATACGCCGGCGGCGGTAATGATGAATACGATCAGCCAGACACGATTTGAAGCTTTTGTCATTGAGATTGTCTATGGATCCGTCGAAAGATCACGGCTTGATCATCTTCATAGACCTTGGACCAATCATTATCATTCCTTAACGCAGTAGACAACGCGACATTGGTATCGATTATCACGGTCTGAACGCCGTAACGATCGAGCGGTTCTTTCCAGTTTCCCACGCCGTCATACATTTGCATCGCCTCAGTGAAGAAGGCGTCGCCATAAACGTCTGCTCTTCCATCAATGTAGACGCGGTATTCCGGGTAAAGCTGATAGATCAAATAGCCGCCCCAACCGTAGCGGTTGTAAATCGGTCCCGGGAGATGTTGCGACTTGAGAAACTCAACCGCAGCGACGGGATTTCTGATCGATTCATATTTTCGCTGGTGCGACGCGAAGTCCCAAACCCGCGTCACAGCCAATGCCACGGGCGCGAGCAGGAGGATGATGTTGATGAGTAACTTCAAGCCGGTGGGGCGCGCTTCTGCGCCGGTCAGCAATTTGTCCCAGCCGCGATCTTTGGCGATGGCCCACAGATGTTTTGCGAGCACCGGCACGGCAAAGAGGGAAAAGATCGGAATGTGACGGACTGATCTCAGTGCGCCTAATGCCGTGATCAGCACGAGAAAGATCTCGCCGAGACGCGGGCGTGTTGGTGATAACGCCATTGCAGCGAAAGTGCTGAGCAGGAGAATCGCGAGCGGCAGGTAAGTGACTTTGTGAAAGTCTGGTGACGCCCATTCCTGTATGAACGCCGCCATCGATGGCGAGGTGAGTGTTTCGTAAGGATAAGAGAACATGCGAAAGCCGTTGGGATTGAGCGGCACGACTGCGGTGCAAAGAAGCAAAACGATGAGTAGCGGACGGATCTGGCTCCACTCACCGTCGAGCACGGCGCGTACGATGTAGAGTCCGATCAGAGCGAGACCCAGTGCGAATCCGGCGTGAAGATTGACCCAGAGCAGCATGAGCGGCACAAGCCACCAAATCCGGCGCTTATCTAATTGTTCGAGTAGAGCGATGTAAACACTCGCGAGCAGTAGCGTGAGCATTTGCGGGCGCACACCAAACAACGGAAACGAAGCTCCGGCTCCGAGCACGATTGCGATACTGGCCGCGTATGGTCGCCCTTCGCAACGACGATAGGTAAGCCACAAGGCGATAACGATGATGAGTGAAAAGATCGTGACGAGACCGGTCAAACCGGTGACGCGGTAAATCGCGTCCATGATCACTTCTGAAAGCCATTCATGGGCCACCCACTCGCTGCCTTGTTTGGTAAACGAATAATCATCCGTGTGCGGAATGTTGCGCGTGTCGATGATCTGTTGACCGGCCTTGAGGTGCCACCAAAGATCCGGATCGATCGACACCGATTGACGCACGGCGAGCACAAACAGCATCGTGAAAAGGACGATGGGAACGACGCGTCGGATTGTTAGCGAATCAGCGTTCATCTGCGTAAATCCGCGGCTAATACAATTCCCAGAAACACGAGCGCCGCGACGGAGCACCACAAGCCTAGGCGATCGTAACGCGTTCGTTGAAAGTTAATGTTTGGACTTTGGTCGAAGAATCCGAACGTAAAAAACGGTGTGGTTGCGTAAAGCGGTTGGTTATCAGAACGTACCCACTTCGGATGAAATGTTTGAGCGATCAGCGTTGGCTTGGACTGTTCTGATGAAGCGACCGCCACTTTTTCACGATCAAGCGCGCTGCGGATTGCTTTCCACGTCTCGCGAATCGAGCTCCCATCATAGTGTTCAGAGGGCTCGATCGTTGTAATCCAGTCACCAGGCCCTTCTCGCGGTCGCTCGATCACAATCGCCCGCGGAACCTCTGTTTTGATCCGGCTAAAAAGCGGCGCGTCACTGGAAAGCAGGATCAACGTGTGATTTTGCGCGAAGTTTTTCAACTGGGCCAGCGCCTTCGCTTCATCCTGATAGTCATACGTGTCAAGTATCAACGCGCCAAACGGATCGAGCTGCGGCAGCAAATCGATTCTTCGTTCCGGAGATCTCACCAGCAGCACATCGAACCAGGCATCATTAAACTGCTCTTCAGCTAAACGGATAAAGTCGTACTGATTCCGGCGTCGCATCTTGACGGTGAAGTCGCTGACGACGAGGGCCGGGCGGTACTGAAGCGTCCGAACCGGAGCGGCACTCTGCTGTATCTCGAATATCGTCCAGTCGCCGATATCGTGACGCGCCACGATCTCACTCTCGCGACTCCGCTCAGTTTTGGTTTGCGGCGTGCCGATGATGAGATAGCGAATGCCGGCAAATTGTAGCTGCTTGATGTGTTGCGCAAACGGTTGATTGATGAAATCGAGATCTGACAGCAGCGCTGAGCTGATCCCGAAGTTTTCGCGATACGCAGAAAACGCATTCAACTCGGCATTGAAGAAACTCGAGTTTGGCGATGCTTCACGATAAACGATGCTGATTGTTTGATTGCCTTGCGCGCCCAGATAAGCGTTCAATGCGAGACTGTCAGAACGCACGAGTCCGCTTGGTGCAAAGTTAGGTAAGACCTCGACGAGATAGCCTCCGTCTTTTCTGGCTTTCGCGAACTCCAGCACTTCCGAGATGCGTGGATAAGTCTCCGCAGTGTAGAACGCAAAAGCCTTCGTAAGTCTTTTCGACGACATCGTGAGGCCAAGCGCGATGACCAGCACAAGACCGAGACCAGCGAAGACAAAACCCGCTTTGTTTGACTGGGCCGGAGAGCTCCAGCGCGCCCGTTTTTTGAGATAAAGCTGAACTACGTATGCGAGCGAGATTCCGATTGGCACGCAAAGCAGGAAGTTGATCGTCGAGAAGAAACGAAAGACCTGTAGCGGAAACCATGCCGGCGCGAAGGTTCCGGAGAAGATCAGCGCGATGAGAAGAATCAAACACGCGAGCAGGTATGGCGCAAGCCTGCCAACTGGCGCGCGCCACCAGAGCACCGCTCCGATCGCTGCCAGAAAATACCAGCACCATAAAGGCGTTGTGATCATCTGGCTCAGTGGCCTGATCAAGGGACGAGTCACGAGGTACTCGTAAGAGCTAAGCATCGGAACGAGCCAGAAGGCAGACAGTGCGACCGCGAGCCAGGGCGATAAAAAGTGAAAGAGAAGATTTTTTCGCTGCTGTTGACGTTGGGCCGGATCGGAGCTGTGCAGCCATGCAGCAATGTCACAAATCAGCACCGATGCGATAAAGATGATTGCTGTGATTGCATTGAAGAAGTTTGCAAGCACAGTAAGGCTTAAGAGAACAGAAGCAGCAGCGAATTGACGAACTCCCTGTCGTGGCAGCAGGTAAACCAGAATCCATGCGAGTAGTAACACGAATCCCAGAGGCTGCGTGTAAAACCCGTCGAGCAGCGTGCTCGACATGTCTAGTCCGGTATTGGGCTGAAAGATCTCACCGAGCGAATAAAGCGTCGCGCTCGCAATGGCTGCTCCGAAAGCCACGTATAGGTTCTTGCCTGACAGGACATACGCGACGGCCCAGAAGGCCAGAGGCATGATGATGAGCGGCACTCCGACGACGAGCTTGAACGCAGCGCCGTATGAGAATAGACCTGTGTGGTGAAGTAAGGAGACAAGCCAAAAGAACAATGGCGGATAAAAATTCGGGAACGGCATGCCACCGAAGTATGCGTTGGTCCAACCGAAGGTGTCGGGAAAGATCGATTGATCGTAGATCTGTCCGATCGCGAAGTGGCCTGAGCCGTCGATCGCGCGCGACGCCACGCCACGAATCACTTCGAGCCAAATGAAACTCGTCAGCGCAACGGGAAATAGAATAACGAGGGCAAGAGCGAAGGCACGCTTCATAGTTATGGATTTCTCTGTGCAACCTCTGAGTTCTCTGTGTCTCTGTGGTTAACTAATTTACGGCAATAACCACCACAGAGACACAGTGAACACAGAGGTTGCACAGAGAAGAGCTACTTGATTCTGAGAACCTCGAAGTCATCGTCGCCGTAGACCGGTTCCAGATATCGTTCCTTATAAAGTTCGAATGTGGCCCAATTGCGCAAAAGCGGATACTCAGGAGTTCGTGAAGCTCCGTCTTCACGCTTCGCGAGGAAACTCATTCCGCCGGTGCCTTCGAGGCCCATCTGAGCCGCAAAAGTAAACAGACCATGACCATAGATAATGTGTGTGAACCCTTGTTGCTTGAGACTTTCATTCACTGCATCAAGCGAATCGTTTTGTATCAGCAAACGTTGCCATTTGGTCATAAACCAACTCTCGTCTGCGTAGTAAGGGCGGTTCAGCCCGTAATTCATCTGGGCTCCGATCATCATCACTCGATCTGTCGATGGCAGTTTCCGATTAACAAACTCGAGCGGTTGATAAAACGTGAGTCTAGTTAAAAACTCATGGTGAGAGACAGTTCCGGTTACGTAGTCGAACGAGTGAAAGTGGCGAAACAAAAGAACACAGTCTGTGATAACCGGGACGAATGCAAGGACAAGTACGTACACCGGAATGTTTTTCGCAATTGTTAGTCTTAACTGCGTGGACAACTTGTAGAACGTATCAGCAGCAACGATCGTCAAAGCAGGATAAGCAGGAACGAGATAGCGAGATATCCATGTTGTCGCAGTAACGCTAAACACAAACCCGAGGGCCAAGATCAGCAACCACCAGGTCCATTTGCCTGGCTTCAGAAAAACGATGATGGGAATGATAAGAAATAAATAGTTCGGGAACTGATAGTGTTCAGCCATCAGGTAAGCCTGCGGCCTGGAAAAGAATTCCCACAACCTCATCGGGTGTCGCTCAACACGCGTGTTGGCGGCGTTGGCTAACTCCTGTTGCTGCGCTGCAACGACGTCAGGGATCGCTTTGCGAGCGGCTTCAAAGTGCGCGTCGAGCTTTCGCTCATCCTCAGCGTTGAAGTAGCGAACGCCATTCGGTCCAAACTCGGCGACCTCCCCCGTAACAAACGGATAAATCGGATTGTGAAACCAGATCGCGTTCTTGATATACCACGGTGACGCCACCGCCAATGCCAGGAACGTGTAAATAACGCCATGTTGTAGAACCTTGAAAATCGATTCCCGGCTACGAATCGTCTCGACCAGATAGAGTATGCCGACGAGAAATATCCACAGCGCGGCAGTGTGCTTAATTCCCAAACTGAAACCCGCAAACACTGCGGAGAGCCACAACCATGCACGACTGCTAGTGCTGAGATAGTTGATCATCGCGTAAGTACACGCGAAGAGCATTCCCGCCAGCGAAACATCGATGCGCGTGGTGACTGCAAGCTCCGCGATCATGCCCGCAACGAAGAACGCAAACAGCGCAATCACGCCGACACGACGCGTAATGAATCTGCAGCAAAAAGCATAGAGCAGGACAGCGGTACCTACTGCGAGAAACAGGCTGAATAGTTTTGCGCCGACATCCGATCCTGCCAACATGAAAAGTGCATAGATCATGTGGACCAGAAACGGCATGTTGCCTAAAGAGTTGTCATAAGACGGAAAGACGCGACCAGCCTGAACAAATTGCTGTGGCGCCGGCAGGTGATAGATGAGCTCATCCGCCAAGTGAGGAGGCGTCAATGTCCGCAGCACAAGCAAGACAAACAAACCGGTAAACACGCCCGTGACCAGCTTCGCTTGAAATGCAGTTTGCGTCGCGCGAACTATGCTTTTCCACAACTGAGGAAGATCGCGCGCTGTTAACGCCAGCGCCAGAAGAAGCAGCACCAGTATCGGCCAGCTCCGCAGCAATCCCAACAACCCCATAAACAAAACCAGCAGCCCAACCACACCCGTGCCGAGAAAAAAAGAGAAGGCGAGTTGTTCTGCTGAATTTACGAATTGAAGCGAGAATCTTTTCGTCAGACTGTGACCGGCAGAGAGTAATACGAATGAAAGTGCGACTGCCGCGACCAAATCAAACACGTGGTCCAAAACCGCCAACGTTCCAGTGGCGTACTCAGCCGCGGCGCCGAGATAAATGTGAGTAAGCGTAGCCGCAATACATAGAGCTGCACCGGCAACTGCAGCAACTATCGCCGTTTTGGTAACCGCTGGTGATTGGGACATCAGGGTTGCACAGAGAAGCAGTTCAATTACGCTTTCGGTTGGCATACCAGTATGAACTGGTATCCGAACAGCGTCTTTCTGAGCCTGGCCAAACCCCAATTCATAATGTGCAGAAAGCTTAAGATTCGACCTTTGCTGGTTGCCGGCAGGATTAACGGAAGCGGTATCGGTGTAACACTTGTGCTGAGCACATCCAGACCCGAGTCGTTTGCAATTCGTTTGGAGCTGGCGAGCGTGAAGAAGCGAAGGTGAGTTTCGTCAAGAATTCCCACGCGACTGTAGTTGAATCTTCCGAAAAGCAAATTCAATCGCACCCAGATATTCGCCACGTTTGGCAAAGACATCAGTACCTTGCCGCCAGGCTTGAGCTGCTGGGCCATCCATTTCAGGAACTGTTGCGGATTACGAAGATGTTCGACAACATCTCCGAGGACGATCGCGTCGTATTTTCCCAAACTCGAAAAATCCAACTGTTCGGCATCGCCAACTATCATTCGCCGGCAATGCTTTTGAGCGAGCTGGGCCATCTCGGGATCACTCTCGACACCGGTGACTACACAGCCACGCTTCGTCATCTCAGCGCTGAGATAACCGGTGGCGGTCCCTACTTCCAACACTTCATCAGGTCTCTCGCGCTCGATCCATTCCAGAATTTGTGAGTGACTGCTGTATGGATCGTCACGCTTGTAGGTGTAGTGCTCTCCGTCGGTATCGTATTTCGGCTCATACATCAGTTTGGCCTTGTGTAGCCTGTACGTCAGCGCCGCTTTCACGCAGTTGAACGCATAGGAGATTCCGTTCACGTAACAGATCTCGTCACCATAGTAAGT
>Ga0134124_10003017_pt1 | contig 13566 bp, 14 predicted proteins | sample KB304_FD_96880 | JGI IMG/M metagenome (GOLD analysis project Ga0134124, IMG submission 96880) | Terrestrial soil microbial communities without Nitrogen fertilizer from Kellogg Biological Station, Michigan, USA - KB3-0-4 | ecosystem: Environmental > Terrestrial > Soil > Unclassified ... | reverse complement strand
GGTGCCCATGTAGACGTTGTCGCCGTAGAGCGCGATGCCGCGCTTGTGATTCGGCGCGGCGCCCTGCGCGAGGCTGTGGGAGTACTGCCAGAGCAAATCGCCCGTGCGCGCGTCGAGAGCTTGGAGCTTGTCGCCGAACGCGAACGTGAAAATGATACCGTCGTGCTCGAGCGGCACGGACTCGTTGGACCCCGGCGGCAGCGACCACGTCCACGCTACGCGCAGCTGCGCCGCGTTGCGCGGCGTGATCTGCGTGAGCGGGCTGAAGCCGTGCGCGTCGTACGTGCGCCGCCACGCGAGCCAATCGGCCGGCGGCGGATTCGTGAGCAGCGCCTCGGTGACCGGCGTGTAGCGCGCGAACGGATCGGGCTTGTCGACGGCCGGCTTCGCGAGGTACGGCGAGAACGCCATGAAGCTGAAGCCCCCGGCCGGTATCAGCATCTTGCCGAGCAGGGTCGGATTGGGCGGCAGCTCCACGTCGCCCGCGACGATGTCGTTCGACTTGAGCACGTACGCGAGTAGATCCGCATACGTCGCGCGGTCGAGCGAGCCCGGCGCGCTCGACGGCATCGTCGTGCTCGCGACGAGCCACAGGAGATCGGCCGTCTTGCCGCCGTACTTCTGAATGAACACGGGGCCCTTGAGCGGGGGGCCGAGCGCGCCGTCGTCGAGATTCGGGCCGTGGCACGTGAAGCAGAGCTGGTCGTACGTCGCTTTGCCGCGCGCGGCCTGCGCGTCGGTGTAGGTCAGCGCGGCTTCTTGTGCCGCTGCAGTCGTGGGCGTGATCGCGACGACGGTCGCGGCCGCAAGCAGCGCGATGATCGGTGTGATCGCACGCAAGGTCGTACTGGTCCTGTCTATTTCTTCAACCGATAGCCGGTCGTGAGTATCCACCAAGCCGTCGCGAGACAGACGGCCATAAAGGCGGCCGTCATCCCGATGCTGATCTCGACGCGCACGTCGGCGAGCTCGTAGAAGCTCCAGCGGAAGCCGCTGACTAGATAGACCACCGGATTGAACAGCGTGATCTTCTGCCAAAGCGGCGGCAGCATGTTGATCGAGTAGAAGCTGCCGCCGAGAAACGTCAACGGCGTGATGATCAACAGCGGAATGATCTGCAGCTTCTCGAAGCTGTCGGCCCAGACGCCGATGATGAAGCCGAACAGGCTGAATGTGACGGCCGTGAGCACGAGGAACAGAAGCATCCAAAACGGATGCGCGATGTGTAGCGGCACGAACACCGCGGCGGTCGCGAGAATGATGAAGCCGAGGATCACGGACTTCGACGCGGCGGCGCCGACATAGCCGAGCAGGATCTCGGCCGCCGACACGGGCGCGGACAAAACCTCGTAGATCGTGCCGACGAAACGCGGGAAGTAGATGCCGAACGACGCGTTGCTGATGCTCTCCGTGAGCAGCGACAGCATCATGAGCCCCGGCACGATGAACGCGCCGTAGCTCGTGCCGTTCACCTCTTGGATGAGCGAGCCGATTGCCGAGCCGAACACGACGAAGTACAGCGACGTCGACAGCACCGGCGCGAGGATGCTTTGGCCGATCGTGCGCCAGGTTCGAGCCATCTCGAACTGGTAAATCGCGCGGACTGCATGCCAGTTCATGCCGCCGACCTTTTCGAGACCAGGCTCACGAAGATTTCCTCGAGCGAGCTCTGCGTCGTCTGCAAGTCTTTGAAACGTATGCCGGCTTCGCCGAGCCCCGCGAGCAGCCCGGTGATCCCTGTCCGCTCGCTTTTCGTGTCGTACGTAAAGGTGAGCTCGAGGCCGCCCGAGTGCAGCTCGAGCGCATAGCTCGAGAGAGAGGCTGGGACGGCCGCGAGCGGCGTCGCCAGCTGCAGCGTGAGCTGCTTCTTGCCGAGCTTGCGCATGAGCTCGGCCTTTTGCTCGACGAGCATGATCTCGCCGTGGTTGATCACGGCGATACGATCCGCCATCTCCTCGGCCTCGTCGATGTAGTGCGTCGTGAGGATGATCGTGACGCCCGAGTCGCGAAGCCCGCGCACGACGTTCCACATGTCTTGGCGCAACTCGACGTCGACGCCCGCGGTCGGCTCGTCGAGGAACAAGATTTTCGGATCGTGCGCGAGCGCCTTCGCGATCATCACGCGCCGTTTCATGCCGCCCGAGAGCGTCATGATCTTTTCCTGCTTCTTGTCCCAGAGCGACAGGGACTTGAGCACCGACTCGACACGCGCCGGGTCGCGCGGCTTGCCAAACAGGCCGCGGCTGAAAGTCGTCGTGTCCCAGACCGTCTCGAACGCGTCGGTCGTGAGCTCTTGCGGCACGAGGCCGATCAGCGAGCGCGCGGCGCGCGGGTTCTTGGCGATGTCGTGCCCGTCGACCGTCACCGTGCCTGCGGTCGCGTTCACGATGCCGCAGACGATGTTGATCAGCGTTGTTTTGCCCGCGCCGTTCGGGCCGAGCATCCCGAAGATCTCGCCGCGGCGGATCTGGAGGCTCGTGCTCTTCAGCGCGACGAACCCGTTCGCGTAGGTCTTCGCGAGGTTCTCGATCGAGATGATGGAATCCATGAGTCGGGAGGTGCTCCGTCGAGGAGCGCCTATGATAGGGCTCGACCGACGCGTGACAAGGCGTAGCCGGCGGCACGCCGGTTGCATCGACACGGGATCAGCACGTGCCCGTGGGGCGGGGGCCGTGCTACCGTTCGGTGATCGGTCAATTCTCAGAGCGTGACGTATGAGCGAATCCATCGGTGTCATCAACCCGGGGGACATGGGTGTGTCCATCGCCGCGTCGGCCGTTCACAACGGCCATCACGTCTATTGGGCGTCGAAAGGGCGAAGCGCGGATACACGCAAGCGCGCCGAGGAGAACCACCTGATCGACGCGGGCACCCTGGAAGAGGTGTGCAAACAGTGCTCGATCATCCTGAGCGTCGTGCCGCCGAGCGCCTCCGAGGAAGTGGCCGAGCAAGTCATCGCGCAGAAGTTCAAGGGCACGTTCGCCGACTTGAACGCGATCTCGCCGCAGCGGGCGCAGCGGATCGGTGAACGCCTCGAGGCGAACGGCATCAAGTTCGTCGACGGCGGAATCATCGGGCCGCCGGCTTGGGCTACGAACACGACTTGGCTCAGCTTGTCGGGGAAGAGCTCGAGCACGATCGCGGCGCTGTTCACGAACGGCCCTCTGCGCACGGAGACTCTCGGCGATCGCGTCGGCGACGCGTCGGCTTTGAAGATGTGCTACGGCGCGTACACGAAGGGGCACACCGCGCTGATCGCGGGCGTGCTCGGCACCGCGGCGAACTCGGGTGTGCGCGACGCACTGATGCGCCGCTGGGCTGCGGACGGCTCCGGGCTCGACAAGAGCGCGGCGGGACGAGTGGCGCGCATCACGGACCGCGCGTGGCGGTGGGTCGGCGAGATGGGCGAGATCGCGTCGACCTTCGAGCACGCGAGCATGCCGCGCGGTTTCCACGATGCGGCCGGGGACATCTATCGGCGCTTGGCCCAGTTCAAGGACCAGGAGCCGCCGAGCACCGACACGCTCATCGACGCGCTCAAGAAACCGGCCCGGCCCGCGTAGTGACGTCGCGACCGCTCACGCTCGAGCCGATCGGCTACGTCCGTACCGCGCTCCAGTTCAAGGACGAGGCCCCGCGCCAACCGCGGGCGAGTGGCGGCGCGCCCGGTCGCATCGAGCTCCTGAGCGGCCGCAACTACGAGCACGCGCTGCTCGACCTCTCAGGCTGGGACCACATCTGGGTGCTGTTCTGGTTCCACCACAACGCCGGCTGGCGGCCGAAGGTGCTGCCGCCACGCAGCACTTCCGGACGAAAAGGCGTGTTCGCGACGCGCTCGCCGCATCGTCCGAACCCAATCGGCCTCTCGGCCGTGCGGCTCGAGCGAATCGAGGGACTCACGCTGCACGTGCAAGACATCGACATGCTCGACGGCACTCCGGTGCTCGACCTCAAGCCCTATGTCGCCTACACCGACGCGATCGTCGACGCGCGCAACGGCTGGCTCGACGTCGCGGCCGATCCGATCGTGGCGTTCGACGTGCAGTGGGACGACGCGGCGGCGGAGCAGGCCGCCTGGGTCGAGGCGCGCACGAGCCTCTCGCTGCGCGAGCGCGTGACGACGACGCTCGCGCTCGGCCCCGAGCCGCAGCCCTACCGGCGCATCCGGCGCGACGGCGAAGACTTCGTCCTCGCGGTGAAGGACTGGCGCGCGCGCTTCAGCGTCGATGGCCGGCGAGTCCGCGTGCACGAGATTCGCTCCGGCTATCGCGATTCGCAGCTTTCCGGTGCGAACCGGTGCGACGCCGATTTGAGCGCCCATCGCGAATTCGGCGCCATGCAGAGTCACAGCACGGTCGCCGAATCTGCTCAGAGACGGAGGGGAAATACGTGAGACGAGTCTTGGCCGCCGCAGGTCTAGCCGCGCTTTGCTACGCGCCCGCATTTGCGCAACCGCGGATCGACTACTCGAAGCTCGAGATCAAGACCACCGACCTCGGCCATGGCGTTTATCTGCTCGGCTGGCAGGGAGGCGACTCGTTGATCCTCGTCGGCGACGAAGGCGTTCTGCTCGTCGACACCTCCGTGGCGCAGATGGGCGACAGGATCAAGGCCGCTATCGCGAAAGTCAGCACCAAGCCGATCAAGTGGGTCGTGAACACGCATGCGCACGCTGACCACTTCGGCGCGAACGAGGCGATCGCGAAGGACGGCGCGCTGATCGTCGCGCACGAGGGCCTACGCGAGCGGATGGCGAAGGGTCAATATCTCGCGGCGTTCAACCAGACGATTCCGCCGTCGCCGCCGGCCGCGCTGCCTAAGGTCACCTATGTCGACGCGATGACCTTGCACTTCGACGGCGAGACGGTCGAGCTCGTGCACGTGCCGAATGCTCATACCGACAACGACACGCTCGTGCACTTCAAGCGCGCGAACGTGATTCACGCGAGCGGCACGTTCGGCGGCGACTCCAGCTATCCCTTCTTCGACATGTCTTCGGGCGGCTCGCTCGTAGGGACGATAGCGGCCGAGGCGAAGATGCTCTCGCTCGCCGACGCGAACACGAAGATCCAGGCGGACGAGGGCGAGCCCGCTAGCGCGGATGCGCTCAAAGCGACCCACGACATGCTCGTCGCGGTCCGCACGCGGGTTCAGAAGCTCATCGACGAAGGCAAGAGCGAGGACGAGGCCGTCGCGGCGAAGCCGATCAACGGCCTCGGCGACCGATGGGCGAATGCGCAAGGCTTCCTAACCGCCGACGCCTACACGCGGATGGCGTATCAGTCGCTGAAGGGCATCAAGCCCCCGAGCGCGCCGCCCCCGCGATAGCGCTCCGCGGCGAGTCAGCATCGCGCGTTCGCTTGAACGCCCGACCGGTTACTTCGCGGGCAGCACCTTCACGAGCGAGTCGCCCGCAAGCACGTAGAGCGCGCCGTCGGGCCCCTGGCGGACTTCGCGGATTCGCGAGTCGAGCTCCACGAGCAGCGGCTCCTCGGCGACGACTCTCTCGCCGTTCAGCACGAGTCGCACGAGCCGCTTGCCCGCCATCGCGCCGACGAAGAGGTTGCCCTTCCAATCGGGAAATAGGTTGCCGGTGTAGAACGCCATGCCGGATGGCGCGATCGACGGCACCCAATAGTAGATCGGCTCGTCGACGCCTGGCTCGGACGTCTTGCCGCTGCCGACCGGCACGTTCTTGCGGCCGTCGGGTTGGCGCGCGTCGTACTGGACGCCGTACGAGACCTCGGGCCAGCCATAGTCGTGGCCGGCTCGCACGATGTCGATCTCGTCGCCGCCTTGCGGACCGTGGTCCGTGACCCAGAGCTCGCCGGTCGCGGGATTGATCGCTGCGCCTTCGGGGTCTTTGAAGCCATGCGCGTAAGTCTCGCGCGCGACGGTCGCGCGGCCGAGCCAAGGGTTGTCCTTCGGGATCGTACCGTCCGAGTTGATCCGGATAACGCGGCCGGTGAAGTTGCGCCGCACGTCCGGGTTGTCGGTAAACACTCGGCCCTCGATGCTGTCGAGATCCGAGTCGTAGAACCGAAACGCGTCGGCGCCCGTGACGAACATCGTGCCGTCGGGCGCGAACGCGATGCGACGCTCGACGTGCGCCTGGATCAAGATGTCGAAGTCCTCGAGCTTTGTCTCGTCTTTCGAGAGCTTGGCGCGCGCGACGGTCTCTTCGCCGATGTTCAGTGTGCGGCGCTCGGCGAGCGACTTGTTCCAGACATCGTTATAGAAGTGCTCGATCGTCCACTGCTTCGGCGCCTCGCCCTTCGGCGGCGCGAAGTACGTGAAATAGATGTAGCGGTTTTCGCTGAACTTTGGATCCGTCACCACGTCGTGAAAGCTCTGCGCAGCGACGACCTTCACCGGCGGCACGCCCGCGATCGGCTCCGACACCTTGCCGTCGGGTGTCACAGTGCGCAGCCTGCCGCGCGACTCGCTGATCAGAAACTTGCCGTCCGGCAGGAACGCGATCGCCCACGGGCCCGCGAGCTGGTCCGTGATCGTCTCGGTGCGGTACTTCGACTTCTGCTTCGGCGCCGGTGCCTGGGTTTGGCCCGCGAACGCCGGTTTCGGCTGCGGTTGGTCGGCGAGCGTGCTCGGCGCGGTGGCGAGCGATGAGACTACGAGCAGCGAAGCGGCGACCTGGGTGTTGCGCACGATCGAGCGTTGCATGGGTTCGGACCCCCCCTTGACGGTGCCCTAGACTAGCACCGGTTCACAGCTGCTCGTGGCTACTCAATGAAAGTTCACTTGATCGACGGCACGTTCGAGCTCTTCCGTGCTTACTACGGCGCTCCGCCGAGCGAAACCGCCGACGGATTCGAGGTCGGCGCTGTGCGTGGGCTCGCGCGCTCGTTGCTCGCGCTGCTTGGCGAGCCCGGAGTCACACACGTCGCGATCGCGTTCGACCACGTGATCGAGTCGTTCCGCAATGATCTCTTTCCCGGCTACAAGACGGGCGACGGCATCGATCCGAAGCTCTACGCGCAGTTCGGTCCGGCCGAGGACGCGTGCCGCGCGCTCGGCATCGTCACCTGGCCGATGATCGAGTTCGAGTGCGACGACGCGCTCGCCACGGCCGCGGCGCGTTTTGCGGAGGAACGCGACGTCGAGCAGGTCGTGATCTGCTCGCCCGACAAGGATCTCACGCAGTGCGTACGCGGCACGCGCGTCGTGTGCCTCGATCGCATCCGGCGCACGACGCTCGACGAGGACGGCGTGCACGCGAAATTCGGCGTCGGTCCGGCATCGATCCCCGATTGGCTCGCGCTCGTCGGCGATAGCGCAGACGGATTCCCCGGTGTGCCGCGCTGGGGCGCGAAGTCGGCGTCCGCGGTGCTCGGCGCGTACACGCACCTCGAGTCGATCCCGGACGACCCGCGCGCCTGGTCGGCGAAGGTCCGCGGCTCGGACGCGCTCGCGGCGAGCTTGCGCGAGCATCGCGAGGACGCGCTGCTGTTTCGAAGGCTCGCGACGCTGCGCACCGACGTCCCATTGCCCGAGTCGCTCGACGATCTGCGTTGGCGCGGCGCGCCGGCGCCCGATGCGCTCGAGGGGTTGACCGCAGCGATCGTCGATCAATCACTCCGCGACCGCGCCGCGTCGCTCGCCGCTCGCCGAAAGACACCCGCCCACGCGGCACGGTCGGGTTGGATGGAGTGAAAGTTGCATCAATTGAAGGGCTGAACAGGGATGTTTCCAAACAGAAAGGAGGCAGTGATGGGCAGACCGGTTGTGTATTGGGAATTGATGTCGAGGGATCCGGCGAAGGTGGCGGCGTTCTACGAGAAGGTCTTCGACTGGAACATCCAGAGCCGCAAGATCGAGAACCGGCCCCAGATGAACTACCGGATGGTCGACACCGACGCCGGACAGGGCATCAACGGCGGTATCGTGAGGCCGGAGCGCGAGGGGCCTTGGCCCGGCAACATGACGATATACATCGACGTCGACGACCTTGCCCCGTACCGCAAGCGCATCGTCGACGCGGGAGGCAAGATCCTCGTCGACGAGCAACAGGTGGGCGATATGGGGTCGCTCACGCTGTTCGCCGACCCCGAGGGCCGGATGATGGGGCTCTGGAAGGCTAAGCCGCACTGACTGGCACGAGCCGATCCGCCGGTTTCTCTACGCGGCCGTCGCCGACATCGATGCCGGGTATCGCGCCGTTCGGAGGGGCTGTTCTAGCTCGCTGGCGCGCTGGGCGCGTTATGCAACGCCGGGCTCACGCGCGCGGCGCGGAGTAGTATCGTGTCGACTCGGCCTTCAGAAGGACAACAAGAATAAGAACATGAGGCGCGCGCCGCGGGCTCGCGAATCGAGCAGTCTTCCTTTCTACGCGATCGGCTGCCTATGGGTTGGCGCGGCGATCTTCATCGCGGCCGGCCTGCGCGACGCGTCGCTCGGCGCGGTGATCGCGGGCATCGGCTTCGCGATCTATGCGGTTTCCACGTATCGCGACCCGGTCGTGTTCGCCAGACCATTGCTTGCGGCGCTCGAACGCCCGCCGATCAAGGGCCCGGTCGAGCGCGGGCTCGACCTCATTGCGATCGTCGCGATCGCGTGCGGATTGGTCGTGCTGTGGTGGGGCTAGTGCAAGCGCGCTGTAGGGACTAGCGCGTCGTTTTGGGCGGGGAGGAGCCGGCGCGCGCTCGATGAGGGCGCGCGCCGGTGTTTGCCTATCAGCGAGCCGGCGTGGCCGGCGCGATAACGGCCTCGTCCCAGTGCTCCTTGATGAGCCCGTTCTCGATTCGAATCACGTCGAAGTGCGTCCACGCGTATTCCTTCGACAGATCGTTCGGATCCTTGTCCATGCGCTCGAACAGGAACACGACGTACGGTCCGCTCACTAGCGTGAGCAGCGGCGGGCGCACCCACTCGGGCTTGATTTCCTGCGGCGTGCGACCCGGCACACGGCTCATGTATTGCTTGAAGCCGTCGCGGCCCTGCGGGACGTTCGGGTTGTGCTGGATGTAGCCCGGGTCCATGACCTTGTCCGCGAGCTCTAGGTGGCCGTACTGGAGCATGTCCTTGAGCTCCATCGTGCCGATCTCGAGGTTGCGCTTCTCCTCGGCCGATAGCGAGCCGGCGTTGCCGCGCTCGGGGTGCGACTTCGGTTGCTCGAAGCTCGCCGCCGGCGCGCCCGCGGGCAGCTTCATCCGCTTCTGGCTGTCCCAGTGCTCCTGCACCTTGCCGTTCTCGAGCCGAAGGACCTCGAACGAGTTCGAGCGAAAGGTTTGGTTCGCGTCGTTCGGATTTTTCTGCTCGGACTCGAAGATCAGGAACACGAAGTCGCCCTTCGCGCCGGTGACGACCGGTGCGCGCGCGAGCGTCTCAGGGATCGGATTCTTCGGTTTCACGCCGACGACGTTCTGGAAGAAGGTCACGAACGCGGCGCGGCCCGTCGGCAAGTTCGGGTTGTGCTGGATGTAGTCGTCGTGCTGATACTTCGACGAGAGCTCCATGTGGCCGCCTTCGATCACTTCGCGCCACCAGTCGAGCACGAACTTGAGGTTCGCCTTCTCCTTATCGTTCATTGCCGGGCTCGTCTGCGGACTCGTCGGCGGGTTGATCGACGCGGCTAATGCCGCGGTCGAGACGGCGAGAACGCAGAGCAGCGTCGCGAGGACGCGCTTCGAAGCAATGGTAGTCACTAAATCCCCCAGGTCGTGGTCGACGTTTCTGTTCTTGCGCACTCGCCGTCGGCTTAGCCGAAAGACCGAGCGAGCCTTAGTACCCGCGCAGGATACTACCGCGAACGCGCCGATCGCAGTGCTATGCTCGCGCAACCGTGAGCTTCGGGGGGGTTGCACGTGACACGGAAAGACGACCGATCCGACGGCGTCAGCCGCCGCGCGTTTCTGGCAGGTGCATCCGCTGCAGGTGTCGCGCTCGCGGGCGGCGATGCAGTCGATGCGCAGACCGCCGCCGAGCCGGCCGCGGGCGCCGCGCCGCCGAGCGGCGCGCAGCTCGCGCGCGAGCACGGCGGTATCGAGTACACCGAGCAAGAGCACGACCGCTATTTCGTCGACGATCCGGGCTCCGACCTCATGGTCGACTTGCTCAAGAGCCTCGACATCGATTACGTGACGATGAACGCGGGATCGAGCTTCCGCGGCTTGCACGAGTCGATCCTAAACCACGGCGGCAACAAGAAGCCCGAGATCATCACGTGCGTGCACGAGGAGCAGTCCGTCGCGATGGCGCACGGCTACGCGAAGGTTGCGGGCAAGCCGATCGTCGTTGCCTGCCACGGCACCGTCGGCATCCAGCACGCCGCGATGGCGGTCTATAACGCGTGGGTCGACCGCGTGCCGATGGTCATCGTCGCGGGCAATTACATTGACGGCGACGAGCGCCGCACGATCGAGTGGATCCACGCGGCGCAGGACTGCATCCAGCCGATTCGCGACTACATCAAGTGGGACGATGCGCCCTCGTCGCTGCAGTCGTTCAACGAGTCGCTCTTGCGAGCGCACAAGATCGCAACCACGGCGCCGATGGGTCCCGTCGCGATCGTCGCGGACACCACGGTGCAGGAGGCACCCGCCGGCGTCGCGCACGAAGCCGTGCCGCGGCCGAGCCACACGCGTCCGCCGCGCGGCGACGATGCGGCGCTCGCCGAGGCCGCGCGTCTACTCGTCGACGCCGAGTCGCCGGTGATCGTCGCGGATCGCGTTGCGTCCGACCAATCAGGCGTCGATTTGCTCGTAGCGCTCGCCGAGGCGCTGCAGGCGCCGGTCGTGAGCCGGCGAGGGCGCATGAACTTCCCGAACACGCACTACTTGAACGGCGGTGCGACGAGCCAGGCCGACGTGATCTTGGGGCTCGAGCTCAGCGACACCTGGGGGGTCGTGAGCACGGTGCCCGACCACGTCGCGCGCGAAGCGGTCCGCGTCGCGAAGCCCGGCGTGAAGCTCGTGACGATCGGCACGGGCGATCTGTTCCTGAAGTCCAATTACCAGAACTTCATGCGCTACTACGGCGTCGACCTCGCGATCGCGGGCGACGCGCAGGCGAGCTTGCCGGCGCTGATCGAGGCGGTGCGCAAGGCTCAGCCGCGCTCCGGACAAGCGGCGCTGAAAGCGCGCGGCGAGCGGCTCCGCAAAGCGCATGCGCAGCGCCGTGAGGATGCGCAACGCGCGATGCGCTACGCCTGGGACGCGTCGCCGATCAGCACGGCCCGCTTGAGCGCGGAGATCTGGAATGCAGTTCGCGGGCACGACTGGGCGCTCGTCTCGGAGCCGCTTTTCCCGTCGTTGCACGAGATCTGGGAGATCGACAAGCACTACCAGTACATCGGCGGCTCGGGCGGCGCAGGGATGGGTTACGGCGCGCCCGCGGCCGTCGGCGCCGCGCTCGCGCATCGCGATGCACGCCGGCTCGTCGTGAACGTGCAGAAGGACGGCGACTTGATGTACTGCCCGGGCGCGCTCTGGACGGCCGTGCATCACGACATCCCGCTGCTCTCGGTGATGCACAACAACCGCGCGTATCACCAAGAGCTCATGCACGTGCAGCGCATGGCCGCGCGCCGCCGCCGCGGCGTCGACGGGAGTGCGAAGATCGGCACGACGCTCGAGGACCCGTTCATCGACTACGCGACGCTCGCGAAAGGCATGGGTATGTGGTCCGCGGGGCCGATCGAGGATCCGGCGAAGCTCGCGCCCGTGTTGCGCGAAGCGGTCGCGGTCGTCGCGAGCGGCAAGCCGGCGTTCGTCGACGTCGTGTGTCAGCCGCGCTGAGGACGCAGCGATGCAGACCATTCGAATCGCAGCAGCAACGAATCGCTTGTCAGCGCGAGCTCGCGGCCTCGCTCTCGTCGCCGCCGTGTTACTTACCTTCACGCTCGCGCGTGCCGAGCCCGCGGCCGCCGATCGCGCGTTGTTCGTGCGCTACGGCTGTTATCAATGTCACGGCTATGAAGGGCAGGGCGGCGAAGCGTTGCGAGTCGCGCCGAGCTCGTATCCGTTCGACGCGTTCGCGGCGAAGGTGCGCAAGCCGGCGAACGAGATGCCCGCGTACGCGCCCGAGGTGCTTAGCGACGCGGACCTGCAGGCGCTCTATCGCTACGTGCGCGCGATATCGGAACCGCCGGCCGATCTGCACCTGCGCTGAGCGCACACTAGTCGAGCCTCGGCCGTGCGCCACGATTGCTTGCGCCGCGGGTTCATCGCCGCGTCGGGATGAGCATCTGCAATAGCACTTCGTCGCGCCGAATGAAGTGGTGATACAGCGCGGCCAGCATATGGGCTGCCGCAAGGCCGATGAGTGCGTAAGCAGCGAGCTCGTGCGTTTCCTGTAACGGACGAAAAATCTCGGGCGTCCTCGTGAACGGTGAAGGCAGCTGAAAAAGCCCGAAGTCGAGCCCGCGGCCGCGGTAGAGGAGCACCGGAATCCCGATCAGCGGCACCGCAACCATCAACGCATAGAGAAGGAAGTGCACTATCGCGGCGGCCCGCCGGACGAGCGGGCCGCCGAACTCCTCGGGAAGCGGCGGCGGCGCATGACCGAGACGCCACGCGATGCGCGCGGCGGTCAAAGCGAGGACCGTGAGGCCGAGCAGCGAATGAGTGTTGACGACGGCGTGCTCCCAATCCTTAGGAAAGGCATCGACCGCCAGGCCAAGGCCAAACGCGACTACGATCAGCCCTGCAGTCGTCCAATGCAGCGCGACTGCCGTTGAGTCGAAGTGATCTACCTTTGCCAAGACGAATCCTCGAAGCGGGTGGGACCGCGCGCATTCTCGGTCACCGGCGCGCAGGGTGGCCATTAGCGATAGTACGTAGGGGCGAAACGGCGCGTTCCATGCTTCCGCGGAAGCGTTTCTAGAAGTTGCTTAAAGTTCGTTCAGCCAAAGCCAGGGCAGAGATTAGGCTGGCGCGCGAGGCTTGCGCACGCGCGCAACCGACTGAAGGCATGTGCTCAGCCGCGGTGCCGCAGCGAACGCGGTTTCATCGCGGAGCAGCGTCTGCTTTAGCAGCGCGCCGACGCGTGGGTCGTCGAGGAAGGCGGCGCTCTCGAGACGGATGCTACGCACTCGGCTACCAGTGCCTTGTAAGAGGTGGTGCGGATCGTCGAGCGCGGCTCCGTACAAGAAAAACAGCGTGACCCAACGAGGGAAAGCGAATATCGACACGACGGGTGACGAATACTTCTGCGTCGCGCCGTAGCCGATTCCGACACCGTTGTAGTTGTCATAGAGGAGCTCAAAGCCGCGCGGAATTCGTGCGCGCAGCTTGCGCCGGGCGGCCACCATTCGCCGTGAGATTTCCGGCGCACAGTCCGCGAGCAGACCACGGATATGCGCGTTAGCTTCGCGGGCGGTGAGCGATTTGCGGAGCATCGTCCCGCTCCGCTTCTTCTGCTTCTCATTCATCGCGGATTTTGCGACGCTCGTGAAGCGTTTACGCCGCGGCGGCTCGTTTCGGCGGCTTGATCAACAGCAGCAGCGGCGTCGCGAGCAGCGTGAGGTACATCATCAGACGGAAGTCGTTGATGTACGCGATCGTCGCGGCCTGCTTCGTCACGGTGGCGTTCATCGCGGCGAGGCTGAGG
>Ga0134124_10003013_pt1 | contig 13582 bp, 12 predicted proteins | sample KB304_FD_96880 | JGI IMG/M metagenome (GOLD analysis project Ga0134124, IMG submission 96880) | Terrestrial soil microbial communities without Nitrogen fertilizer from Kellogg Biological Station, Michigan, USA - KB3-0-4 | ecosystem: Environmental > Terrestrial > Soil > Unclassified ... | reverse complement strand
GAGCAGCGCCACCCGCCGCTCCCACAGCGCACGTTCGGCCTTCAACTGGCGAAGTTCCGCCTGCATGCCGGCGAGTTGCTGGTCAAGGTCGGCCTGCGCACGCAGGCCGTGATTGCCGGTGAAGGCGTTCACGCCGAAATAGCCGATGAACAGCGCGGCAAAGAGATAAAGCCCGAGCGCGGTCAGAATCGTGCGGCGGCGGCGGTGCGAGACCATGCACCGCAACATGAGGGAATCGCGTTAAGGGGCTTTTAACGCCCGGGGGCCACCTATCCCGGGCGCCCGCTGGTCAAGCTGACGGTGAGGCCGTGCCGGGCTTGGCGAAATCCGCGCCGAACCGCTTCGACGGCCGCGCGCCCACGATTGGATCGAGCGCGTTTCCGTGTCCACCCGCCTAGGGCTTCCATAGTTGCGGCGGCGAGCGGCCGGCGCTGAAGCCGTAGCGCATCCCGAACGGCTGATAGGCAAGATAGAACCGCGGAGGCTGATAAAGATGTTCCGGTGTCGCCGGCTCCGCGAATTTGTCCTGGGTCAGGTCGCTCCGCACAAAGAAAGCGTTCGCTCCGGTCAGACAGCAGCCGACGAGCGTATAGCCACGCTCACGCATGAGATCGTCATACGCCGACAAAGATGCGCCGAAAACATGCGATCCATCGAAGTGATGCGCGGGGTTGTACGGCATCACCCAACGGTACGGCGGCGGGAAGTGCGCGTTGTATTCGAGGCAGATAACGCGCGGCTTGACGGCCGTGAGGCGTTTGAGAACGTGGTAGTCGTTGCCGTCGATATCGAACACGAGCAGATCGATTTCACCGGTAACGCCGGCCTTCTCGAAAACAGGATTGACGTTATCGGGATCGATGAGCGCGGCCTGAAATTTGACCTGACCCGACGCGCTTTCTTTCGGCCAATGGCGCGCGACGGTCTGGGTGTTTTCGCCAGCGTCGAGCCAGAGGCCGGACCAGCCTTGGTGGAGAAGATAGGCGGTGCAATTCTCGGAACCGTCATGTGCGCCGACTTCGATAAAGCGCCGGTCGGTCGTGCCGATGCGGATAAATATCTCCTGGATGATTCCGTCTTCATCCGCTTGTGAGTAAACTTTGAACCCGTGTGGTTCGAGCCGTTTCGTGCCGCGATACTGACCTTGCAGCCGATCGATATGATCGGTCACCGCGATCCTGGCCATCAGGCTGTGATAGCGCTCGGAGCGCACCATCGCCCAATAGAAGCGTTTCATCACCCCGATGACGCGATTGAGCATGCCGCGGCCTTTGTTGGCGTTCCTTGGCGTTCGGAAATTTACACTTTTAGTGCTTCGCGGCCAGCATATTTCGCCTGCGGGCCGAGTTCTTCTTCGATGCGCAGCAATTGATTGTACTTTGCCGTGCGGTCGGAGCGGGCGAGCGAGCCGGTCTTGATCTGCCCGCAGTTGGTGGCGACGGCGAGGTCGGCGATGGTCGAGTCTTCGGTCTCGCCCGAGCGGTGCGACATCACGGCGGTGTAGCCCGCCTTGTGCGCCATCTCGACAGCCGCCAACGTTTCGGTGAGCGAGCCGATCTGGTTGACCTTCACCAGGATCGAATTGCCGATGCCTTCCTTGATGCCCTTCGAGAGCCGCGTCACGTTGGTGACGAACAGATCATCCCCCACAAGCTGACATTTGCCGCCGATCTTATCGGTGACGATCTTCCAGCCCTGCCAGTCGTCCTCGGACATGCCGTCCTCGATGGAGACGATCGGATAGGCGCCGACGAGTTGCGCGAGGTAATCCGCCTGCTGTTGCGGCGAACGCGACTTGCCCTCGCCTTCATAGACGTAAGCGCCGTCCTTGAAGAACTCGGTGGCGGCGCAGTCGAGCGCGAGCATCACGTCGCTGCCCGCCTTGTAGCCGGCCTTCTCGATGGCCTGCATGACGAAGTCGAGCGCCGCTTCAGCCGACTTCAGGTTCGGTGCGAAGCCGCCCTCGTCGCCGACATTGGTGTTGAGCCCGGCAGCCTTGAGTTGCGACTTCAGCGTCTGGAAGATTTCCGAGCCGGCGCGCACCGCTTCGGCGAAGGTCGGCATGCCCGTGGGCATGATCATGAATTCCTGGAAGTCAATCGGATTGTCGGCATGCACGCCGCCATTGACGATGTTCATCATCGGCACCGGCAGGACCCGCGCGGCTGTGCCGCCGACGTAGCGATACAGCGGCGTGCCGCGGCTGTTCGCCGCCGCCTTGGCGACCGCAAGCGACACGCCGAGAATGGCATTGGCGCCGAGCCGCGCCTTGTTCGGCGTGCCGTCGAGCCCGATCAGCGTCTCGTCGATCTTGGCCTGTGCTTCGGCGTCCATGCCGCCGAGCGCGTCGTAGATCTCGCCGTTGACCGCATCGACTGCCTTGCGCACGCCCTTGCCGCCGAAGCGTTTCTTGTCGCCGTCGCGCAGTTCGACCGCCTCGTGCGCCCCGGTCGAGGCGCCGGACGGCACCGCCGCGCGGCCGAAGGCGCCATCCTCCAGGACGACGTCGACTTCGACGGTTGGATTGCCGCGGGAATCGAGGATTTCGCGGCCGATGATGTCGGTAATGGCGGTCATGGGAGGCTGTCCGGCGGGGTTGGAATATGCCGGCGCTTCTACAGGATCGATGCCCCCCTTGTCATGCCCCGCCGCCCGGGGCATTGGGAGGTCATGGCCAGAAAGCCGCTCCAATTGGGTCGCCCCACGCCGACGCCGGCGTCGCCGGACCAGGCGCGTCTCGATCGGGTGCCTAATCCGCAAAGGGATACCGACTACGTCGCGCGCTTCACTGCGCCGGAGTTTACGACTCTCTGCCCGATCACCGGTCAGCCGGATTTCGCGCACCTCGTCATCGACTACGTGCCGGGCCGCTATCTCGTCGAGTCCAAATCGCTGAAGCTCTACCTCGCCAGCTTCCGCAATCACGGGGCATTTCACGAAGACTGCACGGTCGCCATCGGCAAGACGCTCTACGCGCTGCTCAAGCCCAAGTGGCTGCGCATCGGCGGCTATTGGTATCCGCGTGGCGGCATGCCGATCGACGTGTTCTGGCAGGCTGGGCGCCTGCCGAAAGGCGTCTGGGTGCCGGACCAGGGCGTCGCGCCCTATCGCGGACGCGGCTGACCTTCAGCCGATGATTGCGTGCGGCAGAAAGCGCGACGTGTTCTTGGTGATCGCGCTGCTCCCTTCGCGCACCGATAGCCCGCACGGCGCACCGGCGGCAAACCATGAGCCGAGCACGGTGTAGTTTCCGTTGAACTGCGGCAATGTCGCAATCGCCTGTCGCACGTATCCTTCCGCACCATACGGTCCATCATCTTTGTCGAGCGCGCGGCCGTCGCTGACCAGTTCTATATTCGCACCCTCGCGCGAATAGAGTGGCTTGCGCGCAAAAGAATTGCCGATCGTTGCCGCCTTCGGGTCGTCGTCGAAGTAGGCCGGCAGCAGATTCGGATGATCGGGGAACATCTCCCACAGCAACGGCAGGATGCCCTTGTTGGAGAGCACCGCTTTCCAGGGCGGCTCGACAAATTGCGTGTTGGATCCGGGCAGCGATGCGCCGTAGCTTTCGCGCATCATCCATTCCCACGGATAGAGCTTGAACAGCAGATTGATCGGACGATTGTCGTCGTCGATAAACTGCCCGGCGCGATTCTTGCCGATATCCTCGATCGGCAAAACAGTCGTGGTGAGACCCGCTTGGTGCGCGCAGTCCTCAAGATAAGCAATCGTGCCGGCATCTTCGGGAGCGTCCAGCATGGCGGTGAGGTGCAGCGGCCGGCCGCCGCCGATGTCCTTCCAGCCCTGGATCAAGCGTTCGTGCAGTGAGTTGTACTGGTCGGCATCGGCCGGCAACATTTTGCGTTCGATGCTCTGCTCTAGCCACATCCACTGGAATACGCCGGTCTCCAAAACCGAGGTCGGCGTATCAGCATTGTATTCGAGTAGCTTCGCCGGCCCTTTGCCGTCGTAGCGCAGATCGAAACGGCCGTAGAGGCTCGGCTCAGACTTTTTCCAACTGCGCGCAATCCAATTCCAGAACGGCACCGGGATGGCCAGGCGGCGCATCAGCGCTTCGTCGGCGATCACGCGCGCGACCAGTTCGCGGCACATAGCGTCGAGTTCGGCGGTCGGAGCTTCCAGATCGCGCTCGATCTCTTCGAGCGTGAACGCGTAGTAGGCGCGCTCATCCCAATAGCGCTCGCCATCGATGCTATGGAAATCAAATCCGACTTCTTCGGCGCGGGTGCGCCAGTCGGGCCGCTCCTCGCAGACGATGCGTTGCATCAACTGCTCGACGAATGCGCGCTGACCGAATGGCCGGTGCTGCCAAAACCCGCCCGCCCGCCGGAGCCGCTCTGCCCGATGGATGGCACCGAGGTGTGACTGCGCGAGGGAGAAAACAGGCTGGTGCGTGCGGTTAGCCGCGGCTGCGTCGCCGATGAGCTGCGGCTGTAGGAACGGTTCGACCAATAAGACGACCGCGTCCAGGTCGAGCGCCGGCTGGAATCGCACGGCGCCGCCGCTGGCTGAGCGGCCACGTTGGCACCGGGCGCGAGGACCTGCGGGTTGATCGCGCCGGGCGCCGTCGCCGCCGGCTTCTCCGCCGCAACGCAGCCGCGTGGCGGCATGAGTGCATAGGCCGACGCGCCGGCCGTAGTCACGCCCATCAACAGCAAGGCGACCTGCGACGATCGCTTCATTGCCTGCTCACAATGTCATTGAGGCGGCGCTCAGCAGTCCGCCGGTGAGCGAAGCAAGCCCAAGCCAGATCGCCGGCGCAAGGTCACCGGCGGCGATGCGGGTCGACAGATCCGGCACGGGAATGCGCGCCGCGTAAAATACGATGAGTTGGACCAGCAGCGCGATCACGGCCCAGATCGCGCAATCGAGCAGATCGGCCGTATGCGCAACCGCGCTCGCCAGCGGCAACGCAAATCCGAGCAGGCTGAGGCCGAGTGCGATCGACGCGCCGACGACGTTTTTACGAATCAAATCAAATTCGCTGTAGGGCGTGATGCGCGTGTAAATCAGAAGAAATAGGACGACGGAGACCATCGTCAAACAGAAATAAGCGATAAATGCCGGCAAACCTTCAAGCGACTGCAGCACCATGATTCGCTCCCGGTGGCTCGCACGTGATGCCGGCGATCATAACGAACTCGGCGCGCTTGCGAAGGCCACCTTGCCGCTCGTCCCGTGATTTATGTCGACGGCAGCGCCGGCCGCCGCAGCCACTGGCCACAGGTGAAGCCGACCGCGACCAGAACTACCGCGCCGAACAGCAGCACAGGCGTGATGCCGATGGTCTTGGCGCCGATGCCGTAGATGATCGGCCCCGCCGCCTGTCCGAGGAAGAAGAAAAACGAGTGCAGTGCCATGGCCGAGCCGCGCGCAGCCGGCGCGAGCTCGCTCGCATAAATCTGGATCACGGCGTGCAGCATATAAAAGACGAGGCCGAGCAGCGCGAAATTCGCGAACTCGACGGGCCAAGCCAATTGAGCGGCGATGACGAGAAGACAAATGCCCATGCTCGCGCCGCCGATGCGCATCATGTTCGTTTCGCCCAACAGCGACAACAGCCGCGACACGAACGCGCCGTAGAGCGCGCCGCCGATCCCAAAGCCGGCAAGCACGATGCCGGCGATCGAAGCGCGCGTCTCGCCGGCGTCATGCATCATGGTCGCGATGTGCGGGAAGACGCCGTACATGAACACGGCTTCCAGGAACACAGCGCCGAAACAAATCTTGGCGAGTGGGTTGCGAAAAATCGCCCGATAGTTGGGCACGAGCATCGATAGATCGAAGCGTCCGGTCGTTTCCGTCAGGCCGCGAAACCCGATGACCGCGGCCACGAGCACCATCGCGCCGAAGGCGCTCAGCACGAAGAACACGCCGCGCCAACCGGCGAGGTCGCTCACCACGCCCGCGCAGGTGGCACCGAGCAGATTGCCGGTCATGATCGCGAACAGCAAACGTCCCATCGCAACTTGCCGCTCGGCAATCGGGACCTTGTCGCCAATAAACGCAAAGGCGATCGGTACCACGCCGCCGGCGGCGAGACCGGCGACTGTGCGCGCGGTGACGAGTACCTCGAAGCTCGGCGCCAACCCGCACACCAGGGTCGCCAATGTCACCATGAACAAGCACAGCAGCATCAGGCGTGACTTGCTCAGCGTATCGGCGAGCGCGCCGAGGACCGGCTGCACCAGTGCATAGGGCAAGGTGAACGCGGTCGAGAGCAATGCCGCGGTGGCCGGCTCGACGTTCAGTCCGAAGGCGATTTGCGGGATGACCGGATCGGTCGACCGCATGAACAGCGAGCTCGCGAACACGACGAAGGCCGTGAGGTTGAGCGCGCGGATCATGCGCGCCTGAGCCGGAAAGAGCAGAGCCAACCGGTCACTGTCAGCAGCACGGCACCGCTGAGCAAGACCGGCGTCAGACCGACGCCGCTCGACAGGCCGAGCCCATAAACCACCGGCCCCACCGCCTGCCCCAAGAAGAAGAAGGCCGAATGCCCCGCCATCGCCGAGCCGCGGGCGGCCGGCGCCAATTCGGTCACATGGACCTGCACGCAGCCGTGCAACAGATAGAAGCCGAAGCCAAGCAGCACGAAGTTCAAGAATTCAACCGGCCACGGCATACGCAGTGCGATCACCACGAGACAAAACGCCATGGTCATGCCGCCCGCCGCCATCAGCCGCCGTTCGCCGATGACAGACAGCAAACGTGACACCAGCGCGGTGTAGATGATCGCGCCGACGCCGAAACCGGCGATGACGATGCCGGCAATCGATGCGCGCGGCTCGCCTTCGGTCTGCAGCAGCCCGGCCATGTAGGGCAACACGCCGAACAGGAAGATCGCCTCGACGAACACCGTGCCGAAACAGTATTTCGCCAAGGGATTGCTCAACACCGCGCGGTAGTTCGGCACGATGCTCGACAGGTCCAGGTTGCGCGGCGCCTCCTGGATGCTCAACAGCCGCGGCCCGGCGACCGCGACGGCAAGCAATGCAAACCCACCGGTCGCGAAGAACACGCCACGCCAGCCGAGCAAGTCGCCGATCACGCCGGCGCCTGAGGCGCCGAGCAGATTGCCGGTCATCGCCGCGAACAGCAGCTTGCCGAAGGCGACCTGCCGCTCCGACACCGGCACGCGGTCGCCCACCAACGCGAAAATGATCGGAAAGGTGCCGCCCGAAGTCATCCCGGCAAGCACCCGCAGCACCATCAGCGTGTCGAAGTCGTTCACAAATCCGCAGGCGATCGCCGTGAGGCCGCCGGTCACCATGCAGATCGCGACCAGTCGCGCCTTGCTGAAGACATCGGCCAGCGCCCCGAGCACCGGCTGCACCAACGCATAGGGCAACGTAAACGCGGTCGACAGCAGTGCGGCGGTCGTCGTCTCGACACTGAGGTTGAGAGCGATCTGCGGGATGACAGGGTCGACCGAGCGCATGAACAGCGACTGCGCGAAGACCATAAAGGCCATCAGATTGAGGACGCTTCCCATCGGGGCGGGCGCGATCGATCAGCGCTTGGCGAGCCGGTCGAACTCGACCAGCGTGCGCAGCAGCGACTCCATGTCCTTCAAGGGCAGCATATTGGGCCCGTCCGACGGCGCGTGATCGGGATCCTGATGCGTCTCGATGAACACGCCGGCAACGCCGACGGCCACCGCGGCGCGCGCCAGCACCGGCACAAACTGCCGCTCGCCGCCCGAGGATGTGCCCTGCCCGCCCGGCTGCTGCACCGAATGCGTAGCGTCGAAGATCACCGGCGCGCCGGTTTTTTCCTTGAGGATCGGCAGCGCGCGCATGTCGGAGACGAGCGTGTTGTACCCGAACGAGACTCCCCGCTCCGTCACCAGCACGTTGCCGTTGCCGGCGCCGGTAATCTTGGCGACGACGTTGGTCATGTCCCACGGGGCCAGGAACTGACCTTTCTTGACGTTGACGACCTTGCCGGTCTTGGCGGCCGCGATCAGCAGATCCGTTTGCCGGCAGAGGAAGGCCGGGATCTGCAGCACGTCGACAACTTCTGCGACACGCGCGCATTGCGCGGCGTCGTGCACGTCGGTCAGCACCGGCAGCTTCAGCGCGTCGCGGATTTCGGCGAAAATGGGGAGCGCCGCATCGAGCCCGATGCCGCGTGCGGAACCGGCCGATGTGCGGTTCGCTTTGTCGAACGAACTCTTATAGACGATGCCGATGCCGATCTTGCCGGCGATGTCCTTCAGCGCGGAGGCCATCTCCAGCGCGTGCGCCCGGCTTTCCATCTGGCAAGGGCCGGCAATCAGCGCGAGCGGCAAAGTGTTGCCGAAGCGCACGGCGCCGACGGTCACGGTCGCATTGGGCATCTGGCTCAAGAGTTGGGTCCCTCGTCGGCCGGACCATGAAACGCGCGGCTGCGCCGGTCAATAAGATGGTTCGAATATCAGCATCGCACCCAAGGCAGCTTGCCGTCCCGGCGTAAACCCCGGTCCTGCAAAGCGGATCGCGGCGAGTCGCAGACCGGCGGACAGGTCAGGCGGGGTCGCCCAATAGCGGTGCTCGAACACGTCCGGACGTATCACCTCAATCTGCTGCCCGCGCGCCAGATCGATGGCGAGACCATCATCAGTCGCGCGCGCGGCGCTGGCGTCGGCGAAGCCTTGGAGGAAGTCGCCATGGCGCTCCGGCTCATGCGCGACGGCGACGACACCAGCCACCGCCGCCGCTCCGTTCGGGTGCGTTTGGAAAGCGGGATTCCAGAAGTTCTCCGGATGCTTGTGCTGGCAGGTGAAAAACCCTGTTTCCGATGCACGCGGGTCAGCCGCGAAGGCGAGCGTGAAGGCGACCTTGATCGGCGTACCGTCCGGCCGCCGCGCTTCGCGCGCCATCTCGAATGGCTCGAAATCGCCGATGCCGCGCGCGCGGAAGTCGTCGGCATCCAACACGCCGCGCCCTTCGAGCACCAGCATCGACAATCCCTCGCCGCTAGCGAGAAAGTCGCGGGTGAACGCGCCGAAGGAAAATTGCCGCGGCGCGTGCGGCGCGTGCGGCGCCATGCCGCTCGTATCCGCTACGCCTAAGATTTCGATAAACGTCCCTGACAACTGCACAATGTGATTCATGGTGCCCCACGCCGCTGGGTGCACATTGCGCGCGCCGACCTGGAAACCGGCGCGGCGATAGAGCGCGACGGCTTCGTCGAGGTCGCGAACGGCGTGAACGATGTGATCGATACCGCGGGATACCTTCATTCGTTCCTTATCGCACATCAGCAACGCTAATATTCTTGTTCCGCCGACTTTCCGCCTGTTGTGCCAAGACTACCGGACGTTGCATGATGGGCCTACCAGGGTTGTTCTGATCGTCGGGGGGTTAGAAATGAATGTAGCGCAACTGCTCCGCGCAAGCGCGGTGATGGTTGGTCTAACGCTTTGGGCCACGGCGTCCGCACAGCAGCAGTCGTCCGACGATCGCTATAAAGAGGTTCACGTTGCTTCGGGTCGGTTCTCGCTTGGGGATCCTGCCCCCTCCTGGGTCGATATCGCCGCGATCCCCGATACGGCTAACTCACAGCCTGTCGTCGTGCGATTGGCCGATACCCAACCATTGGTCGGTGACATTCCGACACTTTCGTACCGCCGCGCGACGCTCATCAATGATCCAGCTTCACTGACGGACGCGGGCCGCTTCTCAATTTCTTTCGCACCCGAATATCAACGAGTGAAACTTCACTCGATATACCTTCATCGCGGAGGAGTTAAACTAGATCGCACAACCACCTCGACTATTCGTTTTTTGCAGCGTGAGCAGGATCTCGAGTACGGCGTCTATGACGGCTTGGTGGCAGCCTCTGTGCTCGTCGACGATCTGCGTGTGGGCGATACGCTCGAATATGCGTATTCCCTGCAAGGCCAGAACCCGGTCTTTAATGGCAAGTACGTAAGCCTAGCAAGCTGGGATCAAGGATATCCGGCCTTGCTTCGGCGGGTAACACTAAACCATCCGGTCAGCAGAAAAATTTCCTGGCGGATGATTGGGGACCGCTCGTTCCCATCGGTTGTTCCGAAAGAGACAATTCACGGCGACGTACGCAAACTCGAATTTGAAGGCCGTCCGATTCCAGAAATCGAGAGTGAGCCACAGACACCTCGCGATTACTTTCCCTATCGATTCCTCCAGTTTTCTGAATTCGCAGTTGGAGTGAAGTCGCAAACTGGGCCAATGGATTATTTCAAACCGACCGGCCTGCTGGCGATGAAATCAAAGCGGCTGCAAACAAAATCCGCACGTACAACGATGTCGAGCGACAAGTAAGCGCCGCTCTCGAGTTCGTGCAGTCGGAAGTACGCTATTTTTCAATCTCACTGGGCGAAAATTCGCATCGTCCGGAGGTTCCTGACGTCGTGTTGCGACGCCGTTACGGCGACTGCAAAGACAAGTCATTTCTTTTGATCGCCTTGCTCCGCGAGCTTGGCATTAAAAGTCGACCGGTTCTGCTGGAGATCGGTCGTCATAGAGGCCTCGAAACGACTCTTCCCAGCGCCCAGCTCTTCGATCACGCCATCGTCGAAGTGACCGTCCGTGACAGGAAATATTATCTCGACCCGACACGGCTTGGACAGCACGGCAATCTCGAACGAATGGGGCAAGCGCACGAAGATAGCCAAATCCTCGTTGTAGCGCCGGAGACCACCGATCTCGCGCGGATTACCACTCCCAATCTCAAAGACCTCGTTCGTGAAGAACTGGAAGGCGCGCGACTTTGACGAAGTTTGGCGCCGAAGGCGAATTGCAGGTTAAATGGACTTGGTACGGCGTTGCTGCCGAGCGCTTCCGCGTTCGCGTCGAGCGATCTTCTCCTGAACACTTGCGACGGTGGATCGGGAATGCCCTCGAAACGCGGTATTCAGGTTCCAAGTTGTTTGGAGAACCCCAACTGTTAGACGACCGGGAGGCAAATCGCTTTACGCTGACCTCCCGATATAAGGTGCCGAAACTTGCTCTTGACCAGGAGCGAATTTGGCTCGTCGAGTTTCGGCCCGACAATATAAGGAACGTGTTGGTTTTTTCGCCAACGGCCGACAGAAAAACACCGCTGCGGATTCCGGAACACCCTTACGATGGCAAATACACATTCGAGATGACGTTTCCCGAAGAGGTCAGTGTCGTTGCCGATCCGCGCGCCGATTCTTTTGAAAACAATTATTTCGATCTAAATACTTCTTTGTATTTCCGTGGCAATTTCGCAAAGAAAACCGTTGAAGTGACCACCAAGGCATACCAAGTTGAACCGAAGCACTACCCGAAATTTGCCGACGATTATGATCGCGCGCTCCGCGCTGTCGGCGGCACGCTTTATATAAACAAATCTGCACTCAAGTCCGATGATGGCGGTTCACAAAACCTGAAGCTGGGGCAAAGGCTTCGCGGTTTTCATCATGAGGCGGTCAAGAAGCTCACCGAAACAATCGATGGCGGAAAACTCCAAGGACGGGATCTGGCCGATGCCTATTGTTCACGCAGCCAAGTCTTAGCTGAGTTGGACCGGGACGAAGAAGCCCTGCGAGACGCAGCCGAAGCTATAAAGATCGTACCAAGCTCGCCCGAAATGATCGCTTGTCGAGGTTATGCGACTTTGCACGCGGGGCAACTAGAGAAAAGCATAGCCGATTATTCTAAGGCAATTTCATTCGGCCTTATCCAATCGGATGCATATCGCATGCGCGGCATAGGACGAATTCTGGCCGGCCGCCCAGCGGATGCGCGCGTAGACTTTGCGCGGGCTGCGGAACTAGCCGACAAAGAAGCAAAATTGTACTGCGACATATGGCTTCTGATCGCGAGCCGACGCGGCGCAATTGAGATACTTGAAAGCACTGTCACACGAACGGCTGCAGAAGCAACCGGCGAATGGCCGCGCCCTGCCCTCGCGATGCTCAGCGGAGCGATCTCACCAGAACGACTCCTCAAGATTCTCGACGAGAAAAAAGGCGATGACGGCCTTATGGCACGTGCGGAGGGATATTTTTATTTGGCTGAATATTACTTAAGCAAGGGCGACGAGATAACGGCACGCAGTTATCTGGAGAAGGCGCGCGCAATCGATGTTATCATCTACACTGAGCATATCGCGGCTGGGCTCGAGCTGCAGCGCATGAGGCAAGCGCCTTCGGCTGAGCGAGCATCGGCGCCGGTCGGCCCTAGCACCGCACAATAGACTACACCAGCCGGCTCTGCACCACCGCCGCCCCGATGAACGAGCCGAACAGCGGGTGCGGCTCGAACGGCCGCGACTTGAGCTCGGGATGGAATTGCACCCCGATGAACCACGGGTGATCTTCGTATTCGATGATCTCCGGCAGAATCCCGTCGGGCGACATGCCGGAGAAGCGCATGCCGCGCTGCTCGAGCCGGCCCTTGTAGCCGGTATTCACTTCATAGCGATGACGATGGCGCTCGGAGATGTCCGTCGTGCCGTAGATGTTGGCGACGCGGCTGCCGCGGGTGAGCGTCGCCGCATAAGCGCCGAGCCGCATGGTGCCGCCGAGGTCGCCGCCTTCGGCGCGTTTCTGCAGCTCGTTGCCTTTGAGCCATTCGGTCATCAAACCGACTACTGGCTCCGGAGTTGGGCCGAACTCGGTCGAGTTCGCCTGCTCGATGCCGCAGAGATTGCGCGCAGCTTCCACCACGGCCATCTGCATACCGAAGCAGATGCCGAAATACGGCACGTGCCGTTCGCGCGCGAACTGCGCCGCTCTGATTTTGCCCTCGGCGCCGCGCTGGCCAAATCCGCCCGGCACCAGGATGCCATTGACATGCTCGAGGAACGGCGCCGGGTCTTCGTTCTCGAATACTTCGGACTCGATCCAGTCGAGATTGACCTTCACTTTGTTGGCGATACCGCCGTGCGACAGCGCCTCGATCAGCGATTTATAGGCGTCCTTCATGCCGGTGTATTTACCGACAATCGCGATCGTCACGTCGCCTTCCGGATTGCGCACGCGCTCGTTGATCAGGCGCCAGCGCGCGAGATCGGGCGTCATGCCGGGATCGATGCCGAACGCCGCCAATACTTCCGCGTCGAGCCCTTGCGCCGAATAGGCTTCGGGCACCGCATAGATGTTGTCGACGTCACGCGCCTCGATCACGGCGCTTTCGCGCACGTTGCAGAACAGCGCGAGTTTGCGCCGCTCGCTTTCCGGGATCGGCCGGTCGGTGCGGCAGAGCAGGATGTCCGGTTGGATTCCGATCGAGCGCAATTCCTTGACCGAGTGCTGCGTCGGCTTGGTCTTCAACTCGCCGGCGCTCGGGATGTAGGGCATCAACGTCAGGTGCACATAGACCGCGTGGTGCCGTGGCAGATCGTTGCCCATCTGGCGGATGGCTTCGAAGAACGGCAGGCCCTCGATATCGCCGACCGTGCCGCCGACCTCCACCAGCACGAAGTCGAAGCCGTCGTTGCCGTCGCGGACGAAGTCCTTGATGGCGTTGGTGACGTGCGGAATCACCTGGATGGTGGCGCCGAGATAGTCGCCGCGCCGCTCCTTGGTGAGGATGTCCTGGTAGATGCGGCCGGTGGTGATGTT
>Ga0134124_10003012_pt1 | contig 13583 bp, 10 predicted proteins | sample KB304_FD_96880 | JGI IMG/M metagenome (GOLD analysis project Ga0134124, IMG submission 96880) | Terrestrial soil microbial communities without Nitrogen fertilizer from Kellogg Biological Station, Michigan, USA - KB3-0-4 | ecosystem: Environmental > Terrestrial > Soil > Unclassified ... | reverse complement strand
TTCTGATCGATCAATCCCAGACGATCTTGTGACCGTCGAATTTCTTCTTCTTGAGCATGTCGTAGCGCTCCACCAGTAGCGAGCGTTCGACCAGCGCGCGCAGCATCTCTGGATCGCTTTGGGCAATCTCGCGCATGCGGCGCTGCATTTCACCCAGATGAGTGTTGATGATGTCGGCGGTGGGTCGCAGATTTCCCGCGTGACCCTCCAGCAGGTCATGGATGGCTTCAGCCTTGCCATCGGTCACATAGCCCGCCTCGCAGTTCCGGCTTTTCAGCCGCGTGCCGATCGGTGCATCGAGTATGCAAGTGATGTCATACATCCTCGATTTGTTCAGTTCGTTGTAGCGCGCATAGGCCCGATCTTCCGCTGCCACGATGGCCTTCTTCACCTCACTGAGTTTGTCGAGCCGGCCGGAGACGACGATTTCATCCATCTCAGCCGTGGTGTTGGCCACGGTGGAGGCGAGATCATCCTTCGGCTTCCGGGTTTCCGCGCCCGCTGCGGCCTGACTCAAAGGGAGCAGCGCCATGATGCTCGCGAACAGCGTGGCGCGATACATCCTGATACGGGAGTGGCTCATGTGCATTCCCCTCGCAGCGTGGAAGCCCGGAATCTACCCTCGGGGCACGACACCTTCAACGAAAACCCCGATCTCCGGAAAGAGGTTAGCGCTAACTCCACAGGATCAGTCGGTGAACACCGTCAGCTTGCGGAACTTGATGAGCCAGGTCCCGTCGTTCTGCCGGATCAGATGATCCTCGGAGCGACCGAACCCGCCCGTGACGTAACGGCCATCCTGGCCCTTGCTCATGGTTTGCCAGTAAGAGTAGTACACAGCCTCGGTGGCGCTGGTGAGAGATATGCGTTCATTGGTGACTACATGATGCAGCGCATGTATCGGCTTACCTTCAGCGCGGTTCTTCGCCTGTTGCGCCTCCATGCCCGTCACCACCTTGCGGATGGCATCGTGTCCCTGCATCAGCTGGCCGTTGGAATCGATCTGTGCATCCGCGGTGAACACCGATACATAACCATCGGCGTCGAGTGAATCGACGGTCCAGATGTACTTGTGCATGGTTTCGAGGATCGCCGCTCGATCCGCAAGCTGGCGCACGCCGGTGTTTTCCTTCGACAGCGCCGGCGCGCACAGAGTGAGCAGGCTAACCACAGTGACGAGCTTCTTCATGAGGTACTCCGTTCGAAGGGCGCAACGATGCACGAGAGCAATCTGTGGATATTGCTAAAACAACGTGTTTTTTTTGCAGTGAAGGTCGGGTGAAATCTTGACTGGTGTATCACGGGATGAGGAACTGTCTGTGGAGCAAGTGCAAGGCGAAAGGATTCGCCCGGTTCCAACCGTCATCGTTGTTGCTACAGGGAAAGTTCGCGGTGATGGTGCACGCACGGCGGCAGATTGCCGCCGTGCTTCCACGCTCGAAGCAATGACTGGAAGTCGTACGCCCTCAGCCAGCCAGGAAGGGTTGCAGCTGCGCCAGTACGCCTGCCGGATTCGCCTCCTGCAGGTTGTGTCCGCCAGTCAAAGGAGCGCCCGTCACCTGGGTGCCGTGATCTTTCCAGATGCCCAGCACGTCGTACATGCGGCCCATTGCGCCGTCGCTGGCCCACAGCACATGCAGCGGGCAGGTCACCTTCTTGCCGGCCTTGATGTCGGCCTCGTCGTATTCGATGTCGATTCCGGCCGAGGCGCGATAGTCCTCGCACATGCCGTGGATGGCGGCGGGGTTGCGGTACACGCGCGCGTATTCATCGCGCAGTTCCGGCAGTCCGCCGCGGCTGAAGGCGCCCGACTGCACTTCGCGATTGAGGATGTCCTCGGGATAGGGCGCCGGGCGCAGATACAGGAACCAGTGGAAGTAGGCTTCGACGAAAGCCCTCGTCACATGCGCATACAGATATTGCGTGGGCACGATGTCGAGTACCGACATGCGGCTGACGGCCTCGGGATGATCGAGCGCCAGACGATGTGCCACGCGTCCACCGCGATCATGACCCACGACGGCGAAGCGACTGAAGCCGAAGTGCTTCATCAGCTCGACCTGATCCGTCGCCATCGCCCGCTTGGAATAGTTGATGTGCTTGTCGCCATCGGCGGGTTTGCTGCTGTCGCCGTAGCCGCGCAGGTCGGCGGCGATGACGGTGTACTTCTTGGCCAGCTCCGGTGCCACGCGAAACCAGGACAGATGCGTCAACGGTGCGCCGTGAATCAGCAGCAGCGGCGGGCCGCTGCCGCCGACCACGGTATGCAGTTCCGCGCCACTGGTCTTCACGCGCTCCACCTTGAATCCTGGCAGCAGTTTCAGGTCCACGGGCGTGGCGTCGGCAGCGGCAGGCATCGCAGGTGGCGATGGCGGTGCATCCGCCGCCCGACCTTCCCGGGCCGTGCCGAGCAGCGTGCCGGCGGCCAGCGCAAGGCCGGCGCCCAGCACCCCGCGCCTGTCGGTCGAGACGTCCAGGCCCTCTGGCGTCGCATCAGAATTCGGATGGCGCACTTTATTTTCCCTGTAGTGGTGGCGATGAATGGGGTGCCATGCTAAACCTGCTACTGATAGAAGCAAGGTTATTGAAGACGGATGGGTGCTGTACTTTTCTACCGGAAAACGCGAATTCCCTGCCGGAAAACGAGATTGCGTGGAGGGTGGTTGGCGGTGATTGCACTGTTGACCGGCGTTTGCGCTGCTGCGACTTCCGTAAGCAGCAACACCGCTCTGCCCGACGCTGCGATGAAAGGCGACATACAGGCCATGAAGTCGCTGCTCAAGGGCGGCGCCGACCCCAACGCGCTGGGTCAGTTCGGCACGCCGGCATTGCATTGGCGAGTGGATGTCGATGATCTGGCTGGTGTGCAGCTGCTGCTCAGTGCCGGGGCTGATGCCAATCGCCTGACTGAGCGAGGCGTCAGTCCACTGAGCCTCGCCATTGCCAATGGCAATGCCGCGATGGTGGATGTGCTGCTCAAGGCGGGCGCCAATGCCAGCCAGCTGGAGCCCACCGGTGAAACACAGCTGATGATGGCGTCACAGGTCGGCGTCGCCGCCGTGGTGCAGAGCCTGCTGAAGAAGGGCGCCCAGGTGAATGCCAGCGAGGCGAACTTCGGACAGACGGCTCTGATGTACGCCTCGCGGGCCGGTCATGCGGACATCGTGAAGATGCTGCTGGCAGCGGGTGCCGAGCCCAATGTCGCGACCAAGATCGGTCAGACGCCGAAATTCATCGCTCCCAACTCCGTGCCGGGATTCGGTTTCGGTGTCGGCATCCTGCGGGGTGGCGTGCCGGCGGACCGCGGGCGTCGCGAGCCCACGCCGGGCGGAATGACTCCTCTGCACTATGCGGCCCGCCACAATCACGTGGAGGTGGCGCGCCTGCTGATCGAGGCGGGCGCCAAGGTGAATGCCCGCGAAGCCGACGACATCACACCATTGCTGATGGCCATTTCCAGCAACAACGTGGCCGTGGCGCAATATCTGCTGAGTCATGGCGGCGACAAGAACGCGGCCGACTGGTACGGGCGCACGCCGTTGTGGGAAGCCGTCAATGTGCGCAACCTCTATGTGCACAATGCGACTTTCAAGAACGGCATCGACCGCGCGCCTCTTCTGGAACTGATCCAGGCATTGCTGGCTGCGGGATCCGATGTGAATGCGCGCACCAAGGAGACACCGCCGTTCCGCAATCACCTGCTCGAAATCACCGGATCCCTGGAATGGGTGGATTTCACCGGGCAGACGCCGTTTCTGACCGCCGCCCTGGCAGGAGATGTCACCGTGATGAAGCTGCTGCTGCAGCACGGCGCCGATCCCCGCATCGATACCTTCCACGGCACCTCAGCACTAATGGCCGCGGCCGGTGTCAACTGGGTGGTGGCGCAAACCTGGACCGAAGGTCCGCAGCAGCTGCTGGAGGCGGTGAAGCTATGCTACGAACTGGGAATGGACGTGAATCAGGCCAATTCCATGGGCATTACCGCACTGCACGGGGCCGCCAACCGGGGTTCGGAAGATATCATTCGTTTCCTGGTCGAGAAGGGCGCCAATCTCACGGCGCAGGACAATGAGCATCGAACGGCGCTGGACTGGGCCAAGGGCGTGTTTCTGGCCACCCATCCACCCGAACCCAAGCCGGGCTCGATTGCATTGATTACGGCGCTGTTGAAAGCGCAGGGCAAAGAGGTGCGTTGATGAGGAGCATGCGAGCGATGCGATGGTATGCGGCACTGGCGCTGCTGTTGCCCGCTGCGTTGCCGGCACAGGATCTGCACGCGGTCACCGAGCAGTACTGCACCAAGTGCCACAACACCGAGGACTGGGCGGGCGGACTCGATCTCACGTCGATGGACACGGCGCATGTGGGCGCCGATGCGCAGACCTGGGAAAAAGTAGTGCTGAAGCTGCGCGCAGGCATGATGCCGCCGCCGGGCAAGGAGCGTCCCTCGCGCCAGCAGACCGAAGCCATCGTCCGCGCGCTGGAAACCCGCCTCGATGCGGAGTCGAAGGACAAACCTGCGTTGCCAGCGCTGCATCGGCTCAATCGCGTCGAGTACGCCAATGCCATCCGCGACCTGTTCGGCATGCAGGTGGATGTGGCCGCGATGCTGCCGCCGGACGATGCCAGCAATGGCTTCGACAATGTCGCATCGGGTCTGGCGATTTCCCCTGCGCTGATCCAGGGCTACACCACTGCGGCGATGAAGCTTAGCCGTGCTGCGGTGGGCGACATGACGGCCACGGAATCCACGGCCATCTACCAGACGCCACCCACGCTGGCGCAGGACAAACATCTGGAAGGCCTGCCGCTGGGTTCCCGCGGCGGCGTGCGCATCGTGCACAGCTTCCCCCTGGACGCGGAATATCACTTCAGCGTGCGGGGTGGATTCTCGATGGCCCGCAGCCCCAACACCCGCGTCGATGTGGCACTGGATGGCCAGCGCATCGAGGTGCCGAACCAGCGTGACTTCCGCCTCCGTGTGAAGGCCGGGCAGCATGTGCTGACCGCGGCGATCTTCGATCTGAAGCGGCCTGCCGGTGTGAACGACATCTACTCGGTCTACAGGGTGGAAGGCGGGATCGACAGCGTGGAGATTGCCGGTCCGTTCAACGCCACCGGCGCGGGCGATACCGAAAGCCGGCGTCGCATCTTCAGTTGCCATCCGTCATCCACGGCCGAAGACAAGGCCTGCGCGCAGCAGATCCTGACGGATGTGGCCACCCGCGCCTTCCGCGGGCCACAGCGACCGGCGGATCTGGCCACCGTCTTGCAGTTCTACGATCGCGGCCACGCGGAAGGCGGTTTCGAGGCGGGGATCCAGCAGGGTATTGCACGCATCCTGATCGATCCGCGATTCCTGTTCCGTTTCGAGGCGGATCATGCCGCCGGTGCGACGGCGATCAGCGATCTGGAGCTGGCCTCGCGTCTGTCCTTCTTCCTGTGGAGCAGCATCCCGGACAAGCAACTGGTGGATCTTGCCGCCAGTCATCAGCTGCATCAGCCCAAGGTGCTGACCGCCCAGGTGAAGCGCATGCTCGCAGATTCGCGCGCCTCGGCACTGGTGGAAAACTTCGCCGGACAATGGCTGTTCCTGCGCGAGCTGGCGACGGTGACGCCGGAGGTTGAAGGCTTCGACGAGAACCTGCGTGAGGCCTTCATTGAAGAAACGCGCTCGTTGGTGGGCTGGGTGTTCTCGCAGGACCGGCCGCTCACCGAACTGCTCACCGCGGACTACAGCTTTCTGAATGAGCGGCTTGCGCGTCACTACGGCATACCCGATGTGCGCGGGTCGCACTTCAGGATGGTGAAACTGCCGCCGGGCACGCGCCGTCAGGGCCTGCTGGGACAGGGCAGCATCCTGACCATTACCTCGACAGCCACCCGTACTTCGCCCGTGATCCGCGGCGCCTGGATTCTCGAGAACATTCTCGGTGCGCCGCCGCCGGCGCCCCCACCCGGCGTGGAAACCAATCTCGATGGTGATGGCACGCAGGTGCTGACGGCGTCGGTGCGGCAGCGGCTGGAGAATCACCGCAAGAATCCTTCCTGCGCCGCCTGTCACAGCGTCATCGATCCAGTGGGCTTCGCGCTGGAGAATTTCAACGCCATCGGCGCCTGGCGCGAACGCGATGGCGACGCGCTGGTGGATGCCCGCGGCACGCTGGTGGACGGCACGCGCATGGAAGGCCCGACCGATCTGGTGAATGCACTGATGGCGCGCTCCGAACAGTTCGTGACCAACTTCACCATCAAGCTGATGACCTACGCACTGGGTCGCACAGTGGACTACCGTGACATGCCCACCGTGCGCGCCATCGTGCGCGAGGCCGGGCGCGCCAACTACCGTACCAGCGCCCTGATTCTCGGCGTAGTACAGAGCGCGGCGTTTCAACAACGGGCGGCCGCGGCACCACCAGCGCGCGTGGCTGCCCGGCAGTGAGTTCAAGTGAGGCAATGACATGAGCCACTTCATCACCCGCAAGCATCTGTCGCGCCGCGCCGTACTGCGCGGCACGGGCGCGGTGCTGGCGCTGCCCCTGCTGGAATCCATGGTGCCGGCCATGTCGGCGACGCCGACGCCGCGCACGCGGTTTGGCGCCATCTACTTTCCGCATGGCGCCACGATGTCGCGCTGGACGCCGAAGGACGAAGGCCGCAATTTCACCTTCAGCGAGATCCTGCAGCCGCTCTCGCCCTATCGCGAGCAGATCAATGTCATCACCAATCTGACCCATCCGCTCGCCTACGGACCCGGCGGCGCCACGGGCAACCACAATCGCTCCTCGGCGAGCTATCTCAGTGGAGCCAAGGCTGCATCCGGCGCGCAGCCGAAGTTGGGCATCACCGTGGATCAGGTGGTCGTGAAGCATCTGGGGCAGGACACGCCGCTGCCATCTCTGGAACTGATGATCGAAGATTCGAGCATGAGCTGCGGCGAAGGCCTGAGTTGTGCCTACCGCAATACGCTGTCGTGGCAGAACGAGCTGTCGCCGCTGCCCATGCAGAACAATCCGCAGGTGCTGTTCGAGCAGCTGTTCGGCGATGGCGCGAACGATGCGCAGCGTCGCGCGCGCCGTACGCAGGCTCTCAGCCTGCTCGATTCGGTGACCGACCAGATCAACGGCCTCGATCGCAGCCTGCCGGCGGGAGATCGCGAGCGGCTGGATCGTTTCGTCACCGATGTGCGCGAGATCGAGCGGCGCATTGCGCAGGCGGGCGAGCGCGTGGGCGGCAATATCGCGCTGCCGGCCAAGCCCAATGGTATTCCCGATGATGTTGAGCAGCACATCAAGCTGATGTACGACCTGATGGCGCTGGCATGGCAGACCGAGATCACGCGCGTCAGCACTTTCATGGTCGCCAAGGAGCTGAGCAACGCCGTCTATCCGAAAAGCACGGTGCGCGACTCCTTCCACATTCTTTCGCATCATTCGAACAACGAAGACAACAAGGCGCGCTTCGCGGTGCTGAACCGGTATCACAGCAGTCTGTTCGCGTATTTCCTGGATAAACTCGCGAAGTCGCCGGACGGCGACGGCACGCTGCTGGATCACTCCTTGATCCTTTACGGCAGCGGCATGAGCGATGGCAATTCGCACAATCACGATCCGCTGCCCATCGTGCTCGCTGGTCGAGCCAGCGGCGCGCTGCAGGGAAACAGGCATTTGGTGCAGCCGGAGCACACTCCCATGTCGAATCTGCTGCTGGCCATGCTGCAGAAGATGGGATGCCCCGAAGAGCACTTCGGCGACAGCACCACACCACTGTCGCTATAAAGCGTCGCAAAATGGCCGTCCTGACGTAGGAATGTGCCGACTTTTTTTAGCGTGCAGATGAGCCGGAAGATTTCTTCTGCGCTGACGGATCGTCGTGGGAGCGGTGCGCATGATGGCACCCGTGTTCAGTCATAGCCCCACGAGGATCATCATGAAAACTGTTACCCGTATCGCGACTCTCGCCGTTTCTCTGGCAACTGCCGGCTTCGTGTTTGCCCAGGATGCTGACGCTCCTGCCGCCGCGCCCGCTGCTGCTCAGTCGCAGAGCTCGGCCTCCACTTCTTCTTCGGTCGATTTCAGCTCGCTCGACGCCAACAAGGACGGTCGGGTATCCATGTCTGAAGTTCAGTCGAACACTGAACTGCGTTCGCAGTTCGATTCGCTGGACACCAACAAGGACAGCTACCTGACGCCGATCGAACTGTCGAAGTGGAACCACGCCGGCAAGACGTCGTCGGATGCCAGCTCGAGCAGCAGCTCGAAGGCCCCTGGCGCCACCACGCCGTAAGGCAGCTCAGGCCATCTCGCTCGCGGAATTAATTTCGATGGCGATATTTCGCAAGGCCTGTTCAAAGATCTCGGGCGGCTGGCCGCCCGAGATCAACCATTTACCATTGATGATGACGCCGGGCACGGCGTGGATGCCGCGGGACGTCCACAATTGCTCCGCGGCGCGGACTTCCTTTGCAAAGCGTCCCGCCTCCAGTACTTCCCGGGCTTCGATGGGGTTGAGTCCGACTCTGGTCGCCGCTGCAATCAGCACGTCCGGATTGGATACATTCTCGTCGTCGGTGAAGTTGGCCTGGAAGAGGGCGCGCTTGAGCTCGCACTGGCTGCCCTTGTCTCTGGCCCAGTGGAGCAGTCGGTGGGCGTCGAAAGTATTGTAGACGCGGCTCTTCGATGAGGAATTGAAGGCAAAGCCCACGCCAGCGGCGCGGGAACGCAGCATTTCGCGTCCCTCGGCCAGCTGCTTCGGGCTGCTGCGGTATTTTCCCCCAATGTGTTCATCGAGATTCTGACCCTCCGGAACCATGTCCGGATTCAGTTCGAATGGCTGGAAGCGCAGGTCCGCCTCCACCACGCCGGCCGTTCGGCGCAGCGCCTCGAGCAATCCATACAATCCGATGGCGCACCACGGGCATGCGACATCTGAGACGAAATCGATCTGCAGCTTCTGGGTCATGACTATATGATCGCGCGGCACCATGACGGACTCCAGCTTCATTCGGTCGCTGCCGGAACTGATCCTGCTGGTCCGTCGCGATGGGTCGGTGCTGCAGGTGGAGGGTGGCCGCGGCGTGCCGGCACTGCGGGCGCTCGGCAGCTGGCAGGAGGATGTCTTCACGCCTTCCTGGCCCGATTCCACATCAACATTGATTGCGCAGCTGGCGCGCCGCGCCATCGCCGATCGTGGTGCCAGCGAGGCGGGCTTTGAACATGCAGGAGAAAGCTTCGAGATCCGCGTGACCGCGATGGGTCAGGATCGATGCACCTGCGTCTTGCGTGCAGTCGCGGCGACGCCCACTGACCGGCGCGCGGCCAGCAGTTCGCGTTCCGAGCCGGATCGCCGCGGATTCCTGCGGCGGCTGAAAGAAGCCATCGCCGCCGCGCGGCTGCGGGAAAAACCGCTGGCCGTCGCCGTGATCCAGATCGAGGATGTCACCGAGCTGGGTCGGGTCATCGCGCCGGGGGTGTCGGAGCAGATCGTGCGGGGCGCCCTGCAGAATCTGCTGGCGCTTTCGGCCGAACGACCTGCCGGCGAACCCGAATGGGATCTGGGCCAGCTGAAAGAGAATCAGCTGGCTCTGTGGATCGACAGCGCGGATCGGGATCGCATCGAAGGCTGCCTGGCGCGCTTGTGTGCGCGGCTGCGCGAGCCCGTGAGCATCGGAGCCACGCAGTTTCAGCTGGCACTGCATGCCGGCGTGGCCATTCTGGGTCTGGATGCCACTACGCCGCAGGCACTGGTGGATCACGCTGTAGTTGCAGCAGGCGAGGCGCGGCGCGCCGCCGCAGCGCGAGCCTTCTTTTTCAGCGACACCCTGAAGATGAAATCCCTGGCGCGGCTGGATATCGCACGCGAGATCCACAGCGCCATCGAGGCCGGGCACTTCCGTTTGCGCTACCGCTTCCGGCACGATCTGGTCACCGGCAGGCGCGCCGGCTGGGTGGGCTATGTGGGTTGGCAGCATCCACTGCGCGGCGCCATTCCACCCGCGGAATTCCTGCCGGTGGCGCAGTCGATGGGACTGGGCACGGCACTGTCACGCAGTGTGCTGCATACCCTGCCGGAGGATTTCGCACGACTGGCCGGTGAAGACGCCGCCATCCGCCTCTCCTTCGGTGCCCTGCGTGCGCACGCTCTGGATGAGCGCTTCCTCGCCGATGTACGCCGCGCCATCATCGACATGGCGCTGCCGGCAGAGCGGCTGGAAATCCGGCTGGCAGAAGGTGCGGTCGTGTCGCGCGATCCGGCAGAGTTCAGGGCGCTGCGCGATCTGGGCGTGCGTCTGGTGGCCGACGAAATAGGCCGCGAACTGGCGCCGCTGCCGCGCCTGGCCGGTGCTCCGCTATGGGGTCTGCAGCTGGATCGAGCCTGGGGTAGTCAGCTGCTGAAGGATGAGCTCGCGGCGCGCGTTTGTGCGGCGGTGGTGGGCGTGGCGCGAGGCCTGGGTTTCACGCCCCTGGCCAGCGGCGTCGATACGCCAGCTCATCGTGATGCACTTCTCAAAATTGGCTGCGATCAGGGCAGCGGCGACCTCTACGGCGGGCCCGAGGCGACATAAGTCCGCTCTTGCGGCGTCAATTGACGTGATTTGACCGGCTCTTATGTGCGCGCCGTCACACTTTGGGCGCAGTGGCCGCGGACTCCCGCCGCGCCCCCGTGACGCGTGTCCGGTGGAATGCACACCTAGTCGCAAACCGCATACAGGATCTCGTCATGTCCACAACTCGACCGATTGCTGCGCTGGTCTCGCTCGCACTGGCGGGTGTCATGGCTGCCCAAGGACCCTCCGTGGCGCTGGAGAGCGGTGGACGTGAGAGCTACATCGTCCAGGCCGCGAGTCCGGCCGTGGCACGCGAGCATCTGGCTCGCGTGGACGCAACGGTGGAGCGGGACCTGAGCATCATCAGCGCCACCAGCGCCATGCTGACATCGGCGCAAGCCGTTCGGCTGCAGCACGATCCGGATGTGAGGTTGTATGCAGACCGCAAGGTGAAGACCAGTGGGCTGCTCACCAGCCTGAACACCACGCTGAAGACCACGGTCAATACGGTCAATTCGACCGTGGCCACCAGCGCCGTGGGCAGCATCACGACCACGGCCACCACTTCGGCGCTCCAGCCGGTGCTGTCCAGCAGCCTGACCCAGGCCGTCACTTCGCCACTGGTGCAGTCCATGAGCTCAGGCACCTCGCTGAAGGACGGCAGCGGTGTGTCCGCGCTGGGCCTCACCTATGCAACCAACTATCCGGCGCTGATCGGGGCCGACGGGCTGCAGAACGCAGGCATCACAGGCGCCGGCGTCACCGTCGCCATGCTCGATACCGGCCTGTGGCAGGACACTACGCAGAACTACGGCAGCCGCATCCTTGCCACGATGGACGTGGTGAACGGCAATCGCGGCGCGGTGCGCGGCGATCCGTATGGCCATGGCACGCACATCACCTCCGTCGCCGCCAGCGGCGCCATCAATCTGGCAGGCCAGTACCAGGGCATTGCGCCGCGCGCGAATATGGTCATCGTGCGGGCCTTCGACCAGTACGGCGCCGCACGCTACACCGATGTGATCGCTGGCCTGAACTGGGTGGTGGCCAACAAGGCGCGCTACAACATCCGCGTGCTGAACCTGTCGTTCGGCGCGCCGCCGCAATCCTTCTACTGGGATGATCCGCTCAACCAGGCCGTGATGGCGGCGTGGCGCGCGGGCATCGTGGTGGTCACCGCGGCCGGCAATGATGGTCCTTCGCCGATGACGGTGAGCGTGCCGGGCAACGTGCCCTACGTCATCACGGTGGGTGCGCTGACCGACAATTACACGCCGTACAACGGTGCCGACGACAAGCTGGCCAGCTTCTCGGGCACCGGTCCCACCTACGAAGGTTTCGTGAAGCCCGAGGTGGTGGCGCCGGGCGGCCATATCGCGGCCTCGATGTCCAGCAGCAGCTATCTGGCCAGCATCGATCCGAATTCGATGCAGCTCCTGCAGCAGCTGTTCACCATGTCGGGCACCTCGCAGGCTGCGGCGGTGACCACAGGTGTGGTGGCGCTGATGTTGCAGCGTGAGCCCGGTCTGACTCCGGATGACGTGAAGTGCCGGCTGATCGCCACGGCGCATCCGGCCGTCAAAGCCGACAACACACTGGCCTACAGCGTGTTCCAGCAGGGTGCCGGGCTCATCAATGCTTATGAGGCTGCACACGCTTCGGCCACGCGCTGCGCCAACACTGGACTGGACATCGATGCCGATCTGGCGGGCACCGTTCACTACGGCGGCCCAGCCAATCGCGATGCCAATGGCAACTACTATGTGATGGACATGGCTGGCTCGAGCTGGGCGGGTTCGCTCGATGCCGATGGCTACGCGTGGAGCAAGGGTTACCCCTGGGGCCAGGGCTTCACGTGGAGCTCGGGCTATGCCTGGAGCAAGGGTTACGCATGGAGCAAGGGCTACGCCTGGAGCAAGGGTTATGCCTGGAGCAAGGGTTATGCCTGGAGCAAAGGCTACGCGTGGAGCAAGAGCCTGGACTGGTGGACGGATCCCACTCCGCAGCCTGGCACCTCGCCCCCCTCGATCGCCCCCTGGGTGCCGAACGAGTAGTTCCGAAATGTGACCGGGTTCTCACGGCGCCGCGGCGCCGTGGGAAGCTCCGCCGACCTGCATCACCGCGTCACTTTCGACTTTCATTCATCGTTATGTGGATGAACAGCAGGGCGCCGTTGATCGCAGCATTGCCAGGGAAGGTCGGCTCCTGGATCGCCTGCGTCCTGGTGCTGCTGACCGGCACCGCAGCGGCAGTTGAGCAGCGGCCGCTGGTACTGCGACACCTCACCACCGCTGACGGTCTGCCACAGGCCACGGTCTACACCACGCTGCGCGATTCACAGGGTTTTGTGTGGCTGGGCACCGAGGATGGATTGGTGCGCTTCGACGGCCGGCAGGTGGTGCGCTATGCGCGCTCGCCCGATGAGCCGCATTCGCTGCCCGGCAATTTCATCTACCAGGTCGTCGAAGATGCGCAGCACGATCTGTGGATTGCCGTGCGCAATGTGGGTGTCGCGCGCTGGCGGCGCAGTACCGATCGATTCGATGTGTATCAGAACGTGCCGGGGAATCAGGATTCGCTGGCCAGCAATGCTGTGCGCACCTTGCTGGTGGATGCGCGCGGGCACATCTGGATCGGCACCAGCGATGCAGGCGTTGATATCCTGGATCCCGCGACCGGCAAGTTTCGGCACCTGAGCCATGGCAAGGGGGAGGACTCGCTCAGCCACGACAATGTCTACACGCTGGTGCAGGACCGCGGCGGCGATGTGTGGATCGGGACCTACGGTGGCCTCGATCGGTGGTCGCACGAGGAAGACCGGATCACGCGCGTAGGTGTCAACGCACCGCGCTCCATCCTGCGCGCCCAGATCTCGCAGCTCGTGGCAGGCGCCGATGGCACTCTATGGATCGGCAGCTACGACAAGGGCCTGGCGCAGATCGACAGCGCCGGACGTGTGCTCAGGGAAGAGCGCCATGTGCCGGGCAAGCCGACTTCTCTGGCCGACAACGACGTGCGCGCGTTGCTGCGCGAC
>Ga0134124_10003009_pt1 | contig 13587 bp, 11 predicted proteins | sample KB304_FD_96880 | JGI IMG/M metagenome (GOLD analysis project Ga0134124, IMG submission 96880) | Terrestrial soil microbial communities without Nitrogen fertilizer from Kellogg Biological Station, Michigan, USA - KB3-0-4 | ecosystem: Environmental > Terrestrial > Soil > Unclassified ... | reverse complement strand
CGGCCGGCGTGCGGCCCCGATCGCCGAGCAGGGCCAGCGCCTCGGCGAAGTTCGGCTTCACCGCGGTGACCCCCACGCGGCGATAGGCGGGCAGCGTCTTGGAATCGACGACGACCATGCGCGGCGAGCGCGCCTGCCACTCGGCCAGGAGCGCGATCGTGCGCGGGCTCAGGATGCCGTAGCCGTAGTCCGACACGAGGACGGCCTCGTGCCCGCGCAGGAGCTCACTCAGCCGCGCGCCGAGCGCGCGCTCGGAGGCCGGCGCGAGCGGGCCCGTGCTGCCCTGATCGAAGCGGACCAGCATGTGGCCGTCGGCGACCAGCCGTTGCTTGGCCAGCGTGCGGCGGGACGGCTCCTCCACGAGGGCGGCGTCGACGACGCCGTGGCCGGCCAGTGCGCGCCGCAGCGTCGCGCCCTCGGCGTCGCCGCCGATCACCGAGAGCAGGGTCACCGCGGCCCCGAGGGCGTGCGCGTTGACCGCGGTGTTGGCGGCGCCGCCCGGCACCTCCACGCGCCGGCCGACGTCGACGATCGGCACCGGCGCCTCCCGGCACAGCCGGTCGGTGACGCCATAGAGGTAGCAGTCCAGCATCGCCTCGCCGATGACCAGCAGGCGGAGGCCGGCGAAGCGCTCGATGAGCCGGTCCAGCGCCGCGATCATCGCCGCCTCACGGCCACGACGTCTCGCGCATCGGCAGCACCGTCACCTCCGGCACGACCGTCTCCGCGGGCTGGGTGAGCACGAACACCACGGTGGCGGCGACGTGGCCGGGATCCTGTAAGACGCCCGGGTCGAGATCGGGAAAGCGCTCGAGCAGGAACGGCGTGCGCATCCCGCCGGCGACGACGGCCGTGACCTTCACGCCGTGCGGCCGCCCCTCGACGTGCAGCGCGTGGCTCAGGCCGAGCAGCCCCCACTTCGAGGCGTGATAGGCGGCGGCGTTGGCCCAGGCGCGCTTGGCCGCGGTCGAGACGATGTTGACGATGTGGCCCCGGCCGCGCCGCCGCATGATCGGGAACGCCTCGCGCGCCATGAGGAACGGCCCGCGCAGGTTCACCCCCACGATGCGGTCCCAGTCCTCCACGCCGAGCGTCTCGAAGGGCACCGTCAGATCGACGCCGGCGTTGTTGACGAGCACGTCGAGCGCGCCGCAGCCGGCGACCACCTCGTGAACGGCGCGGGCGGCGGCGCGCGCGTCGCCGACGTCGAGCGCGAGCGGCCGGGCGCCGGCGACCGCGGCGGCCACGCGCTCGGCCGCCTCGCGACGGATGTCGGCGACGACCACGCGCGCGCCGGCCGCGCCCAGCGCGCGGCACAGCGCCTCGCCGAGCCCGCCGCCGCCGCCGGTCACCAGCGCGACGCGATCGGCCAGCGCGCCGGCGACGGCGCCCGGCGGCGCGAGCGTCTGCGGGCCCACGTCAGGCCGCCCGCGCGCGAGCGGCGCGCAGCGCCCGGCGCTCCGGCGAATCCCACAGCGTGCGCGGCAGGCCGGCCACGACGTCGGCATCGGCGCCCGCGACGCGGGCTTCGATCAGCTCGCACAGGAGGTGGATCGCGACGGTGTGGACCTCCTGGATGCGCTGCGTGTCCGTCGAGGGGACGGTGACGGCGACGTCCACCAGCATCTGGGCGGGGCCGCCGTCGCGCCCGAGCAGGCCGACGGCGCGCACCGCCCGGCGCCGGGCCGCCTCCAGCGCGCGCAGGACGTTGGGCGATTGCCCGCTGGTGCTCAGCACGATCAGCACGTCGCCCGGCCGTCCGAGCGCCTCGACCTGGCGCGCGAAGACGTCGTCGTAGCCGGCGTCGTTGGCCCAGGCGGTCAGGACCGTCGTGTCCGCGGTCAGCGCGATCGCCGGCAGGGGCCGGCGCCCGGGCAGGCGGAAGCGTCCGACCAGCTCGCCGGCCAGGTGCTGGGCCTGGGCCGCGCTGCCGCCGTTGCCGCAGATCAGCGCCTTGCCGTCGCCCGCGAAGCACCCGGCGACGAGGTCGGCGGCCTCGGCGATGGGCCCGCGCAGGCGGCGCCGCGATTCCTGCAGCGTCTGCAGCGTGTCGTCGAAGCCGCGGTCGATGGCGGCGAGGTGGCCGGCCTGCGCGCGCCGGCGCGGATCGCCGGCGGCGAGGACGTCCTCGTAGAGCGCGGCCACGCCGCCGGCCACGTGGCGCCACGTGAAGAGATCGTTGGCGCGGCGGATCGCCTGCCGGCGGAAGACGTTCATCAGCCGCGGGTGGCGATACAGGTGGGCGATGCGCTCGGCCACGGCCGCCGCGTCGGCGGGCGCCACCAGGTAGCCCGTCTCGCCGTCGCGGACCGTGAACTTGACGCCGCCCACGTTGGTGCCGATGACCGGCGTGCCGCACGCCATCGCCTCCAGCGGCGTGATGCCGAACGGCTCGTACCACGGCGTGGTCACGAAGACGTCGGCGGCGCTGTAGTAGTACTTGAGGATGTCGCGGCCGCGGCGCCCCACGAACACCACCGCGCCCTCCACGCCCTCGTCGCGCGCGATCGCCTGCAGCCGCCCGATCTCCGGTGTGACGCGCGGATCCGGATCGTTGGAATCGCCGCCGACGATCAGCAGCCGCGCCGCGACGCCGTGCTCACTCCGCAGTCGGGCGAGGCCGCGGATCGCGGTGTCCACGCCCTTGCGGGGAACCAGCCGCCCGAGCTGCAGGATGATCGGCTCATCGGGTGACAGCCCCAGCGTCACCCGCGCGAGCGGCTTGGCGATCGGCCAGAGCTCCGACGGGTCGAAGCCGCCCGGGATGATGGTCGTCCGCGCCGGATCGGCGTTGTAGTAGCGGATCAGGTCCTCCTCCTCCTGCGGGCACTCGGCGAGGATGTGGTCCGCCTCGGCGACGATGCGGTCCTCGATGGCGAAGCGCGCGTCGGGGAAGGCGTCGGCCCCACGCTGATACGCGCGGCGCACGCGGCCCAGCGCGTGGAAGGTGATGACGAACGGCAGCCCCAGCGCCTGCCGCACGTCGGCGGCGACCAGGCCGGACATCCAGAAGTTGGCGTGGACGAGCGCGTACCGCGCGGGCTGGCGGCGACAGAACCGCACCATCGCCGCCGTGAACTCGGCCATGTACGGCAGCAGGTCTTCCTTGCGCACGTACTCCGCGGGGCCGGCCGGCACGTGCACGATGCGCACGCCGCTCGCCCACTCGGCCACTTCCGGCAGACCGACGCCATCGCGCCGCGTGAAGACGTCCACCTCGTAGCCGACGGCGGCGAGGTGACGGGCGAGCTGCCCCACGTAGACGTTCTGCCCTCCGCTGTCGACGCCACCCAGGATCGCCAGCGGCGAGGCATGCTCGCTGATCATCGCGATTCGCTTCATCTCTTCTCCATCACGTAACAGTTACATCCGCACCTGGGAAAATGTTTGGCCGGTGGTCACGCGCTGCGTAAGAATCGAGCGCTGGAGATAGGAAACGTTTTGCACACCCTTGGGAGTTTGATCCGCATGCAAGGCCTCGTCACTCGCTTCGTCCCTGCGCTGGCGCCCACGCAGCTGCTGGAGTTCAGTCCGCCGGTGCGCCGCGCGCTCCGCATCGACATCTCGGTGATGCTGCTCTTCACCCTGTTCGCCGGACTCACGACACCGTTCACGGGGCTGATCCTGCGCCGAGAGCTCGGGGCCTCGCCCTTCCAGCTCTCCGTGCTGGCCTCGGCCAGCGCCTCCTGTCTGCTGCTCTCGCTCTGGCTCACGCGGATCGTGGACAGCCGGCGGCCCCTGCCCTACGTCGTCTGGCCCGGATTCCTGGCGCGCGGGCTGTTCCTGCTGGTCCCGTTCATCGCCACGCCGTGGCCGTTCGTGGGGGTGCTGGTGGCCGGCACGCTGCTGAGCACGGTCTCCGGCCCGGCCCAGACCGCGCTGGTCGAGCGCGTCTACCCGCGCGAAGAGCGCGGTCGCGCGCTCGGCACCGTCCGCGTGGTGGGCGCGCTGATCGCGATCGGCCTGGCCCTCGCCGCCGGTCAGCTGCTCGGCTATCTCGGGCATCGCTGGGTGTTCGCCGCCGCCGGGCTGGTGGGCATGGCGGCGGCGCTGCGCCAGCGTCGCATGCCGGTGCCGGAGGCGACCTCGCGCGCGCAGCGGCCGGCGCCCCGGCTGCTCGAGGCCTGGCGGGTCGTGCGCGAGGACCATGGATACCGGCGCGTCCTGCTGGGATCGTTCCTGTTCGGTAGCGGCATCTGGCTGATGATGCCGGCCAATCCGATCCTGCTCGCCGACGTCATGCACGTCACCACCGCGCAGGTCGGTGTGCTGGCGGCGGTGGCCGCCGGGGCGGCGCTGGTCGGCAACCTCATGTGGGGCCGGCTGGTCGATCAGCACTCGAGCTTGCCGGCGCTGCGCGTCGTCTACATCCTCGGCACGCTCACGCCCCTCATCTATTGCGGAGCCAGCCTGGTGGCGACCACGCCGTGGATCCTGCTCGTCGGCACGGTGGCCGAGTCGCTGATGCACACGGGCCTGGACCTGGTGTGGATGCTCACCATGATCGAGCTCGGCGGCAAGGACCGGACCACGCAGTACGCGGCGATCGGCGCCACCATGGCCGGCGTGCGCGGCGTGCTGGGCCCGCTCGTCAGCGCGCTGCTGCTCGAGACGGTGGGACTGCAGGCCGTCTACCTGGTGGCGGCGGGCCTGATGGCGGGCGGCGCCTGGGTCGTGAGCCGCCACGTTCAGAACACCCCCCGGTACATCGCACAGCCCGCGCAGACGTCGGGCGGCGTCGGGCTGGTCAGCGCCGCCCGGAACGCCTCGTAGTCGTCGCCGCCCCACACCGCGGTCAGCCCCTCGCGGGTGGCGTCACCGAGGATCGCGCGGTCCCCGCCCATGAGCATGCAGCACGGTTGCACCTGGCCGTCGGCGCGCACGTAGGCCGAGCGCCACGGCCAGTCACAACCGGGCGCGCCGGCCCGGCGCGGTGCGCTCGGCTCCTCCAGGCGCGGCAGCCGCAGGCTCACACCGAGCGCCGTCGCCGCGCGCGCGGCGTCGGCGAATGCCGCCTCGGCGGTGCGGTCGACCGCCGGCCAGAGCGCTTCGCGCGAGGCGAACTGCCGGATCTCGCGGTAGGCGCCGAACGGATCGGTGTCGCTGAACGAGTGCGAGAGGTTCTGCACGCGCACGGTCGGCACGCCCCACTCCGCGGCGAGCGCGACGAGGGCCGGCAGCTCGGCCACGTTGCGACGCATGGCGACGAACACCAGCGAGAGCGCGGGCCGGGTGGCGTCGCGCTCGCGCATCACGTCGACCAGCCCACGCACGTTGCGGGTGACCCGCGCGAACCGCGCGCCGTCGCGGATCGCCTCGTAGGTCTCGGCCGTGGCGCCGTCGAGCGAGACGCAGAGCCAGTCGAGCCCGGCGTCGACCAGCCGCTCGGCGACGCGACGTGTGAGCAGCGTCGCGTTGGTGTTGAACCCGGCACGCACGCCGCGCGCGGTGGCGTAGGCGATCATGCGGAACAGGTCAGGAGCCAGCAACGGCTCGCCGAGCCCCTGCAGGGTCAGTGTGTGCAGCTCGGGCAGCGCGTCCACGATCGCGCGGAAGCGCTCGAACGGCAGGCTCCCCTCGACGCGATCGAGCGGCGGCCGATAGCGCACCAGGCACATCCGGCACTTCAAATTACAGGCCGCGGTCACCTCCACCTGCAGCTCGCGCGGCAGCGGGGGCGCGCTCATGCCGCCGCTCCGGCGAGGTCGTCCTCGAGACCGGCCAGCGCCTCGTGCACGTCGCTCACCGCGATGGCCAGCAGGCCCGGCGCGACGGTGGCGGCGTGGGGATCACCGCTGAGCCCGGCCCAGAGCGCGCGGTGGCGACGGCGATCGGGAGGCGGGCCCCAGAGCGTCGGCGACGTCGGCCCGAACAGGACGACGGACGGGGTGCCGAGCGCGGTGGCCAGATGGGCCACGCCGGTGTCGCCCACCACGACACGCGCGGCCGCCGCCACCAGTACCGCGAGCTGGACCAGATCGGCGCCGGACCGCACGACGCCGTCGTCGAGACCGGCCTGGTATGCGACCGAGCGCGCCAGATCGAGCTCGCCGGCGCCGGCCGTCACGATCACGCGTCGTCCGGCCGCCGTCTCGGCGCGCGCCAGCGCGGCCCAGCGATCGGCCGGCCAGCGCCGCGCCTCGTGGGCGGCGCCGGGATGCAGCAGCGTCGCGCCCGTCGCCGCCGGCGGGACCGGCCCGGACAGCGGCGTCAGCTCCAGGCGCGCCGGGTCGGCGGGGATGCCGTGCTCGACGAGGAGCCGGCACCAGCGCTGGACCTCGTGCTCGTCGGCTCGCCAGCGCGGCGCCGAGCGCGTGCGGGGGATCTCCGGGTGCGCGAACGCGATGAGCCCGCGTGGCCGGGTGGCCAGCAGCACGCGGTGACTCTGGGGCCCGCGACCGTGCAGGTTCACGGCGACGTCGGGCGCCTGGGCCAGCGCCAGCGGCGCCAGGCGCACGACGTCGACGACACCATCGACGACGCCGCCGAGACACGCCAGCGCCTCGAGCGGCAGCGGCGCGGCCAGCACGCGGCGGTGATTCGGGAACGCATCCGCAAGCGCGCGCAGCGCCGGCAGCGCGGTCAGGAAGTCGCCGAGCCCCAGGGCGCGGAGCACGAGCAGGAGCGGGCGCCCGCGCGTCACCGGACGACCTCCGCCAGCAGCGCGTCCCAGTCGGCCAGGAACCGAGCGAGACCGTAGCGTTCGAGCGCGTACGCGCGCGCCGCCTTGCCCATCGCGCGCGCCTGCTCCGGGTCGTCGATCAGTCCCCGCATGGCCTCGCGCAGCACGTCCACGCGGGTGGAGATGACGCCCGCCTCCGGCGGCACGGCCTCCGGAACCTCCGTGGTCGCGAGCGCCACCACCGGCATCGCGAGGTGCATGGCCTCGATCAACGACAGCCCGAGCGAGGTCCAGCGCACCGGGTGCAGGTACAGCCGCCGCTGCGCCATCGCCGCGTGCAAGTCCGACTGCGGCAGGTTCTCGATGCCGCCGAGCACGCCGGCGCCCATGCCGAAGAGGTCGATGGGGACGTCGCGGCCGAGCTCGGCGAGCAGATCGGTACCGGTGACCCGGCCGCGCCGGCTCGGCTCGTTCACGACCACGGCGGCCCGGGGCAGCTCACCGCTGTAACGCGCGCCGGGATCCACGACGCCGTGCTCGATGACCCGCGTCCGCGCGCGGCCGGTGTCCCAGAACAGCGCGTTGAAGTGCGTCACGTGGACGACCGTGAGGTCGGCGCGACCGGCGGCGGGGTGGCGCATCTCGGCGATACGCCCCTGCGGCACGTTGTGCTCGAGCCACACCGCCGGCACGTCACGCCCGGGCCGGCGGCCGCCGAGCCAGTGCGTCGCCAGCGCTTCGTCGGCCGGGCGCTGGAGGATCACGAGGTCCACCGCCTCGCGCGCCAGTGCCTCGGGCGAGACCTCCACGACCGATGCGGGCCACCGCCACGTCTGGGCACGCCCGCGCCCGTCGGGGCCGCGGTCCGGCACGACCGGCACCAGATACCGGTGGCGACCCTGCACGAACGCCGTGGTCCACGAGCCGTGCACGTGCCAGAGCAGGATCCTCATCGACGGACTCCCAGCAGCAGGTCGATCGCCGCGCCCAGGTCCGGCGCGACCTCCGGCGCCGCGGCGATCTCCTCGCGCCGCGTGACCGTGTTGGGCACGAGCACGCTGCGCGCGCCGGCCGCACGCGCCGACTCGACGTCGGCGCCGGTGTCGCCGATGAGCGCGCACTCCCAGGGCTCGACCCCGAGCGCTTCCGCGGCGCGCAGCACGAGCGCCGGCGAGGGCTTGCGGCAGCCGCAGCCTGCCTCGGGCACGTGCGGGCAGACGAGCCAGGGCCCGAGCGGGCCGAGCAGCCCCTCGATGCGCCGGTTCACCGCCTCCACCTGTTCGTGACCGAGGAGTCCACGGCCCACGCCGCTCTGATTGGAGACGACGGCCACGCGCACGCCGGCCGCGCGCAGGCGGTCGAGCGCCGCGCGGGCGCCGGGCACAGGCACCACGCGCGTGGGATCGCCGTTGTAGGGAACGTCGACGACCAGGGTGCCGTCGCGATCGAACAACACGGCGCGCGGCCGCCCCCCCGCGTGAGCCGGGCGGCCCCCCACGCGCCGCCAGCCGAGCAGCCAGTACCACGTGGCCACGGGTGGGATCGCCACGCTGGTGGCCAGCATCGTCGCGATCTCCGCCCGCGTGCGCGGGCCCGGGGCGATGCGCGTCCAGGCGAATCGCGCGGTGCCGGCCGCCCAGAGCACGGCGGCGGTTGCCCCCGCGCGGCGACGGCCGAGCGCCACGGCGACGACCGCGGCGAGTCCGGCCGTGGTGACCGCAAGATGGCGCAGGCGGCGGCCGGGCGGGATGCCCGCGTGCGCACGCCACGACGGCCCGTGCCGTGCGCGCATCAGCGCGTCATCCGCGTTGCCGGCCTGCACGCGAACGCTGATCCAGCGGTCGACCGGCCGCGCCGGGTGCAGCACCGAGCGCCGGCCGCGCAGGAGGCGCCAGCCGGCGTGCTGCACGCGGAGCGCGAGGTCGGCGTCCTCGCGATACGCGCGCGGGAAGCGCTCGTCGAAGCCGCCGACGGCCTCGAGCGCGGCTCGGCGATACGCCATGTCGGCCGTGGCCCAGCGTGCGGTCTCCAGTCCCTTGACGTTGCGCTCCCAGTCCGTCGGCCGGCGGTCAGTCGGCAGCGGCACCACGATCCGCCCCTGACTGCCGCCGACCCCGCGCGGTTGATCGACGAGATCCGCCTGCAGGGCGTCGAACCAGTCGGCGGCGGGGACCACGTCGTCGTCGAGGAACGCCACCCACTCGGCCGAGGACAGCCGCCAGCCGACGTTGCGTGCCGCCGCCGGGCCGGCGGCACGGCCCCGCGCGATCGTCAGGCGATCGGCCAGCGTCCCGGGCGCGCCGGCGGGGAGGAGCGGCACGGCCGCGCGTCGCCGATCGTCGACGACCACGATGCGCGCGGGCGTCACCGAGCCGGATGCCAGCGCCTCCAGCAAGGCGCTCAGCGAGGGGCGACCGAGGGTCGGCACGACGACGTCGATCGTCATGGTCGTCGCCGCACGAGGAAGGGCCCGAGCGCGAGCGCGTCGATCGGCGAGGCGCCGAAGCACTCCAGCGCATCGCGCGGGTCGTCCACCATCGGGCGTCCGGCGGTGTTGAAGCTGGTGTTGACGACGACGGGCACCCCCGTGCGCCGCGCCACCGCCCCGAGCATCTGCGCCACCAGCGGCTCCTCGCGCGCATCGACCGTCTGCACGCGCGCGGTGCCGTCGACGTGCACGGCGGCCGGGATGCGCGCGCGCCAGTCGGACCGGACGCGATGGGTGAAGAGCATGTACGGACTCGGCAGCGGGCCGTCGAAGATATCGGGCGCCCGCTCGAGCAACACCATCGGCGCGACGGGCCGGAAGGACTCGCGTCCCTTGATCGCGTTGAGGCGCTGGACGTTGTCCGGATCGGCGGCGCTGGCCAGCAGGCTGCGGTGGCCGAGCGCGCGCGGTCCGTACTCGCTGCGCCCCTGGAACCAGCCGACGACGTCGCCGGCGGCGATGAGCTCCGCCACGGCGTCGGCGATGTCGTCCGGCTCGTCGTAGGGCACCGCCGCCCCCGCCAGCCAGGACTGCAGCGCCTCGTCCGACCAGCCCCGGCCGAGCGCCGCCGTCGACATCGGCGCGATCGGGTCGCCCAGCCGCTGCGCCACGTGCAGCGCCGCCCCCAGCGCCGTTCCGGCGTCGCCGGCGGCCGGCTGCACCCAGACGTGCCGGAAGGGCCCGTGCTCGGCGAGAAACGAGTTGGCGACACAGTTCAGCGCGACGCCGCCGGCCATCACCAGGTCGTGCTCGCCGGTGCGCCCTTGCAGCCAGCGCGTGAGGTCGAGCAGCACCTCCTGCAGCCGCGCCTGGACGCTGGCGGCCAGGTCGGCGTGGCGCTCGTCCCAGCCACCGTCGCGGGCGGGCGGCGTGTACGCGCTCCAGTCGATGGGCGCGACCGTGAAGCCGCCATCGCCGGTGGCGCGGATCCTCTCGCGCAGCGCCGGCAGGAAGCGCGGCCGCCCGTACGAGGCCAGCGCCATGACCTTGTACTCGTCCGACGCGCGCTGGAAGCCCAGGTGCGCCGTCGCCTCCTCGTAGACGAGACCGAGGGAGTGCGGCAGCCTCTGGACCGCCAGGATCTTCAGCTCGCCGTCGACGGCGTGGCCGGCCAGGTGCGACGCGCGCTCGCCACGGCCGTCGAGCACCAGCACCGCGGCGCGTTCGAAGGGTGCCGCCAGGTAGGCGGACGCCGCGTGCGCCACGTGATGGGGGACGTGGCGCACGCGCGCCGGATCCAGCCCGGGCAGCGCGGTGCGCAGGAAGAGCGGGGCGCGCTGCGCGTAAAGGGTGCGCAGCCCCTCCCATCCCTCGGCGATGAGGTCGGCGCCGACGGGCGCCAGTCCCGGCTCGTAGGAGTAGGCGACGGCGTCGAGCGCCGCCGGGCTCAGGCCCGCGTGCTCCAGACACCAGCGCGCCGACTGCTCGGGCAGCTCCCAGGTCGAGAACGCGACGGGCGGCTTGCCGTGCTTGCGCCGGCTGAAGCGCTCCTCCTCGGCGGCGGCGACGATGTGGCCGTCGACGACGAGCGCGGCGGCCGGATCGTGGAAGACGGCGTTGATTCCCAGCACTCGCATGCACTTCTCCGTGTGTCCCTTGCAATGACCTGTCACGCGGTGGAACAGCCCGCCCCGGGTGCGAACGACATGCCGCGCACCCGCGCCGTGCTCGCCGCCGCCGACCTGCTCGCGGCCGGCGCGATGTGGGCGGCGCGTCGCTTGCTGCGTTCGCCGCGCCGTGACGGCCGTCAGCACGAGCGTGACGCGGCTGAACTGGGGTTGTGGTCCGACGCCGCCGCGGGGATGGATCAACGCGGATCGCCTGACCGCGCCGGGAATCGCGCTCTCCGGAGATATCCGCGATGGCCTGCCGCTGGCCGACGACGTCGTCGACTACGCCGTCACCATCCACGGCCTGCAAGACCTCGCGTACCCTGACATCGTCCCGGCGTTGCAAGAGCTGCGACGCGTGTTGCGCAGGGACGGCGTGCTGCGCCTCGGCCTGCCGGATCTCGATCGAGCGCTGGCCGCGTACGCGGGCGGCGAGGCCGGCTACTTTTACATTCCGGATGCGGAAGTGACCACGCTGAGCGGCAAGCTCATCGTGCAGCTCACCTGGTACGGCTCGGTGCGCACGCCGTTCACGTGGGAGTTCGCACGCGAGCTGCTGCTCCGAGCCGGCTTCCGCCGCGTCGCCCGCTGCGCCTTTCGTCTCACCTCGAGTGGCTATGGCGACATCGTCGAGCTCGACAATCGTGAGCGTGAGAGCCTCTTCGTCGAAGCCGTCAAGTGAGGCGGGGCGACCGCCGGTGGTGCTCTCGCCCCACTGCGACGACGCCGTGTTCGGCTGCGGCGAGCTGCTGGCCGACCGGCCCGGCAGCGCGGTCATCACCGTCTTCGCCGGGCGCCCCGGCAGCGGCGTGCCCCTCACCCGCTGGGACGCGGCGGCGGGATTCGGCGAAGGCGACGACGTGATGGGGCATCGGCACGCCGAGGACCGCGCCGCGATGGCCGTGCTGGGCGCGCGCCCGCGGTGGCTGCCGTTCCGCGACGCACAGTACGGAGGGCCGATCGGCCCCGACGCGGTGGTCGAAGGTCTGGCCGCGGCGGTCCGGGCGTACCGACCCGACGTCGTCGCCATCCCCCTCGGCCTGTTTCACGACGATCACAAGACGACGCACGAGGCAGGGCTGCGGCTGGCGCGGCGGTGGCCGCAGCTCACCTGGCTGGTCTACGCGGACGCGCTGTACCGGCGGATCGCCGGACTGGTGGAGGAGCGCCTGGCCCGGCTCCGCGCCGCCGGGCTGGGCCCGGTGCCGGTGGCCCCGCCGCCGGTGCGACGCGACGAGCTCAAGCGCCGCGCCGTCGCCTGCTACGCCTCTCAGCTCCGCGCCCTCTCCGGGCCGGGGTGCGCTGGGCACGAGGACGTGTTCGAGCCCGAGGGCTACTGGAGGTTGACGACGTGAGCGAGTCCGAAGAGCGGGTCGGCGTCGTCGTCCTCACGCACGACCGTCCCTGGGAGCTGGCCCGGACGCTCGAACGGATGCTGGCGCTCCCCGAGCGCCCGCCCGTGGTCGTCGTCGACAACGGCGCCACGACCGACGGCGAGCTGGGCGCGCGCTTTCCCGGCATCGAGGTCCTGCGCCTGCCGCGCAATCTCGGCGCCGCCGGCCGCAACGCCGGAGCCGCGATGCTGACGACGCCCTACGTCGCGTTCTGCGACGACGACAGCTGGTGGGCGCCGGGCGCGTTGTGTCGCGCGGCCGATCTGCTGGACGGCGATCCGCGTCTGGGTCTCGTCACCGGAAAAGTCCTGGTGGGGTCCGACGAGCGCATCGACCCGACGTGCACGGAGATGGCGCGCAGTCCGCTGCCGGCGGCCCCCGATCTGCCCGGTCGTGCCGTGCTCGGCTTTCTCTGCGCGGCCACGGTGGTGCGCCGCCGGATGTTCCTGCGCGTCGGCGGCTTCGAGTCACGCTTCTTCCTCGGTGGCGAGGAAGCGCTCCTGGCCATCGACGTCGCCGCGGCGGGCTACGCGCTGGCCTACGTCGACGAGATCGTCGTCCACCATCATCCGTCGACGCGGCGAGAGAATCGTCTCCGACACCGTCTACTCCTGCGCAACGCGCTCTGGTGCGCGTGGCTTCGCCGGCCGGCGGCGACGGCGCTGCGGCTGACGGTCGCGATGGCGCGCGCCCACCGGGGCGACCCCGAGCTGACTCCGGCGCTGGCCTCCGCCCTGGCCGGAGCGCCATGGATCGTGCGCCGCCGGCGGGTCGTGCCGCCCGAGATCGAGCGGGGCCTGCGCACCCTGGAGGTGCAGCGAGAACGTCGCTGAGGAGTCGCGCCCAGGGACGGCACGCGGGGTGCATCTACAAGCCGCATGGCCGAATCCCCATCGCCGTGGAACCTGGGCGGGCTCTCGGTGCGGCAGCTCGCCACCAATGTCTGGCACGAGATGTCAGAGGACGAGATCACCGATCGCGCCGCGGCCCTCGCGTACTACTTCCTGTTCGCGCTGTTCCCGGCGCTGCTGTTCCTGACCTCGCTGCTCGGCCTGCTGCCCTTGCCCGGCCTGATGGACCGATTGATCGCGTACGTGCAGCAAGCCATGCCCGGGGACGCCGCCTCGATCGTCCGCAACACGTTCGCCGAGATCCAGGCCGGCGCGAGCCGCGGCCTGCTCTCCTTCGGCGTCCTGGCGGCATTCTGGGCCGGCTCCAACGGGATGGCGTCGATCATGACCGCGCTCAACGCCGCCTACGACATCCAGGACGACCGGCCATGGTGGAAGCGGCGGCTGCTGTCGATCCTTCTCACCTTCGGCTTCGCCCTGTTCATCCTCGCGGCCCTGGTGCTGGTCGTCTTCGGCCCGAGGTTGGGCGAAGCCGCCGCGGCCAGGCTGGGCTTCGGCCCCGCCTTCAGCATCGCGTGGCGCGTGGTCAACTTACCGGTCGTGATCTTTTTCGTGCTGATCG
>Ga0134124_10003008_pt1 | contig 13587 bp, 11 predicted proteins | sample KB304_FD_96880 | JGI IMG/M metagenome (GOLD analysis project Ga0134124, IMG submission 96880) | Terrestrial soil microbial communities without Nitrogen fertilizer from Kellogg Biological Station, Michigan, USA - KB3-0-4 | ecosystem: Environmental > Terrestrial > Soil > Unclassified ... | reverse complement strand
TAGTGTGTTGGTCGTTCATTATCGCGTTGCTGCTCAGCGTCCTCGGCGTCCTCTGCGGTTCGTTCCCAGCATTGATTAAGAAAACCGCAGAGGACGCTGAGGATGCGTTGCGGGCCAACACGCTAATTCACCATTACCAACGACCGTACTGAATTAGCGGATCGACTGTCCTCAATGTGGACGCCGCGTCATACGAGACTCCGCAAAAAGCACTTAGTGTCTATGAATCTGTTCACGGAATATTTTTTGCAGCAAAGCAGTCCCGAACGGCGTCTTATATATTGGGCGAGACAAAAGCAAGCGCCGTCAAACAGGGGGCACAACAATGAAGATCCTAGCTTTCCTTAGAAACCACGCACATTACTGGGGGATTCCGCATTCCAGAACCCGGGACAATCGATTGATCCAAACGTGCTATGAGTGCGGGGCCGAGCGTGAGGTGAAGATCGAGTTGCGTCCCTATCCGGTTGAGGACGTCCTGACGCCGATACACGGCGATCATCTCGCGGCGTAAATCAACGATCAACGGCGGAGACTTCACCGTTCTCTTTCGAGTAACTCGCGCCGCAGGCCGAGCAGGTCGCGCGCTCGGTCTTTTGCGGGTCGCGCGACATCTCCAGTTTTATTCCGCACTGGCACATCCATCCCGCGACTCTTCCCGGATTACCGACGACCATTGCGTAGTCTGGCACGTCACGAGTCACTACAGCACCGGCTCCTATGAAGGCGTATCGTCCGATGGTGTGACCGCACACCACCGTCGCGTTTGCCCCAATTGACGCGCCTCGCTTCACCAACGTCCTTCGATATTCGTCCTTGCGAGAAACGTGGCTGCGAGGGTTGGTCACATTAGTGAAGACCATCGACGGCCCGCAAAACACATCGTCCTCGAGCTCGACGCCGGTATAGATCGAAACGTTGTTCTGAATTTTGACGTTGTCGCCGATTACCACCTGGGGAGAAATCACTACATTTTGGCCGATGTTGCAACGGCTTCCTATCTTCGAGCCGGCCATGACGTGCGAGAAGTGCCATATCTTTGTGCCGTCGCCGATCTCGCACGGTTCATCGATGTAGCTTGATTCGTGGGCGAAGTATTTATTTTCCATGACTGAATCGGGGATAAACCACAAAGACACAAAGCCACAAAGTTAATTTGGTCTTAGTGCCTTTGTGTCTTTGTGGTTGATCTCTCAAATCTCAAATCTCAAATCTCAAATCTGAGATTTCAACTCTATAGGCGTGCCGCCGCTCGCCAGCGATCGTTCGGCGGCATCAAGCACTCGCAGGACTCGAAGACCGCTTTCTCCGTCCGTTAGCGGACGCCGCCGCGTCTTGATGCACTCGAGAAATTCCAGGCATTGCCGTCGAAGCGGTTCGGCGGCTTCAATCGGTTCGCTGATTCCTTCGTTCTTTCGAGCGACCGGCTCGCCATCGACAAACTCGACTCCCTGATCGTACACGACCAGCTTGCCTTCCCGGCGCACGTCGTCAAACACAGCCATTCGCTTCGATCCGACTACCACGAGACGCTGCTCTTTGTACGGGTGGAGCCAGCTTACGAATATGTGCGCGCGAATGCCTGTCGGAAACTCGATGTTAGTGACGGTCACGTCGGCAATGCTTGGTTGCAGATAAGCGCCGCCGGTTGCAGCGATGCGTTCCGGCCACTCACCGACCAGTCTGAGGATGATCGCAATGTCATGAGGCGCGAAGCTCCACAGAATGTTCTCTTCCCTTCTCACTTTTCCCAGGTTCAGCCGATTAGAATATATGTATTGCAAGTCTCCGATTTCGTTTGATTCGATCAGCTCGCGCAGCCTCAGGACAGCCGGGTGATACTCGAGCAGATGGCCCACCATCAGAATCGCGCCGCATTCACGCGCGAGACTGACTATCTGTTCCCCCTCAGTCACGTCAAGCGTCAGAGGCTTCTCGACCAGCACGTCTTTGCCGGCTTCGATGGCTTGCCGCGCGATCCGGTAATGAGACTCGGCCGGCGTCGCGATCACTACGCCTCGAACACTCGGGTCCGAGAGCGCGCTTCTGAAATCGCTTTCGATTCGAACACCGGGAAACATCGCCGCGATTCGCTCGAGCGACGGGCGGCTTGTGTCGCAAACCATTCCGAGCGCGCCAAGCGCGTGGAAATTCCTGACGTGATTGACGCCCCAATAACCCGCGCCGATCACCGCAATTTGTTCCATGGATTTCCGATCCGAATATGGATTCATTGTCCGCCGATACTTGTTCCGCAGCGAAAGCAGAATTGCGCAGTGGCCGGCAAAGAAGCCTGGCAGTTGGGGCACACGGCCACCGGCTCATTGACAGGCGGCGAGTCACTTACGGGCGGAGGGCCATAACCGGTCTGCTGAGGCGAGGAAGGCGCTTGCGCGAAGCTTTGCGCGCCTTCGACTCCGAAGCAGTCTCGATACGCGACTGCCGTGATCGTAAACATCAGAGGCCAGGTGGCGAGCAGCCCTACATAACAGATATAGCTCCCGACCGAGGCTATCAATTGAACCAGGAAGGCGAAGAGTATGAACATCAAAAGACGGCGTTGCGTCAGCTCGCGGCTGGCGCGTATCGCATCGGCGATACTGAGATTGCGCTCGATTATCAGCGGCGCCGTGAAGAATAACAATCCCGCGACGATGAAAGCGGGAACGACGCACAGCATTGCCCCGATGAATACGAGCGCACCATGAATCAGCGTTGCGCCAAGCAGCCGCCAGTAGCAATCCCGCGCCGAAAACAGATCGCGAAACTCCACCCGCCCGCCCCGTAGCTGCTTGAACGCTGCGCGATAAGCTCCGCCTATCAGAAATACCGTCAAAGGGAGCAACACGATGATCAGCGCAAAAATGCCAAAGTAGAATCCGAGGATAGTGGCGATCGGCATTTCCGGGGAGCCCCTGCGCGAGTTTTGCTGCGACATCATCGTCACGAACATCCCCGCGTACATCACCCCGACAAACACGAGCATGGGTAGAATGACAACTACGAAGAAGCTCGCTGACAGCGTCAGCCAGCCCTTCCATTGCTGGGTGAACATATTCCAGCCTTCGCTTATCCAGTCGCCGAGGCGAACTTCTACTACGGGGTTGTTATCCATATGAAAGTGGCCGGCCGAGGTGTACGACAAACTTCAGTTTGTCGCTGATTGAGTATTCGACGAACACAATCGACAAACTCAGTTTGTCGCTGATTGAGTATTCGACGAACAGAATCGACAAACTGAAGTTTGTCGTACTTAAATCAATGGAGCGTGCGATTCGGGTCGTCGATACCGAAGACGTCTCTATATGCGACCGCAGATGCGGAAATCATCCAGGGCAGCGTTACAAGAACGCCGATCCCGCAAACGATAAAGCCGCCGCCGGCGATTGCCGCAAACACCAAACCCGCCACCCACCACATCAGCGCGTCGCGTGAGAATATCAATCGCCAGACTTCGTTTATCGCTTTCGCAACGTCGAGGCCCCGCTCCGCTATCGATGACATTGTCAATCCGAGCATCATCGTGAGCAGCGGTGTTACGACCAGGCTCAATAACCCATGCATCGAGTTATTCCCAAGTCCGGTCAGTCCGGCATGCACCAGCGCGAAGATCAGAAACGTCAGAAACGCCTGAAGGAATCGACCTTGCCAGTTGAACAGGTCGCCGATCTCCGGGCGCTCGCCGCGCATTGTCTTGAACGCCATTCGGAACAGTCCCATCAGCATTGGGCCGGCCAGAATCCCGACCGAAAGCGTGCCCAGCAACGCGGCAAGCAGGGTTGCGGTCGACATCAAAGCCCCGTTCTCTTTGTAGACTTGCCACCCTCCTGAAAGCCAGTCGCCCAACGCGATATGAGGCTGGTTTGGCCGTGGCGGTGGCTCGTAGGGCGTCGGATACGGCGGCGTATAGTAAGGCGTCGGAGTCGGAGGAATGTATGCCCCACCAGTCGGAGGAGTCGTCGGCGAAGTAGGCCCGGACTGTACTGGCGTCGTCGGGCGCTTCGATTCAGGTTCGGGCAGCGGGCTCAGCATCCATGTTGTCGCCTCCTCGCCCTCGAGATGCTGAGGCATTCCGCATTGACGACAAAACTTCTCATCGGGCTCGACGTTTCGTCCGCAGCTAGGACACCAGCTTGCCATCGTTTGCTTTCGTCTCCTCGGTAAGAACCTGGTGAATAGTTTAGCTTCAAATCACAGGACTGCGTGACGCGTTGTCCGTTGCTCGAAGCATTCACGCATCACATTTCACGCATCACATTTCACGCATCAAAATTTCACGCATCACCTTTTCAGCGTAACCGCACGCGAACCTTCGACGACGGCGCCAATATCGTAGCTCGCTTCGCCAAGCCGATCGAAATGCTCTCGAACCCGGCCGGCGTCGTCAGCTCCGGTAACGACGACCATCCCTATCCCCATGTTGAATGTTCTATACATCTCCTGTTCAGACACGTTGCCGATTGTCGCAAGCTGATTAAACACCGGCAAGACCGGCCACGCGCCGCGTCGTATTTCAACCGCTCTTCCTTCAGGCAAAATCCGCGGGATGTTCTCGAGCAGGCCCCCGCCGGTGATGTGCGCCAGCCCTTTGATCAAACCGGTTTCGAGCAAGCCTTCAAGCACGCCGAGATAACTGCGATGCGGCTTGAGTAATTGCTCAGCGGCCGTACACCCGAGTTCGTCAATATAAGTGTCATGCTTGTAGCCGGCCACCTCGAAGAACAGCTTGCGAGCGAGGCTGTAACCGTTCGTGTGCAATCCGGCGGACGGCAATCCGATCAACACGTCGCCAGGCATAATAGTAGTTCCGTCGATGACCTTGTCTCGATCGAGAACTCCGACTATGAAACCTGCAACGTCATATTCGCCGTCGCTGTAGAAGCCGGGCATCTCGGCCGTCTCTCCCCCAATCAGCACGCACCCGGTTTCCTTGCAGGCCCGAGCGAGACCTTCGATAACCGACGCTACGGTGTCGGGGACCAGCTTGCCCGCGGCTATGTAGTCGAGGAAGAAAAGCGGACGCGCGCCCTGCACCAGAATATCGTTGACGCAATGGCACACCAGATCATAGCCGACGGTATTGTGAATTCCAGTCATGAAAGCGATGCGCAGTTTCGTGCCGACTCCGTCAGCCGAAGAGACGAGCACTGGCTCTTTCATTCGCGAGAAGTCAGCGCGAAACATTCCTCCAAACGAACCGATCTCGGTCAGGACGTTGGGCGTGAAAGTCTCACGCGCCAGGCGCTTGATGCGTTCCTTGGCATCATTCGCGGCGTCGATATCAACCCCCGCATCCCGATAGCTGATCTGCTTGCTCATATTGCTTCTTTGCGTCTTTGCGTGCCTTTGCGTCTTTGCGCGAAAGTTCTTAACGCAAAGACGCAAGGCCTATTTACCTTTCAGTTCCGCCAACAAGTTCTCGATCCTCTTCTTTTCGCTTTCCTTGCTTGCATCGTCTGTTACAAAAGACATCTCCAGGTGGTCGCCGTCTTTCGCCCCGTCAGGCAAAAGCGCAACCGGCACGTTGAATTTCACACCGTCGTCGTCGTAAAGCACAAGCACCGCCAGATCGCCTTCTATGCGATCTATGATGACCTTTGACGAGTGGTTTGCTTTCATCTGGACCTCTTTGCCGCGCGGCCGTTTTGCCGAGAATCCTGGCCTTTGCCGTCGCTGGCAACGCTACCCGCCACCTCATCACCAGTCAAGTAAAGCCTGTCTCCGGCGACTTGTTTCTCTGTGCTCATTTCAATCTGGCGGCCGTCACAGACCGCAGTGATCGTCCCTTCGAGATCCGTGCGATAGACCTTGATCCGATTGCGATCCTGCTCGAGCATACGCATCACCTTCGGATGAGGATGGTGATAATCGTTTCCAGCGGCGCAGCTTATTGTCAGGATGGACGGCCTCACCGCGTCGATCACCTCCCGAGTCGTGCCGTTGGAGCTGCCGTGATGCGCGGCCTTTAACAGGTCAACGTGCAACTTTCCTTTCTCAGCGCCAAGCATCTGCTCCCACGCCGAAGGCTTCGCCGAATTCTCGTAGTCTTCTGCATCGCCGGTGAACAGGAACGTCTTTTCTCCATACGTTAGCCGCGCAACTAATGATGCATTGTTGGGGTTGTCGTCGGGTGGCTGATCCGCCGGATTCAGGATCTCGAGTAACACGTCGCCGAATGTCCGCATATCGCCGCGCTTCGGCGTGGCGAACTTGATTCCTTTGTCCCTGATCTCCTGGAGCATATCACCGTAAGTCTTTGTCGCGTGATTGAACCCTGAGTCCCATACTTCACGCACCTTGAACGCTCGCATTACGTCGCGCATATCGCCGATATGATCGGCGTGCGGATGAGTTGCGATGATCAAAGTGATTTCCTTCACAGCATATTTTTTCAGAAGCTCGACCGTAGGCGAGCCGCGATCGCCGGAGTCGATCAGAATCGTTTCCCCATTTGGTAACGAGATCAATTCCGAATCGCCCTGACCTACGTCGAGAAATCTAACTACGAGTTTTCCGGAAACCGGGCCCGGTTCCGGGACCGCTTGTCGGTGACGAAGGAACAGGACCAGCGCTGCAACCGCGACTGCAAGCAGCGCGAGAACAGCGATCGATCTGATTTTTCTATTCATCGAGGTGGGTTATCGAGGCCAAACCGCGTCGTGCATGAGCGCACCCTCTTCTCTCTCTGTCTTGGTTCGCGCTGCTGAAGTTACCGGTATCGGGTAGTCGTTGGTGTAGCACGCGGTGCAATGTCGATTACCAGGAGCATCGCCGCACGCGCGCAACAATCCGTCGAGACTTAGATACCCCAGGCTGTCGGCGTCGATATGCCGAGCGATATCTTCAATGCTCATGTTCGCCCCGATCAGTTCGTCGCGCGTCGGTGTGTCCACTCCATAAAAGCACGGCGCGACGGTCGGCGGGCAGCTTATGCGGACGTGAACTTCTCGAGCGCCCGCTTGTCTCACCATCTGAACGATTTTCTTCGAAGTTGTTCCCCGGACGATCGAATCGTCTATCAATACGATACGCAATCCTTCGATCAGGTCGCGCACCGGGTTCAGTTTTACCTTTACGCCGAAGTGGCGAATCGATTGTTTGGGTTCGATGAACGTGCGGCCCACGTAATGGTTGCGCACCAGCCCGAAACGAAACTTCAATCCCGACTCTGACGCGTAGCCGATCGCAGCGGAGACGCCGGAGTCGGGGACCGGCACGACGATGTCGGCGTCTGCCGGGCACTCGCGCGCGAGTTGCTGGCCCATCTTATGCCGGCTTTTGTTAACTGATCGTCCGAACACAATCGAATCAGGACGCGAGAAGTAAACGTGCTCGAAGATGCAGTGCGCAGGCTTCAGCTTCGGCAGCGGAAACGACGAATGAAGCCCGTCCTTATCGATGACGAGAATCTCCCCGGGCTGAACGTCCCGCAAATAAGTGGCGTCGATCAAATCAAACGCGCAGGTCTCTGAAGCGACAACGTACGCATCGCCGAGTTGACCGAGGCACAAGGGGCGAAAGCCTCGCTGGTCGCGCACCGCTATCATGCAGTCCCGCGTGAGAAACAGCATCGAGTAGGCGCCTTCGATCTCGGTGAACGTGTCGGTGATTGCGCCGACCAGGTCGACGGCGCGCGAGCGGGCGATCTTGTGAAGCACGACTTCGGTGTCAGAGGTCGAGGAGAATATCGCGCCGTCCAGTTCGAGTTCTTCACGGACCTCATTGGCGTAGGGGAGATTACCGTTGTGACAAAGCGCGAGTTGGCCTCGGTAGCCGTCAACCAAAAAGGGCTGGGCTTCCCTTAGCGAAACGCTTCCGGCAGTCGAGTAGCGAACGTGACCCGTGCAAGCTCGGCCCGGCAAGTGGGAGAGTTCTTCCTGGCGAAAGATTTCGCTGACGTAGCCCATCCCTCGATAGGCGTGCAGCCGCGTGCCGTCCGACGAAACCATGCCCGCCGATTCCTGCCCGCGATGCTGCAACGCGTACAGACCCAGGTAAGTCAGCCTGGCGGCGTCTTCATGGTTGAAGATACCAAATACGCCACACTCGTCTTTGAACTTATCCTGCATATTGTGGTGTTCGTTGGAGCGATAATTCTAACCGCATGTCGTTACGCGTTGCAATCACCCAGAAGCGATGGTAGTTGGGGTGATAGTGTGTTGCGCGGTCACATTCGCGTTTCCCCTCTGCGTCCTCGGCGTCCTCTGCGGTTGATTCCGAGCCACTGAACAGGAAAAACCGCGGGGGACGCCGGGGACGCAGAGGAGAACTCTTACACGGGCTCTGACGAGGTGGGTGTCCTCGAGAATCTGACGCGCACTCGGAGGGAAACCTCGTCGCTAGGGTTCGGCGAGTTGAACTACTTCGGCGCGTTGGCGGGCGGCTGCGAGCCATTTGTCGATTTCAGTGTTGATTTTCTGCTGCTTCAGCAATTCGCTGATCTTGTCTCTTACCTGTTCCAGCGGCGGAGGCACCTGTCCGGCTTTGCGAACCTCGGGCACGAGGCGCTCGTCGTAGTAGCGCTTGATCTCCTGCTCCGTTGCGAGCACGAACGAGCGGAATCTGAAATCAACAAACCTCTCGATCAGGATCCGCTGGCGCAGCAGCTCGTCGATCTTCTGAGGCGTAAGCCCTACCGAACCCGCTCGCTGGCGAAACTCCGCTTCAGACTTGAAGCCCGCGATAAGCGCGGTCCGCTTCTTCTCAATCTCGTCCTGGGTGATGTCCGAGGCGGGAATTCGCGCGGCTTCCTGCGCGATCAATCGCTCATCGATCATCACGTCGAGCTTTTGCCGCAGCAGATCCGCGCCGACCGGACCGACCGGGCTGGGCGCCTTCGGGTCTATCGCAATGCTCCAAAGCAAATCGATTCGGGTGATGATGTCGTCGTTGACCTGTGTGAGTACCTGATCGACGATCTGTTGAGCGCGAGTGTGCAGTGACATCAAAGAGATTAGGAAGCAGAAGAAGAATAGACCACGGATGACGCGGATTGGGCGGATGTTCGCGGATATGATCCGTGCAAATCCGTCCAATCCGCGTTGTCCGTGGTCTATTCTCATTCGTCGTTCGATCATCATCAGAACGTCTGCCCTATCGTGAAGTGAAAATGTGAGCTCGAAACATTTGGCGGTTTGTTCAGGACAAGAAATCCTATGTCAAACCGGACGGGTCCGACCGGCGTCTTGAATCTCAACCCGACGCCGAGTGTCTCTGTTATGTTGGACGGCTTGATGTCGCGCACGCGCTCGAAAAGGTTTCCGGTGTCAGAGAAAACCGAACCGCCGATCGGTCCCCACAACGGAAATCTCAACTCGTTGTTTATGATCAGTACGGCGTTGCCGCCCAGCGGGCTGGTCATCAGCTTCGGGTTCCCGTTCGAATCCCTGATGATGTTGTTATTCGAATCGCGCTCAGGCACAAGGATCTGGGGCCCGGCTTCTTCGAAACCGAATCCCCGAAGATCGCGCGCGCCTCCCGCGAAGAAACGTTCGGAGATCGGAAGCGAATTCTTGCCGCCGAACGGAGCGGCGAGCCCGAGCTTTCCCGAGAACGAATAGACCGTCTCGCGGAAGCGTTTGATCGAATAGAAGCGATCGTGCTCGATATAGAGCTTTACGAACTGCTCGTTGCCGCCCAGCGCCGTAGCCGCGACAAAGAAGCTGCCGAGCGTTTGGTTTCCGGAAGTCGGATCGAACTTGTTATCGCGCTTGTCCCGCAGGAAGCTCGGCCCGATTCGGCCAAGCCTGATGGGTTGCGAATCGCGCTGGATTTCTTCAAGCGTCAGCCCCTGACACTCAGCGCTGGGCGTTGTGCAGGGCAGATCGAATATGCTGATGCGCTCGAAGTAATAGCTGAAGTAGACGATGAAATCCAACGAGTATCGCTTCTCGAGTTGGAAGTTCATCGTGTAACGATCAGTACGGAAACTCTTCTCACCAAGCCTGCGCGCAAAGAGGGAAACAAGAGCGGGAAAGTCGGTGCCGAACGGGCGCGGATTCTGGAACGAGATCTGGCCGAACAGCTCGTTCTGCGACGCTCGCACCTGGGTGCTGGCGGTGTACAGCTCGCCGAAAAGATTGTAGTAAGTGAGCTGAGTCAGTCCCCGAACCCCGCCGAGAAAGTTCAGACCCGGTATGGTCTTCGCATTAGCCGTGTTGGTTTGGTAACCAAGACCATAAACTACGTCGCGCCGCTTTGCCTCCAGCAGGTTCACGGTCACGTCGCGCTCTTCGATCCCGTTCGCGTTTTGAGCGCCCGCCGCCGAGCTGATCGTCACCGAGTTGAAAGCATTAGTCTCGTAGAGTTGACGCTCGGTCTCCTGGAGCAAATCCGTCCGAAGCCAGTCTCCGTCCTTGAAAAGGTAGAAATCGCGGGCGAGTCGTCCGGTGCTGGTGATCGCCGATCCGCGAGTCGTTATCCCATGAATGCGGATACGATTTCCTTCTGAAACGTTGAAGATCAATCGAACGCGGTCCTGGCCGCCAACGCTGCCCAGATCGGCTACGTCATACGCGACTTCCGCGCTGGCAAACCCCTGCCGCGTGTAAGTGGCGAGCAACTGATCGGAATCGTTCGTCACCACGCTTTCGACCAGCGGATCGCCGGGCTTGATTGCAAGCCCCTTACTCAGCTCGCCTTCGGTCATCACTTCGTTGCCGCGCAGCCCAATGTCTTCAACATAGGTTCGCGGCCCCTGGTTGACTTCGAATGTGATGATCAGTTTGTTGCCGGTCAGCGAAACGCCTCGGCGCACCTCGACGTGAGTCCGGCGATAGCCAAGCGAGCGCAGCCGTTTCGAAATCAGATTTGCATCCTGGCGCAGCATGTCATCGCTGGTAACGCCCCGGCTTTTTCCAAGGAGGGGAATCGGCGTCGCCAGCTTCGACTTCATCTGCTCCTCGAGCGTGCGATGAGGAATCGCGTCCACGCCGTGGATCTCGATGTCACTCAGTTTGTATCGCGCGCCCGGATCGACCGCATAGGTCAGCGTTACGCTTGGCTGAGTCAGGTCGGGCACCTCGGGCCGATTGACCGCCGCGAAGAAGTACCCCTGGCGTTGCGCGTAGTCGAGCAAGCTGCGCCGGCCTTCTTCAAGCGTGAACTCATCCACGCCGCCCTGTTTGTAGAAAGGCAGGACCTTGATCTTCTGATTTGGACTGACGTCGAGACCGCTCACGACGATATCGATCTTTGGTCCCGAGTCGACGCTGATGTTCACCGCGACCTTATTTGTATTCGTGTCCGGGACGATGTTGTTTGTAATCTTTACCGCAAGATAGTTCTGCTTGAGATACGCGTCCCTGAGATGGTCCATTTCGTCCTGGACCAGCGCCTGATTGAACGGCTGCCCTTCTACGATTGCAGGTTTTAGTTTGGACAGATCGACCGTCGCGCCTTTTATGTCGCGCTTGTAGGCCGAGACGCGCGCCTGTTCACCCGGAGTGATGTTGTAAACAACCGATGCGCGCGTGCTTGTCGGATCGAGCCGGATATCATAAGCGATCTTCGCCTGGTAATAGCCGCGCGCCGAGTAGAAAGCAGTAAGATCGCCGAGCCCTCGCGCGACGGCTCCCGCCGAGAGCCGTTCGCCCGCATCAAGTTGATTCAATCGCGCGCGAAGCTCCGCCGCCGGGAACACCGGCGTTCCTTCGAAGACTACGCTATCGATCCGGGCCTGTGGCTTGACGAGAAAACGCAATGCGACGCCATTCGCTCCATCGATCACGCCTTCAACCTTAGCTCCGGAGATCAACCCCGAGCGATAGAGCCGTAGAATTGAATCGTGGATCCGAACCGGCGAGTAATCCTGTCCAGCCGCTACGTCGAGGAACGTCCTCATCTCGTTGACGCTTGCGTTGGGCGCGCCATCGATGACGACCTCGACTTTTGTCACGCGACGCCCGAGGAAGTCGCCTACATCACTCGCGAGAGCGGAAGGCGACAGGAAAACCGCGCAGAGCAAAGCGCAAAGCAGAGCGCAAAGAGCAAAGGGCAAAGGGCGAAGAGTAAAGAGCAAAGGGCGAAGAGTAAAGAGCAAAGGGCGAAGAGCAAAGAGCAAAGGGCGAAGAGCAAAGAGCAAAGGGCGAAGAGCAAAGGGCAAAGGGCGAAGAGTAAAGAGCAAAGGGCGAAGAGCAAAGGGCGAAGGGCGAAGAAACGCTTGCCTCGGGGTTGCTATGCGATTGATCGCGGTTTGAAACATTCGAATCCTACAGATAGTTCCTTCCGTTCTCGCCCTTTGCCCTTTGCCCTTCGCCCTTTGCTCTTTGCCCTTTGCTCTTTGCCCTTTGCCCTTTGCTCTTTGCCCTTTGCTCTTTGCCCTTTGCCCTTTGCTCTTCGCCCCTTTGCTCTTTGCCCTTTGCCCTTCGCCCTTTGCCCTTCGCCCCGTCAGAACTTTTTCCTGAATCGAACGTCGAACCCGAGCTCGCCGCGCTCGTTTCGAATCCCAACCACCGAGAACCGGTTGCTCAATCGATACTCGACCAACACCACGCGATCGATGCCCGAGACACCGGACGTGAGATTCTGAGAATAGGTGACCGTCAAGTCTTTCGTGATTCGCTGGCCGATAGTGATCCTCGCGGTTGGGTCGCTTCCGCGGCCGACCAGCAGCGGATCGATTGAGAACCGGCTTATCCCAAACAATCGCTGAGTGCCGCGCTCGAGCGTGTCTGACAACGACGCCGAAAGAATCGATTGAGCCAGTCCCAATCCGGTTTGTCCGAGCGACGCAATTGTCGACCGATCACCCGAAATACTGCCCGTCAAGATCAAAGAAATGATGTCGGTCTCGGGCAGCTCGGGTTCCGAGATGACAGTGGTCTGAAGCTTCGCAATAGGCCCGCTGAAGCCGATGGTAATGTGATAACCGCGGATATCCGCTTCAGTTTGAAAGTCGATAGTGGGATCAACGCCGCGGCGGCCCGGTATTGTCACCAACCCGCGCGTGAGATCGTAACGTCCATTCCTGAAGTTGATCGTGCCTCGGCTCAGCAGGATTCGTCCGGAAGCCTGCGGCGTGTCAATCGATCCTCGCAGATTAATGAATGCGCTGCCGACTGCATCGGCAAGATTGTTTTTCACAATCAGCGTGTTGTCGGCGGTGATGTGAAGATCGAGAATCGTCGGGAGACCCGAAGGTCCTCCGCTCCCGCCCGGCCCGGCTTCGAGAAAGTCCGGCTGGAACGGCCCGCCAGTCGCGAGCAACTCTTCGATGGTGATGTCCTTGGTGTAGGACGCTCGACGAATCTGGGCATTGCCGCTCAAAACCTGAAGCTTGCGATTACCCTCGAGCGTCAGTTGCGCGTCCATCACCGTCTGCGTGTCCTTCGGGTATTCGCCGCCAATCTGGTCAGCCTTCACTTCGAGCCGCCATTGCGCCGGCGCCAACCCCGAAAGCGCCGCGCCGCCTTCGATCTCAACGCGCCCTCCGCCGGCAGTCGTAGCAGCAAAGTTTTCGATCACAGCCTGATTGGATGTAAATCTGATTTGGCCATTTCCGCGCGCAAGCGAGATCGGGAAATCCAGAATGCGAATTCCGATGTCCTTCAGGTCGGCTACGCCGAGCAACTGAGGCGACTCGAGCTT
>Ga0134124_10003006_pt1 | contig 13596 bp, 9 predicted proteins | sample KB304_FD_96880 | JGI IMG/M metagenome (GOLD analysis project Ga0134124, IMG submission 96880) | Terrestrial soil microbial communities without Nitrogen fertilizer from Kellogg Biological Station, Michigan, USA - KB3-0-4 | ecosystem: Environmental > Terrestrial > Soil > Unclassified ... | reverse complement strand
TTTTAGTCATTGCGGAGGTTGCGCTGTCAGTTGCTCTGTTGGTATCCGCCGGGTTGCTGCTTCGCAGCTTCTGGCGAGTTCAGAATATCGATCCGGGATTCAAACCGGATCGGCTGTTGACGGCGCGAATCAATCTGCCGCGCAACCGTTATCAGGAAGGCCCGCCCGCGTGGGGATTCTACAAGCGGCTGCTCGAGGAAACGAGCGCGCTGCCCGGAGTGCAGTCCGTCGGGATCACAAGCGGTGTCCCCATGGGCGGCGGTAATACGGCGGGCGAAGTGCGCATTGAAGGGCAATCGCCTGCGCCCGACGGAACAAAGCCTTCCGCGGATTGGCGCATCGTAAGCCCGGGATATTTTCGGACGATGGGTATCCCGATCCGAGGACGTGAGTTTGATGACAGAGACGGCCCCGACTCCCTGGCGACCATCATCAGCGAAGAGATGGCTCGAAGGTTCTGGCCGAATGAAGATCCGATAGATAAGTCCGTCGGGCTTCTCAGTATGGGCGACAAACCATTCAGGATCATCGGGGTTGCGGGGAACGTGAAGACCGTGGGACTTGAGTCAGACGCGAACCCGGTGGCTTATGTGCCGACCGCATATGCTTCCCTGTGGAACCCGATGAACCTGGTGATTCGCACTGCGGGCGAGCCTACCAATCAAGTTGGCGCGCTTCGCAGCACGCTGAAAAGTGTTGATCCGAACGTACCGCTCTACGATGTGCGGACGGTCGACGGACTGGTTTCCGATTCGCTTGGCTCACGGCGCTTCACAATGTTTCTTCTCCTGGGCTTTGCCGCGGCAGCGTTGTTGCTAGCCTGTGTCGGTTTGTTTGGTGTGATGGCTTACCTGGTGTCGCAGCGCACTCACGAGATCGGCGTAAGACTGGCGCTTGGCGCGCGTCCAGGAGATGTCTTCCGATTGGTGATTGGACGCGGAATGGCGATGGCCGCGGCCGGCTCGACGCTGGGTCTCGGCGGCGCATGGATGTTCGGTCGTGTTCTCGAGAGCCTCCTGTTCCAGGTAGCTACGACGGATGTGGTGACGCTTGTAAGCGCTCCGGTTTTGCTGCTGGCGGTCGCGTTACTGGCCTGCTACGTGCCGGCCCGCCGCGCGATGCGAGTGGATCCGATGGTGGCGCTTCGATACGAATGAGGGCATTGGCGAATGGCGAATGCCGATTGGCGATTGCCGATTTTCGAGCCGGAATTAAGCGCTGGCAATCGAACCTTTTGTAACGACCAGGATGGAGATTTGAGATTTGAGATTTGAGATTTGAGATTTGAGATTTGAGATTTGAGATTGGAGATTTGAGATTTGAGATTTGAGATTTGAGATTTGAGATTGAGATTTGAGATTGGAGATTTGAGATTGGAGATTTGAGATTGGGGATTCGCGATTTGAGATTCGCGATTTGAGCTTCGAAATCTAATCGGAGTATTTCAACAGCGAATCTGTAATCGCAAGTCTCCAATCTCAAATTTCAAATCTCAAATTCCAAATCTCCAGTCTCCAATCTCAAATCTCAAATCTCCAATCTCCAATCGGGAAATTTGCAATGTCGCGATGGAAAGAAGAAATCAGGCTGCGCCTGGCTAAGGTGATGGTCGAGCCAACGCGCGAGGCTGAGATCGTCGAGGAACTGGCTCAGCATCTCGAAGACCGTTACCAGGAATCTTTATCTGCCGGCGCAACTAATTCGGAAGCCCACCGAGCGGCGCTCTCCGAGTTGAATGATGGTGAGCTGCTGGCTCGGGAGCTTCGGCGAGTCGAGCGAACAGTGAGGCGGGAACCCGTGGCTCTGGGGACAAGGAGAAGGAACATGATCGGAGATTTGTGGCAAGACCTGCGGTATGGTGCGCGCTCGCTACGCAAGAACCCTGCCTTTACCGCGATCGCGGTGATTACTCTGGCGCTTGGGATCGGGGGCAACGCCGCGATCTTCAGTGTCGTCAACGGTGTGCTGCTTCGGCCTCTGCCGTATCCCGAACCTGACCGCCTGATGATGGTCTGTGGACTCAGCTTACAGCCGGGACAGGAAAAGTCACCGCTATGTGAGGCAGACTTTCTCGATTGGAAGGCGCGAAACCAGGTCTTTGAGAGCATCGCAGGCTTCTCGTCGAACCGCTTCAACTACACCGGCGGTGAAACTCCAGAGCGGATCAACGGAGCCTGGGTGACCGCGGACTTCTTTTCGACGATTGGAGTACAGCCCACATTGGGCCGTGCCTTCCTGCCCGGGGAAGACCTGCCTGCGACGCCGCAGACGGTCGTCATCAGCGATGGATTCTGGCGGCGGTATCTCGGCTCCAATCCAGACGCGATCGGTCAGCAAATAACTCTCAATGCCCGTCCCTTCACGATCATCGGCGTTATGCCTTCGGGATTCTTGTTTCCCGACAAAGATACAGAGCTCTGGGCGGCTGAAAGATTAGCTCCGACCCGCCGCGGACCTTATTACATGTGGGGACTCGGAAGGCTCAATCGTGGCGCGACGATCGAGGCGGCGCAAACCGAGATGGACGCGATAGCCCGACAAGTGCAGGACCAGATCGACCGGCCGACAAGGGACTGGACATGGACCTCGATCTCGCTGGCCGAGCGCATCGTCGGCAAGATTCGACCCGCCTTGCTGGTGCTGCTGGCCGCGGTCGTATTCGTGTTGCTGATCGCGTGCGCGAACATCGCGAACTTGCTCCTTGCTCGCGCGACGGCTCGTGAAAGAGAGATGTCGGTCCGCATCGCGCTTGGCGCAAGCCGCGCCCGGTTGCTTAGACAATTGCTAACCGAGAGTCTTTTGCTTGCGGCGGTTGGAGCAGCGGCGGGCTTGCCGCTCGCGATCTTTGGAGTTCGTATTCTGGTAGCAGTGAGTCCCGCCGATTTTCCGCGCCTCGAGGAAGTCAGTATCGATGCCCGGGTGCTTGGAATAACTTTGCTGACCGCGCTTGTTTGCGGTCTGATCTTCGGGCTCGCGCCGGCGCTTCAAAGCTCGCGTCTTAATCTTAACGAGTCCCTCAAGGAAGGAAGCCGCGGCGGCACTGATAGCTCTCGCAGGCGCCGGCTGCGAAGCGCTCTGGTCGTAGCCGAGATAGCCTTCTCGTTGATGCTGTTGGTCGGCGCCGGACTGATGTTGAAGAGCTTCATGAAATTGCAACACGTCAGTCCCGGGTTCAACCCCGATCACATCCTGACAATGCATTTCACGCTGCCGCGCGTGAGATACGACAGCAATGAGAAGATCAACAACTATAACCGGCAACTACTCGAGCGAGTCACTAATGTGCGAGGCGTCGAATCGGCAGGACTCAGCATTAGTCTTCCACCGGACCATCTCGAAATAAGCGATAGCTTTACGATTGAAGGCAAACCGTGGCCTCCCGGATCGACTGAAGCGTTTGTTCCAATTGTAATGATCAGTCCCGAGTATTTCGCAACGCTTGGAATCCCTCTCATTCAAGGACGCGGCTTCAGCGCGGCGGATAAGGAAGGCTCTCCGCCGGTCGTCATCATCAATCAGACGCTGGCGGAACGATACTTCGCGGACGAATCGCCGATTGGCAAACGACTCAAGGTCGGAGGCGCAAACCGGCCACGCAACGTCTGGATGGAAATCGTCGGAGTGGTTGGCGATGTCAAGTACTCGGGGCTCGACGCGCAGCCTGAACCGGCTTACTACCTGCCGCTCGAACAGAACGTGTGGGGGGCGGCGTACCTGGCGGTGCGCACTTCGGTGAATCCGGCGAGTCTCGCCTCCGCGATTCGCGAGCAGATCTGGGAGTTGGATAAGGACATTCCCATTGCCAACCTGGCGACCATGGATCAGCTCCTGGCCGAGTCAGTTGCGCAGCCTCGCTTCCGAGCCTTTCTTCTTGGACTGTTTGCCGCGCTGGCGTTGGTGCTGGCGTCAGTTGGAATTTACGGTGTGATTTCGTACTCGGTAACCCAGCGCACACATGAGATCGGCATTCGGATGGCTTTAGGAGCGCAGGCTCGAGACGTCAGCACCCTGGTGATCAGGCAGGGCATCGCGCTGGCGTTGATCGGAGTGTCGATTGGTCTCGTAGGTTCGGTCTGGTTGACGCGTCTGCTGGAGAACCTGCTGTTCCAGGTGAGCGCGACCGATGGGTCGATCTTTGCCGGCGTGGCGACATTGCTGATCGCCGTCGCGGTGCTGGCCTGTTGGATTCCGGCACGCCGAGCCTCGAGGTTAGACCCGATGGCTGCGCTGCGATGCGAGTGATGATATTGCCGATTGCCGATTTGCGATTGCCGATCTGTTACCGCAATCACAAATTTGAGATTTGAGATTTGAGATTTGAGATTTGAAATCGCAATCGGCAATCAGCAATCAGCAATCAGCAATCAGCAATCAGCAATCAGCAATCAGCAATCAGTAATCAGCAATCGGCAATCGGCAATCGACAATCAGAAATCAGAAATCAGAAATCGAAATCGAAATCGAAATCGGCAATCGGCAATCAGAAATCGGCAATCCCATGACTGCGTGGAAACAAGAGATCAGACGGCGGCTTGCGAATCTGGCGCTCGACCCGACTCGTGAAAGCGAGATCGTCGACGAGCTGGCTCAACATCTCGAGGACCGTTACCAGGAGCTGCTGTCTTCCGGCTTAACCGCTGAAGAAGCGTCCCGTGGGACGCTCGAGGACTTGAGCGAGAGCGAAGGGATTGCCGATTGCCGATTTGCGATTGCGGATTCTCTTCGCGCATTCACAAATCACAAATCGGTAATCGGCAATCGGCAATTGGAAATCGGCAATTCTATGAGGCTGAACATTATCGATGATCTTTGGCAGGACCTACGCTCGGGGGTTCGTATGCTCGCCAAGAATCCCGGCTTCACTTCTATCGCGGTGCTGACGTTGGCGCTGGGTATCGGCGCGAACACTGCCATCTTCAGCGTGATCAACGCCGTCCTGTTGCGTCCGTTGCCTTACCCGGAGGCGGATCGATTGGTTTGGCTCAACGAGAGGCACGACCAGATTCCGGCGCGTTGGATTTCCTATCCCAACTTCCTGGACTGGCGCGAGCGCAATCAGTCTTTCGAATCGTTGGCGTTGATTCGCGGACGGCAAATGACGCTGACCGGCGGAGGCGAGGCCCAGGTGGTCAATGCTCGAATGGTCACCGCGGATTACTTTCGAGTGATGCGCGTTCGGCCGATGCTCGGACGAGACTTTGATAGCGAAGAGGATCGGTTCGGCGCGCCACGCGTGGCCGTGTTGAGTCACGCGTATTGGCAATCACAATTCGGGAGCGACACCGAAATCATCGGCAAGCCGATCACACTCGACAATGAATCATTCACAGCGATCGGTGTTATGCCCGCTGAGTTCCAACACCAGGGTCCGCCCGCAATGTGGGTTTCCACCGAACAGTATGCTGAACCGGGAAGCGGTTGGTTTCACCGCGAGGATCGCGTCGCCGGCTCGGTCGTCGCGCGGCTCAAGCCGGGCGTCACCCTCGAGCAGGCGCGCACCGACATGAAGTCCATCGAGCAGCAATTGATCAGCCAATATCCGATGCACAACGGAGGCAACACGATTCGCGTGGTGACGCTGCAGGAAAGCATCGTCGGGGATTCAAAACAACAATTGCTGCTGTTGCTGGCGGCGGTCGGCGTTGTGTTGCTGATCGCGTGCGCGAACGTAGCCAACCTGCTGCTCGCGCGAGCCGCCACCAGAAAAAAGGAATTCGCGATTCGCGCGGCGATGGGAGCGAGCCGCCCGCGGCTTCTTCGGCAACTGCTCATCGAGAGCCTGCTGCTTGCGCTTGTGGGCGGCGCGCTCAGCCTGTTGCTCGCGCGATGGTCCATCGATCTCCTGGTGCGATTTGCGCCGGAAGACTTGCCGAGAATGGCGGGAGTCACAATCGGCGAGCGAGTTCTCGGCTTTGCGCTTGGGATTTCGATGCTGACCGGGCTCGTCTTCGGCATCGCCCCGGCGTGGCAGAGCACCAAGACCGACTTGCACGAGACGTTGAAAGAAGGCGGACGCACCGCAACCGACGCGCGAAGCGGACGACTGCGAAGTGTATTTGTTATCACCGAAGTCGCTCTCGCGATGATGCTGCTCGTCGGAGCAGGACTGCTCATCAAAAGCCTGGCCCGCCTGCAGGCTTCCGATCCGGGGTTCAACTCACACAATGTTGTGACGATGCGATTGCTTCCCCATCAGTCATTCAGCGAGCGGGCGCAGTTGACGGAGTTTTACGCGCAGGCCCTCGAACGAATCAGCGCGCTCCCGGGTGTCGAAGCTGCTTGTGTGCTGAACGACGACTTGCCCGGCTTGGAACCCGGCTGGCAGAACGATATCAATCCTGAAGTGAACGGTGAGTATTTGAAGATCAAGCCGGGTGAGTTGATCAATGTCGATTGGGGAATCGTCACTGAGGACTACTTCAAGACGATGGGGATTCCGATACTGCAGGGACGGCCGTTCAGCCCGCAAGAAGGCATGCGCGGCGGCAAGGTCATGCTTATCGATGAACAACTGGCCCGCCAGTTCTGGCCTCACGGTGACGCGGTTGGAAAGCACATCAAATACGATGGGCCCAACCCGCACGAGATCATCGGAGTCGTAGGCGACGTGCGAAACTACGGATCGGAGTCGCCGGGCCGGATCAAGATGTACACGCCTTTTGGGCGCTTCCCGTTGCCTGCTTCGACGCTCGCGGTGCGCGCCGGCGGCGTCGATCCCGCGACGCTCATCCCGGCTATCAAAAGTGAAGTTCAGGCGATCAGCCTGAACGTTCCGCTCACTCAGGTCGCGACATTGGAAGATCGGCTTGCGCAGCAGATCGCGCCTCGGCGATTCATCACCTGGCTGCTCGGGCTGTTTGCGGCGGTCGCGCTGGTTCTTGCGGCTATTGGAATCTACGGTGTGATGAGCTACAGCGTGACTGAACGCACTCATGAAATTGGCGTCCGCAGAGCCCTGGGCGCGCAGGATAGCGATGTGTTGAAGCTGGTCATGCGGCGAGGGCTGGTGCTTGCGCTTACCGGAACGGCGATCGGCACATTCGCATCGGTAGTGTTGAGGCGTGTGGTGTCGAACCTCTTGTTCGGGGTCAGCTCGGTTGATCCAGTGACCTTCGCGGGTGTAGCCGTGCTTCTGGTAGCGGTGGCGTTGCTGGCCTGTTATCACCCGGCTCGCCGGGCGACCCGGGTCGATCCGATGGTGGCATTGCGATACGAATGACGCTGCTCCCTCAGCGTCCTCTGCGTCCTCTGCGGTTGATTCCCTGCATTGATTAAGAAAACTGCAGAGGACGCTGAGGACGCTGAGGACTGCGTGCCGGGCTAATGCGCCACTTCCGGAAATGCTTCTTAGCTCCCCCCTTATGCTAAGATTTGTCGTGCGTATGGCAACTCCTGCCAACAATTCCCGACTGACAGCCCACGCAACGGGCGCCTTCCTCGTGCTGTCGCTCTTGTCTGGCGGGGTTTCGATCCGATCTCAATCGCCGCCGAAAAAGTCTAAATCCGCAACCGATCAAAAGACCGCCGTCACCAGTTCTCTCTCGCGCATCAACTCCAAAGCCGACTTCGATCTTCTCGCCAGAGTCTACTACCGCGGACGCTTGAGCGCCGTCCCCCACGTGATGTTCCTGATTGACCGCCGTTCCAACGATCGGCCTTATTTCATCAACTCCCGCGCGTATCAGTTTCATAAAGACTTCGTCAACGCGACGTATTTGTCCCTCGAGCGAGGCCGGGCCTTCTACGACAACAATCTCCTGAAGGCCGATCGGCGATTCATCCTTGGCACAATTGCTTATCAGGCGGCGGCTGACAAGTTCACTTTCGAGTTTTGGGAAGGCGATCAGGTGACTACGCGGCTGCTAGCCGAATGCTATTCCGCTTTGAAGCTCAGCTTTTATTCGCCGCTGTTTTTCAAGCCTAATTCCCAAACGCAGGAGCAGATCGCGAGCAAGCTGAACGGCGAGTCGCCGGCAGAAGCGCGCGTGCCAATGATGACTACGACTGAGCTAGCTGGTGATCAAAAGTACCAGCCCCTTAACATTGGCTCGGGCATCGGACAACTTCGAATAATTGACCGCGTCGACTCGGACACGGTGATCGACCGTAACCAGATCGTGATTTTCAAAGAAGTGCCCATTCATCTGACGCCGCTGTCCGGCATCATCATGACCGAGCCGGCATCGCCGCTCTCGCACGTTAATATGCTGGCGAAGTCCTGGGCGATTCCGAACGCGACGGTACGGAACGCGGACAAACTCTTCAGGCAGCTCGAAGGAAAATACGTTCGGCTCGAGGTTCGCGAAGACGGCTACAGTCTTGCGCCCGCGGACGCTCGCGAAGTAGACGCGCGCAATCGGGAATGGGTCAAACGAAGCGATCTGGTCACGCCGCGCGCCGATCTCGACTACGACCAACTTACAGATCTCTCACATCAGCGGGCGCGGGATGCGATTCGCTTCGGCGCAAAGTCGGCGAACCTCGGCGAGATAGTTCATGCGCGGCTGCCCGGCATCGAAGTCCCGCCCGGCTTCGCGATCCCGTTTCACTATTATCGCGAGTTCATTCGACGCAATCATCTCGAGGAGCGAATCGCCGCCGCGGTTGAAGAGGAACGATTCGTTCACGATCCCGCTTATCGCAAGACGAGGCTTGCGGAGATCCGCCAGTGGATCGAAGCAGGCCGGCACGACGAAGCTTTCAAGCGAGCGGTGCTCGAGAAAGTTCATCGCGAATATGCAGGCTCGGGTTTGTTTGCGCGAAGCTCGACAAATGCGGAAGACCTTCCCAACTTCAGCGGCGCCGGCTTGTACTCAACCGTGCCGAATGTCCGCTCGGACGCGCAGTTAATGGATGCGATAAAGACCGTCTGGGCGTCGGTGTGGAACTACGAAGCTTACGAAGCGCGCGAGAGTTTCGGCATGAGTCACTTTGCTGTTTATCCGGCGGTGCTGATTCAGCAGGGAATAGACGCCGACAGCGCGGGCGTAGCGATTACTACCGACCCTTTTGATCCAGCCGATCGCGGCGCGGTTTACGTGAACGCCAAACGAGGGCTCGGTATCAAAGTGGTCGAGGGTCGCCGCGTAGCCGAGCAGGTCATCTATCATCCGCCGCGAACGATTCGCGTTCTGACACGATCTGATGAAGACACGATGCTGGCCTTTGACGAACACGGCGGTGTAAAAGAAGTTACCATCGAACAGCAACGGCGGGTGCTGACCGATCCGATGGTAAGAAGGCTTGCGGGCGCGTCGATTCTGATCAAACGAGTTTTTGGCGGACGCGACCAGGACATTGAATGGGTCTTCCGCGGAGGCCGGCTTTACATCGTTCAGTCACGCCCCTACATTGAGGGAACGTGAGTAAATCCTTAGATGGTCCAATCGACGACCGTCAACCCACCGATCCGACTGAAGTGAGACGTTTGTGGTTGGCAACAGCCAGGCTTTCCCCAGGTGCAATACCGGCGATTAGGATATCAACATTAATTGCCTTCGCGTGCCTTGCGGTCCTTTGCGTCTTTGCGGTGAGTATTTGGGTCTTTCAATTCGCAGCGCAAAGGCGCAAAGGACCGCAAAGCACGCGAAGGGCTAACCCGGGATGTTCCAAGCCATCAACCCAAGAACCGAACTGCTGAGCATGTCGGGGTCATTGATGGGCTGGTGTGCCTTAACTAGCTGTCTCAATCATGGGGCGCACCCCATAGTGATTCATTGTGCCTTCGTGTCTTAGTGGCAATTCTTCAGCAACTCAGGATTGCATCAGTGACCCTTCGTTGGAGCTTGTTGCTGGCCGAGACCTCCCCGTAGAATACGTCCGAGTTCTTTCGTCAACGGAAAACGTGATGCGGCAATACCTGGATCTGATGAAACACGTCCTCGAAAAGGGCGCAATGAAAGAAGACCGCACCGGCACCGGTACGCGGTCGGTCTTCGGTTATCAGATGAGATTCGATCTGGCCCAAGGGTTTCCGGTACTCACGACCAAGAAACTTCATCTCAAGTCGATCATCCATGAGCTGCTCTGGTTTCTGCGGGGCGATACAAACATAAAGTACTTGCGAGACCATGGCGTTAACATCTGGAACGAATGGGCTGATGCGAACGGCGAGCTTGGGCCGGTCTACGGCGCGCAATGGCGATCGTGGAAGACTGCGGATGGACGAGGGATTGACCAAATCAGTCAGGTCATCGACCAGATCAGAAGGAATCCCGATTCTCGACGCTTGATCGTGAGCGCGTGGAACGTGGGCGAGATTCCGAAGATGGCCTTGCCGCCGTGTCACCTGCTTTTTCAATTCTATGTCGCTGATGGAAGGCTCTCATGCCAGATGTATCAACGATCGGCCGACATTTTCCTGGGGCTTCCGTTCAACATCGCGTCGTACGCGCTGCTCACGATGATGGTTTCTCAGGTCTGCGAACTCGAGCCAGGAGAGTTCATCGTCACGCTGGGCGACGCGCATTTGTACTCTAACCATTTCGAGCAGGCGCGGCTTCAACTGACTCGCGTGCCGCTCACGCTTCCGCGAATGAAGATCAACCCCTCGGTGCATTCAATCTTCGAATTCAATTACGAAGACTTCGAGCTTGCTGGTTACGAGGCCCATCCTCACATCAAGGCCGAGGTGGCAGTGTGATCATCTCTCTACTGGTGGCGATGGATGAGAAGCGCGGCATCGGCAAGGACGGCAAATTGCCGTGGCGGCTGTCATCCGACTTGAAGCGGTTTCGCGAGCTGACGATGGGCCATCACATCATCGTCGGGCGCAAGACGTTCGAATCGATCGGCAAGCCGCTTCCGGGAAGGCGCACGATCGTAGTGACACGCAACCCCGCACTTCGACCCGAAGGCTGTCAGGTTGCTGCTTCGGTCGCGGCCGCCATCGAGACGGCGCGGATGAACGGAGAGACCGAGGCATTTGTTATCGGAGGCGCGGATATTTATGCCCAGGCGCTCGACGTTGCCGACAGGGTTTATTTGACTGAAGTGCATGCGGAGGTCGACGCCGACACTTTCTTTCCCGAGTTCGACCGGACGGCCTGGACTGAGAAAGAGTGCTCCTATCAACCTGCTGACGAAAAGAATGAGCACGCCTGTACATTCAGGTTGCTCGAGAGGAAGAGAGAAGAGTCACGCTCGTATTAACGGGCCGATACGGCAAAGAAACCGCTTTGCGAGCTTTGCGTTCAACGTATCTCCCTTTCTCGAGCGGATTCAATGCGCAAAGCTCGCAAAGTACCGCAGAGCTCGCGGCGGCGAGTGGTTCCTAGGGAGGAGCGCCCTTACAGGTTAAGACGAGATGATCCAAATTCAAATCAAACTGCTTGATGAAGACTTGCCGATGCCGCGGTATCAACACGAAGGCGATGCCGGGTTGGACTTACCCAGCCGTATAGACTTCGTGCTCGAACCGGGAGAACGCGCGATGATACCGACCGGCATCGCGGTTGCGATTCCTCCGGGCTACGCCGGGTTCGTCTTGCCGAGAAGCGGGCTCGCCGCACGTCACGGAATAGCGCTGGTGAACTCGCCCGGGCTTGTCGATGCGGGTTATCGCGGAGAGATGGCGATTGTGATGATCAACACGGACAAGCGCGAGCCCTTTCACATCAAACGTGGCGACCGCATCGCTCAGCTTGTGATTCAGAAAGTAGTCGAAGCGACTACGGTTCAGGTCAACGAGCTTGATTCAACGTCGCGCGGCGAAGGCGGTTTTGGCAGCACGGGCAGATCGAACGAACGCTAACGTTCGCGCGGGCTCCGCCGCCATATTCAACTCTCAACATGAAACTAGAGTCCTTGTTCTGGATCACCTTGAGCTATAACTTCGCAAGCGTCAGTCCCTGCTGATCCTGGTATTTCCCGCCCCGGTCACTGTAACTTGTCTCGCACTCCTCGTCTGATTCGAAAAACAGAATCTGAATGAAGCCTTCTTCCGCGTACAACCGAACCGGAAGATTCGCCGCGTTGTACAGCTCGACCACGAGCCGCCCACACCAGTTCGCTTCAAGCGGTGTCGTGTTGGCCATCAACCCGCAACGTGCATAAGTGCTCTTTCCTATGGCCAGGGCGGTGACATTGCGCGGAATCTGGAATCGCTCGATCGTCACGCCGAGAGCGTATGAGTGCGGCGGCAGCAGCCAATAATCCGAGCCGTCCTCGGCCCGGCGAATGGGCACGTCGAGCAGGCTGTTTGGATCGAAGTTCTTCGGGTCGATCTCGGTGCCGGTCACAGGCGAGAACACTTTGAATTCATCTCGCGCCAGACGGCAATCGTAGCCGTAGCTCGATAGCCCGCTGCTGATGATCCGGCGATCATCTACTGTTCGAATAAGCTTCTCTTCAAACGGATCCAGTAGCTTATGCGCGCGGGACATGCGCTTGATCCAAACGTCTGATTTGATGGACATCGATCCTCCGTCGTCGTTGTTGTAGGCGAGAAATCTAGCGGCGGCGTCTGCTTGAAGTCAATTCAGACCGATGTTGGATAGTGGGGTATTAGCGTTTGCCAGCAAGCAGTCCTCTGCGTCCCCGGCGTCCTCCGCGGTTTTTCCTGCTCATTGGCTTGGAATCAACCGCAGAGGACGCCGAGGACGCAGAGGAGAAACGCGAATGTGAGCGAGCAACGCACTATCACACCACTACCCGATGTTGAGACCTGAGTGAGTTTGCGACGTCCGGCCGATTTGTTTGGCGGGCGACCTCAGTGGCATTCGAAGGCGACGAATCGATTGGAATCCCAAAAATAAAAGCCGCCGGCTTCTTTGCCGGCGGCCCGGTTCGTTGTCAAATTGGTTTGTCACTTTCATCGCTTAGTACCGATGGAATCGGCCGAATCGATCGTAGAACCCCTGTACGTGAAAACGCCCGAAGCGATCGTAGAAGCCGACGACTCTCTGCGAGTTGCTCATCCGATATCTCAACTGATGGTCACGGTCGAAGCGCCGGATACGGTCGAGTTCTTCACGCTCGCGGCGCCTGTCCCACTCGCTCTGCCGATCATAGCGCCGGTGCCAGTCACGGTCCTGCGCCGAAGCGACGGACGATGCGGCGAAACCGGTCGACAAGATGAACGTCCCCGCGAGCGTCAGTGAGAGCAACCCCTTCTTGATTCTTTCGTAAGTCATAATCCCTCCTTCTTCATCCTGAGTTCAGTTGTCCGACAACTGGAATCAGCTAACTAACGGCTCTAGGTAATCGCATCCGCCGTGCCAATCGAGACTCCCTTAATTTTGGCGAGAATAGAAGAGGTTTGCGTGTTCACCCGTGTGACGGATGTACGATTTGGGGAACCAGTTGAGCTAAATGGGTACGTCGCCGAGGTATCCGTGCAAATCCGTCGAATCAGTGTCATCCGGTCTGTCTGAGCCATTGGACACTGATGACGCGGATTCGACGGGTCAGCACGGATTCTGGTTAGCCTATGCGCGCGCTTTGGCCGCCATCGACCGGCAGGAAAACGCCTGTGATGAACTTCGCTTCGTCCGAAGCAAGAAACAGCGCGGCGTAAGCTACGTCCCAGGCCGTTCCCATCTTCTGACCAAGAGGGACCGACGAATCGCGTTGCCGGATCAAGTCCTCCTTCGGTAC
>Ga0134124_10003005_pt1 | contig 13596 bp, 11 predicted proteins | sample KB304_FD_96880 | JGI IMG/M metagenome (GOLD analysis project Ga0134124, IMG submission 96880) | Terrestrial soil microbial communities without Nitrogen fertilizer from Kellogg Biological Station, Michigan, USA - KB3-0-4 | ecosystem: Environmental > Terrestrial > Soil > Unclassified ... | reverse complement strand
GCCGGTTTCTCTCGTGACCAGTGGCTACTCGCGCCGATCGTGATCTGATCGTGCCAAGACCTACTAAGTAGATTCAGGACTGCGCGTTTGCCGTTTTCGCCAGGGCAGCGTTGGTTCCGGGATTCCCGAGCTTCACTCAGAGGCTCCCGAAGGGCCTAAAAGACCTGTCATCGACAGTGCTTCGACCGCTCCGTCTTCACCTCTCATGAAGTGAATTGGATCAGTCCGGTGCGCACGGAAGGACTTGCACCTTCACGGATCACTCCACTGGTTTCTAAGACCAGCGCGGCTGCTATTACGCCACGTGCGCTTGATTGGAGCCAATCCTGCGATTGGCTCTTGGTGCGAGATCTCGGTAACGCTCCGAGCGAAGCCGCCGTGTCACAGCGGTGCCGTCGCTTGCTGGCTCATCTCGCGTGCAGCATCTTGGAGTCGAGCCAAGCCAGGGTGCGTATCAGGCTCCCTCGGTCACCGGACCATCATGCTGCGTGCTTCGTGCGCCGACCAGGTGTCGAGCCTGGACGCCGTGGATATAAGCCTCGGCTGCCCACCGGAGCTCGGCGCGCGGTACGGGACAAGAGGATCGAACTCTTCTCTGCAGGGTGTAGGCCTGCTGCCGTCACCAGACGGCGAGTCCCGCGCGGGTTCCGGGCGCACGATTCGAACGCGCGTCTTCTTCGTTCAAAGCGAAGCTGTCCTACCGCTAGACGATCCCGGAGTGGTGACACGTGGACTCGAACCACAGCCGCCGGCCTTATGAGAGCCGCGTCGCACCTCGCGTTGTCACCATTTTCGGACCCGGAATCGAACCGGGTTCGCTGACGCGCTGGGGTATGAGCCCAGTGGGCTGCCATTGCCCGTCCCTGCGGCGCCCTCGTGCCGACTCGAACGGCAAAACCGCGCTTCGGAAGCGCAGCGCTCGATCCCCGAGCGAGAGCAGTTTTTTGGGGCGTTCGCCGCCCTTTGTGACACCCGAAGGGGTGAGGTCCAGCAGCGCACCTCGCAGCGCGCGCTGTTCCCGTCACAGTTGCGTCCCGAGAAGGAGTCGAACCTTCACAAGCTGGCTTCGTAGACCTGCCGCCGGATCCGCCGGCCGAGACAATTGGCACCCCGTATCGGTATCGATCCGATTCCTCGACTTTGAAGGAGTCGCGACCGGCGCACCGCTTGCGATGTGCCATCAACAGTCGCAAGCGACTGTCCGCTGCGCGGCAAGCGGTGCGCCTGCCGTTACACCGGGGCTCCGCCCCGGACCCCACGCCTGCTTCGCAGGCTACAGTACTCGAACGGGGCAGGAACCTCACGAGCGCTCCCGCCAGGGATCGAACCTGACCGTTGCGGTTTAGAAGACCGCGCGCTGTCCATCAGCAGGAGCGTTGGAGACGTGCCTCGGGATCGAGCCGAGCCATTGCAGGTTTGCAGCCCGCAGCGCACCCCAGTGCTGCACGTCACGAACGACGGAGCGAACGACCGGAATCGAACCGGCATAGAAAAACTTGGCAGATTTTCGCCTTACCAATCGGCCTCGTTCGCACACGTAAAGAGAGAGCGGGCACCGAGATTCGAACTCGGCTGGCACGGCTTGGAAGGCCGGCTTCTCGCCTAGAGAAATACCCGCAGATGGTCGTCCCTAGTCACACCGCTGCAAAGAGCAGGTGCTTTCGGGACTACCGGAGCCCATGTTCGGAATCGAACCGAACCCGCCTCGATACCAACGAGGTGCACGACCATCGTGCTGCATGGGCAAGCGCACCGCGGCGCAACTCGGCCGCGATGCTACGTTCCGTGGACCTGCTCGGTAACGCTCCGAGAAAGCCTGCTTGCAGGGCAGGCGCGCCGCCTTCGGCACAAGCCCAGTTCGGCAGAGCACGAGCGACTTGGTCGCTCATGCACCGCCGGCAGGATGCTGAGGAATCGAACCTCATCCTGCGGATTTGGAATCCGCTTGGCCACCATGGCCTGCACCCTGTAGCGCTTCGTAGCGGTAACGATCCGCTCTCACCCCTTAGACAGAGGGGCTGCGACACCTGTCGCATCACGAAGCATTTCGCGCTCTCGGCGCGAGTCGAACGCGCCAAATGCTGCTTAGGAGGCAGCGCGCCCGATCCGCGGGCGAGAGCACACGAGAACTTGGGGTGACGCACGGGTAATGCTCCCGTCGGAGGCTGGGTCACAACCAGCCGGGTTCAACTTGCTCCCTCGCGTCACAGTCAGCGTGGCAGGAATCGAACCTGCTACTCCCTCGTTCCAAGCGAGGATGTCTACCAATGACTTACACGCTGATGGTCAAGGCGACTGGAATCGAACCAGCATGACCCAGTTCCCGAAACTGGTGGACGACCACTATCCCACGCCCTGATTTTGTTCTGGTCCCTCGAGCTCGAGTCGAACGAGCCTCTCTCGCTCTTCAGGCGAGCGCTGTCACCGGGTCAGCTGTCGAGGGATTCGCGGCGCTTCCTGGCGAGGAAGCACCGTGGCATCAGCCGTAGGGGCAGGAATCGAACCTGCGGAGGGCGGAGTAACAATCCGCCCAGTGTTCCAACACACAAGCCCTACGAGATCAGGGGATGGCCCGCGTTGGGCCGTCCCCTCGAGTCGGTCATGGACAGACCGACTCCGCTTACACGGGAGACCGCACGCGCCTCACAGCACGCCGTCACGCCGTCTTTTCGAGCCCATTGGCATAGGCTCTCTAGATTGTCAGAGATCGCGGGCACACTTGCGCCTTGGGTTCCGGGGGCTGGATTCGAACCAACGTCGAGCGGTTCAGAGCCGCTGGTCCTGCCGTTAGACGACCCCGGAAAATAGAGCTCTAGTGAGCCCAGTGCGCTCGTGAGGAATCGAACCTCATCCGACGGTTTAAGAAACCGCTGCTCGACCAATGAGCTACGAACGCGGGAAAGCCGAGAAATGCCGATGATTCGCGTAGGACCCCCCCTTGCAAGTCACAGACAGATCTCGAGTGAGTCCGGAGAGATTCGAACTCTCACCGCACGGGGTAAAAACCCGGCACGCTCCCGTTACGCCACGGACTCGCTACTAGCGAGTCGACTGTTTGATTGTAGATAGTGAGTTCAAATACACTTTTCGCTCCAATCGTGGGCCCGTGTGGAGTTGAACCACCTAGCCGTGCGGCCCGGCGTTTACAGCGCCGGTCGCCTTCCGAGGACGAACCCCGAGCCCTAAAACGAGAAAAGCCGCCTCGGTTTCCCGGGCGGCTTTTCACTGAAAAATCAGTATAAAAGCGCGCCCCTAGCTACCCAGACCTCCCACGAACATTTGGCTATGCGCGTAGCTCTGCCGGCAATCGCATTCGCGATTCCACGGCTTCGAGGGGATGAGGGCTATGCACAACATGACTCACCTACCATGAAGCATCGCGCTCGATTGGTCAACAAATAAAACGCTCCGTAGTGCGCATTTAAATCAATAGCAGTAATGCTGGACAGGGTGTCAGGCGGTTCGTTCCGACTGACACGTTGCCAATCCTCCGCGCGCCCCCGCTGCGTGGTGCTTACCTCTGGCACGACGCTGGTTTTGGCGCTTCGCTGCGTTTTGGGCTGCGGAAGGGGCGCTGTAAGCGTCGCAGGGCAAGCGCAAGCGATGCAGCCCTCCAATCTGCCGCCAGCGAGCTCGGCGGACGCGTGCTATTTGCGGTCCGCCATGTCTGCCCCCTCCGTCCCTGCGCCCACTCCGACTCCCGCCGAGTCCGGTCGCGCGCGCATCCGTTTCCCGGAGGAATTGCCGATTTCGGCGCGCGTCGCCGACATCGCACGAGCGGTCGAGAACAACCAGGCCGTGATCGTCGCAGGCGCGACCGGCTCCGGCAAAACCACGCAGTTGCCCAAGATCCTGCTCGACATGGGGCGGGGTACCGCGGGCTTCATTGGCGTGACCCAGCCGAGGCGGATTGCGGCGACCAGCGTGGCAGCGCGCGTCGCCAGCGAGCTGCAATGCCAATTGGGTCAAGAGGTGGGGTACCAGATCCGCTTCGAGGAGAAGACGAGTGCGCGGACTTACGTCAAGTTCATGACGGACGGCATTCTCCTGGCCGAGATTCAAGGCGATCGCTTGCTGCGGCGCTACGACACGCTGATCATCGACGAGGCGCACGAACGCAGCCTCACGATCGACTTTTTGCTCGGCTGGCTGAAGCGCATTCTCCCCGAGCGACCCGAGCTGAAGGTGCTGATCAGCTCAGCGACGATCGAGACCGAGCGCTTTTCCGAGTTCTTCGGCGGCGCGCCGGTGATTCAGGTCGAGGGACGCACGTTTCCGGTGGAGGTGTTGTACGAACCGCCGGAGCCCGAGTTGGACTTGCCGGAAGCCGTCGCCAACGCCGTAGCTTCGATCACCTCGCTCGATCCCCGTGGTGATATTTTGGTGTTTCTGCCCGGCGAGCGCGAGATTCGTGAGGCCGAGCGCGAGCTCACGGGCAAGAAGCTGCGGCACACGGTCATCCAACCGCTGTACTCGCGGCTCTCTGCCGCCGATCAACGCCAGGTATTTTCGAGCATTCCCGAGCGGCGCGTGATCCTCGCCACCAACATGGCCGAAACTTCGCTCACCATTCCCGGCATCGTGTACGTCGTGGACACGGGGGTGGCTCGGCTTTCGCGCTACGAGTCGCGCACGGGCACCACCAGCCTGCACATCGAAGCCGTTTCGCAGGCCAGCGCCGATCAACGCAAGGGGCGCTGTGGTCGCGTTCGCGAGGGGATTTGCGTGCGCTTGTACGACGAAGAAAGTTTCGCGGCGCGCCCAGCGTTCACCGACCCGGAGCTCAAGCGCACCGGTTTGTCCGGCGTCATTCTGCGCATGAAAGCGCTCGAACTCGGCGACGTCGAAGACTTTCCATTCCTCGATCCCCCGCACTCGCGGGCGATCGCCGAGGGTTACCGCGTCTTGCAAGAGTTGGGCGCGTTGGACGACGAGCGCAAACTCACGGCGCTCGGCGCGCGACTCGCGCGGTTTCCGGTAGACCCGCGCGTTGGCCGCATGATTTTGGCGGGTGTCGAAGAGGGCTGCCTGCCCGAGGTGTTGATCCTCGCGGCCGCGCTCAACATCCAAGACCCGCGCGAGCGGCCGCGCGGCGCCGAGCAAAAAGCCGATCCCCTGCATCAGCGCTTTCGCAACGAGCATTCGGACTTCATCGGCTTGCTGAAGCTCTGGGCGTTCGTGCGCGCGGCAAAGGGCACGGGTGAATTGCGGCGCTTGTGCCGCGACAATTTCTTGTCCTTCGTGCGCATTCGCGAGTGGGGGGAGGTGCACCGCCAACTCGACGACGTCGCCAAAGAGCTGCACTTGAGCAGCGCGAAGGCCGCCAGGAAGCCGCCGAGCTCAGCGGCGGAGCTCGAACTACGTTTGCACCGCGCCCTGCTCACCGGTCTGCTGTCCAAAATCGGCCAGTGGAACCCGGAGCAGCGCGTGTACATCGGCGCGAAGCAGACTCGTTTCATGCTGCACCCTTCCTCTGGACTGGCCAAGAAACCACCCGCATGGGTGATGGCATTCGAGCTGGTCGAGACCAGTCAGCTATTTGCGCGCACGGCCGCCAAGCTTGATCCCGAATGGCTGGATGAAGTTGGCGCGCACTTGCTCAAACGCAGCTACTCCGACCCGCACTGGTCCGAAAAATCGGCGCGCAGTACGATCAAAGAGAACGCGACGCTCTTCGGTTTGCCGGTGTTTCGCGGGCGCAGCGTCGACTACGCCAGCATTTCGCCGGTCAGAGCGCGGCTGATGTTCTTGGAACACGCGCTCGTGCGCGGTGAGTATCGCTCCAAGGGCAGCTTTCAAAACGACAATCGCCAGCTGCTGGAGGAGGTCGCGCGCTGCCGAGACAAAGCGCGCCAAAGCGATCTCCTCGCCGATGATGAAGCGTTGCTGTCGTTCTTCGAGCAACGCGTGCCCGAGCAAGTGGTCAACGGCAAGACCTTCGAGGCCTGGCGGGAAAAGGCCGAAGCCAAGCAACCAGACTTGCTGCGGCTCCGATTGGAAGACGTGCTCATGCTCGAGCGAGGTCTGTTGCCCGAGCACTACCCGGACAGTATCGAGCTGCACGGCGCGCGTATCCCGGTCAGCTACCGCTTCGATCCCAACGCGGACGATGACGGAATCACGCTGTCGGTGCCGCTGCCGCTCTTGTTGCAACTCGATCCCGGCGAGCTCGATTGGACGATCCCCGGTTGGCATCTGCAAAAAATCAGCGCGCTACTGGGCGAGCTGCCTCGCTCGCTGCGTCGCGAACTCGGTTCGATCGCGGAGCTCGCCGAGCGAGTCGCGGCTCGCTTGACGCCATTCCAAGGCCCCCTGCTACCGGCACTCGCGCGCCTGGCCTCGGCCGAGGCCGGCGTCGAATTGCCGGAAAGCGCGTTTCGCCTGGAAGCGCTGCCGCCGTACTTGCGACTCACCTGTCGGGTCGTCGGCGAAGGCGGACGCACGGTCGCGCAGAGCCGTGATGTCAGGGAGTTGATCGAGCAGCATGGCGGCCGCGCTCGCGAAGTCTTGCGCCGCGCGGCGCCGCCCGCAGAGTGGGAGCGCACGGGGCTCACCGGTTGGGACTTCGGCGAGCTGCCGCTGTTCGTGGTGCGGCGCGTGTTCGGCGCCGAGCTGCGCGCGTATCCGGCGCTGATCGACCGCGGAAAATCGGTGGATTTGCGCTTGCTGGAGACCGAGAGCGCGGCGCGCGCCGCGACGCGGCTCGGCGTACGAAGGCTGTTCGCGCTCGCCGCGCACAAGTCGCTCTCGGTGTTTGCCAAGCAGTGTCCGTCGCCGTTTGCGCTGCGCGCTAGGTTCTTGATCCCACGCGCAGAAGTCGAGGCTTTTCGCGAGCTGCTTCTGGCACGGGTCGTGGAGGACGCCTTCGGCTGTGCGGCAGGCGCGCCCTTGCCGCACGACAAGGCTTCTTTCGATGCAAAGCTCGCTGACGGCAGCGCGCGTATCGCGCCAGCGTTCAAGGCGCTCGAACGCGCGACGCTGGCGGCATCGGCCGAGCTACGAGCAACCTTGGGCGCGCTCGACAGCGCTGCGAAGCACCCGAGCGCCAAGGCCGCGAGCGCCGAAATTCGCGCTCAACTCGAGCAGCTCTTCCCGCCGGATCTGATCGAATCGGTCCCGCTCGCGCGGCTGGAACAGTTCCCTCGCTACCTGCGCGCGATCCAAGCGCGTCTCACCCGCGCGATCAGCGATCCGCGCAAGGACGCCGACAAGCTTGCGCCGTTTGCGCCGGTGTGGGCCGGGTTTTTGGCTCGCCAAAGCTCGATCAGCGATCGCAATTCCGCGCTTTCGTTGCGCTGGGCATTCGAAGAATTGCGCGTGGCGATTTTCGCGCCGGAGCTGCGGCCTGCCGCGCCGGTCAGCGTGCAGAGCCTGAGCCAAGCGCTCGCTCAATTGCGTTAGCCGGCTCCGGTCCCCGGTTAGCGCGCTTTGGCGGTGGCGACGGGCGCGGCGGGCGGGGTACTGGCGCGTTCGCGCACCGCATTGCGCAGCGTGGCGACGACGTCATCCAAGTTCACGGGTTTGACCAGGAAGCGATCGGCGCCGAGCGAAGACAAGAGCTTCCAATCTTGTGGCCCACCGGACGCGGTCATCACGATGATCGGCACGTTTCGCGCCTCTGGCCGCGAGCGCAGCGTTGCCGTGACGGCTACGCCGTCCAAAATCGGCATTTGTAGATCGACCATCACCACGCTGGCGGCCTTTTGATCGAACGCCGCAACCAGATCACCCCCGTTGTCGACGCACACGATGTCGGCGTCTGGGAATTCCATGCTCAGCTTGAGCGCGAGCAAGTCGCGGAAGTCCGGGTCGTCTTCGGCGACCAAGATGCGCACGGGCTCGACGCTGTCAGCGCGCGCCTCTTTCAACGCACGCCGAAATTGGTCCGCAGAGGCGTAGCGGTCGTGCGGACGCTTTTGCAATGCCTTCAACAACACATCGTCGAAGGCAACCGGCAAACCGGGGCGACGACGACTCGGTAGCACCGGCTCTTCGGTAGCGTGCCTGACCATGATGGCGAGCGCGCTGCGCCCGTCGAAGGGTAGGCTGCCGGTCAACATCTCGTACGCCATGCAACCGAGCGCGTAGATGTCGCTACTCTTGCTGGCGGGCTTGTCACTCTCGAACGCCAGCTCCGGCGCCATGTATTCGGGCGTGCCGGCGATTACCTTCGTCACATCGCCTTCGACGTACGGTGTGGCCAGGCCCAAATCTGCGACTCGCACGCGCAGCGTCTCGTCCAAAAGCACGTTGCTCGGCTTGAGGTCGCAGTGGACGGTACCGGCCGCATGGATCGCGGACACGCCCTGACACACGTCATTCAAGATCGCCAAGGCCTCGTCCAATACGGCCTGTCCGTCGCTGCGCTCGAGCCAGCTCTCGACGGTTTGTCCGTCGACCAGCTCCATCACGAAGTAAGGCACCGACCCGTGTTCGCCGAAGGAATGAATCGCGAGCACGTTGGGGTGGTTGACGAGCGCCATCGCGCGCGCCTCGCGCACGAAGTGCTGCCGTGCGTTGTCGTCGAACGACGCCGAATTGACGAACTTGATCGCGACTTTCCGATGCAGTTGCAAGTCGAAGGCTTCGAGCACGACACCCATCGAGCCTCGCCCGAGCTCGCCCAAGATCCGGTACGTGCTGCCCACCACGTCGCCGATTGCGGGCAAGCGTCGCTGTTCTTCCGGATCGCGCAAGAACTCATCGACCAGACGCTCGAGCTGGTTGTCCTGCGGCGACGAATCGGGGGAGGCCATTTGTGTCCCCTGGCGACTGCAAGTTGCAAGCCGCAGCAAAAATGCCGTAATTTGAGGTACTGACCTGCGCAATCCCCGTGACTTTCTGACTCGCCGGCTGTGCGCCTGCGGCGCGGTTGCTTGTTTCCGGCGCGGCCACTGTAACTTGCGCCGGAAGCCTGGGTCCCCCTAAGCTAGCTGGCGTTGGACACCACTGGGCTTTCGGGGTCACTGGCCTGGGCGCTGCGTCGCCGGGTCGACGCAGCATGAGCCGCGCCTTTCCGCTTTCGCCGCTCCCTTCAGCGCTACCCGAGGCTGAGCGCGCCTCGCTGCACGCCACACTGCGCGAACTCCTGCAGTGGCAGCGTGATTTGAAGAAATGGCCGACGCCACCGAGCGCGCCCGACTCGACGCCGATCGTCTCGCTGTACGGCCAAGGCGGGTTGTGCGGCTGCGCAGGCGTCGGCGACGGCCCGCCGGGCGAGCGAATTTTGCGATCGTTCGTGCAGGCTCTGGGCGATGGCCGCTTCGGCGCTTTGGGGACCCGAGCGCGCGCCGAGTTGCGCTGCCAACTCTCGTACCCGCGCGCCGCGCGCCCCATTTCAGCGAGTGAAGTCGTGGAGCAGCTGGAGGTAGGGAAGCACGGCTTGGCGCTCGGGATGCCGGGTCGCCCGGTGACGCTCTTGCCGGACGTGGCACGCGACAATTCGCTCGACGCCGAGGGCATGCTGCAAACTTTGGAGCGCAAGGCCGAAACCGCGCGCGCCGCTTGGCCTGCCCATGGTCTGTACTTGTTCGAGACCGAGAACGTCTTGTGTCGGCAGAGCGAGACGCCCGCGCTCGAAAAAAATCCAATCACCGCCGCCGCCGCTTGGCTCGCAATGCGCGTGGATTCCAAAGGGCGAGTGACCTTCGGCATTAGTCCGCGCACCGGCGAACAACACCGCAAATCACCGATGTTCCACGGTCGCGCGGCGATCCTCGTCCGAGCTTTGCTCTCGCAGCGCGTGGGGCGTATCGCAGCGACGCGCGCCCGCCGCTGGCTCGAGGTCGAGCTCGTGCGGGCGCTCGACGGCCGCCCCGTCGACCAATTTCCGAGCGAGCCCGCGCTGGTCGCGGGAACGCTCGCGCTCGCCGTCATGAGCGGCATCGATCTGAGCGATGCTCTGATGGCCTACGCGACGCGCCCCGAGCTCTTGGCGGCACCGTGGCACGCGGCGCAAGTCGTGGCTGCGCTCGGCTCGCGTGCGCCAGATGCCCTCTGGCATGCCTGCAAGCGCCATTTGGAGGTCGAGCCGTGGGCACCTTGGACGGCGCTCGCGGCCAAAGCTCGCCATGACGGCGAAACGTTCGCCCGCGCGACGGATGCGCTGATCGACGCAGTGCCGGAAAACGGCCCGCACGCGGGCGGCGTTGGCCCCAATAGCGTGCCCGAATTGGCGCGCACTGCCGCCACCGTCGAAGCGCTGCTCAGCGTCGACTCGAGCGCTGCGCGGACCGCTCGGGCAAGAGCGCGCGTGTTTCTGCTCGAACATCAGGTCAACGGCAATAACTGCATCGTCGCCGCGGATCCCGAACTCGTGCACGGTGCGTTTCCGCAAACCCCCGTGCACGACTACTTGCAGATCGATGTCACCGCGCACGCCCTGTTGGCACTCGTCGGCAGCAGCCATTCGGTGCCCCCGACCGAATTCGCGACGGCTCCCGACAGCTGGGTCAGCGGCTGAGCCGCAGCACGCGGGGCGACGAACCCGGTATGCATCGCGTGTGGGCGCTCGAAAAACCGGCTCACTCTGAGACCCTCCGCTGCTGCTAGGTCAGCCGCCGCTGCGCCGAGTCCACGAGCCGGCCCCGAAATCATGGCCTGCGCGTCGGCTGCGAGGGTCTGCGATTGCGCCCCTGCGGAAGCTACGTCAAATTGGCGGGTGTAGGTTCACGGCCGACATCCGCCGTCCCGTTACATGTTGCTAAAATGCGCGTAGTATCGGTATCCCTGGGAGAGGAGTGTCGATGAGTCTGGTCGTCAAAGGCATGGTTCAAGTCGAAGGCACGACCTATCGCATCGTGCGCCTCAAGCGTGGGCACTACAAAGTCGTGCGCGTGCTCGATGACGCCTCGGTAGGGGTTTTTTCGGTGGGTTCCTCGTTCGAGATGACGCCCGAAGGCATCGAGGATGAGCTGATGCGCGAGATTGCGCGCGTGGCCATTCAGGGCGCAAAGACCACTTGGGTCGGCCGCATCGCCTAGCCCGCGCCAGCCATGGCCCCCAAGCGTAGCGCCGGGATCCTGCTGTTTCGGCGGCTCCCAGGGCGGACCGAGGTTCTGCTGGTTCATCCAGGGGGACCCTTCTGGAGCAAGAAGGACGATGGCGCCTGGTTCATCCCCAAGGGCGAGCTGGAAGAGGGCGAGCAACCGCTGAGCGCCGCCCGCCGCGAGTTCCGCGAAGAGTTGGGCAGCGAGCCGCCAGACGGCGAACCGCTGGAGCTCGGCACCGTCAATAACAAGAGCGGCAAGCTGATCTACGCTTGGGCGTTGGAGGGTGACTTCGATCTAGCGGGCTTCAAGAGCAACACGTTCTCGCTGGAGTGGCCGCCCCGCTCGGGCAAGATGCGCGAGTTTCCAGAGAACGATCGCGTGGCGTTCTTCGCCCTGCCGGACGCCGAGCCGAAGTTGCATTCCGCGGAACTGCCGCTGCTCGATCGGCTGCGCGCGCTGCTGGCCGCGTCCCCCTGAAGGCTCGCGTTTCGTCGAGGTCGAAGGGGGGGCGCCCGCGATCCAGCAACGCACCTCACCGTGCGCGCTGTTTCCGCGCGCCTCGAGCGCTCTGGCCTTGCGGCTACAGCCCGGCGTCCCCAAGTTGTCAGGGGTCGAAGAGCCGATGACTCCGCATGCGGTTTGGGATTTTTGGCGTTGGGCGTTTGCACGCACCTACTTGCGCGACAAGCGCCGTTGGGGTGAGTCGCAAGCTTCGCTCTGGTCGGCGATCACCGGCTTGAGCATCAGCATGAGCTTCAACTTGTTGGCGCTCGGCGCGCTCGTCGCCTGGGGATTGCGGCTGCCGAGCCACGCGGCGCACCCGCGTGAAATTGGCTTGGCCGTCATGGCACTCGCGCTCGGCGCGAACTACCTGCGCTTTGCACGCTTCGGTGATGCAGACCTTCTGATTCGTTCGCTCGAGAGCAGCGCGCCAGAAAGCGCGCAGCGCGACGAGCGAAAGTTGCTGGGCTACACCGTGGGCTCGTTCCTTGCGCCGGTCGCGATCGTGATCGCTCGCCTGTGCCTGAACTGAGCGGCGCGCGCACCAGACCCCGTTTGACTCGAACGTCAGAACAGCTTTCCGAGCAAGCCCTTGGCTTGGTCGACGGCGCTGTCGATGTTTTCGCCCGTGAGCGCGCTCTCCACCGGGCCGCGCAGCACCTCGGGCAAGCGACTGGTCAGAAAGCTGCGCACGACCTCTGCGACCTTCGCGGCCTGACCCTCACTGAGATCGGCCTGGGACACGAGTTGCGAGATGAGCTCTTTCATTTCCGGTCGTGTACGTTCGCGGCCCGGCGGCGACAAGCGGGGCGTGACTATTTCTTGGCCGGCGCGGGCACTGCGGCGGCAGCGCTGGGTGCAGAGGACACCGGCACAGCCGTTGCCGCGGCCACCGTCGCTGCGGGCGCAGTCGTCACGGCGGAAGCAGCAGGAGCCGGCGCCGCGGCGGTGCTCGGAGGAGCGGTGGGCGCGACAGCTGCGGCGGGAGCCGAGGCGAGCGAACGCGGGGACGAACCTGCCGGCACGGCACTCACCGGGATCACCACCCGAGTGAGGAGCGAATGCACATCCGCGACATGCGCGTCGAAGCGCGCGGCATCGTTGTAGTAGCCTACGATGAGGAGCCCCGTGCACTGGTAGACGGTCTGCGCGCCTTGCCCGTCGCCGGCTCGACTGACGACCGGCCACGGAAGCATCGACTTCCCGCGAACCGTCTGCTGATAGGTGACTTTGGCCAAGGTCAATTCGGCTTTCGAATCGCGGTGGGCGCTGTCGAGGCGAAGCTTTTCAACGTCGGCGATCTCGAGCACGCCGACAATCGCGGGGAGCGGCCCGAGCGTGGTCGCCTCCTTCTTGACCGTGAACGTGGTGAAGTGGCGCGCTCGGTTCACCTCGAGGCCGAACAGCGTGGACTGTTCGAAGAGCCCGGCGCCCTCCAAGCCACTGGTGTAGTTCTCGAGGATGACGTCGAGATCTCTGCCGGCGTAGGCCGGTTCCAGTGGGTGAACCTTGACCCAAATCACGGCGTTGTCGCGGGTGTTGATGAAACGCAGATCGAAGATGTTCTCGCTCTTGCGTTCGCTCCTAGAAATCGTGCCGTCGCCGTTTTCGTCCAGGCGGCGTTGGGCGCGATATTGCTCCCCGGTCTTTTCCAGCCACGCGCCCCTGCTGGAGTCGTACGCGAAGTTGTCGAGCATCCAGTCATCGGGCAGGAACTTCCGGCGAGCCTTGTCCGCGTAATTGACGCGATATTTGGTCAGACTCTGCTCGTACCCGTCCGGTCCGAGCGCACCGCTCACGGGGGTGCAGTCGAACGCGAATAACACAGCCCCCAAACCCAAGAACCACCGCCAGCCCGTCATTTTCTTCTTCACCCGTTCGAGTCCCATCACCAAAACATTTTTGTTCGCACGGGGACCGCGGTCGCTCAAGCGAAATCGGAGTCGTGGCCCTGGCTCGTGGTGCACGCCTCGTCACCTCGCGGACACGCGCGAGACATGCCGCGGCCTCGCGCCGTTTCGTACCGTCGAGCCATGCTCCATGACACTCCGCAATTCGGTGTTCCGCACGGTTTCCACCAAGATCGAGCCAAGGTGGCGGCGCT
>Ga0134124_10003004_pt1 | contig 13597 bp, 16 predicted proteins | sample KB304_FD_96880 | JGI IMG/M metagenome (GOLD analysis project Ga0134124, IMG submission 96880) | Terrestrial soil microbial communities without Nitrogen fertilizer from Kellogg Biological Station, Michigan, USA - KB3-0-4 | ecosystem: Environmental > Terrestrial > Soil > Unclassified ... | reverse complement strand
TTCGGCGGCTGCCCGGCCTTCACGGCTGGGTTCGATCCACCGTCGTTGGGGCGCTTGCCGCATGGGCCGTTGGCATGGTGCCCAGCACCATCATGAACCTCAATGCGTCGAACAGCTCCGGTCAACCACCGGAAATCGGCGAACGCTAGGCGCCACCAGGCCGCACTGATGCTGACGCTAAAGTCAATTGCGGTTTGGCTCGCCATTCTGGTTTGTGCCGTCGTAAACGGAGGCCTCCGTGAGGCACTGCTTATCCCGTCCCTGGGCAAGCCCGTCGCGTTGGTGACCAGCGGTGTCCTGCTCTCAATCGTCATCGTGGTCGTGTCTGTTGTCTTGGTTCCGCGGTTGGGTAAGCTCAGCATCTCACAGTGCCAGTACATCGGCTTGCTTTGGCTTTGCCTCACGCTGGTCTTTGAGTTCGGCCTTGGCCGTTTCGTGCAACATCAAAGCTGGCAGCAACTCCTCGAGGCATACGCCTTCAAAGACGGAAACATATGGCCGTTGGTCCTTGTCGTTACCTTCTTCGCCCCGTTGCTCGCCGTTCGTAAAGGCATCCAACGTTAGACACCGCAATACAGGAGGGCGCCATGCTGCAAATGAGACCGAGCTGCGAGTGCTGCAAACAACCCCGCTTCCACGCAACGCGTGTACAAGCCTGGTGGTTGTATCAAGGTTGCATAGATGCATAAACGTTGCTACGGCCTGGCCATCGTCTGTTACCTGGCAATCCCTGTTTTTCTGATCGCAGGAATCAGGCTGTCTCTTCTCATCGATCCGGAAATGGCTCGCGGTCATGCCGATTACGTGCGGGACTACCGGTTGTTGGAACTCGCCCAGCGCGGCGCGATGATGGCCACAATGGCACTGGTACTGGTCCTCTGGGCAGCGGTCTGTTTTCTGGTGCTCGAGTCCCGGCGCCGCTCGCTGGGCTGGCTTTTGCTGGCCGCTGCCGGCCCTTTCGGATTCATCGCCATCGCCATGCTCGAAGACCGGTCGGCCGCTGCGCACGACCTTTACCAGCAATTTATCCGGAACCTGAAAATGTACTGGCGCGTTCCGCTGGAGATCGCAATGTTCTTTGCGGTCTTGTTTCTCGCGTTCAACGCCATGCTGCTCAAGCGCGATTTGATGATCAGCTACGAATCCTTCTTGACGGGAACGCCCGCCGCAACGATCATCGCCCGACAGAGCGAATCCAGCGGTATGTGGGCTTTTAGCGAAGGACTGGAAGTGATCTACATCGTTGTACTGATCTACCTGCTTTTGCCCATCCTCTTCAATCTTGCAGGGCGGTTGTTCGAGCCCCGGAAAGGCCGACACGCCAAGAGACAAGGCGTGCCAGCGACTGATCGCTCAATGTAGGACGAGACCATGAAAAACTCGGTCGCGAGCCAAGGCCAGCCGGCATCGGAGCTCATCTCGCAACGAATCGCCGATCTCGGGGACTGGCGCGGGGAAACGCTCGCCAGAATGCGCAAGCTGATCAAGGAAGCAGACCCCGACGTCACGGAGGAGTGGAAGTGGATGGGCACACCGATCTGGTCGCACGACGGGATCATCTGCACTGGCGAATCCTACAAGAAGGTGGTGAAGCTTACGTTCGCCAAGGGCGCATCTTTGAAGGATCCGGCCCGTCTCTTCAACTCGAGCCTTGAAGGAAACGTACGCCGGGCCATCGACATCCACGAAGGAGAAGAAGTTGACGAGTCGGCCTTCAAGGCGCTCGTTCGCCAGGCGGTCGCCCTCAACAGTTCCGGCAAGGCGAAACCTTCGAAGAAAGCGAAGTCCTAAGGGGTTGAATTCGGGACTGGCACGTCAGGCCGCACATGCAGCCCAATCCAAGCGCTTCTTCGGCGAGAGAGCCCATTCACGTCCGGGTTCTAGGTGGCGAGGACGTTGCGTCGATGCGCGCCATGCTCTCCACCTTCGGCAGGGCGTTTGGCGAGGTCTCGACCTATACCTCGCGGCAGCCCGACGACGGATACCTTGAAGCCTTGCTTTCAAGCGAGACCTTCATCGCCATTGCTGCCTTTGCAGGTTCAACAGTCATCGGCGGACTGGCTGGCTATGTTCTGCCCAAGTTCGAGCAACCTCGCGCCGAGTTGTACATCTACGACCTCGCGGTCGACGAGGCGTATCGGAGGCGGGGCGTAGCCACCGCAATCATTGACGAGTTGAAGAAGCTGGCCGCTGCCCGTGGCATCTATGTGATATTCGTGCAAGCCGACCAGGCAGACGAGCCGGCAATCTCGCTCTACACAAAGCTGGGGGTGCGCGAGGACGTATTGCACTTTGATATTGCGTCCTCGGGAGATGCCGCTTAACCTTTCTTCGCCGTCATGTCTGCAGTCCACACCAACGCCAGGCGTCGCAAATGACCACGTTCATAGCCCTCCTGCGAGGCGTCAACGTCGGCAAGGCCAGGCGCTTTCCCATGGCCGAGCTGCGCGCCCTGCTTTCCGGTCTGGGCTACAAGGGCGTGGCTACTTTGCTCAACAGTGGCAATGCGGTCTTCCGCGCTCCGACGGGTACGCCAGCGAAGCACGCGACCGACATTGCTGCTGCGATAGCGACCCAACTCAAGGTCCAGATACCCGTCATCGTCAAGTCGGCAAGCGAACTGGCACGCATCATCTCCGAAAATCCAATCAAAGCGGAAGCGAAAGAGCAGCCACGTCTTTTGGTTGCTTTCGTTCAAAGCACCATGAGTGCCGCCGGAGCGGTTCGCGATAGGCAAGAATGCCGCGTACCTGTTCTGCGCCAAGGGCATGCGGCAAAGCAAGGCCGCGGCAGCTCTTCTGGGCAACACGGGCAAGTCGGCCACGACGAGAAACTGGGCGACCGTCGTCAGGCTGCAGGCGCTCGCGAATGAACACTAAGCCTAGCCTTTCGCCAACCACTACATCCAGAGGTCCTTCAATGACTATAGCCACGCTCAGCACCTGGCACGAACTCGTGCGCACTCGCAACACCAAGGGCCTGAGTCCGCTTCTTGCGGACAACGTCGTCTTCCATTCGCCGGTTGTCCATACGCCGCAAGTCGGCAAAGCGATCACACTCCAGTACCTCTCCGCCGCGTTCCATGTGTTCTTCAACCAGTCTTTCCGCTACGTCCGGGAATTGACCGGTCCTCGCGAGGCGGCGCTGGAGTTTCAGGTCGACATCGACGGCATCAGCGTCAACGGTATCGATCTGATCAAGTGGAACGACGAGGGAGCGATCGTCGAATTCAAGGTAATGATCCGGCCGCTCAAGGCCATCAACTTGATCCATCAAAAAATGGCTGCCATGCTGCAGGCGAACCAGTAGCTCGCCTGCGATGGCGCCCGGCCCTTCGTTCGTGTTGCAGCCGTTCTCCTCTGTCGACGGCGTGCCCTTCAGTGTGTCGCGTGAGGAGATACTCCGTGTCCGGGGGCAGCCGGTCCGGGCAGGCCGCAACGGCGTCGGGCTCAACGAACTCGACTACGAAGACGTGGTGTTCCGCTTTCAAGACTGCGGCCGGCTGGAAGAGGTCACTGCCCAGGCGCCGGTGGTGAATCTGGGCACGATTGCCGTGACGTTCGGCTCGCTCGAGCGGTTCATTCGAGACAACGACCCGTCTTCGTTCGAAAGGGCAGGTTTTGTCGTCAGTCCGATGTTTGGCTTGGCATTCGATCCACAATGCCCAAGCTGGGTCACCGCTTTGGCCGAACACAGCATTGCTGAATGGCAGGCACTATGAGCGCTCGAGACTCCGTTCGCGTTGAAGCTGGAGCACTGATGCAAGTTTGAATGACGAGGCGGCGTGATGGCATCGGTCATCGAGTTCGAGACCCCGCGCCTGCTGCTGCGGCAATGGCGCGAGTCCGATCGCGAGCCGTTTGCCGCCATGAACGCCGACCCCGCCGTCATGGAGTTCTTCCCATCGCTCCAAGATCGCGCCCGTAGCGACGCCAGCATCGATGTCTGGCAGGGTGAGCTTGCAACCCGAGGCTGGAGCAACTGGGCCGCCGAGCTCATCGAGTCCGGTCATTTCATCGGCTGCGTCGGCCTGGCCGTTCCGCGCCGTGTGTTGCCCTTCACGCCTTGTGTCGAGGTCGGTTGGCGCCTGGCCCGGGCGTTCTGGGGCAAAGGCCTCGCCACGGAGGCTGCTCGCGGCGCGCTGCGCGTTGGGTTCGGGCAGCTGCTACTTCCGGAAATCGTGTCGTTCACCGCCATCGGCAATCGGAGGTCGCGCGCCGTGATGGAGCGTATCGGCATGCGCAACGCAAACCAGGACTTCGAGCATCCGGGCGTTCCCGAAGGTCACCCACTGCGCTTGCACTGCCTGTATCGGATCGACCGTTCGCAGTGGAGCGAAAATGCAGCCTGACTCTTCCATTCGAACGTCAGCCACCCGATCGAGCCAGTAGATGAAACTTTCGCGCTTCCCATCCTGGCACTTCGCCGCCGGACGCAGCAATGCCCGGCTATTCCGGCACGGCGGCGCGCAGATTGCCGCGGCCGCGCTCGCCTTGCTCATGGCAGTCGTCCTGTGCGGATGTGGCGGCGGAGGTGGCGACATTGCGCCGCCGCCGGCGCCCGCCGGAGTGATCAGGGCCAGCATCCAGTCACGCCAGACCGGCATCGAGTACGGCTACTACGTCCAGCTGCCGGCCGACTATGCGAAGACCCAGGCAGCGTATCCGGTAGTCTATGCAACCGACAGCGAGTACCGGCTCGCGACGCTCTCCGGCGTGATGGCCAACAGCCCGACCGCGGCGATACTGGTCAACATCGACGCGACGTCCACCGCCCGCCGCTGGGTGGACTTCACGATGCCGGGCGCGGCTGCCTATTTCCGGTTCCTGACCCAGGAGCTGATTCCGCAGATCGAATCGCAGTACCGGATCGATCCGAAGCGGCGGATCTTTTCGGGGCATTCGCTCAGCGGCGAGTTCGCGATGTATGCGCTGTACCTCGATACGCCAGACAATCGCTTCTTCTCCTCCGTCATCTCCGAGGAGGGCTCGTTCTGGTACCAGCCCGACATGCAGTTCTTCAATTCGCTGCCGATTGCGACGTCGATGGAACAGCAGATGTACGACACCGGCCGGCAGCTGCCGGTCAATCTCGTGCTCGCCGGGGACTTTTTTGGCAACGGCACCCTGGTGAAGAACCTGTCCGACTTCCTGTCGGCGCGGGGCTACGAGCGGCTGCGGATCAAGAACTCGACCTTCTCGTTGGGCCATGTCCCGATGGATGGCCCCGCCTTCGCCGACGCACTGAACTTCGTACTGGCAGCGCCCGCGCCCTGAACTTGCGGCGCCTTCGGAGGAACATCATGCGCACCTTGAAGTACCTTTTCGCAGCAAGCGCTTTCGCCTTGCTTTCCCAGGCGCAGGCCCAGACGGCCCAGAAGGTCGAAGACATCCCGACCCGCTCCGGCGTCACCCAGCGGATGATCGTTCTGGCACCGCTCGAGCCCAAGGCCGCGGTCGTGCTCCTGGCCGGAGGTCACGGCGGGCTTCAAGTATTCCCCAACGGCTCGCTGAAGTGGGGAGCAGGCAACTTCCTGGTCAGAACGCGCCAGCTGTTCGCGGATCAAGGGTTGATGGTGGCGGTCGTTGACGCACCGTCCGATCGTCAGTCGCCGCCATATCTTCAAGGTTTTCGGCAAACGCCCGAGCACGCCGCTGACCTGAAAGCGGTCATTGCATGGCTGAGAGAGCGCGCCAAAGCGCCAGTCTGGTTGATCGGCACAAGCCGGGGCACGCAGTCGGCGGCCTACGCAGCTACCGAGCTTTCAGGGCCTGAAGGTCCGGATGGCATCGTCTTGAGTTCCACCATCCTCACCGACAACAAGGGCAGCCGCGCGGTGCCGGCCATGCCGCTGGACAAGATCCGGGTACCGGTGCTGGTCGTGCATCACGAGCAGGATGGCTGTCCGCTGTGTTCCTTCTCGCAGGTGCCGGCCCTGATGGCGAAGCTCTCGAATACGCCCAGGAGCGGGCTGCTGTCCTTCAGCGGAGGCGAAAGCAAGGGCGATCCTTGTGAAGCATTCGCCTATCACGGCTTCAATGGCCTCGAGGCCGACGTTGTGCGCCAAACCGCGGCCTGGATCCTCGCGAAGTAACCTCCTAGTGGCAAGAAACTTGCTTGTCAAGTGGCAAAAGCGTACAATGAGTATCGCTTTGTCACCGATTGATCTGTGTCAGGTGGTACAGGATGTTCAAATTTCTGAAGCGTTCCGTTCCGACGCCGAAGCCGAAACCCAAGCCAGCAGCTCCGCAGCGCAAGTCTGCGTCCAGATCCCGTGGCCTCGACGCCCACCCAGGCCCGCTGCCGGAAGTCATCGAAGGCAATGAGCAAACCGATTGGGCATTGTGGGAAGATTCGGTCGCGGCGCTGGACAGCCAGATGCAGGGCCTGACCTCCTCGATGCAGGGCCTGACTTCATCCGTCAGGATTTACGACAAGCCCGAGTCGCCGAGCGAATACCAGGACATCGATGCTTTCGCCAGGGTGACCAAGAAGGACGCCTAGGAGGCGATCGCCGGGTTGGTCGGGTTCGGTTCGAACTTTTCGCGCGGCGCGCAATCTCGTAGCCACGATGCCGGAAAGCAAACCCGAAACTCTCCTGTTCGACCTCGGCGGTGTCCTCATCGATATCGACTTCAGCCGCGCCTTGCGCGCATGGCAGCCGTTTTCGCGTCTCTCATTCGACGAGCTCAAGCAGGCATTCCGGTTCGACGAGCACTACGCCCGGCACGAGCGCGGCGAAATCGCAGCAGGGCAGTATTTCGAGCACCTGACTGCCGTGCTGGCGCTGGACGCCGAGCCAGCGGAAATCGAGCGAGGCTGGAACGCGATCTTCGTGTCGGAGATTGCTGAAACCCTGGAGCTGGTCAGGGCGGCGCGCGGCCGGATGCCATGCCACGTGTTCACGAACACGAATGCAACCCATCAGGCGGCATGGTCACGGATGTTCCCGACCGTGGCGACTTCGTTCGACCGCATCTTCGCGTCCCACGAAATCGGCTTGAGGAAGCCGGAGCGGCGCGCCTTCGAGCATGTCGCTAGGGCGCTCGGCGTGCCCGCCTCTTCGATCATGTTCTTCGATGACTCGCTTGAAAATGTCGAAGGAGCCCGGAAAGCCGGGTTGCAAGCGGTTCACGTTCGCAAGCCGCAGGATGTCGCGAACGCACTGCAGCGGAATCGGTAGGCATTGGCCAAGGAGTACGTATGCAAGACGACGAGCAGGAAATACGCGACCTTGTTTCCGCCTGGATGGCCGCGACCCGGGCCGGCGATGTCGACACCGTGCTGAAGCTGATGGCCGAGGACGTCGTCTTTCTCGTGCCGGGCCAAGCGCCGATGCGAAAAGCGGATTTCGCCGCGGCGGCCAAGGCGCAGGCGGCCGGCCGGGCGCCGAAGTTCGATGGGACCAGCGAGATCCAGGAAATCAAGGTGCTGGGCGACTGGGCCTTCATGTGGACCCGGCTCGCGGTCGTCGCTACCCCGCCCGACGGCTCGCCACCCATGAAGCGCGCCGGGCACACGCTCACCGTCTTGAAGAAGGAAGAGGGCAGGTGGGTGCTCGCGCGGGATGCGAACTTGCTGGCGCCTGCCGCATGAGCAACAGCGACGTGCGCATCCTCGCCTTCGACCTCTTCGGCACGGTGGTCGACTGGCATGGCAGCATCGCCCGCGAGGTGGACGCCATGCAGCTGGGGGTGAACGGCAGTGACTTCGCGCTGGCTTGGCGCGCAGGCTACAAACCGGCGATGCGGCGCGTGATGTCGGGCGAACTCGGCTGGACGTTGATCGACGATTTGCACCGGATGATCCTGGACGGCCTGCTGCAGCAGTTCGGCATCGCAGGCCGGCTGGATGAAGCGCAGAAAAAGCACCTCAACAAGGCCTGGCACCGGCTCGATCCCTGGCCCGACTCGGTCGAGGGGCTGCGGCGACTGAAGTCCCGTTTCACGATCTGCACGCTTTCCAACGGCAACATCGGGTTGCTGGCCAACATGGCCAAGCGCGCCGGCTTGCCATGGGACTGCATTCTTTCCGCCGAAGTGTTCCGCGCGTACAAGCCGGACCCGGCCACGTACCTGGGGGTGGCACGGGTGTTCGATGTGCCGCCGCGCGAGGTGATGCTAGTAGCCGCGCATCACGACGACCTGGCCGGCGCGCGCGCCTGCGGCTTGGGCACTGCCTATATCGAGCGGCCGATGGAGTTCGGCCCCAGCCAGCCCAAAGACGTGTCGCCGCGGGCGGAAAACGACCTGCATGCCACCAGCCTGACGGATCTGGCTGACAGGCTGGATTGCTAGAGCAGCGGTCAGCGTCCCTCGTAATCGGGGAAATTCCCCACCGTTGGGTGTCTTCACCCACGCCTTCGACGAGCTGAGTCAGCCCCTCACCCGTTGCAGAGCCAGCCCCCGAGCCATGGTCGTCCGCCCCCGCGAATTCCAGGGGTCGTCTGGCACGGTAACTGCTTGTATCGCTGTATTGCGCAGGAAATGCGTCGATCGGTCAGGCAGGAGGGTCAAATCTTGATACGTGAAATTTTCAACAGCAGGCTGGGTGCAACGATTCTGTCGGTTGCGGCGGTTCTGGCCACTTCGACACTGCCCGGGGGCGCAGGCTCCGCATGGGCGCAGGACGCATTCATCGCGCCCGTGATCCCGGCGGTTCCTATCGTTCCGACGGCGTTCGACATCACCGGCTTCATTCAGGAGGCCACGCTCGATGTGAGCAACGCCATCTGCACGCCGACGGACCCCCGGCTGGCGGGTGGTACGGTGACGGTGAATGGCCAGAGGGTGATCATTCCCTGCAATACGGTTTTGCAGATGCCCGCGTATACGACGTCTTTCGCGGACCTGTTCAAACCTGGCGGACCGACGGCGGCGGACATTACCCCGAACCAACAAACGGGGCTTGCGCTGACTGATCTGATCGGCCCCGTCTCCGGGGCCACCGTGCCTGCCTCGCAACCGGGCTTGCTCACCATGCCGATTCCCGGGAGCGCATCCACTACCGCGGCGACTCGATACAACGGATCGTTGCCCTCTTACGAGATTCACCTGGTGGGCAACGTGGTGAACGGCCAGTACATTGCGGGCCTGGTCTTCATATCCCAGCAGTCCCTGAATGCGGGGCAGGGCGTGATCAGCTGCATCGACTACAACACCGGCGAAATGCAGGTCGGTGGCCAACCGGTAGACCCCAGCACCTCGTTGGGCTGCCCCAATCCACCGCGCCCCGGCACGACCCGTGTCCGCCTCAACGACACGATCGGCCGCTTCGGCAAGAGTCATGCTGGGATTGGCGGCTGTGCCGGCAGGGCCAACTGCGTCGAAGAGGCCGGCTTCGACCCGCGCTTCACGCCCGATACCGACAATCCGACGGTGCACGCCGCCAGCGGATACCCGATGTGCATTCCCCGCGTGAACCCGTTCGTCGCGGGCGCCGTCGATCCGGAGTGTCCCCAGTCCAACCGGCCGATCGCGCCGAACTGCAAGAGCTTTGACCCGGTTCTGGGCCTTCCGGCGTTTGCGATTCCCACCACGGGTTACTGCATGACGTACGTGATGGACTTGCCCAACACGCGGCCGCTGGCCAAAGTGCAGGGCAGCTGCCCGGGTCCGGACCCGCTATGCCCGACCGACCCGACCAAGCAGGCGCCATTCGAAATCGGCGACAACATCACCTTCCAGGGGACGCTCAAGGCGGACGCCGCCGGCACCTATGTTTCAGCTCATACCATCATTGCCAATCTGGGCATCTACACCCAGCCGGGCGTGCAACCCGCCTACACCTTCGTTGAAGTGGTTCTGGCGGGCACCGACGCGCGTCCGGTTGCCGGGCTGAGCCAGGAGGCCACCGGCCGCGTCAAGTTCGTCGGGTTTACGACGGACGTGTCCGCCCTCGTGGACCTGTTCGCGCTGGACCAGGACCCGGTCACCGGCGTTGTGACGGAGCGCCTGCTCGGAACGCAGAGCCCGGTTGCCAACGCCTTGCTGGGGCGCTTCCGCACACCCGCCAACAACAACGGCGCGTTCCTGCCGCCGGCGCGCAATTACCGGGCTGTCAGCCGCACCATGTGCAACGGAACCACGGGCCCGGGAATGCCGTGCATGCAGAACGGCAGATCGACCGCCACGGCGGCGAACGGATTGGTCGCAGGGCAATATTCGTTGCCCAACTTCGAGTTCATCTTTGCCGAGAACCTGGTCTTCGGCCAACCGCTGGTTCCCAACAATTTCCAGGACTTGCCCTTCCTGTTCTGTGGTTCCGGCCCGCTCGACGGGGCAGGCACCAAGTCGCCGGTGGTGGGCCAGCTCGATCCCGCCCCCTGGGCTTCGCCGATGGATGACCCGATCTTTCACTACACGCTGTGCCCGTCGGCCAAGCAGGTCGGCGCTCCACGTGTCTGGCCTAAAGTGACCGGCCAGCCGGACGTCGTGACGATCAACACGGCGGTCTGGAACAACAAGGCCGGCCGCGGCATCATCAATGTCGTTGCGACGTCGTCGAAATCGCCCGCACCTGCCGGCATGTTCATGGTGGCGACCTTTTCGAATTCCAACCTGGCCGCGAACATACCGGGCAGCACAGCCAATCCGATCAGCAGCGAAATGGTGCTGATGTCCAACACGCCCTCGGCGCCAGCCACCTGCCCCACCGCAGCGCCTTGCTGGGTATTGAACGCGCCCGGATACATCGTGGATCCCACTGGCGTGTACGGCAGCGGAGTTCCCATTCTTGTACCGCCGACCCAGATCTCGATTCATTCCAGCCTGGGCGGCACCGCTTCGACCACCTCGATCACGTTCATCGGGTGCGTCGCCACGAAGAAGGTCATCTGCCTCCTGTAATCGGGCACAACAGCCATGAAAAACACCAGGCAAGCAACTCGTTCAATGGTCGATGATGACCGGATCAACCCTGCGCGGCGGATCCGCCCGTGGCAGCGCGGCGTCATCGCGGCATTGGTATTGGCCATGGGGTGCGCAACCGTTGGCGCCAGGGGCCCCGGCCGGGCCGGCCTCGATGATCTGATGGAAGAGCCCGACGCGTTGCCTCCTACGGATAGCAAGGTTCCTCCCGGTCAACAGAACAAGACGGTCAAGTTCATCATCAGCCTGGACCCCAATCTGTCGACGGGCATAACTGTGTCGGGCTCGACGGTCGGTTCGGTGGGTCAATTACCCCTGACCATCTCGCTCGATGCGATCCGGGGCGGTCCCAGCACCATGAAGCTGGGCGACGACCCCGTGATCGCGACTTCGGGCGAGTTGATGGTGCCGCTGCTGGGCGTCACGTCAACCGCTAACGGGGCGACCCCTGGAGTCACCGCCCATATCGGAAAGATCGATCTGGTCCCGGCTCTGGTGTCGCTCAAGACCTCGGGGATTCCACCGGTATTCGGGCTCGAGAACTACGTGCGCGACAAAGCCGCGGCGATCGCGCTGGGCAAAGCCTTGTTCTGGGATGCCAAGGTCGGCAGTGACGGCCAAGCCTGTGCCAGCTGTCACTTCGCGGCGGGCGCCGACAACCGGCTCAAGAATCAGCTCAATCCCGGCCAGCGCGGCGGCGACAACGTCTTCAATCCGACATTTACTGGTGCCGGCGGGCCCAATTACACGCTCAAGGCCGCTGATTTTCCGTTCTACCGGCTGGCGGATCCGCTAAACCGAAACTCCGCCATCACGTTCCAGACCAACGACGTGGTGTCGTCCCAAGGGACGTTCTCCGGGCCCTTCGTCAGTCAGTCGGGCGGGACCGAAAAGTGCGGCAATCGTCCGATCGACGAGTTCAGCGTGCACGGCGCTCTGACGCGTCGCGTGGCACCGCGCAACACACCCTCGGTGATCAACGCGGTATTCAATTACCGGCAGTTCTGGGACGGGCGGGCCAACAATATTTTCAACGGCAACAATCCGTTCGGAAACCGCGATACCTCGGCCAGGGTGCTGCAAATGCAGGCGGGCGGGACGGCGGTGCCGGTGAAGATGCAGCTGACCAATGCCAGCCTGGCTTCGCAGGCGGTGGGGCCGGCGTTGAGCGATTTCGAGATGTCCTGTGCCGACAAGACGTTCCCGCAGCTGGGGCGAAAGATGATCCCCTTGCGCGCGTTGTCGACGCAGGCAGTGCACGCCGAGGATTCGGTGCTGGCGCCTTATCGCGACGCGAAGGGCATCGGCTTGACGAGCACCTATGAGCAGATGATCAAGGCGGCATTCAACTCCGAGTGGTGGGGCGCCACCGGCTTGTACGGCGGCTATACCCAGATGGAAAGCAACTTCGCCATGTTCTGGGGTCTTGCCATCATGGCGTACGAAACGACGCTGGTGTCCGATCAAGCACCGGTCGACCGGTTTGTCGGGTGGTCTGGGAGTCCGCCGGATCCAACGGCCCTGTCGGCGCAGGAACAAAGCGGGATGGCAGTATTCAGGGGCAAGGCGCTGTGCGTGTCATGCCACAAAGGAGCCGAGTTCACGTCGGCCGGGCAGTTGCTCCAACCCAGCCGCGGCGAGATCAACCTGGTGGAACAGATGTTCGTCGGAAGCGGGCGCATCGGCCTGTACGACACCGGCTTCTACAACATCGGGGTGCGTCCGACGGTGGAAGATGTCGGTGTGGGCGGCTCGGATCCTTTCGGCAATCCACTGTCCTTTTCACGCGAGTATCTTGCCCAGCTGAGCGGCAAGCCGGCGCCCGATGCACTTCTGGTCAGCCCCTGCTTGTTTGCGATCAAGAGCGACGCAAACAATTGCTGGGTCGCTCCTTCACCCGGCTTGACCCGCGTCGGCGTCGATGGAGCTTTCAAGACGCCAAGCCTGCGCAATGTGGCATTGACCCAGCCGTACTTTCACAACGGCAGCCGGTTCACGCTGGAGCAGGTGGTGGAGTTCTACAACCGTGGCGGCGACCGGCGTGGCCTCGATGGCAACGACTCTTCGGGTCTGACCACGCCCGATGGCGGCGCATCGAACACGCATCCCTCGATCCTCCCGCTCTTGCTGACCGACCAGGAAAAGGCTGACCTGGTTGCCTTCCTTCGCACCTCGCTCACGGACCGCCGGGTGACCTGCCAACAGGCGCCGTTCGACCACCCCGCACTGCGGCTGTTCAACGGTCACACCGGCGACGAGAAGTCCGTCGTGACCGTCAAGAACGACGTGAAGGCCGCCGATGACTTCATCGATTTTCCGGCAATCGGTGCGAAGGGCGCGCCTGCAGGGCAGTGCCTGAAGAACGATATCGGAAAGTAGGTTCGAAGCGCGCCATCGCCGCAAGCGGCTGCCGCAATAATCGCGGCAATAATCGCGGCCATGGAAACCAAATGGCTGGAGGACTTCGTCAGCCTGGCTGAAACCCGCAGTTTCAGCCGCTCGGCGCAGCTGCGCCACGTCACCCAGCCGGCCTTCTCGCGGCGGATCCAGGCGCTGGAAGCCTGGGCCGGCACCGACCTGGTGGATCGCAGCTCGTATCCCACGCGTCTCACGCCGGCCGGCGAAACGCTGTACGCCCAATCGCTGGAAATGCTGCAGGCGCTGCAAAGCACCCGCGCGATGCTGCGCGGCCATTCCACGGCGGGGCAGGACGTGATCGAGTTCGCCGT
>Ga0134124_10003003_pt1 | contig 13597 bp, 14 predicted proteins | sample KB304_FD_96880 | JGI IMG/M metagenome (GOLD analysis project Ga0134124, IMG submission 96880) | Terrestrial soil microbial communities without Nitrogen fertilizer from Kellogg Biological Station, Michigan, USA - KB3-0-4 | ecosystem: Environmental > Terrestrial > Soil > Unclassified ... | reverse complement strand
GCCGTTCACGCCGTCGAAGACGCGGTAGCTGTCGCCCTGGGGCAGTTTGACGATCCACGTGCGCTGGTTCGGTGCCCTCGCGAATGTCGGCACCGGCACTTCCTCCTGGCCGGTGTCGAATCCGGCGTACGTCCCCGTCGCCGTGAAGCTCGTGATTTTGGCGAGCGCCGCCGTGCCGCCGATCGCGGTCAGATACCGGTCCAACACCTGGTCAGCCGACACCCCCGCCTCGGTCGGAAAATCGATGATGTCGGGGTCCTCCGTAGGGACACCGTACTGGATGAGAAAACTGGGTGCGCTGACCGGGGAATACTGGCCGCGGTGACAGGTGAAGCAGGTGACGCGCGGGCGCCCGCCGAAATACTGCTGATTGAGCGCCTGCATCATTCCGATCATCTGGCGGGCTCGCTGAATGCGCGGCGTCGTTTCGGCGAACGCCTCGCGGCGGAACCCCGCCTCCTTGGCGTGACAGAAGGTGCAATCGTTCCCCATCGACGCGGCGAACATCCCCATCGCATCGAAGAACGTGTCGACCGGCATTCCCTTCAGCACCTGGATGTTCTTGAAGTACTGCTCGCTGACGAGCGACGCCTCGGGCGCGCTCTGGCCCGCCCGCAGCGACGCGCCGGCGAGCAGGCACAACATCGCCGCGGCCATCGACCAGGAGGCGGCCGCGTTGGATCGACGCATCATCTGTCCACCGGAACGTTACGGCGCGGGCGTGTCAGCGCGAACGCCGTCACCCATGGTTTTGCCGTCCGCGAGCGTCACCGAGACAACCCGGGCGTAGGGCCGGCCATTGGTGACCGCGTGCACCGCGACCGTCACCGGGTCGCCGGGCTTGAAGGTATTGATGCGGTAACCGGCGGGGTAAATGGTGTTCGGGGCCTGCAGTTCGACCAGCCAGGAAACCACCTGGCCATCGTCGCCTTTAACGTCGACCGTCAACAGGCAATGCGGGTTGGACCACACCCACTTGGCGACGGAGCCTTTCAGGGTCGACGTGGTTTCAGAAAAGAGTGTCGAGCCGCTGTGGTGGCCATGGACAGGCACTCCGGTCAGCAGCGCGAGGGCCACGCCAACGACGATCATCGCTCGCTGTTTCATGTGCGTTTCTTCTTTCATAAGGGTCCGTGTGACGTATCGAATCAGTTGGCTCCGGCCGCGTCGCCGAACGTCTTGTTGTAATTGTCGATTTCAACCGGCGAACAGTAGCGTGTCATCAGATCGATCCGTGAATCCTGCAGCGTCATGCGCAGCTTCATCGTGTCCCACGGACGCGTGTAGATTTTCGGATCGTCGATCGTCTCGGACCATTCCAGGGTGTCTTTGTCGAGCCGCCGGAATCGTTCGGTGATCCGCGCCTGATCGCTGATTGGCCGGCCGGTGTTGTCGAGCCAGACGCGGTCCTCGGGCATCGTGCCGACGGTGACGACTTCGAGCGTGTAATCGTCGATCCACCGGCCGACTGAGTACCCCATCCACCGCGCCTCACGGTACTCGCCGTCGATTTCGACGCCCCCGTCCACCACCTTGGGCAGCGGCCGCCCGTCAGTCCAGATCATGCGCCAGCGGTTGTCGAAGTTGTAGAGCATCGCGATCTTGTGTTCGTCCTGGAACACCTGGATGCCGAGGTCGTAGTGGTTGTACCGGGGAAAACCTAACGGCTCGCATTTCGTCCTCGGATCGTTGTTATCCGCGGGGTCGACGGAGTCCTTGCCCTCGAGTGGCTTGTGCGAACGGTAGACCTGCAGGCCGTACGGCGTGTAGGGAAGCTCGTTCTCGGGCTTGCCGTTGTTCGGCTTCAATTGCACGCCCCCCGACTGGTTGCCCAGCCGCAAGGCGCTCCACATGCCGTTGATGGTGCGCCGTGGCGCCGGCTTCTTGTCCTTTTCGGCGACAGGACGACGCGTTGGCACCGGACTCGGCCAGGTCGCACCCGTCTTGTCCTGCGCGACGCCCTCGGCGGGCGCCAGCAACGCCGCACCCAGCAGGGCGGCCGTCAACGTCATCATGCGATGCAGCATCGGAGCTCCCTCGAATGGTCTGGGACCTAGGTCGGCGCATTCTACCCGAAGTGGGTATCGTGTCCGTCTGATCGAAGGGATGGTAATGGCCACGGATTGGCACACGATGCGGCAGGGATGCCAGGTGGATCTGTAGGAGCCCTGCTAGTCTGGAGCGCTTTGGTCGCCGCCGCCCGCACGTGGGGGTGACCGTCGTCGATCGCCATCTTTAGCAGCTCGCTACCACGTCGCGAGTCAAGGACTAACGCAGACGCGTACCGCACTCCACCGCACGAAGTGATCTTGTGCATTTCGAAAGTCAGCGAGTGCATCAATCGCGTCATTCGACGCCTCCACCCACATTCAACCAGTCGACGTGTTTGCAAATGGGAAAGAGGCCGGACCGCCAGGACTCGATCACCGGTTCGCCGAGCACCGCGAGGCGAGAGGTGACCTAGAGACGGCCGCGGCGTGGCCACCTCGCAATGTGAATTCTCAGGACTCGGGTGACACATTCGGCTCTCCTCTTAGGCTATTGGGCCTTAGGTGGAGACGTGATGACGAAGGCGGAGCAAACCCGGTTAACCGCCTGGCGGCTGAGGGTGTTGCGGCAGGCGGCCGAGCGGAGTGGACGTCGCGGTCTTCACAAGCGTAATCTGCCATCGGCAGCCGAGCCGTCGAATGTCATCAGGCAGTGGACGACTCCGAACGTTCGGTTTGCGCAAGGGGTCCGAGGGCAAAGCGCTCCAGCCTGGATTGAAGGGAAAATGGTCAACAGAATCTCGATCTTCGTCGCGCTACCTGCCTTCGTTCTCGCGTGTTTCTGCTCAAATGCGTGGACACAGGATGCCCCACCAAGCTTCGAGCTGCAAAATGGATTTCTCCCGCAAAAACAGTTTGATGCGGCGAAGCAAGCCTTTGAGGAGGTCCAGACAACGACAACTGGACTTGGCATCCATTTCAACGAAACCTCCTGCGCCCACTGCCATCTGGCGCCTCCCGGCGGTCGGCGCTTGCCCGGCGGAAGCGGCCCGATCACGGAGCTCCGGGCAGGATATCTTGCAAGGAACAACGAGTTCGTTCCCGCGCCTGGCGGCACCCTCATCACGACGAAGGCAGTGGGGGGAGTGACGCCGGAGGTAAATGTGTTGTCGAGCAGCCAGAATGTCCGAGACCGGTTCATCACCACGTCCCTATTCGGAGCCGGGTTCGTGGAGTGTGTCGCTGATGATGCCTTGCGACGCGTCGCGCGGGATCAGGCGAAGCGAAGCGATGGACGAATTCAGGGTATCGTCCGCGAAGTACCGATTTTGGAGGCGCCGGGAAGAACTGCAGTAGGCAGGTTCGGGTGGGCCGCGCAGCACGCAAGTCTGCTGTCTTTCTCCGCGGACGCGTACAGAAACGAGATGGGTGTCACTTCTCCTCTGCAACCCGACGACAATACGCTCCTCGGGGATCCGGTGGATGATGGGGTACCGGACCCTGAGGACACCGGCGGGAAATTCGGCCATGACGTTGAGTTGTTCGCCAGCTTCATGCGTGCCTTGTCCGCTCCGCCTCGGCGGCTCCCCTCGGCACAGAAGGACCGCAAGGAAATTGAGGAAGGATCCAAATTGTTCAAATCCACTGGCTGCACAGCCTGCCATTTGCCGGAGCTCGTCACGGCGAAGGAAGGCGAGTGGGTCAATGCCAAAACGTTTCGCGTACCGAAGGCCTTAGGAAACAAGAAGTTTCACCCCTACGGTGATTTCCTGTTGCACGACATCGGAACCGGACCGAGTGTCCTGCGCGAAGGCACGCCACTGCAGGCCAGAGGAAAGATACGCACGGCGCCTCTCTGGGGACTAGGCACGCGTCTGGCTAACGGCGAACCCCTTCTCCATGACGGCAGCGCGCCAACTGTGGAAGACGCCATCCAAAGACACAAGAACACCGCTGCGACGGAAGCAGAGAAGTTTCGGCACCTGAACACGAGGGATAGGGCCCGGATGCTGAAATTCCTTCAGAGTCTGTGACTGCCGTAATGTTGCGGAGACGTTAGAGATCAAATGCGAACAGGACGCTGTTCAGCGGCTTGGATCGTACGTGACCGTCTTGCTATCGCCGGAAAAGTCTCCAGTAGATCTGCTGGCGGTATGGGCTAGCAGCGGATTTGGTTCCGCGACGGGAATGTCTCCGCTCTCGTTAACTTGACGCAGCCTGTACGATTTGCCGCCGTCTCCTCGACGAGCGGATGCCCTCGAGTTGGCTGATTCAGGGACACTGTTCCTTGAAGGGCCGAAGATCGACATCGACGACCGTGTCGCCTTTCACGTCAACCGGAAACGTGAAGACCGCGTCGTTGCAGTCGCCGGCCCCGAGCCGGCCAGGCCCTCTCGGGATGCGGCAGAAGATGTAATGTCCGTCGGCATCGGTCTCCGTATACACATCGAACCCATTCCAGTCGTTCATCGAGTACAGGACGCGCGTGTGGGGCAAGGGCCGCCGCCCGTCCGCCGTGGTCTCGTAAACCATTCCGGACAACGTTGGCGAGTCGTACCTGAAATCATTGAAACCTAATCGAACGACCTCGATATCCCGATGGGTGTCGGTCGTCGCCATTGCGACATTGGCCGGACACGGCTGGTGGAGTTCAAGCAGCTCTGGACCAGGCATCCACGTGAGCCGAATGATGGGGGCAGCGGCAAGTCCATCGATGACATAACGACCGCTCGTGTCAACTGGGACGCGACCGCCGAAGCGACTCTCGACCCAGAAGAAGACGTGCCCTCCTGGAGCCGGTCGCGACCCTTGCAGAGTGCTCTCGAATACGGTCCCTGAAAGGCGAAACCCGTCGGGCGTGGGAGTCAAAGCAGAGGGCAGCGATGGAACAGAAGACGGTGACGCAGGTTGACTGGAACCGAAGTCGGAGCCGCCGCATGCAGTTAACGTCAGACTGATGACGACGAAGGCCGCCTGCTTGGTCATCCTACATGGACCCTCGATCTGAGGCTGGCTAAACGCACCAAATGAGCCGCGTGCCGCGGGGACATGATGCCACGAGTTGAACGGCGCGTCGGCTCCATTTGGATGTTAGGCTGTTCATCGATTGGGCAGATGTTCATGTGTTCGAAGCGATGCGAGCACCTCTTGGATTACCTGTATGACGACACCCGGCTGATACAACTGAATCTCGTGGCCAGCGTTAGGTACAACGCTGTGCCGTCCATTGCTCGATGTTTGCGAAAGGGCGAGGTGCAATTCGGCGGTGAGCGTACGGGCGACCTGACGCATAGAGGCACCTGCTGTTTCAAGGGCACCAAAGAAATGCAGAATCCCAATGGCCGAACTCCCAGAGCACTCAGGGAGTTCAGGTGCTCTTGAAGTCGTTCGAGGAGCTGAGGTCGCGCGTGTAGACGAAGTGACACGATGATTCTTACGCGCGACGTGATCCGGCGGGAGATCGAGGCGGGGCGAGTGGTGATCGATCCGTTCTTCGCGGACCAGGTGGGGCCGGCGTCGATCGACCTGCATCTCGGCGACGAGATCCGCGTCATGCACACCGGACACGAGCCGCTGCCGGTGATCGACGAGGTCGACTACCGGACGATCAGCGAGGTGCGTTCGCTCCAGACCCCGTATCCGCTGTCCCCCGGCGAGACCATCCACGGCATCACCCGCGAGCGCATCACGCTGCCCGGGGATATCGGCGGATGGCTCGAGGGCCGCAGCCGGTTCGCGCGTCTCGGTCTCATGATCCACGTCACCTCCGGCTTCGTGCAGCCGGGCGTCGCGAGCCGCCAGGTGCTCGAAATGTCGAACGTGTCGGGCCGGACGTTGCTCATCCACGCAGGCGTGCGGCTCCTCCAGATCGTGCTTCAGCGTTGCGAGGGCAGCGCCGTCTACCAGGGACGCTTCGCGTGCCAGGACAAACTGTAGCCAGCGCCCAGGCCTTGCCTAATTGACGCGGTAGCGCAACACGCGCACGCCCGTATACCGACTAAAGCGTGGACGTTCTCGGCGAACCCTCTTCGAGCAACTCCTGGTGCTTCGCACAGTACGCCGTCCACGGCACGGCCTCGAGCCGCGCCGGTTCGATCGGACCGCCGTCCACGATGCATCTGCCGAAAGTGCCGGCGTCAATCCGACCGAGGGCCTCTCGCACCTGCGCAAGAGTTGTCGCATTCATCTCGGCTTCAGAGAACTCCTCTGCCGCCACTTCGTCGGCAACGCTGGCATCACCGGTGTCCACAGCGGTATCGACGAATTGATCGCGGCCGCGTTGCTGTTCGCGTTTGATCCGAGCCGCAATATCTTTTTCAAGGGCGAGAAGACGTCGTCTGTGGTGCTCGTTGGTCATGCAATCCTCCATGTGGTCCGTTGAAAGTTCGATCTGTTGGATAGTCGCCTGAGGAAGGACAATCCGTACTTGCGGGCCCAGTAGCGTTCAGCGACGCAATTGTTCAATCCTTCTCCAGAATACTGGCGGGGGCGTTCTATTTCCAGACTCCCACTGATAGACGACTGCTTTACCTGCGCACCAATGGTCATGGCCAACTGCGTCTGCATCATACTGAGTTGTCGACGCAGGTAATCGCAGCCTGCGCGCATAGTCCGACGGCACAACAACGTTGGGCGCCGGTGGTTTAATTGCGAACCGCGAGTACGATTTCCTGTAGTAGTGCTCCATGAACGCCCTGGCCGCTTGTCGCGCGGCGCGCTGAATCGGTCGACCAAACGCCGATTGGGACGAAAGGTGAACGACGAGACGACCGCTGCGTGCCGCAGCTCGGAGCGTGCGTTCATGAACGCACAATTCGCTCGCGAGTTGATCAAGAGAGAGCGGCTCTGTGTCTCTCACATGCTCGGTCAGGCTCACCGTGACTCGCTCGATGACGCCACACGGGATGGGTCGTCGGCCGCTATCCCACATGCGAAACGTATTCACGGGCACACCAAGGAGCTCGGCGCATTGTTGCTGCGACACGTTGGCGTTGCGACGCAGCTGGCGAAGCGCGTTCATGTGTTCACGATGCCATTCATCCCGAAATTCATAAAGCGACCTCCGGAATACCAGGCCGCAACTCATGCCCACTTTTCGAGGGCAGTTCGCCGCATTCCGAAAGACGCGACGACGTTATTTGCTGAGGAAATCGGCGGTCTACAAATCGCGCGATGTTGGGCAATCTCGCAAGACTGATCACTTTGTTCGATGTGTGTTCGCCGCGAAATTTCTTCGCGATCGAAACGCACGAATTCTTTAGGAATTGGCGCGCCCGGCAGGACTCGAACCTGTGGCACCGGGCTTAGAAGGGTGTGTGCCTATGTCGGAGGCGGCTTGGTTTTCAACAGGTTGTGAGGACTGCCACGCGGACGTGCCACGCGTTTGATCCGCCCCGCGTCGCCGCGCATATGCCGATCAGGAGTCGCGCGCGCGGGCGCCGCGGGCGAGCTCGCGTAACGCATTCTTGTCGACCTTACCGACCTTCGTCAGAGGGAGCTCCGCGACGATCTCGATACGCTCCGGAAGCTTAAACCTGGCGAGACCGCGGTCCGCAAGAAACTGATTGAGCTGGTCGGGTGCCAAGACCGTACCGTCGCGCGTGACAAGAAACGCGCACACGCGCTCGCCGAGTATCCGATCCGGCATCGCCACAACGGCTGCCTGAATCACCCCTGGATGCGCGACGATCAGGTTCTCCAGTTCTTCCGCGCTGATCTTCTCCCCGCCGCGATTGATCAGGTCTTTGATACGACCTTCCACGATCAGATTGCCGTTGTGCCATCGGACAAGGTCGCCGCTGCGGTACCATCCGTCGCTGGTGAAACAGCGCCCATTGTGCTCAGGCGCACGGAAGTAACCACGCAGTGTGTACGGCCCACGCGTGAGCAGCTCGCCCGTGACCCCGTCCGCAACGTCGCGGTCGTGATCGTCCACGACGCGTACTTCGTCCTGCGCCAGCATGGGGCGACCCTGGGTGCCGATGATGACGTCTTCCGGATCATCGAGTCGCGTGTAGTTGAGCAGACCCTCCGCCATACCAAACACCTGTTGCAGCGTGCATCCGAGCTGGGGGCGTACGAGCCGTGCGTGCTCCGGCTGAAAGCGCTGACCGCCAACCTGCAAGACCTTCAAGGACGACAGATCGTGGTCCGCGAGCCCTGGTGATTCCATCCAGCGGATAGCGATCGCGGGAACAAGTGCGGTGACGGTGACGCGCTCGGCCTCAATCAATGAAAGCGCGCTCTGGGCGTCAAGGGACGACGTAAACACGACGCGTCCGCCGGAATGCAGCGTTCCGAGGATGCCTGGGCAACCGAGCGGAAAGTTGTGCGCGGCGGGCAGGGCGGCAAGATACACCGTCGATTCGTCAAAGCCGCACAGGCGTGCGCTCTCGGACAGGTTGAGCCCATAGTCGTCGTGGGTCCTCGGAATGAGCTTCGGCAACCCCGTCGTACCGCCGGAGAGAAGGAACAGGGCGACGTCGCATGCAGCCGGTACCGGCAGGTCAACGGAAGGAGGCCGAGTCGTCTCAAGGTGATCGAGCGCGATCACGTCGTCCGCGGCTGGCTCGCCGGATACCAGAATGTACCGCAGCGACGGACGTGTCGCGCGCAACGCGCGCGCCATCGCCAGACAATCGTTTCCCCTGAATACTCGAGCGACAGCGTATGCAGTAGCACCCGAGTGATCCAGCATGTAGCTGATTTCGTGTTCGCCATGCTGCGGCAGCGCGAGCACCGGGATGGCCCCGACCTTCAACAATGCCAGCAGCAGCGTGACAAAGCCGGGGACATTCGGGAGCTGGACCACGACTCGTGAGCCCAACACAATGCCGCGGTGATGGAGATGCCCGGCGAGGTTGTTTACGCGCTGCTGCAAAGCCGCGTAGCTCATTCTGTGGAAGATGCCGTCGACGTCGGCGCCGGCAATCGCCTCGCGCTCGCCCGAACGTTCTACCCACTCGTTGAATAGCTCCCCCAACGTCCGGTCGTGCCATAGACCCTCGCTGCGATAGCGGTCGGCAAGCTCCCGCGAGACGGGAACAAATCCGTCGAGGTGAATGCGGCCGTCACGGGAAGAGGCGCTGCCCATTTGAAGGCGAGTCTAAATGAAAATCGGCGAGATAGAATCCAAACGGTGAGGATTCTCTGCGTTGGCGGAGGGCCGGCCGGTTTGTACTTCGCGTTACTCCACAAGACCGCGCGTCCGGCGGACCACGTTTTGGTGGTCGACCAGAATCGAGCCGACGCTACCTACGGATGGGGCGTAGTCTTCTCCGACAAGGCGTTGACGTTTCTGGAGGGGGGCGATGCGAGGTTCATGGCCGTTCTCCTGGATCGACTCGAACGCTGGGACGACCTGACCATCGTTCATGGCGACGACGCCATCTCGCTCGACGGGCACGGTTTTACCGCGATCGCGCGGCTCGAACTGCTACAGCTCCTACATCGCCATTGCGCTGCAGTCGGGGTCGAGATGCGCTTCGAGACTCGCCTCGAGCGCGTCGCCTTGGATGAGTACGACCTCGTCGTTGGAAGTGATGGCGTCCACAGCCGCGTGCGCGACCAGTTCGCACCGTACTTCGAGCCTACGTCGAGGTTGCTGAGCAACAAGTACATCTGGTACGGCACACACCGAGTGTTCGATACGCTGTCGCTGATCTTTCGCGAGTTCGATGGTGGGTTCTACGTCGCGCACGCGTACCGCTTCAGTCCCCGAGCGTCCACGTTTCTCGTCGAATGTGACGTGGGTACCTGGAACCGTGCCGGCTTCGGTACGATGAACGACGAGGAGAGTTGCGCGTACTGTGCGCGCATCTTTGCTCGTGATCTGCAGGGTTACCAACTGATGTCGAACAAGTCCGCGTGGACAAGCTTCATCGTGTCGTCGAATGCGCGCTGGTCGCATCGCAACGCGGTACTTGTCGGCGATGCGCTGCGCAGCGTTCACTTCAGCATCGGATCCGGCACGCGGCTCGCGCTGGAGGATGCCATTGCGCTTCATCGCTCCATCCAATCGACCAACAGCGTCAGCCAGGCGCTCGACGCGTTCGAAGCGGCTCGGCGACCTATCGTCGAAAAAATCATTGAGGCCGCGGCGCGCAGCGCCGAGTGGTATGAACGCTTTCATGAGCGCATGACAATGGCGCCGCATGAATTCGCCATGAGCTACGCGACGCGCTCGGGCCGGGTGAGCCGTGGCCAGATCGAGCGGACCTCGCCGCGCTTCTTCGCGCTGTACAACCGCCTGAGTGCGGACAAGGCATCCTCTGCGATAGGTTGAGTCGAGCCGCCTGCTCTCGATCCAACTGATCCACCACGCGTACGCTTGATTGACGATCTTCAAACACGCAGAAATGCTCCGGAAATCGAATACGCGAAAATGGTGTCCGCTCGGTTGACGATGAGCGTCGTGCCCAGCGGTGACCACCCAGTTGCGACTTCCGTCCCTAACACCCAGCCAGACTCACTATCACTCGCCTTCGACTTTGTTCGGCTCGTCGTGAATGGCGTCAAATCGCTGCACGCCGCGATGTATCATTTGCGCCTCCTATCCATTACACCGACATGGGGGGTCATCATGACGACGACCGGCGTCAACAACGGCGTGAACGTACAGGCCCTGCTTGATGCGCGAGAAGCTCTGAAGGGCGCACCAGAGGCAGCCAAATTCACGTGGCGAGCCTCCTGCAAATGGCAGAACGGCACGCACAGTGAGTCAAAGGTCCAGAGCTTCTTCGGACTCGGGCAGGAACAGAGCCACAAGACGGAGACATCGCTCGGTGCGGATCATCCGGAGATCTTCGCTTCGGAGGATCACGCCATCACCCCGATCGAATACATTCTCGTCGGCCTCGCGAGTTGCCTGACCGCCGGTGTGGCAGCGGTCGCGCAGAATCGCGGCATTCAGCTCCGCTCCGTGGAATCGAATCTCGAAGGCAAGATGGACATCCGCGGCATCCTCGGCATCGACAGCGACGTGCGCAACGGCTACAGCGACATCAAAGTGACGTTCAAGATTGATGCGGATGCGTCGAAAGAGGACATTGCAGCGCTCGTCGCGCAGTCGCAGAAGCGCTCGGCGGTGTACGACGCCATCACCAATCCCGTAAACGTCACGGTTGAAGTCGCTTAGGTAGCGGAGGCGGGACCATCGAACAGGTCACCACGGTCGTCATCGGCGCCGGGCATATGGGTCTGGCGGCGAGCCGATGTCTCAACGAGCGCTCCATCGATCACGTGGTGCTCGAGCGCGGCGAGATCGCCAACTCCTGGCGTCGCGAGCGCTGGGACTCACTCCGGCTGCTGACGCCCAATTGGCAGAGTCGACTGCCCGGGTATCACTACGACGGCTCGGACCCGGACGGCTATATGACGATGCGTGAGGTGATCGACTTCATCTCACGCTTTGCCGTGTTGTCGAGTGCGCCGGTGCGCACGCACACCGCCGTCACACGTGTGCGGCGAACCGACGCCGGATACGACGTCGCGACGACCAACGGTGATCTGCGCTGCCGCACCATCATGATCGCGAGCGGCGCGTGTAACGTTCCGAGCGTACCGGCGCTCGGCAAGGCCGTGCCGCCATCGATCCGGTGCTTCACGCCATTCAGCTACCGCAACCCGAATAACTTGCCCGAAGGCGGCGTGCTGGTCGTCGGCGCATCCGCCACCGGCGTCCAACTCGCCGACGAAATCATCCGTTCCGGTCGGCCGGTCACGCTTTCCGTCGGCGAGCACGTCAGGCTGCCACGGACGTATCGCGGTCGCGACGTGCTCTGGTGGATGGAGGCGTCGGGCGTGTGGAATCAGCGCTACGACGAAATCGACGACCTGATGCGCGTCCGCCGTCTCCCCTCGCCGCAACTCATTGGGACGCCTGAGCGAGCGACGTTGGATCTCAACAGGCTCCGTTCCGCCGGCGTCGAGATTGTCGGCCGCCTCTCCGCGGTGCGAGACGGGCAGGCATTGTTCTCCGGTGGACTGCAAAATCTGTTTGCGCTGGCAGACTTGAAGATGAACCGGTTGCTCGGCACGTTCGATGAGTGGGCTCGGAGCCACGCCCGCGAGGCCGAGGTCGGTCCTCCGGAACGGTTTGAACCGACGCGCGCGCCGGAGTCGTCAACGCTGAAACTCGATCTGCGGAATGGAGAAATCCGTTCGATCGTTTGGGCGACGGGATTCCAACCTGAATACAGCTGGTTAGACCTGCCCGTGATTGATGACAAAGGACACTTGCGGCACGAGGGAGGCGTCGTTGATGCGCCAGGTCTGTATGCGCTTGGGTTGCCGTTCCTTCGACGACGGAAGTCGACGTTCATCACTGGTGCTGAAGACGATGCGCGTGAGCTCGTCGATCACTTAGCCGGTTATCTGGCTACGCCGGCATAGCGAAGCTCGTCACCGCGAGCGACTCTTTCTTCATTTCATCGCTCAGCGCACGATGGAGCTGCTGAACCGTTGGCAGGTCCCATTCGAAGGATGCGATGGCATCGGTCACTTCAAAATGTGCGACTGCCAACTTGTCGCGAGCACTCTGATAGCCGGCGAACGCGGCCTCCGTGCCGGCGGCCGCCGCTTGCGCGAGCAGCTCCGCGTCAATGAACGCATCTGTGATTCCGTGGGCCGTTAGCGGATCCTTGAAGTAACCGGCATCGCCGACGAGTGCCCAGCCGGGTCCGAACGATTGTCGAAAGAATCCTGTCTGTCCCGAAAACCCGCGGTACTTTTCAACCCTTTCGGACTGCTCCACAACCGCCGCCAGGTCGGACGCGCATTCCCTCAAAACCTGTCGGTATCCAGCGTCCGTACCGTGTCTCATCGTCTCGTGGAACCGCCTCTGTGGAACCGAGGCAAATATGCAAGTCAGCCCGTCATTGGTCGGAATCACGCCGGCGCTCACACCGGGGTTGTAGTACCAGTGGTAGCCGTCGAACCCCGGGCCTGACCAGTAGCTGAAGACAACGCCGGTCGCATGACGACCGGTTCGATAGCATTCAGAGCCGACGAGACGCGCGACCGTAGAACGGACACCGTCGGCTCCGATGACGAGTTCAGCCGAAACCTGCCGCTCCCGATCATGACCATCTTTGAGGCGAACACCGGAGACGCGACCGTCGTCCGCGCGGACCAGATCGACCAGTTGCGTTTCGAACATGATCGAAGCACCGGCTTGTTGCGCGGCATCGACAAGCAACCGGTCAATGACAGTACGCCGAGGTCCGTAGAGACCATCAATGTCGTGCTGCGGTTTGATCTGCACCGCGACGACCTCGTCGCCGTAGTGAAACGATGTCGATCGAACCACAGGCGTACCGGCCGCTTTGATTCCCTCTAGAACGCCCCAGCGAGAGAGTTGGACAACGCCGGCGCGCATGAGGGCGTGGGTCGAGACCGTATCGCTCCCGTAGCGACCGCGGTCGATCGCGAGCACACGAAGGCCTCGTCTCGCGAGAAGCAGCGCGGTGGCTGCGCCGGCGCAACGGGCTCCGACAACGACGACGTCGAAATCGACAGATGAGGCAGCGACGGCGGTAACATTAGCACGACGTCTGACGTGGCACGTCGAGTCCAATTGGGATTATGAGCAGCAACATCAATCACATCTG
>Ga0134124_10003000_pt1 | contig 13602 bp, 7 predicted proteins | sample KB304_FD_96880 | JGI IMG/M metagenome (GOLD analysis project Ga0134124, IMG submission 96880) | Terrestrial soil microbial communities without Nitrogen fertilizer from Kellogg Biological Station, Michigan, USA - KB3-0-4 | ecosystem: Environmental > Terrestrial > Soil > Unclassified ... | reverse complement strand
TTAAGCGCATCAGGCGACCAGTTGAAATTTTGGGCCATGAGAGCCCATACATCGCTACCCCGATTAGCGCTATGTCGTTGTGAAGTCGGCACCTAATTGATGATAATTCTCTGTTATCCAAATGAATTGAAAAGCTAAAGCGCGGGACGCAAGGAATGGCTATTATCCCCGAAAAGAGGCGTCCTGCCAACAAAATGATTTCCTGCGGGCAAACTGGTCAAATATCCAGTCTGACCAATGTCTTTGAACATCCGGCGCTTGAAACCGCGGAGAGCCACAACTACACTGCCCTAACCGTTTTCTGACCCACCGCTTAAACGACAGAGCTCTTCCATCTTCTAGTCCGTTTCGGACGTTGCGTAGGTGTGTGCTTATGCATATGACACAAGCGATCGCTGAATTCCTGAATGGTTACTTCTCGACACATGAACGTAGCAAGAAAACATCGGCGGCCTATCTATCGGATCTTGACCAATTCGCAAAGCATGCTGGCGAAAACTTTGAGCTTAAAAATCTCAACAGCGTACTCATTGAAGACTGGGCAGCGCGGCTGCGTCGCGAGAGATATGCACCGGCTTCAATGCGCCGGAAGATGGTTGTACTTAAAGTGTTCTGCTCCTATTGGGTAAGGCGAGGCGAATTAACAGAATCACCATTTTGGCGAGTACATCTCAGCTATGGTCGCGTTACCCAACTTCCACGAGCGTTAACCGAAGCTGAAATCAGAGAACTCCTAGCCCAAGCGGGGCGGGAAATGCAGGCGATGCATGTTCCACGTAAGGGATGCAAGGTAGCACGAGCTGATAGGCCCTCGCCGTCTCGAGAATATCGAGCGCTCCGTAACCTAGCGCTGGTCGATTTGCTCTTTGCTACTGGTATGCGAGTCGGAGAAGCGTCAAGCTTGAACGTGCAGGATTTCACTCCATCAGAGTCAGTCTTTAGAATTCGCGGCAAGGGGGGACGAGATCGTGTGGCCTATTTGGTTGATGAACAGACAATGCGGATTCAGATGAAACACCTTGGGGCAAGGTCTCAGATTTCTACGTCCAGCCCAGCGCTCTTCCTAAACTCGGCGGGCGAGCGTCTCTCGACACAAAGCATGGCCAACATTATTGCGAACTTTCGTCGAGCTGCAGGTATCAACCGTCACATAACGCCCCATATGCTTAGACATACTGTCGCTACACTGCTCTTACGAAACGGTATGGACATTAGAGTAGTACAAGAGTTTCTTGGACATGCGTCTATAGCCACTACGCAGAGATACACGCACGTTGTAAAAGAACACTTAATCGGAGAACTGAAGAAACGCCACCCTTCCCTGTCGCTGCGGGTACCAGCATAACCTCAGTTCTTACAACGGAATCTTGATTCGCGCACCAAGGGCTGACAACGAATTCTCGGCGTACGTGCGCAATTCTTGGCTGTGGTCCAACAACGATATGTATTGTCCCACGGCACTGTTAGCCAGTTCCTGGCGTCGCTGGTAGGCCATGGCCCGCGTTCGAGGTTTTTGCTCCTTTGCTGGATCGGGAATATATGGGACGTGGTCACAAACCATATAGCGTCCGTTGAGTTGAACAACCACATTTTGATTGTGGAAGAACCACTTTTCTCGAGTGGGCCGCTGGCCACGTAGGTAGACGCCAAGGCTTGTGACCGCTGCACCGCGCTCGATAAGCTGATTGCTAATAGCCATGGCGACTCGTCGACGAAATTGCCACTGCGCTTCGTGCCAACGTTCTTCAGTCGGCAATTGAGAAGTTCTCTCGATGCGAAGACGATCGCGCTCAGCAAAAACCAGGTTGCAGCGATTCCTGCTGAGGAGGTCACGAATCATCGCACGTCGCTCAGGACTGGATCGCCCACTCTTCAAGATCTGAACTCCGTACGATCTTAGAAAAAGGATCGTACCAACGTTATCGGCGGTGAAGTCCGACTCATCTCGAGCCGCACCACCGAAGCTGTGATAGTTTTCAGAAGTAATGCCCTGAATTTCGCGATGCACATAGTTGTGCCAGAAATTCTTTAATAGATAGTTTGCCGCGCAAGATGACATGAATTCAGAGGCAGTTTCATCAGATCGTTTCTTAAGCGGCTCCGACGTTCCTTGTTCTGTTTCAGTAGTGGGCCACGTAAGACGTCTAAAACTCCATTCCCGAAATGCCGGTGTCGACCGATGAGTAACCCTAACAATGTCCTTGAATCCGCGAGGGCAGGTGAAACTGAAGTCTCCATAAAAGAGGTTTTCCGCCTGGTCGAACTCTTCTAGTTCTTGATCTCGATGAATACGCTCATGGTTGACGAGCGCCGCATTTGCATCGACAGAGCCTATACTGACCTTTGGGAACAGCTCTTCCAGTTCTTGATCAGATTTCTTTAGCACTGACTGACTAAATGGTGAGAGGCCAGGCGTGTGGCAATTCAAGGTCACTGCCATCCGGCGCAGGGCTCGCACGTAACTTCGTTCGTATTCTGCCGGTGGTTCCGTGGCATTGGATTGCCACCATTCTTTTCTGGCGCTCTTCTTTTTCATCATTCTCGACTAAGCTGTTTGATTATCGTCTCTCGACACAAGGTCGGCATGGATCGCCGACCGAAAAAGATCTCATCCCAATGGTCGACAGAAATTTTTGAGCAGGCATGGGAGTCTCCTGATCACGATTAAATAGCTAAGGTGGAAAAGTTGCTGCCGAACCATCTGAAGATAGAGAGCGGAGGGATTCGACAGCGATGACGATCCAGACTCGGGCATTATATCGGCCCCAGAGTTGATTGCAAGCCAAACGACCCAACTCAAGTCTTTTCAAAGCGGCAATATCGTGATATCAAATTCGCCGAGTTTCACCTCAACCGTCGCAACGATCCCACATTTATGAAACGTTGTTCCCACTGTGGTCGAACGTATACAGACGAGAGCTATAACTTTTGTCTCGATGACGGTCATGGACTGATGGGTCCAGCCGGCGGTGAAGTAACTCTGGTCCTCACAAACAGGCGTGGCAATTATGATTCGACATTACAGGACCAACCTTTGCCAAATGGTCCTGTGAAAACAAGAGATCAGCTTCAGCTTGAATACTGGTCAGCTCTCACTACTCGGCTAAGTCACTGGGTTAAACTCGGTCCAGGCCGGCCTCACTTTACAATCAACGCACCCTTCGCTCACCCAAGTGTTCGAATTTTTGCCAGTATTTCCCTGAATAAAAAGATCATCTGCTCCGGCATACGTACACTCAATCAAAAAGAGCTATACAACTACCTGGCAAACAAACGGAAAGACGTGGAACGCGAGATAGATCGGAGCGTCCTGCACCCTGCGCTCGATTTCCACTGGAGTGCTAAAAAGAAACTGCAGACGGTGGGGGAATTCACGGTTTGTTTTGCTGCTCCGGCGATTCAGGATGTTAATTCCTGGGATCAATATTTAGTTTGGCATAAACGAACGCTAGAAGCTCTGCACAAACTTTTTTATAAAAAAGTGCGCAATTTCGATTACTCTCGAAAGCCAATTACAAAAGGATCGCCTTCCAGACCAAACCCAACTAGACTTGTCAATAGATTCTGGAAAGGTTTTCAGTACAGCATCAAAGATGACAAGGATCTCACGCTAAATAAACCGTCGCTTTCAAACTCACCATTTGGCAAGTCATCCATGAGTAGAACTTATCAAGGGTTTCGGTTTGCGGTACAGATACATCCAGCTAAAAATTCCGCCGACGTAAATGTAACGGTGGGTCAAGCTCACTATTTACCATTCGCGAAACTTCATAAGACCCGGAACAGCATTCATAAGCAATTAAGGAAAAAACTCGAATGGAGACCGAACGATAGCGGAGAAAGTTGGGCTCTCGTGTCGTGTGACTTTCAACTTTCTGAGATCGACAAGTGGCAGCCTACCTACTACTGGTTGGCTAAGAATTTGCGGCTATTTCTCAAAGTCATACTTCCCCGAATTCAAGCAATCCGAAGCCGAGTCGAAAAACAGAACAAGAAAGGCAGGTCAAAGCGAATGGCCTAACTGAGAAAGGGCTTTGTTCAGGAATACTCATAATTCAGCAAGCACAACGGCCACAGACTTGCCAAATAGGTACAATCATCAGGCCCACCTCTGACGATCCACATAGTCGGCCATACAGAACACAGGTACATCGCTAAAGCCGTGTTTTTTTACCCTGAATTTGTGCGGAACAACGAGTCTAAAATTGGATTTCAACACACCCTTATTCTTAACGCATAAAAACCAAAGCACAGGTCCTGTCATATGCTAACGACATTCGAATCAATCATCATTGACAACTCCGAGTGTTTCAATTAAAACGGAGACGCTTTCACAAAACGGTCAAATACCTCAAATCCTCCATGCGGTCTGTACTCCCTTTCTTTACTGCTTTCACGAAACGGTTCCCACGAACCTTGAGAAGTTGTCTTAATGCCTTAGCTGAGGTTTCTCAAAGCCTGAGGAGACTCTATGACGACTCACCTATCTGCTCGTCTTACGTGGCACGAGAATGGTTGGAATGGACGTGTCTGTACGCATCCTACATTAAATGCCGCATGTATGGTTCATGAGCATGTGAGGGATGCTCGCAGGGATGATTTGGAGCAACTTCATCGCGGTAAGAGCTTTCGCGAGTTGAAAAAGCTGTCTGCTTACGTTCCACCATGTCAACGAGATGCTAATGCCTTTAGTTCAGATACATTCATCGTTACACATGAAGATCCATTGCCCGGTCGAAACCTTCCAAGTGTTGACGAAGAGATCCCTCCTTATTCTTCGTGCCCTACTCCGTACCGATGGATGCTGGAGGAAGCCTTTCGAGACATCTGTGAAGATGAGAATTTGCAAATTCCTGGTCGCCGCAACCCGAACTCAACATCGACCTGGGTAATGGAGGACTACAGACAGCGCCAATTGCTCGAGCATTTTTGGGGTAAGTTGGCCAAGGGAAAGTCCCTGGTCTTTTATTACTGCAACCGTGGGAATGCCGTTGACGGAGAAGTTAATCGGCTGTTGGTGGGAGTAGCTCGAGTTATCGATATTGCTGGGCCGGTTTATTTCGGAAGGCGTCCCGATCGACCCGGCAACTTTCCTGTCTGGTCACGACGTGTTACCAACGGATTTCCAACAGAAGGAGTGCGTATCCCTTATCAGGAATACTTAGCACTCGATAAAGACCCACATCGTATCTTGTGCCGCCCCCCAAATGGCCTGACGTTACCGTTCTCATTTGTAGCTGAACATGTATCAGATGGCCAGGCCGTCTCTGCCATACTGTCAATTCTCAAATCAATCGAACAGGTTCGAGAAGATGGATACGTCGCAGGCCCATGGGACGACGCGATCGCGTGGTGTAACTCAGTATTGGATGAAGTGTGGAGTGGTCGTGGCGCCTATCCCGGCATTGGCTCAGTGCTGCGTTACCTTGGCTGTAGTCAGGGTCACGCTTATCACGCTACCGTTCTACGCGAACTTGAGCGCACAGGGAAAGACCCATGGAAAAGCATGATAAATATCTTTCAAGGTCGAGACCAGCCAATACCGGACAAATACAAAGATGGTCTCCTTGCGGCAGCGAGAGAATGGCGCTCTATACCGTCCCGGCACAATCTGCTAAGTACGCTTGTTCGGTACGAGTTAACTACTGACCAGGTCAGAGGGGTTGCCAATGAAGATCTTCGCGAACAGCGCGGAATAGTTGCCACCGTGCCGAACATCATTCAAAACCCCTACTTGCTCTTTGAACAAGACCGCGGAGATCAATATAGCGAGCCGATCGGATTAGAGACTATCGATCAAGGGATGTGGCCCGAAGGTGATGCCGCATTGTTCAGCAGCGGCCAACGGTTACCTCACAACGATCCCAGACGAATTCGAGCCACAGCATATGCGGTCCTGCGGGAGGCAGCTACAGAAGGTCACACCCTACTTCCGTTCGAGAGCTTCATCTCGCGTATCCATGATTACTTCCCAGAAAAGCGGCGGTGTCTTGTTGATCGAGAAGCTTTCTGGTCAGGTGAAAATCGCAAATTCTACGACGGAATTTTATGGCTTAAAGAAGAACCGTATCCTGAATCTTGGCGATTGAGCAGCGTTGCGGCTGAGACGAGTGCCATTGATGATGATCTCATAGAGGATCTTGGTGCCGCAGACGATGAAGCTGATTCCGCGCCTACCATAAAACTTGCGGCGTTGAAGTCTATTAGGCGTCAGGAAGTAGAAATCTCGAAAGTGGTCCAGAACGTGGCGGGACTTGATCTGCCGAAGACGTTACCTGACTGGCGACTTCTTCTGACGCGATCGTCTGAGGCAGGTGGATTTGGCGCACCTACTACTCCTAGAGAAAACGATGCCATAGACGAGAAGGTACGTGCTCTTGAGATTTTGTACAGCCAGCGCATCAGTGTTCTTACTGGTGGTGCGGGAACGGGAAAAACATCCGTTTTACGAGTCTTCCTTGAGCAGCTTCGACAAATCGAGGGACATTCAGCAACTCTATTAGCTGCACCTACCGGAAAAGCCAGGGTTCGGCTACAAGCGGCGACCAGACGGCCGGCAAATACAATTCATCAAGTACTTAATGACGCCGACATGCTGGGACCAAACTTCCGGATAATGGATCAAAAACCGGAGCACGGTAAGATTATTTATAAGAACATAGTGATTGACGAAAGCTCAATGCCCTCCGTCGAGCTGTTGGCCGCTCTGTTTCGGGCGATTGATACTAATGCTTTTCGAAGGCTGATTTTCGTCGGAGACCCCTTCCAGTTACCTCCGATCGGCCCCGGCCGGCCCTTTGTGGATATTCTTCAGTGGATGCGCGAGGAGCATCCGGAATGTATAGCCGAACTCAAAACTTGTATGCGAGTTACACTAACGAGCAGTGGGGAGACCACCTTCAGCAAAGGATTGGAACTAGCAGCAGGTTATCGAGATGAATCTGGACCAGGTGATGACGCAGTCCTTTCCGAGCTCGTAAGAGCAGGTCAACTCGCCGACGTTCAGATATTATTTTGGAAAGATCACGCGGAACTTCTTACTTCGATCGATAAGGTCCTTGAAAACGAATTCAAAATCATCGGCGACGATGAGATTGCGTTTGACCAATCACTCGGGATCGATAAAGCGAATTGGGGAGACTGCGAAAAGTGGCAGATTCTCTCTCCAACTCGAATACAACCTTTTGGGACGGATGAACTAAACAGAATCATTCAAAGCCGCTTTCGCGCAAATATGTTGAGCGTGGCCAGAGATCCCCGATCCAGATGGCCCAATCCGATGGGCGAGCAAGAAATTGTGCGGCATGACAAAGTCATGCAGCGTGAGAATCAACGCAAATGGCTTCCAAAGGATTCGAAAGGGCTGAGATTTGTCGCTAATGGTGAGATCGGTATTGTTGTAGGTGCCTGGAAAGGAAAAGATGATAAACCTGATTACGTGAGAGTGGTCTTCTCCACACAAGTGGAATCTGAGTATAGTTATTCAAGATCGGAGGTCAAAGAAGTACTCGAGCTAGCCTATGCCCTGACTGTTCACAAAGCTCAAGGTAGCGATTTCGAGAAGGTAATACTCGTTGTACCACGGAAAGCTCAGACTCTTTCACGAGAACTGTTATATACCGGTCTTACCCGGTTCAAAGGCAAGTTGATCCTCCTGGTTGAAAAAGATAGCGAGCCACTGCTTGCTTTTCGCCGACCCGAGGCTTCCGACACAATGCGGCGTACAACCAGAATGTTCAAGCTGTTAATTGGACAAGATGTTGGCGATATCGGCATTAAGAAAGGGTATCGTCCTGAGGGGCTCATTCACCGCACGTTTGACGGAACACCGGTTCGCTCGAAGAGTGAAGTGATTGTGTATGACGTGCTTCACTCTATGGGTTTATCCGTCGAATATGAAGAACCATTAAAAGCCAAAAGTGGTGATCCAACAGACTTTCGACTCCCGGATTTCACTGTTCATTATCAGGGTCGGGTTTGGTATTGGGAGCATCTTGGATTACTTGAGAAGGCTAAGTATAGGGAAGATTGGGCCGACAAGGTGCGTTGGTATGAAAGAAATGGTTATTGGCAACAGGTCATTACATCAAAGGACCATCCCGGAGGAATCGGTGGCATTGTCTACGCGGATGAAGTGCGAGAGATAGCCCAACGTCACATTTTGCAGAGATAATTGTTGTTCAGTTCAAAACCACATATCGAATAGATAAGCAATTTGGCGGGCCTCTCAAAGAATTTCGCCGAGGTTTCTCAGAAGTTCGCGGACAGTGATCTCGGCCGTCCGGTCATCAACCACCGCCAGCAGTGTTCGGGCACGTTCGGCTAGTTCCGCATCACTCAATGCACGCATGTACCAAGCAGCAGCCAAAAGTGCGGGTTGTTCACGCCGCCGACTGAGTTCGTCGTAACGAGCAAACAGATTATCCAAGTCCGAACCTTCTACCAACGCGCAACGCCGATCGTCATCACGCTTGCAGATCGGCTGTCGTGTCAAACCCCAAGCCGCCATCCGGCGGACATCGTTGTTTGGGCTGTTGATCCAAAGAGTGAATAGGCGACCCACTAGATCTGGCTCGACTGGCGGCGCCCAAATTCGGAGGGCAGCAAGTCCCACTAGCCCCCATGCCGCCGCCCACTGCTCCGAAAGCTCATTTGAGAACACCATGGCAACAAGGGCCATACCGCTTTGACGGAGATGATCAGAACAAGCTACGCGATCAGCTTTGCGACCGTCATCATGGAGCTGCGGGCAAAGCATCGCGATCCCAAGCGCACCGGCGCAGCGCAACACAGATTCCTGCGCGTTAATAAGATGTTGAAACGAGGCTGCTGCGGGCACAAGAGTTGAATCGTCTTTGCCAATTGTCTGCCAATAGATGGCCGCTGCGAAGGCGTGTCCTGCTCCCCTTAGGTCGAGCGCCGATAGAAATATGTCACTAGCTTCCTGGCGCAACTCCCGGCCATATCGGCCTATAGCAAGCATGCGGGCAAATGGAGCTTGGTCCAGAGCCCCCTGTCTCATTAACGCGTTAATAGCGGCGCGAATCGTTGCCGGTTGTGCGGGTGCTTCATCGACCAAGCAATTTCCTAGAGCGAGGTAGAGTGGCTCGGTCTCGGGGGATAGCATGCTCCGATCGCTGAACCCATTTGTGACGCGCTCCGCGAGCCGCTTAATCAAGAGATCAGTGGCTTTCCCACCTAACGCAGCGGCTAACGGCACTACCTCGCGCCATGCTTCATCCTCGAAATGGGGTTCAAGGACACTTGCGAGTGTGTTTGTCTCTTGAAATCCGGGATACCATCCGTCAACCAGAGCTCGTGCCGCAAGGAATTCTTGGAAAGTAAGATGCCGGAACTCAAAGTTCTCGACTAGCCGGCCGTTCTCGATCGAGTGCCCCGTCATCATCAAGAGGCTACTTCTATCTTCGACTCGATTAATGAACTGATCCACGGTTTCGCGAACGTAGCCTAGTTCGGCGGGCAATGCCGTGCGTGCTTCGTGTAGCAGTGCGACCAATTGCGGTCGGCTAACCTCCTGAACTCCAGAGTCCATCATTGCCGATGCAATGAAGCAGAGTTGTGGCAATGCTTCATCTTCTGGAATGGGCTCGTGGCCCTCGACATTCCAAGTTGTAAGGAGAACCTCGACCGCCTTGCTATATAGGAGAACTCTGCGGGTTGGAAGCGTTCCCATCCAGCGTTTGACCAACAGTAGCGTTGTCAGGAGGAGGGGGTTGCTCGCCAAACGTAGTATTCGATCATTGTGAACAATGGCTGCCGCTAGTTTTTCAGCTTCCGTGCGAACTTCTTCCGTTTCTCCATTAACTTGGCGGAACCAAGCAATAGTCAAGCGAGCTATATCATCTACGTCGAACGGTGCAAGTCTCACGCGAGTACAAACTGTCGCAAGGTGTGCAGCAACATGACGGAAACCGGCCGCTCGCGAACTGATGACGACGGCAATGTCTGGATATGCGAGAAGCGCAGCCCGCAGCGTGCAAACAAACGCGGCTCTATCGCCAGCATCTGAAATCTCATCAATGCCATCTACGAGTAATAAAATCCGTCCAGCTATCAGTTCCCTATCAATATATGCCCGAAATGTGTTAGCAAATGGACGAATCTGTTCGCGCCTAACAAGGGCGTCTAAAAAGTCGGCGAATGATTCCCTTGCGATGGCTCGAATGTCGCGGCACCGAAGGAAGATCGGGAGCCATTCGCGAGCGGGAAGCCCATCGTCGACTTGATTACGGCGCTGAGGCGCCGTATAGGCCACTGCGAGGCGCTTGAGCAGAGTGGATTTGCCACTGCCTGGTGGACCAACGAGTGCTAGGCGTGAATACTTCGATAGCACCTTTCCTACCGGACGATGCTTTCCCTTCTTCTTTCTTTTTTGCGCGTTCGGTCCAGGCAGTATATCCAGATAGAGAGGGACAAAAAGGGACTCAAGTTGAGGAGAGGTAACTTCGTCGCCTGTAGGCAGCCCGTCTAGATGAATAGAACCGCATTCGTTCAATATGTATTGTCGATAGGCGGATAGTGCTTCATCGAAATGACTAAGGTCACTCACACTGTCTTCAGGATTGATACAGCACAGTGTGTGCAGTTGGCCTTCGCAGTCGCCGTCAAGAACAATCAACTCGTCGGCAATTGTCTTTGAAAGCACATCTCCATCCGAGCGGATCAACGCGAAGTGAGTGCGGACCGAGGTGTGAGTGTAGTAGATAACCCAAATCCAACCACGCTCGAACGCTAGAATCTCAGCTTGTGGATCTAGATCCAGATGGTCGAAGCCAGCGCACATTCGGCCTGCGATATTCGTGGCGTGGTACTTAGGTATCAGGATGCCACCCTCAATTAGCTGGGTAACGACTTGTGAGGCGTCGAGCAGAACAATCCTTGTCCGAGTTCGTTGGCGTTCCTGCTCAACAGCAGTTTCCGTAAAACCACTCAATGAGATGAAGTACCCAGTGACCGGCGTTTCATCGTCGTGCTCAGCGTCCAGAACTCCGACAAACTTGTTCAGATCAGCACCGCCAATAGGTTCCTTAGTGGCTTTGCATTCCGCTAACGCTCGGCGGCTCTCCACCCTGTGTATGGCCACAAGGTCTAACTCTCTACCTGGCTTCTGAATGGTGAAACGAGGTGTGGAATATCCAAGCGCAATGAACAGATCGGACATTAACCGTCCGAAGAGATCACCCCGACGGTTGTTTTCCGGTTCCAAGATCCGAATCGGTATTCTGTCCGTCATTTCTTGTAATCGTGAGTGTAGCGATTTACTTCTTATGATGCCCAGTACCGAGGGCTCTATGGCTTAATTGGACTAAGATACCGCATGCAACTCCACGAAAAGATTGCTCTCCCGGTACGCCCGTGAGCGTTTGCTCTATCGTCTTCATAAATCTTCACCATATACTTTCTAACACGGCGGCCCAAGATAAGTCGCAAATGTGTGAGGGAATCATCGGCAAGGCAACTCAAGAGCGCCTGAGTCTTTTATCCCTTCTTGCGCTTATTTTAAGAAAAGCCGGGATACTAAAATAAGCTTTGCCGCGCAGGTGCGTTATTAAAGCCCACTTCAACTGAGTAACCCGAGCCCGCGGTTCTCTCCTATTAGTTCAATCCGGTCTGAATTAGCCAAATTAGGCATCGCACGATTGTGTCGAGTTAAATCGCCTACCGCTTGATCAAGAATTTCTCAGCTTTCGTCGAAAATAACTCGTATTTCCACGCAAGATCGTCCTTTTCTATCGTTTGTGGTTAGATGCGATCGTGATTTTGCATGAAACTGCGCCGTCAGATCAGAAATTTCCATGCCTGGTCGGAGTCTTACATCGAAGCGGACCGACCAACCTATACTCATTCTCCGAGATAACGCCAACGCGCGCCGCTACCGCGAACAGGAATCGACAAATGTGTAATAGTCTTGCCAGATGTTAATATGTGGCTATACTTTTACACATGCGTAAAGCGCTCACCAAAGAGAAGCAGGTTCTCGACCTCGCGCGGAAGGCAAAGATACTACGGATTCAAGATCTAACCGCAAAAGGAATCCACCCGGAACATCTACGGCGACTCTATCAGAGAGGCCTGCTGGTTCGAATGGGCCGCGGTGTCTACATGCTCCCGAACGCGAGAATCTCCGGCAACTTTTCTCTCGCGGAGGTGGCAAAGAAGGTACCGCGCGGCATTATATGTCTACTGTCGGCGCTCTCTTTCCACGATATTGGCACGCAAAGCCCCTCCGAAGTCTGGATTGCACTTGAACGAAAATCTGCCCGTCCACATGTTGAGACACCAAGGCTTCGCGTGATGAGATTCTCTGAAGCAGCATTCTGCGCCGGTGTTGAGACTCACAAGATCGACGGCGTTACTGTCCGAGTTTATTGTCCGGCGAAGACCGTCGCCGACTGCTTCAAATATCGCAACAAGATAGGACTAGATGTGGCGATTGAAGCCCTGCGCGAATGTCGTCGTAACCGCAAGTGCAAAATCGATGATCTCTGGAAATATGCGAAAGTCTGCCGCGTTGCAAACGTGATGCGACCCTACCTGGAGACGATCGCATGACTCGAGCTTTGCGCAATGTCAGCGCTTCAGTTGAAAAGCGATTACTGAACCTCTCACGGCAATCAGGCGAAGATTTTCAGTATGTTCTAATGCGCTTTGGATTGGAACGCCTAATGTACAGGTTGAGCCGTTCAGTCTACGCAAAGGAGTTTGTCGTCAAGGGTGCCTTGTTGCTTCGTGTATGGACTGGCGAACAATACCGGCCAACTAAGGATTTGGACCTACTTGCGATCATGGATAAGTCTCCGGAAGAACTAGATCAGATCTTCCGCGACATCTGTACACTGACCGTTGAAGACGAGGGTTTGGTCTTTCGTAGCGAGACGATTCGAGTTCGGCAGATTCGGGAAGACAATGTCTACGGAGGCGTGCGCGTCACGCTCGAAGCTCGACTAGGCAAGATAAGAATTCCATTGCAGGTCGACATCGGCTTCGGTGATGCGGTTACTCCCGAGGCACAACGGGAAGAGTTTCCAACGCTCCTGGATTTTCCCGCTCCCATTCTTCTGATCTATCCGAGGGAAACTGCTATTGCTGAGAAGTTCGAAGCAATCGTAAATCTCGGTCTCACTAATAGCCGCATGAAAGATTACTACGACATTTGGTTGCTATCGCAGCAGTTTGATTTTGACGGTGCGAACTTAGTGCGAGCCATCGACGCTACCTTCAGGCGGCGCCGCGCTGTATTGCCGAATGAACTACCAATCGGTTTGTCAACCGAGTTCGTTTCCGACGCCGGCAAACTATCGCAGTGGGACGCGTTCGTTCGCCGAAGTAGATTAGACACTAAGGAGATCAATCTCGAAACGGTCGTGATAGTGATTGCAGATTTTATGATGCCGCCATCCATTGCCGCAGCTGAAGGAAAAGTGTTTTTGCTTAGGTGGACCCCAAGTGGGCCGTGGCAAGTACGATGACCACTCTTTGCTTTCAGTAGCGACTAGCAGAGAAAGGTACTTCGCTCAAGAGCGACGCGGCTACATTTCCCTCTCCTCGTCAATTGTAAAAATAGAATCCAAAGTGGATTCT
>Ga0134124_10002999_pt1 | contig 13602 bp, 13 predicted proteins | sample KB304_FD_96880 | JGI IMG/M metagenome (GOLD analysis project Ga0134124, IMG submission 96880) | Terrestrial soil microbial communities without Nitrogen fertilizer from Kellogg Biological Station, Michigan, USA - KB3-0-4 | ecosystem: Environmental > Terrestrial > Soil > Unclassified ... | reverse complement strand
GACCTGGCTGAGGACGAGTCGGTGAATGCCACCCGGGGCCGTCGCCCGGGCACACGGATGACTCAGGCTCGTGACGGTGACCGTCGTGCCCACCCTGACCGATCGCGGCGTCACGACCGGATGGTCCACCTGGCACCCGGTCGCCCGGACCTCCGCCTCCGCGCACCCGGCCACGCCGGCGATGCCCGCCACCAGCACGACCGCGAGCACGGCGCGACCGACCGCCTCGGTCCAACGCACCTTGGTCTTTCTCGGCAAACGTCTCATGCGACACATCTCTGGCACCGTAACGTCCGCACACGAACCGGACAGCGTGAACCGAACGGCTCGCCGCTGGACGGGTATCACCTCGCCGGCGGACTGGGCCCAACGACAGCACCATCACCACCATCGCCAGGTCCTTCAACGCAGCGGCGGGAACGGGAACAGCTGTCAGGCACCAGCGAACGGGTTGAGTACGGCGATGTCGAGCGCCACAAAATCCTTGACGTTCCGAGTGACCAGCGTCCAGCCGTGCACCTGTGCGGTCGCTCCCAGCAGGGCGTCCACCGTTGACGTGACGTCGGACCCGGCCTGGCCCCACCGGCGGGCGATCTCCCCCGAGACGGGCACGATCCGACCGGCGAAGGCCTCGGACAGGGTGGCGACCCAGGCGGCGTACGAGGACGCCTGACGTTCGTCGCCCCGGCGGCGCAACTGACTGATGCCCCATTCGATCTCACCGACGGTGAGCACGGACAGGTAGAGGCTGTCGGCCTCGACGGAACCGATCCAGTCGACGACGCCGATGTCCGGCCGGCGCTTGCGGGTCTCCGAGATGACGTTCGTGTCGAGCAGGAAGCTCACTGCCCACCGCCGGGTCCATCGGCGGGAAGGTCGACGGACCGCGGCCGGTCTCTCCGCCGCTCCTCCTCGATCTCGCCCAAGATCGTGGACATCTCGTCGCTGAAGTAGGGCGGGCCCAGCAGAATCGCCTTCAGGTCACGGTGGCGGCCGGTCAGCCGGCGGTACTCGTCAATGCCGATCACGACGAAGGCGTCCTGCCCGTGCCTGGAGATCGTCTGAGGGCCTTCACTCGTCACGGCGCGGAGCATCTCGCTGAACCGCTGTTTGGCTTCCTGGACCTGCCACCGCACGCAGACCTCCCGGTGGACCAACCTGTCCTGTCTAGACAGCACAGTATTCCTCGACAGCACGGCCTCTTTCGACGCCATCGCGCGTCTCGCGACAACACGGCAGCCTCCGATCAACCGACCTGGTGATGACTCATCAAGTGTCTGAGTCAACAGTAGCAAAGCCGGGCAGACCGGCCTGGGCTCACCGGCGAGCACCGCGGGTGACCGAACGCGCGCGTTCGGAGGTTGACCAGCCTTAGGCTGACCGTCACAGTGCCGTGTCGCACGGGGATGCACGACGCCGAGCGGGGCGGGAGGCGCGGTCGGATGCGGATCGGGATGCCGTTGTCGTACAGCGGCGGGTTCACCGAGGCGGTTGCCGAGCTCGCGGACTATGAGCAGGCCGGGCTGGACATCGTCTTCGTGCGGGAGGCGTACTCGTTCGACGCGGTGAGCCAGCTCGGGTTCCTGGCCGCGCGGACCGCGCGGCTGGAGCTGGCCGCCGGCATCCTGCCGATCTACACCCGGACGCCGACGCTGACCGCGATGACGGCCGCGAGCGGGCCGCGATCGGGCCGAAGAACGTCGAGCTCGCCGCCGAGATCGCCGAGGGCTGGCAGCCGCTGTTCTTCCACCCAGAGCGGGCGGCCGAGGTCTTCGGCCCGTCGCTGGCCGCCGGGAAGACCCGGCGCGACCCGGAGCTCGGGCCGCTCGACGTCGTCGTCAGCGCGCCGCTGGCGATCGGGGACGACGCCGACGACTGGCTGGAGCTGATGCGCCCGATGTTCGCGCTCTATATCGGCCGGCATCGACCGGGTCGTTCCCGACAAGGTCGGGCTTCCCACTCGTTCGTAGTACCGGGCCGTCTACCTGGTATCGGGCCGTCAGGGCAGCACCTCCGCCCGTCGCCCGGTGCGGGACTCGATGTTGTGGGCCGCGGTGTCCAGCAGCTGGTGGGCCAGGTCGGACAGCGCACGAGACACCGCCACCTCGTCGCCGATCACGGGTACGTCGGCATCGTTGGGATGGCAGCGGGCCAGGCCGACGGCGCGCAGCTCGTCGCCAGCCTTCGTACCCCCGCCGAGGTTGGTGGCTCCGGCGCCATGCAGATGGGCCTCAGCCCTGGTCCGTCCCTCGTCCTCCGTCAGCGTCACAGCCACGTTCCAGGTCTTCGTCATGCTCATCGTCGCTCACCGCTCTCGGTCAGGTTTCGGCTCCTGTGCAGCGTTCCCGTTCCCGGCCCCGTTGACCGCCCAGGTCTGGCCTCGGTGGCGATCAGGCGGACAGGTAAGGCGGCAGGCCGAACAGCGGAAACAGACGGTCGGTGTCAAGGAAGTGGTGCACGGCAGCGATCTTCCCGTCCGCGATGTCCAGGACGATCAGTGACCACGGGACGTAGCCGTCACGGGCCTCCTCCGGCAGCGGCCGGGGCGCGGTGCCGGTGACGGCGGCGTGCAGCTCGGCCCCGCCCGGCGCCACCCTGTGGTACTGGCCGAAGGCCGGGCTCCCGTTGGCCAGGGCCGGGACCAGCCGCGAGCTCCGGCAGGCGGCACCTGGGCCAACCATGAACGCGGCAATGTCCGCCGGCCCGCGCAGCCAGGTCTCCAGCGGCGGCATCGACATGGTCGCGTCCTCGCGGAGCAGGACCGTGAGCGCGGTCATGTCGTACCTCTCGAACGCGGTCACATACCGGGCCAGCAGCTCGCGCTGCCGCTCGTCGGCGGGACGCAGCGGGTCGCTCTCGGCGATGTCGGCCGCGGCCAGCGTCGCCCTGGCCCGCTGCAGCGCACTGTTGACCGACGCGACGGTTGTCTCCAGCAGCTCCGCCGTCTCGGCCGCCGACCAGCCCAGCACCTCCCGCAGGATCAGCACCACTCGTTGGCGCGGCGCGAGCCGCTGCAGCGCGACGATGAACGCGAGGCGCACCGACTCCCGGGCGACAGCCCGGTCTGCGGGATCCGCCGGGCCGCCTGGCGCGGCGCCGCCGGACAGCCACGCGCCATCCGGCGCCGGCAGTACCCAGGTCGTCTCCGGCAGCGGAGCAGGCACCACGTCGGACGGCGCGGACGGGCCGGTGAGATCCATCGGCCGGGCCCGGCGCGCCCGCCCGGCGACGGCATCGGTACACACGTTGGTGGCGATCCGGTACAGCCAGGTACGTAGCGACGAGCGGCCCTCGAACCGGTCGAGCGCCCGCCAGGCGCGGATCATCGTCTCCTGGACGGCGTCGTCAGCCTCGAAGGGCGAGCCGAGCATCCGGTAGCAGTAGCCCGTGAGCTCCGACCGGTAACCGGCCAGCCGCTCCTCAAGCTCCGCCCGGCTCGGCTCCGGCTCGCCGGTGGTCAGCTGGTCGGGTACGGACGTGCTCTGCGTCATACCGCCATAGTGCGACGCGGGTCCGACAGAATCGCCGCGCGTTGCCCCCTGGCCCGGCCGCGCGGGCAGCCGCCCCGGCCGTTTCTACCAGGCAATATGCCGGCAACCCGGCGAACCTACGGTCCGGTGGTGACCTTCGTCGACCCCGGCCCACTCGCCGCCCTGCGGGACTATGTCGGCGCCGACCCGTTGACCTCGCCCGACACCGGGGCCCCAGCCTTTCAAGATCATAACGATCGCGACCGCCATGTCAACAGCGTGGTCAACATGGACGGATCGGGTGAGAGCGTGCATGGCAGGGATCGGGCGGCCGCGTTGGACGCGGCGTTTCTCGGCGCGGCGGCCCGGTACTGGCACCCGGTTGCGCGGGCTGGCGACGTCGGGCCCGTTCCCCTGCGCGCGGTGCTGTGCGAGATCCCGCTGGTGCTCTGGCGACGGCCGTCCGGCGCGCCGGCGGCCCTCGTCGACCGGTGCCCACACCGCAGCGTGCCGCTGTCCGACGGCAGCGTCGACGGCGCCGGGAGCCTGCGCTGCCGGCACCACGCCTGGGCGTTCGACGCGGCAGGCCGCTGCGTCGACATCCCGCAGCAGCCGGGCCAGCACATACCGGACGTCATCGCCGCGCGGCCGGTCCGGGTCGAGGAGGCGGCCGGCCTCGATCCGCGCCTCGGCCGCCGCCAGACGCGGCTCCCACGACGCGGACGGGTCAGCCACAAACCCAGATCATCCACGCCCCACAGCCACGATCAAGCAACAGCCACGACGCGTCAGCCCAACGCAAACGCCCAGCTCAGCAGATCGTGATCACTCACCCGTGAATGGACACGTACAGAACGTAACTGTCTGGCTCGCAGTGTGATCGCCGAGGCTCGCAGCCGGCGGCGGCCGCTTTGCCTGGCCTGTAGACCGGCCTCGGCGCAGCCGGGTCAGTCTTCCGCCAGCATTCTGCGGACCACTTGTTCGAGCTCGGGGAGTTTCTCCTGGAGTACCTGCCAGACGAGGGCGTCGTCGACCGTGGCGTAGCCGTGGATGAGGATGTTCCGGAAGGCGACTATTCGGGGGAGCTCGGGGATCGCGGCGGCGAGGTCCGGGGCGGCCTTGGAGAGCTGGTTGAGTGCCTCTCCGATGATCTCGAACTCGCGCTCGACTGCGGCGCGGAGCATCGCGTTCGCCCGATAGTCGGCGAAGGTCTGGCCGTGGGCGAAGCTTCGGGCGAGTTCAGCCGCGTTCGCGGCATCCCAGAGATACTTGCGCGGGTCAGGCGGCATACAGGGGCTGCCTGGTGCGCATGACCTGGTCGCGGAAGTAGGGGTTGCGAATGCTGGTGACGCTGACGACGTCGACGGCGCGGCCCAGCAGCCGCTCGAGTCCCTCCTTGAGAGCGAAGTAGGTGCCGTAGTAGTCGAATCCGGCGCGGTCCGCGTCGAACTCGACGAGGACGTCGACGTCGCTGCTGTCGAGGTCGAAGGCTTCGCCGGTCGCGGAGCCGAAGAGGTCGAGGCGGCGGATGCCGAGCCGACGGCAGAGTCCTTGGATCTCCGCGCGCCTGGCCTCGATCAGCGGATGCATGCCCACCTCCTCGGGGACGATTGTGCCCGACCCCGCAGCCTGTGCGCCTGAGTGCGACGACTCGATCTGGACCGACGCTGCTCGGAAGAGCAGTGCCTCACGTACCGAGGTTCCATGCTGACGTGAGCCACTTCAGGTCGTTCTGGTCCCTGACTCGCGCCTCGGCCTCGTCGGTGAAGAGTGCGTCGGTCTTGCGGAGGACGAGTGTGTAGGGGCGGCCCTGTCTCCTCGTGACATGGCTGACGGGCAACTCGGCGGTGTCAATGCGGGCGTGGACGTGCTGCCTGCGCTTCTCGGCGAGCGGCCATTCGGACGTGCGCTGGTCCGGGTCAGCCAGGAATGCCCGGAGGGTGTCGCACAGGTCGCAGGAGCAGCCGCCCGCGGGCAGTTCGATCGACCAGTCACCGGACGCGCGGGGCGGCTGGGCCAGCCGGGAACGTAGCCTGGCCGCGCAGTCGGCGGCGAGGTCGGCGAAGCCGGCTTCGCCGTGTGCATCGTCGTGGGGCTGCTCGACCGCGGCGCGCAGCGCCGGCATCTCCAGCGCTGTGACAGCGTCGTCTTTCTTCCGGAGATGGCCGGTCACCGCGTCCCGGGTGCCCGCGTCTGTCATCGCGGCGGCCGCCGTCAGCAGGGAGGCGAGCGGTCTGGCCAGGGCGGCGAGTGCCTCCTCGCGGTGGCTGGGCGACGACGACGCGAGCGTTGTGTCGATGTCCTTGGCCACCCACACCCACACCAGGTCGAGGAACTGCCTCGCTGCCGCGGCACCGGCGGTATGCAGGGCGTAAAGCCCCTCGCACAGGCCGGGGAGCACGTCGGCCACCCAGCGCTGCCGTTCCGGCCCGCCAGTGTGGGCCCATGCCGGCTGGTCCGCGCCGAACCAGGTCCGCAGCAGCCCGGTGGTCCACTGCTCGCCGTAGCCGGCGACGAGGTTTCCGAACGCGTCGACGTCGCCGGTGGTCAGGTCCTCCGCGCGGAACGGGCCCAGCAGCGTAGTCGCGGCAGCCGGGTCCGCCAGCCTGCTTGCGGCCCGTAGCGCCTTGCCGAACAGGCCAGGCTCCTTCTCCTTGCCGTCCGTGGTCCGGGTGCGCACCGAGCTGTCCCAGAAGGGCGAGAGTGTCGCCGCGGCTGCCCGGGCGCCGGGGGCATTACCGGCGGCCGCCATCGCGGCGAGTTCGTCGAGAGCCCAGGCCGGTGAGGTTTCGGCGCGGTTCGCGAAGGCCTGCTCCCGAGGCCAGACGACGACCGCGGCCCGGTGGTACCAGCGGTCCAGCGTGTTGCCCCAGTTGCCCATGTAGCCCTCGTACTCCGAGGAGAAGGGCTCGAGGTCGCCGGTCTCGGTGGACGCGCACACCTCGTCGCTGTCCACGAACAGCGAGATCTTCTCCGGCCGGGTGCCGTCCGGCCCGGTCCAGTACGTGAGGGTTACCTCGGAGTCGATCAGCTCCTGGATCTCGTAGTCGCCCGAGCCGCCCGAGTCCTCGTCCTCGTCATCATCGGAATCGTCATCCCAGTACCGGTCCTGGTACTCGTCGTCTGCCTCAAAGGCGCTGTGCGTCGTCTTGACCTCGGCGAGCGCGAGGACGGCCTCGCACCCTGCCCGGCCGGCCGCGGCCCGCAGCAGGGACCCGCGCGCGATGTCGGCCCCCTTCAGGGCGCTCCAGCCCAGCGCACGGGGGGTGTACTCGTGGTCGAGGAGGTAGACGAGCCGGTTCGGTGGGGTGGCCGCGCGCGGGCCGTAGTGGCGGGACACGGGCGTACCGAAATGCTCGAGGAGGAAACCGGCCAGCTCGGCGACCGCCCCCTCATCCCCTTCCGGCAAGGAGGTATCCCCGCCCAGCAGGAGGTTGTAGGTGAGCGCGATCCGGTACCCCGACCGCACCTCGACGACCTCGTGCCGGCAGTCGGCATAGAAGGCGACCAGCGACAGCGCGGTCCTCGAGCCCCGGTAGACCTTCTTCTTCTCGAGGTGGTGCACCACCAGCTCGCCGCCGGTGTAGCTGGACGGCAGCGTCACCACCATGGTGCCGATCATCGAGTCGTCCTTCTCGCTGTCCTGATGGGCAAGGAAGAACTGGCCCGGCTCGTACACGAGGAGGGAATGAAGATCCGCCGTCAGCTCGGCGCCGATCGGCAGGCCCAGCTCGTCCTTCGCTGCCGTCAGGATCGCGTTCAGCGCCTCGTCGTCCCACCTCGCGCGAACCAGGTTCTTCGGGATCTCCCAGGTGTCACGGACGCCCGGGTCGGTCAGCGTCTCCTCACCGCGGCCGAACCGGGCCGGCTGACCGAGGGCGAGCAACTCGCGGGCCTGCACTGGCCGCACCGGGAACGCGACGAGCCCGGCACCCTCGACCTCGAGATTCAGGTCATCGGTGCTCGCCGTCAGCGCCACGCCGAACGCCGGCTCCACGTCACCACGCAACGTCCTGGCCAACCGGTCACGCGCTGATGTCACCGTCACCGTCAGCATCCTCCCGCACACCTCGGAACATGGAACCTGCGTCCGAACTCTAGAGATCCGAACTCGCTCGACAAGAATCGGGCGCACGACCGCGCACGAAGCGCGGTTGACGCGCCCCTACGCTGACGGGGCCGGCGCGCTCCGGGGTGTCGAGACAATCGCAACGGGCCTGAAGCGGAAGCAGGTCCTGCTGCCCGTCCTCGTCATGGGGCCGGTCGGCCAAGCCTCCCGCGCAGCCTGCGGAGGCCTCGGCGGCGGCCAGTCTCTGACGGGTCATGCACCCTTGTTGATGTTACTTCTGCGACCAGATCTACTATCCCGTGCTTGAGGCGACGGCTGGTCATCCGTATGCGTTCTACGTTCACCGCAACGGCGACACCACCGGCGTGGTCCGAGGTGTCGAGACCATCGCCACCGAGTTGAAGTGGAAGCGCCTGCGCGACCCACTGTCGATCGTCGGCGAGGTGGACGCCGCTGCGCGCGAGGCCTGCTCGGAGCTGGGGGCGACGGCCGCGGCCAGCCTGATGCGTATGACCCGCGCGATACCCCACGGTGGCGCTACCAGCATCGAACGCTGGTGAGATCGGTACCCTGTGGGCCCGGAAGCCTGTTGGTCGCGATACCTGCTGGGCAGGTGACGCTGTTCCGGGTCGACGATGTGGGCTTCCGCCTCGCGCGTTCCTCAGCTCGATGACCCGGCGGTCTGCGGGTTCCTTCACCAGGGCTGAACTCGGTGAAATCCCCCGGACGTAGCGGTCGAACCGCTGCCGATCGTCGTCAAGGTGGACGCGGCCGCTCGCGGCGCCGGCTGGGAACTCGAGGCCATGACCGCGGCCCGCCTCCTCCATCTGATCCGAGACCTCTGTGCGGGCCGGCGACGCGGGCGGAAGCCGAGTGCCGCGCGGCTGCTGTGTCTGGGATGATCGGGGCATGGACGAGACGCTTGTTACCGTCGCGACGCGCGACGCTGTCGCCGTGCTGCGTCAGGCGGGCGCCCAGTTCGGCTATCTGCACGGCAGCCGCGCCGTCGGGTGTCAGCGGGCGGACTCGGACATCGACATCGCCGCCTTCTTCGGCGGCCCGCGGCCTCCGAGCTCCTTCGACATGCTCCTGCCACCCGGCGTCGACCTCCTCGTCCTTGACAACGCGCCGCTCGAGCTCGCGGGCAGGGTCGCGGCCGGCGGGAGACTGCTCTTCGAGGACGACCGAGCCGCGCGGGTTCGCTGGGAGGCGATGACCAGAAAGATCTATTTCGACGAACTTCCGCGGATCACTCGGGCGCACCGCGAGTTCGCCGCGGCTGTCCTGGACCGGAGCGCGTAGCCGGTGGTCGACGAAGCCCGAGTGCTACGCCTGCTCCGTGCGATCACCGACGACCTGTCTGTGCTCCGCCGTGAGTCGGACGCCGACGACGAGCGTCGCGCAGACCCGATCTGGCTGCGCGGAGTGAAGTACACCTTCGTGACGGCGGTCGAGGCCTGCGTCGACGTCGCGCAGCACATCTGCGCTACACAGGGCTGGGGGCCGCCGGCGGACAACGGTGACGCGATTCGTCTCCTCGGCGACCATGGAGCGCTGGCCCCAACGCTCGCGCTGTCGCTTCGCAAGGCCGTCGGCTTCAGAAACGTCCTCGTCCACGACTACATCGCCGTCAACGATGAGATCGTCGTTGCTCGACTGAATGCACTCGACGACCTTGACGAGTTCGTCCGGCAGATAGTGGTGTACGTGTCTGCCGCGGGGGCGTAGCCGGGGGCCACGCGTGATCGCTGGGGTCCGGTCAATGACGGCCAAACTGACGGCGGTCCGGACCGCTGTTCACCGGGCGCCGGCCCCAGGGTGACAGAAATCCCCAAATGACGTATCGGCCGTCAGCCTAGTGCAGCAACTGAGTGAGGTTGGCCAGCTAGCTGGATCAGGCTCCGTGGCTGGGTACGGGGTTGACAGGGCCACCGCCGGACACCTTCGCCGTCCGCCAGCGCGTGTGCTGGCACGAGGTCCTGGCTTCGCCGGCGGTCCCCTTCCGAGTCCGTGCATGCGGTCTTCCACATACGGCGCTCCAACATCATTCACCGCGAGGCATGCGCGCTCACCCACCGTGTCCGCCCGGAGGGCGGAACACGCGATGGCGGGCCACCCAGCCAGGTGCCGTTGCGACGCCCAGACCAACCCCAACCGGGCGTCCCGTATCCGCGCCCGGATCGACCGCATCGCTCGCCGACGGCCGCCACATCAGGCAGGAACGCCAGGGGGTCGGTGCCTGCCTGTGGTGGTGGGGTAGATGTGTCGGTGGGTGTCTGTACGGTGCGGCTTTGTCGAGTCCGTCCACGCCTCATGACGCGGTGTTCCGCCGGATTTTGGGGACGCCGTCGAACGCGGCGTCGAAGTTGCGTGCGGTGCTGCCGCCGGGCCTGGTGGCCCGGCTCGACCTGGACCGGCTGGTGCTCGTGCCCGGGGAGCCTGGTCGAGCCAAGGCCGGCCCATCGTCAGCGCGTAGGCGTACTCGACGGCCTGGGGAGTGAACCGCTGGCCGGTCTCGGCCGTGTGCTGCCGGTATAGTGTTCGCACCTCGTCGAGAGAGAAGTCGCTCAGTCGCAGCGACTGCACGATGATGTTGAAGGGACTCGGCGACGCCGGAGTTGGGCCGCCATCGGCAGCAAGCTTGTAGTCGCGGACGTCGCGTGGTCCGCAGAGCGCGACCGAGGCTGGAAAGCCAGTGGGGCGGTCGCGGTAACCGTCGCGCAGCTGGCTTTGCGATGCGGGGTCACCGCCTTCATCGTGTCACCGTTCGGCACGAAGTCCGAACAAGACTGGACCATCGCCGCGCTCGCCGACCCCGCGCGATCCACCGGAGGAGCAGAACCGGCGGTGACGACCATCATTGGCGCGAGGGCCCGTTTTGCGACGGGTGACCCACTCAGGTGGCTAGACTGCTGCACTGTGCGGCTGGGGATGTCTTCACGCGTCGGGGTGCCAGACGAGGCTATCCGACGCCTACCTGCCGTCGGTCGATTCACCCCGTGGATGATGGCCAGTCCGCTGAGAATGGTCGGCGGGTCCGCCCCGAGGCCCAGTGGAGCCACCCTCTGCCCGCGTGGCCGCTTCGGCCGCCCCGGCAGACGACGAGGCTCTTTCTGCGTCGGTCAGGTGCCGTAGTCGCGCGATGGAGGCAGCGCCATGTCGTTCAGTTCATCGGAGACCGCCAAGATACGTGCCCAGCTTCCAGCCACCGCAAGATGCGCCTACCTGAACACAGGGACATGCGGACCACTTCCGTCGGTCGCCGCGAATGCCATGGCTGAGGCATCGCAGAACGAGACCGTTCATGGCAGAGCGGATACGGAGGGGTATCAGCTGCTGGCAACGCAGGTAGCGGGCCTGCGCGCGCAGTTGGCGAAGGTGATCGGTGCCCTCGGGTCAGAGATCGCCTTTACGCATAACACGACAGAAGGTGTCAACATCGTCCTCGCCGGATTTCCGTGGCGTGTGGGCAGAATTGTCACGACGACGCTGGAACACAGTGGGACGCTGGTACCGCTCTACCAGGCACGGCGTCGGCATGGTATCGAGGTCAGCTTTGCCGATATCGGCGACGGGGCCGCCGACCGCACCCTCGACGTGGTCTCCCAGGCGCTGCGGTCCGAGGCCGATCTGCTCGTGCTGTCCCACGTCTGTTACGGCACCGGCGCGGTGCTCCCGATCGGCGAACTCGTCAAACTGGCTCATGGGGCGGGGTGCCGGGTACTGGTCGACGGCGCCCAGGCCGTGGGCGCGATCGCGGTGGACGTAGCCGAACTGGGGGTCGACTACTACGCCTTTCCCGGCCAAAAATGGCTGTGCGGTCCGGAGGGCACAGGCGGCCTGTTCGTACGGTCCGATCTCGTCGAGAACCTAGAGCCGACCATGCCAGGCTCCTTCTCGGTAGACCTGGACGCCTACCGGCAGAACGATCCTGTGTCCCTTGTATTCCTGCCGTCCGCGGCCCGTTTCGAGAGTGCGTCGGTGTACCGTCCGGCGGTCGCCGGGCTATCCGCCGCGGTCGCCTGGTTGGAGCACTTGGGCTGGGGAGAGATATATTCCACTATCAGCGACCGCACCAGTTATGCGCTTAGCCGGATCGATGAATTGTCGGGTGTCACCTCCTCGACTCCGGCCGACGCCCACGCGGGCCTCGTAGCGTTTGACCTCGAGGGCGTGGATTCCGTGGCGTGCGTTGGCCGTCTCCTCGGCACGGGCGTGGCTGTCCGGCGCATTCCGGACAGCGGGGCGCTCCGGTTGTCCTGCGGATTTTTCACGACCGAGGAAGACGTCGACCGCGCGCTCGATCTGATCCACACCTGCGTTATTGAGAGTGCCGTGGGAGCGCCGTAGAAACCTCCGTCGCTCCCTTGACGGCAGGGCAGTTAACGTTGGCGTGACCAGTGTACTGTTGAATCACCCTGCGGTCCGCGTGGGCTAACTCGGCTACTGGTCGGTTCACTCGGGAGAACTGTATGCCTGCCGCTCTCTGTGTACTCACGGGACCATACCGGGCTATACTCCGGACTCATGCGGTCGCGGGCGGCGGTCTTCGTCAGTCATACCTCTGACATGGCGACCTTCCCGCCAGGACGTTCCTTCGTGCAGGCCGCGGTCGACGGCGTTCTCAAGGCCGGTATGACTCCCGTCGACATGGCCTACTTTGCTTCCCGCGACAGCCGCTCAGCTGACTACTGTCAGCAACGGGTGGCTGCCAGTGATATCTATGTCGCGATCATTGGTTTCCGATACGGCTCCCAGGTGCGCGGCCGTGCGGACCCGATCTCCTACACTGACCTCGAGTTCCGGACGGCCACCGAGTGCGGGATTCCGCGCCTTGTGTTCCTGCTGGACGAGGAGGCGCTGATTCCGGTTCGCATGGTTGATTTCGACCGGACGGCAATCATCGACTTCCGGGACCGGCTCGGCGACGCTCTCATGCACCGAACCTTCGCCGCGGCTGACGGGCTCGAGGTCGCCGTGTTGCACGCGCTGATGGAGCTGAGCGCGGAGTCGGCTCTCACCGAGCCAGTTGGCCGCGGGCGCACGCCCTCGATGGCGCCACCGCTGGACCGCCTCGTGGAACGCCCGGAACTGGCCGCTTCGCTGCTCCAAGCCCTTACCAGGCAGCCGGCGCCGGAAGTTGGGCTCTCCACGTCCCTGCTCGGGGCCGGTGGCTTTGGCAAGACCTCTCTCGCCACCTGGGTGTGCCACCAGCCCGAGATCCGCAGGCAATATTCCGGCGGTGTGCTCTGGGCGACCATCGGGCGAGACCTGTCCGGCGTCGACTTGGCAGACCGCGTGAACGACCTCTCGTTCGCCCTCGCCGGCCGGAGGCCACCGCTGTCTGATCCGGCGGCGGCCGGCGCGGAGCTTGGGCGCCTGCTGGATCTCGCCCCGGAGCCGCTGCTGATTGTCGTCGACGACGTCTGGGACGCTGACCAGCTCCAGCCGTTCAGGTACGGCGGCAGGCAGTGCGGACGTCTGACGACCACACGGGTGCCTGACGTGCTTCCAGTGCGCAGCACGCATATCGAAGTTGACGCCATGACCAAGGCGGAGGCGCAGGAGCTCGTCCTGGACGGCGTGGACGATGTGCCGCCAGACCTGGTCAGGCGCCTGACCGAGCTGGCTGGCCGCTGGCCGGTCCTCTTGAATCTCGTCAATGGCGCCCTGGTAAGCCGGGTCCGCAGGGGGCAGCAGGCGGCGGTCGCTGCGTCGGCCATTATCGATTCGTTGGAGGCAATGGGGCCTACCGCGTTCGATCCCGCCCGTCCCAAGCAGCGCGAGCGGGCGGTCGCGGCCACCGTCGGCGCGAGTCTGGAGATGCTGGATTCCGATGATCGGGAACGCTTTCTCGATCTAGCGATATTCCCTGAAGATGTTTACGTGCCCGTTGACGTCCTCGACCTCATCTGGCCGGGGCGCGGGGGGCACGACCTTTGTGAGGCGCTTCTGAGGCTCGGGCTGGTGGCGGACTACCGCATGGATGCATCGGGGCCACGGATGATCATGCACGATGTCATGCGCGCATTTGCCCGTGGCGGTCGGTCGGCCGCACAGCAT
>Ga0134124_10002997_pt1 | contig 13612 bp, 10 predicted proteins | sample KB304_FD_96880 | JGI IMG/M metagenome (GOLD analysis project Ga0134124, IMG submission 96880) | Terrestrial soil microbial communities without Nitrogen fertilizer from Kellogg Biological Station, Michigan, USA - KB3-0-4 | ecosystem: Environmental > Terrestrial > Soil > Unclassified ... | reverse complement strand
TCTCTTAAAGAGTTGCAGGCCAATGCCAGACGGCTCCAGACCATGGTCGAAAGGCTTGAAGCCAGAAGCAGAAAGAGTTATACTCAAAAGGATGAAAAGAAAAAGCTGATCCCCGGTGACCATCGTCAGCCTCCTGTTGCCGATAAAGGATTCGGCTCCCAGCGTGGCAGACTTTCTTTCCCTGCGTCCGGAGAGCTGGTCGCCCGCTTTGGAAAGCACAAGCATGCGGAGTTCAACTCATATACTTTTAATAACGGAATAACGATCTCGTCACCAATGAATGCCGACATAAAATCGGTCTATGATGGCGAGGTTATTTTTGCCGACCGTTTCAAAGGTTATGGGAATATGCTTATTATCGATCATGGAGGCGGATATTTCACCCTCTATGCGCATGCTTCGAGGATAAACAAAAAAGTCGGTTCGACCGTGCATAAAAACGACGTAGTTGCCAACGTAGGTGATTCTGATTCACCGAACGGAGCTCAGCTGTACTTCGAGATACGATATCAGGGGAAACCGATCGATCCAGGCCCTTGGTTTAAATAGCACCGTGATAATAATAAACTCTTGAGTGGAGGAATAATGTTCAGCAAGCTTCGAATCCGAAGGAATCTATTGATCTCAGTTGTCACCATCTGTATTGCGTGCGCTTCTGTGACACTTTACCGCAGTGCCACTGCAGCAGGCAATGATTACGAATCCATCGAGCTTTTTACCGACGTGCTGGCTATTGTCAAGAAGAGCTATGTGGAGGAAGTAGACACCAAAAAACTCATCTATGGTGCGATAAACGGGATGCTGACAGCTCTCGATCCCCACAGTTCCTTTATGCCGCCGGATACGTATAAAGAGATGAAGATCGAGACCAAGGGGACTTTCGGCGGGCTGGGAATAGAAATCTCGATCAAGGACGGAATACTTACGGTCATCTCTCCGATCGAGGATACTCCCGCATTCCGTGCCGGGGTAAAGGCCGGTGACCAGATCCTCAAGATAGATGACAAGTTCACGAAAGACCTTACCATCATTGACGCTGTAAAGAGGATGCGTGGTGAAAAGGGGACCAAGGTCACTCTTACGCTCATGCGCGAGGGTTTTGAACGACCGAAGGAGTTTGCCCTTGTCAGGGATATCATCCAGGTGAAAAGCGTCAAGTTCAAGAATCTTGATGACGGGTACGGCTACATCCGGATTGCGCAGTTCCAGGAAAAAACCTCTGACGATCTTCAGAAGGCACTTTCGAGTCTGAACGAAAGCAACAAAGGGAAGATGAGAGGGCTTGTCCTCGATCTGAGAAACGATCCCGGCGGGTTGCTGGATCAGGCGGTTAAAGTATCGGAGTCTTTCCTGGAAGAGGGTAAGCTCGTGGTGTATACCGAGGGGCGTGAAAAGGACGCCCAGATGCGCTTTACCTCGCGTAAGGGTGATAAGCAACCCAACTATCCGATTGTGGTACTTATAAACAGCGGAAGCGCCAGCGCATCCGAGATCGTTGCCGGTGCGCTTCAGGACCATAAGCGTGCAGTAGTCATGGGCGTCCAGAGCTTCGGAAAAGGCTCGGTCCAGACGATAATCCCGCTCTCGGACAACTCGGGGCTAAGGTTGACAACCGCCCGCTACTTCACCCCTAGCGGCAGATCGATTCAGGCAAAGGGGATAACACCTGACATAGTTGTCGAGAAGATGGAGCTTGCGTCCACCGAGAAGAAAGAGTCGATGCATCTGAGGGAGAAAGATTTAGAAAATCATTTCGAGAATGACAGGAAGGAGCAGCCGTCTGAAAAAACCGAGGCGCTCCCTCTTTACAAGACCGATGAGCAGGTGAAGAACGATTACCAGATCTTGAGGGCGCTAGATCTTCTCAAAGGCTGGGAGATTCTCAAAAAGGTGATGGTGACAACTCCCGGTAACCAGCCCTAATCGCGAGGTACTTAAATGAAAAAGCTGTTTTCGGTTCTGCTCATGCTTATTCTGGTTCAGCTTCCGGCGCGCGCCCAGGCGGTTTCATTGGAACTTTTCTGTGGCGACGGCACTGCTCTGACCTGTGATGGTATTAATGACTATACTCTTAGGGGGGGTGGCTTTACCAATATTGGGGGAGTCCAGATCGAAATCCAGTACGATTCGACCGCCAGGAAGTCCCCTCAAGTTACCAAAGGAGCCTTACTGCCCGCAACAGCTACTATCAATCCAAACGTCAATTCAAACGATTCTCCATCGTCGATCATTATTGCCGCAGGGAGTGCCACTTCGCCCAGCAACGGGACCGGGACCCTTGCAACAATAAAATTCACTCCTGCCAGCGCTACAGTCGGGAATGTCTCCATAGCAAAGTACAAACTGACCGATCTTGCTGGCGTTAAAATACAGCAGGTCAACGTCATGAATCCTGCCGACTTTAATGCCAAGGCACAGCGAGAGGCTGCGGCTCAGACAGATTCAGCTGCGAATGCTGCGGCTGACGCAAAGCTGTTGACCGTGGCATCGTCGAATCCCGCGGGCGGGGTTTGGATGACGATATCGCCGAAAGATAATAGCGGAAACGGCAGCGGTTCGACGCAGTTAGTACGGATTTACAGCAACGGTGCATCGGTTACCTTGACTGCGCCGTCGACAGCGGGAGGCAACAACTTCAGTTCATGGGGTGGGTGCAACAGCGCATCAGGAACTACCTGTAATGTGACGATGAGTGCACCAATGACCGTCACGGCCACATACACCCCCCCCACGACCGACACAACAAAGACGACTGATACAACAAAGACGACTGATACAACAACTACGCCTGTAACAACACCTACTCAGGCAGATTTAGACGCGGCAGCCAGGTATGCTGCAGATTTAAGGGCAAAGGCTGATGCAGCAGCTGCGGCAGCGGCGCAGGCTCAGGCATATGCTTCCGGTGCTTCCGTTACTGTTGTCGGTGGAGCATCTGTAGGGACGATCACTCTTCCCCCTGATCAGATGGCTTCAACCGATCGCAAGACCGAGTACCAACCGCTGGTGACAGACCTTAGAGGCGAGATGACCATTCCTTTGTCCGGGGGAGGATCAGCCGCTCAAGCTGCCGGAGATCAGCAGCCGGCAAAAGATAAAACAAAACAGGAGAACAGATCGGTCTCGAATAAAAGTGTGCTGCAGCTGTTCAGGGAGTTTTCCGGAGAGAAGAGTGCGAAAGCTCTTATTGCTCTCTTTGCCGAGGGTGCAGTCCCGAATTTCTCTCAGGTGCCGCCTGTCGCTCTTTCCGACGGGATTACACCTGTCAGGCTGACGCTTACCCTCAAACAGGGCGGAAACGAGACCCCGAAATTCATTCTTCAGGGAGCGTCAGTGCAGCAAATGAGCAGTGAGGGTGAGGATCAGGCGACCTGGACAATAGATGCTCTTCCCAAGAAGGGTTCCTATGATGCCAGGCTTACCGTCATCGATGGCCAAAGCATCATGGAGTTCCCCCTGGTCGTAGCTCCTTCGATCGGTCCCCTTGTCCCGAAGGCCCAAAAGTTCACCGAGGCCGATTTTACGCTCTACCTCTCAAATCCGGCCAAATTCGATCTGAACAAGGATGAAAAATTCGACAGCCTGGATGACTATATCTTTACAGCAAATTATATCGCGGCGCTGAAAATAATACCTGAAAAACTGAAGAAGGATGAGCCAAAACCTGTGGAAAAAGGCGAAGTTAAGGGGAAAGAATCTCAGAAGCCCAAAGAAGAGAAGGTGAAGAAAGCTCCCTCTCCATGAGGGAGAGAGTCAGGTTGAGGGGGCGGATTCCCCCCCCCTCAACCTACCATTGCAGAAATCAGTTTGCGTTTTGCCTCCAGAAACTCAAGCAGTTCAGAAGTGACAACGAGATTCCCTCGACCTTTTCCAAGTTGCAGACCATCTTCCCCGCCGTGAAAATCGGACCCCCCTGTCGAAGCAAGCCCCAGAGAGTCCGCCAGTCGCCGCAGAGCAGTATCATCCCCCTCGACCCCCATCGTGTTGTAGACTTCAATCCCTTCAAGTCCCTTACCGGCCATATCCGCAATTATGCCCTTCAGTTCCTCCCTGTTGCGGGTAAGGCTTTGCGGGTGTGCCAGCACAGGGACTCCCCCGATGCGTTTTATCTCCTTCACGGCTTCTTCGAAAGGAAGGTACTCCTTTGGCACATTACAAGGCTGAAGGTAGTTATTGAAGGCATCCTGCATGGTTGCTGCATAACCTTTATCGATAAGAACCCTTGCGATATGCGGCCTGCCTAGTGAACCCGAGGCGAGAGCGATGACTTCGTCGCTCGCAATCGGCTCTCTGCCTTCATGCACAAGTTTCAGATTGATCTTTTCGATCACCTTCAGCCCTCTGGATTCCCTCTTTTCCCTGAACTGTTCGAGCATCCTGCAAAAAACGGTGTCCTTGTGATTTATCCAGTAGCCCAGGAGATGAACATCATGGTGTTTGCCGTATTCGACCGAGAGCTCTACTGCAGGTATTATGCTAAGTCCGGAGTTGCCCGCAGTACTGACAGCCTCGTCAATGCCGTCTACCGAGTCATGATCGGACAGAGCGATCGCATAAAGCCCGGCTTTCTGAGCCATGGCAACAAGTTCTGAGGGGTTGAATATGCCGTCGGATGCTTTGGAGTGGACATGAAGGTCAATATAATGTTTCATTTGTCTTCCTTGAGAAGTAGAATTATTATTGGTCCGGCGATTAAACACATCAATCGTAGGGGCGGGTCATCGCAGAGTCAATTAATACCATTAGAGCAGGAGCGAGCTGGTTAACTATGGTTGCTTTCGATATAGACAAGGTAGTGGCTGCCCTGGAAAAGGCTGTCACAGCCTGGGATACCCCGGCGGTAACGATCGTCTCGCAAAGGGATCACGACCCTTTCAAGGTGCTTATCTCGTGCATACTTTCCCTGAGGACAAAAGACACAACGACCGGCGCCGCCTCGGAGAGACTCTTCAGCCTGGCCGATACCGCGGAAAAAATGCTCGGGCTGCCCCAGGCCCGGATCGAGGAGGCGATATATCCTGTCGGTTTTTACCATACCAAGGCTGCTCAGATAATCGGGATATGCCGACTGCTCCATGAAAAATATGACGGTTCCGTTCCCGAGTCAATAGAAGAACTGCTCTCCTTCAAAGGGGTGGGGCGTAAAACCGCCAATCTTGTCGTAACGCTGGGCTTCGGAAAGCCTGGGATCTGCGTGGATACCCATGTGCACAGGATATGCAACCGCTGGGGATACGTCGAGACTGCTACCCCGGAGGAGACCGAATTCAGGCTGCGTGAAATCCTTCCCTTGAAATACTGGCTCCGTATCAACGATCTTCTGGTGACTTTCGGCCAGAACCTCTGCAGACCTGTTTCACCGTTTTGTTCAAAGTGTCCGATCTATGAGTACTGCAAAAGAGTCAATGTCGGTAAAAATCGGTGAAGCAATATTGCATTCTTCCGCTAAATCTGTATATTAGCAGCATATAGCGTTATCTTTTCATTTTCTTTCAATTTATCATCCGGAGGTCGGTCATGCTTAAGAAGGTTGGTTTTTTAGGTCTCGGTACTGTCGGCAAGTATATGGCAATAAATCTTCTTAAGGGTGATTACGAGCTTACGGTCTACGACTCCAACACCTCCGTTGCCTCAGAGCTGACTGCACTCGGGGCAAAGCTTGCGAAGTCGCCTAAAGAGGCTGCAAAAGGGATGGATATCGTTCTTCACATCCGTCCCGAGAAGGAGCGTTTAAGACCCGACATCTACGGAGCTGACGGCATTTTCGCGGGAATCGATCCGGGAACCATCCTTGTCGACATGGGAACTCACTCTCTAGAAAGCACCCTTGAGATCGCTGACGAGGCTACAAAGCATAGAGTACTCTTCCTCGACGCTCCGGTGTGGGGAACCAAGGAGCATGCAGCAAACGGGCTTCTGACGATTCTTGCCGGAGGAGATTCTGCGCTTGTCGGACGATGCCGCGAGCTTTTCTCTTTCTTCGGGCTGAATATCATTCATGTCGGCGGGGTCGGGGATGCGACACGTATGAAGTTCATAGTAAATCTCGTTCAGGCCGAGCTGATCCAGGCTCTGTCCGAAAGTATAGTATTCGGGGAGAAGATGGGTTTCACCGTGGACAAGATTCTCGAAGTCCTCGATTCAGGCGGTGTCGCCTCTCCGCTGTTCCATTCGAAGGGAAGGACAATGGCCCGAGGGGATTTTACCAGAAATCTTGCCCTGAAATACGTCCATGAGCAGCTTGAACTGGTTCTCGACCAGGCGAAAAAGCTTAATCTCGATCTTCCTGCTGCATCATGCGCCTGCAGTCTGTATGAGCAGGCTGACAAGGACGGCAGAGGGGAAGAGGATTTTTCAGCAGTAATCAAGGTTTTGAGAAAATAGCAACGGATGTATGAGACTTTTTGAGGGCAGCCCGCAAATGGCTGCCTTTTTTTCGTGCCAGTTGACAGACGTATTATAGCCGGATAAATATCGGAACAAAATCTTTCAGGAGTTTTCAGCTATGGCCATTGATCCCAATAAGATTATCTACACCATGATGAGGGTGTCCAAGTTTTATGACAAAAAGCCGGTCATCAAGGATATTTCTCTATCCTACTTCTACGGGGCAAAGATCGGAGTCCTTGGCCTTAACGGGTCGGGTAAAAGCTCGCTTCTCCGCATCATGGCTGGTGTAGACCATGAGTATAACGGTAAAGCGGTCCTGTCACAGGGGTATTCGGTGGGGTTCCTTGAGCAGGAGCCCAGGCTTGATGAATCGAAAACGGTCCGGCAGGTCGTAGAAGAGGGGGTTCAGGAGATCGTAGACCTTCTTGAAGAGTTCAATCAGATCAATACGAAATTCGGCGAACCGATGTCGGACGATGAGATGGCAAAGCTTTGCGACAGGCAGGCTGAAGTCCAGGAGAAACTGGATCATTTCGATGCCTGGGATCTCGATTCGAGGCTTGAAATGGCCATGGATGCTCTGAGGTGTCCTGACGGGAGCACTTCGGTAAAAGTCCTTTCCGGCGGTGAAAAGAGACGGGTCGCTCTCTGCCGGCTTCTTCTGCAGAAACCGGATATCCTCCTGCTCGATGAGCCGACAAACCATCTTGACGCCGAAACCGTCGCCTGGCTTGAACAGCATCTGCAGCGCTACGAGGGTACCGTCATAGCGGTTACCCACGACCGTTACTTCCTCGACAATGTTGCCGGATGGATCCTGGAGCTTGACCGGGGCGAAGGGATCCCGTGGAAGGGGAACTATACTTCATGGCTTGAACAGAAACAGAACAGGCTTGCGACCGAAGAGAAGCAGGAGAGCGACCGCCAGAAGACCCTGCAAAGAGAGCTTGAATGGATCAGGATGTCGCCGAAAGGGCGTCATGCAAAGTCGCAGGCACGCATCAGCGCCTATGACCAGCTGGTATCGCAGGAAACGGAAAAGTCGGCCAGGGATCTCGAAATATATATCCCTTCAGGTCCACGACTCGGAGACGTCGTAATAGAGGCGGATGGAGTTGCAAAAGCCTATGGCGATCGTCTTTTGTTTGAATCTCTCTCTTTCCGCCTGCCCAAGGGAGGGATCGTAGGTGTTATCGGACCTAACGGTGCGGGCAAGACCACTCTTTTCAGAATGATAACCGGTCAGGAGTCTGCTGATACCGGTACCTTCAAGGTAGGTGACACAGTCAGGATCGGATATGTCGATCAGAGCAGGGAATCTCTCGATCCGGAGAAGAATATCTGGGAGGAGATCTCGGAAGGGGCGGAGACGATTCAGCTGGGCAAGATATCGGTTAATTCAAGGGCGTATGTCTCCCGTTTCAATTTTTCCGGGTCAGATCAGCAGAAAAAAGTCGGAATGCTCTCCGGCGGAGAGAGGAACAGGGTCCATCTTGCCAAGGTCTTGAAGGGCGGAGCCAATGTCATCCTGCTTGACGAGCCGACCAACGACCTGGACGTGAATACCATGCGTGCGCTTGAGGAGGCTCTGGAGAGCTTCACCGGCTGCGCCGTTGTTATCAGCCACGACAGATGGTTCCTGGACCGGATTGCAACCCATATCCTTGCTTTTGAAGGTGAGAGCTCCGCCGTCTGGTTTGAAGGTAACTTCTCGGAGTACGAAGAGGACCGTAAGAAGAGGCTAGGCTCGGCTGCCGACCAGCCACACAGAATAAGGTATCGCTCGCTTACCCGTTAACCGGCAAAGGGGTCTGGAACTTGTCCAAACGAACAAACAGAATCAGTCAGAAGCGCAGCTCTTATGGGAAATTCAGATGGTGGCATGCCATTGCCGTTATCCTGGTCATAGCAGCTGTCTTTTTACTTCTTGAGAGGCTCAAGAACGGTTTTTACAGAGAGGCTCAAAAGGGGCAGCAGCCTGTAGAGACTGCAAACATGCCCCCGAGGATTCCGACAGAACTTGAGCAGAGACAGTACACGTCTGTCCGGACTCCCTCCCCTAAAAAACCAGGATTAGCTGTTCCATCCTATCAGGTTGGGACTGTGGCCATAATTGTAGATGACATGGGGAGCAGCCTGAAAGAGGCTCATGATTTACTGTCGATCGGTATCCCCATTACGTTTTCGATCATACCGGGGCTGCAGAAGGTTAAAGGGGTGGCTGAAGCTGCAAAAGCTTCGGGACGTGATGTCATGATCCATATCCCGATGGAACCGCAAGGCTATCCGAAACAGAGGCTCGAAGCCAACGGACTGCTTGTTGCTTATTCAGCGGATGAGCTCGCCTCAAGGGTGGAGAAGCTTCTTGAGGCCGTACCGGATGCCGTGGGCGCCAACAACCATATGGGGTCACGCTTTACCGAGCTCGAGGAGAAGATGTCCCCGGTCCTGGGGGTACTGAAAAAGCACGGACTTTTCTTCATAGACAGTCGCACCACTCCCCTGTCAAAAGGGTTCGAACTGTCTCGCAAGCTGGGATTGAAGAGCGCGACCAGAAACGTCTTTCTCGATAATGAGCAGGATGTCGCGGCAATCAAAAAGCAGCTGAACTCGGCTGCTGTAATGGCCCGTAAAAAGGGTGGGGTGATTGCGATCTGCCATCCCCATCCAGCGACAATCGCAGCTTTAAAAGAGGCTGTTCCTGAACTGCAAAAAACAGGAATAAGATTTGTTCCTGCCGGGGAATTGGTCAGGTAAGGATTGAAGCGACCTTGGTCTTGAGGTTGCTGAATCGGCGGTACTGCTCTTTCAGAAGGATATCCTGGGGCGCTTTCGGGTCTACCGGCTGTACAAGCAGAAAAGCATCCCGGTAGCTGTTATCGTAACCTGAGAGTGTCTCGGACATGAGAGAGAAAAGATGGCATTTCCCGTCATGAAAGACCCCGTCGGGATGCTTTCTGTAGCTTAGAACCCTGCTGGTCTGTACATCTCCCGTTTCATCCATACGCCTGAAATCCACCAGCTGTTTTCCATCCTGCACTACAGCCTTGAAGACGAAGAATGATTTTCTGGCCGACTCTTTCAGCAGCAGGAAGGTCGGGTCATCGTCTGCTATATCGTTTTTCATGTTGAATACGGAACTGGAGAGCAGTTTCATGAAGCAGTCGTTTTCAAGGAAACCGCACTCACTGCCGTCGGAAGTCTCGAAATAGTAACCGACGTCACCTGCAGCACCGTTCATCACCTCTTCGCCGCATAGGAGGCACTTTGTTCTGGTTCCGCCCATCCTGGCGACAAAAGCTTCTTTTTCACGCTCGTCCTCGGAAGCCATCCATTTGCTGAACAGCAGCGATCTCGGCTCTTTTTCATGCAGATAACCTTCAAGAATATCCCTGGCCAGGGCAGTGAACTGTCCATGGACATCCGTGCCCCGGCCATGGGTAAGAACGGGATAGATCCTGCCCTCCGGATTGGTATTCAGGCTCTCTACTTTAGGACTTTTGGATATGTAGACATCGTGACATTTGTAGCCGCGGTTTATGGCAAAAGCTCTCAGCAGTGTTTTCTGGTCCGAGAACAGCCCCTCGAACTTAATCCTCTCGTCGATAAGGCAGGGGATCAGGATGAGGCTCTTCTTGTCGAGTCCTCGCTTGTCGAAGAGGGCAAAGATGTTACGGCAGTTTTCCAGACTGGGCATATCCTTTACCGGGATAAGGACCCTGTCTGCAGCATAAAGGGCATTCTCTGTCAAGTTATCCAGGTCCGGCCTTGTGTCGATGATGACGATCCCGCCTATCCCTGAAGAAGCGAGGTGTCGCGCTATCTCCATCGGTCCCTTGACCGTGGTTTTCTGTCTGGAAAGATTGTTTGACGAGGGGATAAAGTTTACCCCGTACTGTCCCGTCTGCAGGAGCTCCAAGCCTTTTTCGCCGGCAACAAGGTCTGCCACTGTTTTATGCGAACTGTCCGGCTTGAGAGAGAACATCTTGTCTATCGTGAAATGATTGTCGAAAGAAAGGATGGTTACGGGCATGTCTTCATTCAAAGCTTTAAGAAAAACAGCAAGGTTGGTGGCAAGGGTAGTCTTGCCGACTCCGCCTTTTTCAGAGGAGACGGTTATGACGTAAGGGAAGTTTTGAGAAGCAGAATTCAGCATAGATAGAAATCCCGAGTGATCTCTGAAATAGAAAGGGGCATCCTTTGCCGGATGCCCTGTTTTTAAGGCGTTTGCTGTCAGTGCGATTAGCAGGTCAGGTGCCCAAATTTGTGTACGAAAAATATCATCGAAGCTTAACTCATGCAAGACCTATTTTATGGGGGGTAGAATGGCTGTTCAGACAACTTTCATGACAATCATGGTCACGTCATCCTCCTGAAGAGTCTCTCCCCTGAATATCGAGACTTCCTGGAGCACGGCGTCGATGATTGCCTGTGGTGGTTCAAAGCGCCGTGCTTGAACGATGGCGCACAGCCTGTCGATGCCGAACTGTTCACCTGAGCTGTCCTCCGATTCAATGATGCCGTCGGTATGGAGAACGAGCAGATCCCCTGCACGCATCTGGATCTGTTTCTCCTCGAATTCCACACCCCTTCTGACTCCGAGGATGAGTCCTTCCGCGTCAAGCTCGCGGCAATGCTCTCCACCAGTGGAAACGAGCAGAGGCAATGTTTGACCGGCGTTTGAATAGGCCAGGGTACGGGACACGGGGTCGTATTTGATGAAGAACAGGGTGATGAAGAGCCCGGACTGGTTGAGATCTTCGTAGAGCAGATCGTTGAGAAATGCCAGCATGTCGCCGGTACTGGAGAAGGAGTGAACACTGGAGCGCAGGACCGAGCGGAATTCGACCATCATCAAGGCTGCGCCGATACTGTGGCCGGAGACATCGGCGATGACCATATCGATCAGGCCGTCTTCACGCTGGTAGAAGTCATAATAATCACCTCCCACGTGAGCGGCCGGAACACAGCGCCCCGCCAGCACGACGCCCGCCAGCTCCGGCGGGGAAGCCGGCAGGAGTGAAAGCTGGATCTGGCGGGCCAGTTCCATGTCACGCAGCATACGTGAATTTTCCAGAAGCACCTTTTCGGCCCTCATCCGTTCAGTTATGTCACGGGCCACAGCCACCCCGTACAACTCCTTGTTGAAGGTGACCAGACGGATGGTGATCTCGACCGGAATCCAGCCCCCGAAACACCTGTTCAGCTGGGTAATGATGGTGTCCTGATCCGAACCCTGTTCCAGGCCGACCGTGACTAGCTCGCTGATCTCTGCCAGCGCCTCCTCATTGACGAATTTATCAAGGGGAAGGGCAAGCATCTCCTGCCGCGAGCATCCGAGCTGCCGGCAGGCCGACTCATTGACGTCTACCAGCGTGCGGTCAGGGAAATGGATCAGGAAAATGCAATCGTTGCTCTGATCCAGCAGGGCTTTGAAACGCTCCAGTTCGTCGAGTTTCAGCTGAAGTTCCGGATAATAGGTCTTGCGTACGGAGAATTCCCCGAGTCCGGCCAGTTTTTTCTGCAGGGCGTCCAACTGATCGGGAGAATCAGAGTGATTCTTCATACACCACCTCGATGTCACGCTGGGACGCCTTTCTCGGATTGGTTGCCATGCAGGGATCTTTCAGGGCATGTCTTGTGAGGAAGCTCATATCGCCACGCTCCACCCCCAGTTCGTTCAACGCCCGGACAATACCGGTCGCTTTTTTCAATTCTCTGATGTGATTGAGCAGGGCCGATTTCTTCTGGGCGGAGTTCATCCCTCGCAGGTCCAGACCCATGGCCTCGGCAATATGTTCAAAACGCTCCGGCGCTGCCGGTAGATTGAATTCGATGACGTGGTCGAGCAGGATGGCGTTGCACTCGCCATGAGCAATATCGTGCGCCCCCCCCAGGCTATGGGCCATGGCGTGGGTGGCCCCCAGGATAGCGTTGGAAAAAGCCAGCCCTGCCTGCAGGCTCCCCTGCATTATCCTGGTGCGCAATTCAAGATTATGGGGGTCTTCGATGGAGGGGAGGAGATTGGAGGAAATCAGCCGGATCGCCTCAATGGCGTGCAGATCGGTCATCGACGAACGGGCCGTCGAGACATAGGCTTCAATGGCGTGGGTCAATGCGTCCAGGCCGGTGCAGGCCGTGAGGTAGGAGTCCATGGTAGTCAGGGTTTCCGGGTCGATCAACGCCAGGTCGGGGACAACGGACTTACTGATGATGGCAAACTTAACCTTTTCCAGCGGATTGGTAATAATGGCGAACTGCGAGACGTCCGCCGAGGTCCCCCCGGTGGTCGGGACGCAGATCAGGGGCGGCATCGGAATCCTTACCATGTCCACCCCTTCGAACAGCAGGATGTGCCTGTCGTTTGACGACACAATACCGATCCCTTTGGCGCAATCGATGGGGCTGCCACCGCCTACGGCAATAAGCGCATTGCATTCTTCTTTCCGGTAGACTGCAACGCCAGCCATTACCTCATCAACCTTGGGGTTGGATGAAACCCCTGTGAACAGGGCAAAGGGCACTCCTGCCGCTTCCAGGCTGTCGGTCACATCCTTGGTCCATCCGGCTGCAACCACGCCCGGATCCGAGACGACCAGTATTTTACGCCCTCCGAGGTTTTTGGCATAACGTCCGGCCATATGCCGCGCCCCCACACCGAAAACGAACTCCGGGGCAACGAATTTTCGTAACGTAAACTCATTCTCTCCCATAATGCTGATCTCCATTTCCGGATCAATAGGAAGTTTAGCACCTTATAAAAATATTATACCACGAGTGCATTGGATTTATGAGAGTGGCAGAATGTGGAGGCACTATAGTGGGAAGGCATAATAAACCGGACAGATTATAAGCTCACCACAAAGCCCAAAAAAAAATGTTGCTTTTCTTTGTGACATTTGATAAATAAAAAAAAACTAACTCCGAACGGGCAAAACCAGAGAAATCTGGTGACGCAAAGCCACGGGTCCTGATAAAGGATAGCCGGGTTGCCGAAGAGATGAGATATGCATCTTGGCACCCGGCATTTTACCGACACAAGGAGCGCTCTTATCTTCGGAAGATGAGAGCGCTCCTTTTTTTATTAAATGCGCTGGTAAATTTTCTGTTCAAAAGCACAGTGCGAGGTGTTCACCGATTTGATCTAAGTTTTAAGAAGTTCTCCGAAAGGGCAAAACCGGAGTAATCCGGTGACGCAAAGCCACGGATCCTGAATAAAAGG
>Ga0134124_10002996_pt1 | contig 13613 bp, 14 predicted proteins | sample KB304_FD_96880 | JGI IMG/M metagenome (GOLD analysis project Ga0134124, IMG submission 96880) | Terrestrial soil microbial communities without Nitrogen fertilizer from Kellogg Biological Station, Michigan, USA - KB3-0-4 | ecosystem: Environmental > Terrestrial > Soil > Unclassified ... | reverse complement strand
TTCAACCTGACCGATGATCCCACCCGCCTGGAGACTTTTCCGTTTCAGCGCGACATGATGGGCATGTCCCGTAAGCCGTTCCCCATCTTCGAGAACGGCGTGTTCAACTCCTTTACCTGGTTCCAGGATGATGCCGATGAGTTCGGCGTTCCGCCCACGGGGCACACGGTCATGCACAAGAGTCTTGTGCTGAGCGGCGGCGACAAGGAGGCCGGTACGCTCGAAGAACTGGTCAATCTGCCGCGCGAGAACGACCTGCTTTACATCCCCTTCCTGCATTACATGAACATCGTCAACCCTTCCAAGGGGCTGATCACGGCCAGCTCGCGCTTTGGCGCGCTGCTGCTCAGGAAAGACGGCTCTGTGGTTGTGCCCTACAATGTGCGTATCACCCAAAGCCTGCCGGAGATTTTTGGCGACAGGCTGGCCTGGCTCTCTCAGGATCAGGTCGTCCACAACACATCGATGAGTTATGGCGCGCGCAACCCAACCTCGATTGTCGTACCCGCCTTTCTTCAGGTCAATGGCCTGGAGATTTCACACTCCAATTCGACCTACTAAAATATATATCTATTTGCGGAAGATTCGTAACAGGCATACCTGCAGATGAACTCGGGAGTATATATCAACCTTCAAAATGAAGAGATTGATTCGATGCCGTATTTCTGTTAAAGGAACTGTTTGTAAACAAGTTACGCCGTAACTAAATTACGGTTGAGGGGCTATGGGGCGCGACACAACAGCAAGTAAACGCATGGCGGCTAAGCGCAGCAGAGAAAAGGCCGATGGTCTGCGCCGGCTTAACGTAGCGCTCACTCCGGAGGTTTTTAACAAACTGGCCATGCTTATGAAGCAACACGACTGCGCATCGCAGGCAAGGCTTATTGAACTTTTGGTCATGGACAAATCGATAATATTGCCATCCCCTAAGGCAAGAAAAAAGCGTAACGAAGTTACGAATGATGAAATCAAAACAAAGCGCAAAGCGCCATCAAAGAAGCAACAGCCAAAAACAGAGAAGAATTCATCACCTGCAAAAGCACCAAGGGGCAAAGCCAAGGTTACAACGGCTCAGAAGGAATTATCGCCTGCCCAGATGAGTCTGTTTGAAAGTTAATCGATATGTACAGGTTCCACTATTAGGATATAGGGAGAATTAGTAACTGGAAGGGCATATCTGGGATTTTAAACGATGCACAGCAGCCTTCACACTGATAAATATTATTTCCGAGGATTGAATCGTTGACACACAAAACATTTACCATCGCCGGATGGCTTACCATGCTAAGCGCCTTTGCCTCGGTTCCTATGGCATATCTTGCGTTCAAGCTTGAAGGCCAGAATGATGCGGTCGATACCCTCATTCTCGCGACCATGCAGGCAGCGGGGACATTTTTGTTTGTTGCCATCACACTTTTTCTCAAGAAGCTCCTGAACCGTCTATACAAATTTCATGACACTGACAAGAGCATAGACCTAATGATAATGGCCAACATCGTTGCAGGGCTTTTTATCGTCGGAGGGATGTACATCTCACAGATAAAGGAAACCGCTGGCATTGCAGCATTAGTGATCATGGTGTTCCAGGGAATAGTACAAATCCAGCTTGGGTATAAGTTGCTGAGGCTGCAAGATAATCTTGGCGGCTTGCTCAAGCCTTTCTGCTACTTGAACATGGCAACTGGAGTCTGTGTAGCTTCAATTGTGCTGATTCTGGTGGGAGTGGTGGTCAGTGCTATTTCCGACCTGATGCTGGCAACAATATTTTTCAATGTATCGAAACAACTAAAAATAGTTGACCAGGAACATCCCCAATAAATAACTGCCTCACGGTTTGTTGAAGGGTAGTACATATCCAGCAAGATCCTAAAATGTCATGTAATAAATCATCAGAGGCTGTGCATCATCGACGGCGATATTATGATATGAGTATTGTTTCAACTCATGGATAACACGATAGTTTTGCCATCACCTAAGACAGAAGAAAAGCGTAACGAAGTTACGAAAGAGGAAGTCGAGGCAAAGAGCAAAGCACAAGGCACGAGGCACAAAGCATGTGCCTTACACTTCTTTCAGAGTTAATAAGATTGTTGTTTACCCATATGTAATAGCTTGGTAGAATGCGACGATAAGAGTACTAGTTTCAAGTATTGAAGGGTGGGTGTTGTGCCAGAACCAATAGTTACAAAACATATATTTCAACAGCTATTGCTTTCTCAACCTATAGACATTCCTGTTTTTCATGATGTAGCATTACGGTTGCAACATATGATGAATGACCACTCATATAGAATTGAAGAAGCAATTAAATTGGTGAATGAAGATACAGCATTAGCCGCAGAAATGCTTAGACATGCTAATACTACCTATAATTCAGGTAAGGAGCCAATTACCACCATTAAGAATGCTATTGTTAGACTTGGCTCTCAACAGGTTGTAAATCTGGCATTTACAGCAAGTATGGCAAGTAGTAAATCTGACAATTCAGTTATTAATGCATACTTGAAAAATCTTTGGTATCATAGTCATGCTGTAGCTATTTCCAGTGCATGGATGGTGGTGCAGATTAGAAGCGGTGTTAATAAACAAAATATAAATGCTGATGAAGTATACTTAGCTGGGTTATTTCATGATATTGGAAGACTGTACTTATTGAAGTCAATGGATAATTTATTTAAAGCCGGTCTATTTCAAATTGAATATCATCTAATTGCTGACATTCTGGATGAACTTAATATACAGCAAGGTATAAGAGTTATGCAGCACTGGAATATTCCAGAAATATATTCAAATACTGTAGAACGACATATTTCAAAAGAATGGAAATGTGGAACAAATGATTATTTAGTGGCAGCTGTTAGATCGTCCTGTAAAATACATCATCATATTGAGCAAGGCATTGAATATAATGAATCTAGTGAAGCACTTGACAAAGTAAAAGAAGAATTAACATTGTTAAATATTGGTGATGCAGCTTATGTGTATGATTTTGTAAAGGCAATATCTTGTTAGAGGTTGGCAATAAGCTTCACACAGTTATTTAGCTCGCTTATTCACATTCCCTACCAGTTTCAAGATACATTCCCGAAGCTCACCATTCTTAATTATCCTGAAGGACTGTAAAAATTGATCCTCTTTCAACAACCCAGGCCCCAGCTTGAAAAGTGCCGGTTCGATTCCGGCTTAGGCGCCACCTAATAGTCCGATATCGTTGAATAAGCTAAACAGGGTCATGCAACCGGCATGATCCTGTTTTAGTTTGTGGTTAGCTGCCTTATTGCCACCGGGCTCTTCTGTTAGGTCCATTATATGGCTTGGGTGAGCCTTGACCTCTGACGGGATCAACCTTCGGGTTCACCCATTGTCCGCTTGAACGCTGAAATGCTTCAATTTTGCCGGAGGTTAACAGTTCATCAAGCTGGCGTGTAGGTACATAGCCAGTTCCATCATTTGCAAATTTTACTAACAAAGACACATTTAGCTCCATATTGGGAAGATATTTTAACAGCAAAGTGTATACAAGAAAACGATCCATAATTACAATAAATAATTACTATCAATAAATAATTCTTGATAGTTGCTGATGGTGCTGGCGGATGCTTATTGATGTGCAGTTATCAGCCGAAGGTGCTTCCGGATGCTCTTGTGCCTTTGGATTATGGTATTCATATTCCAGAATGTGTGTTGTAATTACTACAGTTTAATTCGGAGAATATTTGCCTATTTAATTGGCAAAATAGTACAAAAATCTTATATTACAGCGAGCTAGAAGTTAGTATCCAGAAGATTGTCCACATAGTTATTCACAAAAATGTTGAAAAGAATAACCGTCAATACTGAAACCATGAAAAAACCGATATTTTTATCAACAACTTCATTTTGCAGGCTATCCATATCGTAAATATTTTGACGCATAATAACATATTCGTCATGGTATTGACGCTATGATGTGTGCCGGTTCGACTCCGGCTTCGGCACAACCAGGTAGTCCGGTACAATATGATGAAGTATCTAAGCCCCTTGAGCCTGGTTATGATAAAATGAGCCAGGAGGATCAATGTCATGTCAACTGAAGCGGAAGTAGCCATGCTGATGTTACGACTCCTGGTAGACAAGCCAAAAGAACTGCAGAAGGTTATGGATTACCTGCGAGATGAAGTAATGTTGCGGAAGGCAAATCTTGAGGCTGGGAAAATTGAAGTCGCAACCAGAGAAGAAATAATGAGTGAATTTGAGGATAAATACGGGTTGGTAATAAAGTTTTCCGATGATGAATCGGACAAAGAAGCCAAAGCAGGCAGGCCCGATAAAATGTCCGGCAAGGTGATCGAGTTACCTACCGGAGCAATGTATAAAGTCGGGTGAAAGAGTTATTGGACATCAACACCGTCAAATCCGTATTGCAAGCGGCTTATAAGTCATTGGCAGATTCTATCCTTTATCTCTCCGATAATCTCAATTTGTCTTTGGAAAATATATTGTGACAACTTGCGTTCGAGAAATTTATCGGGACAGATGGTGAATTTGTAGCTGTAGGGCAGGAAATTATCTCTGATGGCGATCAGCTTGGCCGGGACGCAGACCTGTAAATCCACGTCCTGCTCGTTCCGCTTTAGCTTAAACCGGATTGATGTCTCGGTATCTATTGTCAGGGGGCAAGAGTGGTGGATCGATACGTTCAGGCCGGAAAGGGAGATGTCATACAGATTCCCCTCGATAATTCCCTGCGGGGATTCGATTAATGTGTCCGGGCTTGGTTCCAGCGCCAATCTGATAAAGTTCCTGCGCTCGGCCATGATTTCTACATAGGAAAATTTAGCGAAAGATGCTGCCTGTTTCTTGACGTTCACATACAGTACTTGAGCAAACACGTCATGCTTGAAGAGGGAACTCCTGATAAAGGTGGAACGGCTCTGCTCGATGGTAAAGGCCTGTTCCGCCTTGACGTCCAGGTCAATAGAGTCTCTTTCAATGGCCGCAATGCTTGCAGGATAGGAGAGTGGCAGCCCCTTGTAATAGTTGATCAGCTTGAGCACCTTCTCGGGGTTTGCCTTCAGAATCGAGACTATTTCCGCATGGTCCTCGTCAAAGGTTTTCTGGATGCGGGTACTGTATAGGTCTGCTGTATTCATGTCACCCCTGTTTATTACGGTTGATGGCTAAACGGATATATCAATTGATTGGCTTAGGCACAGGAAGCTTTCATATCCTCTTCCAGTTGTGCCAGATCCGTTTCAGTCACATGCAGAGAATTGATTTCAGGAACGGCATTCTGTGGCTGGATAAATCGGGGGAAGAAGTTCAGGCCATATTGCATGCTATTGAAATTAACCAGGCGGACAATGGCCAGAAGGGTGTCATGGGGATCAAAATGGTCTGCGTGATGGTTGGCCACGATGGAACTGTACAAGGAGGGGATGTCCCAGTGATCCATGATACGCACTCCCTGTTCAATATGCATGTCCGAGAAAACGTCCAGAAGGGTTTCGCGGTCAAACTCAAATCTGGTGTCACTTTTCAGGCCGATCTGCTCCATGGCCTTGAGGAGATAGAGTTTGCCGATGTCATGGAGCAGGCCGGCCATGTAAGCTTGATCAGCCAGATCCCTGTGGCCACTCGTTATGGCCAGTGATTGGCAGCCTATTGCACAGGCATATGAATGGAGCCAGAGTCCCTGCATTATGTCATTCACCAGGGGGATGCCGGAAACATGAAGCGCCGCCTGTGATGCGGCCATGGCCAGATTGGTGATCTGCTTGACGCCCAGACGGTTCACGGAATCCTTGATGGTCTCGGACTTGTAACGGCCCGCATAAGCCGATGAATTAGCCATCTTCAGGATCTGTATCGACAACGCCTGGTCCTTGTTGATGGTTTCGCTGACCTTCTCGATTTCAGTATCAGGATCAGCCAGTAACTGGAGCAGTTCCAAGGCGATGGGATTGAAAACCGGCAATTCGATGGGTTGTTGGCAAATATGGTAGCGGAGGTCAAGAGAAAAGCTCATTTTATCCCCTCGGAAATAACATGGTCTACGGTAATAAATCTAGATGTCTGTTTCAGGTACCCTAGGTATTCAAGAAGATCGAGATTAACAACTTTATTTCCAATGTCAAGCAATCTAAACAGACTCATCAATCAGGACAAAATGAGATAAAGTTGGCGTACATCCAGCCGATACATATATCATCTGCAGGATTATTACTCGGCTAAAGGGAATATTATATGAAATTATTATTTATGTTACTAATCGTTGGGTCGCTTTCCGGTTGCTCAAATGTCAGTCAGGATGAATTGGATGCTAAAATCAACAAATGTACCCAAGCCGGCATGGAATATACGTATATGAAGGATTTCAGGGGCAAACCGTATGATGTTACGTGTGTAAGAAAACATTGATAATGAAAAATAACGCGGGAGAATAACAAACCGGGGGCATCTTTCGATACCCCGGCCTTGACATTGCAACCATCATAAAAACAGACTCCTGTAATGATACTTCCGTTACTAGACCCCCCCCGAGAATTCTATACTCTCGGAGTAAATCCAGTTCAATTGCTCCTGGAAGCTCTTCAACTCTTCAGGGGTGTAAACCGCCGCCCCCTTGTCAATCTCCCTCTGGAGCCGTTCGGCTCTCTGCATCACGGTTTCACTGCCAACAATACAGTTCTTCGCCACGATCAGACATTCATCCTTCATCCCTTTAGTCTCAAAGTCCTTGTATTGTCCATAGTCGTTTGCCCGTCCCGGTGACTTCTCTTCGGAAAGGGCCGTTCCGGAGAAAGACGCTGACGCCGCTAATATTGCCAGTGCTACGATAAGATATCTCATGGCCGCCTCCTCTTCCTAATTCATTACCTTATGTCAATATTCTATCAATTTGGCATTATAGTGTCACGGCTTTTAGCCGACCGATGCAACACGCCCATGGAATATGAGCCGGATTTGTGGTACAGATGGATCGTTGCAATAGAAATGTATCGCTGCTGTCTCCGGACAGACCGAGTGTGAAAGTGAAACCGTGGGTAATTACAGCGTAGTCGTGCTCGACTTTGAAACAACCGGCCTCTCGCCGAATTACGGTGACCGGGCCATCGAGATCGGGGCCGTCCTGATCGAGAATAATGAGATAGTGGATCGTTTTCAGAGCCTGATGAATCCCGGGAGAAAGGTCAGCCGCTTCATCGAGGAGTATACCGGCATCACCAACCGGATGCTGAGCGATGCCCCCTCGGTCGCGGAGGTCATGGACAGATTCGCCTCGTTCATGGCGCAGCACCATCTGGTCGCCCATAATGCCGGGTTTGACAGCCGTTTTCTCGACATGGAGCTGCAGAGGATCAACCGGCAGCGCCGCCAGGAGTTTGCCTGCTCCATGCTCATTTCCCGCCGCCTCTACCCGGAATCACCGGGGCACAGCCTGGAGAAGCTCGTCCGCTACAAGAATCTCAAGACCGACGGCGTGCACCACCGGGCCCTTGCCGATGCCGAGATGACCGGACATCTCTGGATGGAAATGATCAACGACCTTAAAGCCGGGTACAAGCTTGAGAATGTATCATTCGAGTTGATGCAGCAGCTTTCCAGGGTGTCCAGGGCTGCCGCCCCCGCCTTTTTGCAGCGTGCTGCGGGTAAACAAAAACCGTGACGCCTCCGTGCCTCCATTTGCCCGGAACGTCCAAAAAATCCAATCCCACGAAAGTTCCCATATGATACCTGCAATCGAAGCGTTATTTCCCGAAGAACAGCAGATTCCCGAACAGTGCCGTATCGCGCAGCCGGTCAGGCAGGATTACTACCTGATCGACGGCGAGCTGCGCAGCTGGGACGGGGCGCTGCAGGAGGTGCTCTCTCCGGTCCGGATCCGCAGCGCCGGTGGGAGCCGGCAGCACCGGGTCGGTGAGGCGCCGCTGCTGACTGAAGCCGCCGCGCTGGAAACGCTGGCGGTGGCGGTGCGGGCCTATTCAAACGGCCGGGGCGTCTGGCCGACGATGTCGGTCGGCGAGCGGATCAAGAGCGTCCAGCGCTTTACCGCCGCCATGCTGATGAAGCGTGCGGAGATCGTGACGCTGCTCATGTGGGAGATCGGCAAATCGCTGCAGGAGGCGGAGCGGGAATTCGACCGGACGGTGACTTATATCCGCGATACGCTCGAAGCGCTGAAAGAGCTGGACCGGGCGGCGTCCCGTTTCGTCATCCAGCAGGGGATCATCGGGCAGATCCGCCGCGCGCCCCTGGGGGTTGTGCTCTGCATGGGGCCGTACAATTTTCCGCTTTACGAGACCTTTACCACCCTGATCCCGGCGCTCGTGATGGGTAATACCATCCTTCTGAAGCCCCCCCGCTTCGGGATCCTGATCTTTCAGCCGCTTTTGGAGGCGCTGCGCGACTCGTTTCCTCCCGGGGTTGTCAATACGGTCTACGGCGACGGCGAAGTCGTGGTGCCCCCGCTGATGGCCTCCGGACAGGTCGATGTGCTCGGCTTTATCGGGACGTACCGGGTCGCCGATGCGCTGCGCGCGGTGCATCCCCGGCCGCACCGGCTCCGCTGCGTGCTGGGGCTTGATGCCAAGAATCCGGCGGTCATCCTGCCGGACGCCGACCTCGACCTGGCGGTATCCGAATGCATCCAGGGGAGCCTGACCTTCAACGGCCAGCGCTGCACCGCGTTGAAGATCATGTTCGTCCATCGCTCGGTCGTCGCTGAATTTTTGCAGCGGATGTCGGCAGGGATCGGCGCCCTGAAATGCGGCATGCCGTGGGAAGAGGGAGTCACCATCACGCCGCTGCCGGAACCTGAAAAACCGGCCTATCTGGCTGGGCTGGTCAGCGACGCCGAGGCTTCAGGCGCCCGGATCGTGAATCCGGGCGGCGGCGCCGGCAGCGGGGCGTTCTTCTATCCGGCCCTCGTTTATCCGGTTACCCCGGCCATGCGGATCTACACCGAAGAGCAGTTCGGGCCGGTCATACCGGTGGTGCCGTTCGACGACATCCGGGAGCCGATCGAGTATGTGGTGGCTTCCAACTACGGTCAGCAGGCCAGCATCTTCGGCCGGAACAGCGACCTGCTTGCCCAGCTGGTCGATGCGCTGGTCAACCAGGTCTGCCGCATCAACATCAACAGCCAGTGCCAGCGCAGTCCTGACAGTTTCCCGTTCAACGGACGGAAAAACTCCGCCGACGGGACCCAGTCCGTCGCCGATGCCCTGCGGATCTTTTCGATCAGAATCGTCGTGGCGGCAAGGGAAACCGAGGCGAACCGGGAGATCATCACCTCCATCGTGCGGGAGCGCAAATCTCATTTTCTTTCGACCGATTACATGCTGTAGGGAGCATCTTTTATGGATACGTCACTTAATGATAAAACAGACAGACTCCGCGCGATCCTGGCCGGGATGGGCGGCTGCGTGATCGGCTTTTCGGGCGGGGTCGATTCGACGCTGCTGTTTGCGGTGGCGGCCGACGTGCTCGGGAAGCGGGCGCTCGCCGTTACGGCGACGTCACAGACCTACCCGGAGCGCGAATTGAACGAAGCGCGCGAACTGGCCGCACGGATCGGGGGGCGGCACCTGGAGATCGTGTCGGAGGAGCTGGATATCCCGGAGTTTCGCGACAACCCCCGCAACCGCTGCTATTACTGCAAGAAGGAACTGTTCGGCAAGCTGAGGGCGATTGCCGACCGGGAAGGGCTGGGATACGTGCTGGACGGCACCAATAGCGACGACGCCGGCGACCACCGCCCGGGACGAACCGCCGCGGCGGAACTGCGGGTGCGCAGTCCGCTGGAGGAAGCGGGATTCACCAAGCAGGACATCCGCGACCTGTCCCGCGCCATGGAACTGCCGACCTGGGACAAGCCGGCCTTCGCCTGTCTCTCCAGCCGCTTTCCCTACGGCACCGCCATTACTCCCGAGCGGGTCGGCCGGGTCGGTCTGGCCGAAGAGGCGCTGCGAAATCTCGGTTTCAGGACGCTGCGGGTGCGCTATCACGGGAGTGTGGCCCGGATCGAGCTGGTTGAACAGGAGTTTGAGCGGGCGGCCGGCGCGCTGCGGGACGACGTGGTCAGGCTGGTGAAGGGGGCCGGTTTTACCTACGTCGCACTCGATCTGCAGGGATATCGCACCGGGGCCATGAACGAGGAAGCACCCTGATTATTATTCCCTTCACGACATCATTATCCTGTTTCATGAAACCGGTGATCTCTCCTTGACTGGTCAGACCTTTTCTGGAATAATCCCGCCAGTTTTGTCAAATCTTTGTTTGGGGAGATGAAAATTATGAAGAAACTTCTGTTGTTGTCATGCCTCATGCTGTCACTGCTTGCCGTCACCGCCTTTGCCGGAGACGGTTCCTGGGACAAGGTCAAAAAAGACGGCAAGCTTGTTATCGGTCTTGATGACTCGTTCCCGCCGATGGGCTACCGCCAGGCCGACGGCAAACTGGTCGGTTTCGATATCGATGCCGCCGAAGAGGTAGGCAAGCGTCTCGGCATCAAGATCGACTGGCAGCCAACCGCCTGGGACGGCGTGATCCACTCCCTGGATGCAAAAAAATTCGACTGCATCTGGAACGGCATGACCATCACCGAGGAACGCGCCAAACAGGTTGCCTTCGGCAAGCCGTATATCATGGACGGCCAGATCGCTATCGTCAATTTCAAGGATAAGCGTTTCAAGGCCCTCAAGGACCTCAAGAATTTCAAAGCCGGCACCCAGAAGGGTTCGTCAGGGATCCAGGCCGTCAAAAAACTGGCCGTTGCCCCGACCGAGCTGAAGGAATACGAGGATTACCCCAAAGCCCTGCTTGATCTGGAAGCCGGACGTATCGACGTTGTTGTCGTTGATAATGTCACCGGCCGCGACATGATCGCCAAACGTCCCGGCAAGTTCAAAATCATCCCCGGCATGATCAGCAAGGAGCCTTTCGGCGTGGCCTTCCGCAAGGGGGATGAAGATCTGCGTGAAAAAGTGCAGCAGACCCTGGACAAGATGGTCAAGGACGGCGCCATGGCCAAGATTTCGCGCAAGTGGTTTGCAGAAGACCTGACCAATCCCAAGAAATTCTAGTCCGTGAAGGTTTCGATGACATACTACTCCCTGATAAACAGGATAAGTGCGTTAACGAAGTTTTTTTCTGCCAAAATACCGCAGAAAAAAACTTCTAACTTACTAATCAGCAGGGCCTTCGTGGCCCTGTTTTTTTTGTGGACTCTGGCCGGAAACTGCCTGGGAGCGGTCGATCACGACCAGCTCTTCCGCCAGTCCAGCGACCTGATGGCCCAGGGTGATCTGGATGGCGCATTGACGCTGCTCAAGCAGGTTCCGACTCCCGCGCCCGGCGAAGAGGCCGGCGCCTTTGTCTCCAGCCGTATGCAGGCCGCCCGCATTTACGCCTCGCAGGAGGCCACGGACAAGGCCATTGCCGCCTGTCAGGAGGTCCTCAGACTCTTTCCCGACAACAGTGAAGCCCGTAATTTCGTCGCGGCATTGAAAGACCAGCTCAGGCCGGGGTGGCACACCGTCCTGTCAGACACCCTGCGTTTCTTGCCGGCCCTGGGCAAGGGCGCACTGATGACACTGCTGCTGGTTCTCTGCACAATGCTGGTGTCACCTCTGGGGGGGCTGTTGATTGCGCTGGGGCGCATCAGCACCCTGCGGCCGGTTTCCGCACTCTGCTGGTTCATCATCTGGTTCTTTCGTGGCACACCGCTGCTGCTGCAGCTCTTTTTCATCTATTACGGCCTGCCGTCACTGGGCATCACCATGGCGCCTCTGACCGCGGCGGTCATCGGCCTCGGCCTGAACTACTCCGCCTATCTGGGCGAGATCATCCGCGGAGCGATCCAGAGCATCGATCACGGCCAGATGGAGGCGGCCAAGGCCATCGGCATGAGCTACGGCCAGGCCATGCGACGGGTAATCATTCCTCAGACCTACAAGCGATTGATGCCGCCCATCGGCAACGAGTTCATCGCCCTGATCAAGGACACGGCCCTCGTCTCGACCATCGCCATGGTCGAACTGATGCGCGCGGCCGACCAGCTCTTCAACACCTATTTCAACATCACGGCACTGGCGCTGGCAGCTGTGATCTACCTGGTGCTGACGACCATCTTCACCTTCATCTTCGAAAAGATCGAATATCGGGCAGGGATCTATGAACAGCGCTAGTCAACCACTCCTGTCACTGGAGAACATCACCAAACGCTTCAAAAACCTGACGGCGGTCAATGGAGTCAGTCTGGACGTTTCCTCCGGTGAAAAACTGGTCATCATCGGCCCCTCCGGCTCGGGCAAATCCACCCTGCTGCGTTCGATCAACCTGTTGGAGAAGATCGAGGAGGGGACCATTCGTTTTGAAGGTCGTGAGGTGGGGTATGTCATGCGCCACGGCAAGCGCCATCCGGACCGTCCCCAGGCGATCAGCGCACTGCGGGCCGAGATCGGCATGGTCTTTCAGCATTTCCATCTCTTCCCGCATATGACCGTACTGGGCAACGTAATGGAAGGGCCATTGACCGTGCAGCGCAAACCGGCCGAAGAGGCCCGTTCCATCGGGATCGACATGCTGGTCAAGGTGGGGCTGTCCGATAAGCGTGACGTGTACCCGGCCACCCTGTCAGGCGGCCAGAAACAGCGAGTGGCAATCGCCCGCGCCCTGGCCATGCGTCCCAAGCTGATGCTGTTCGATGAACCGACCTCATCCCTGGACCCGGAGCTGGTCGGCGAAGTTTTCGATACCATCCACACCCTGGCTGACGAAGGTATGACCATGATCATAGTAACCCATCACATGGGCTTTGCGCGGGAACTGGCCGACCGGGTCATCTTTATGGAATCGGGGAGTTTTCTGCTCCAGGGGACGCCTGAGGAACTCTTCAGCAAGGGGCAGGAGAACGAGCGGATCAGGGGCTTTCTCAATCGTCTTTTGTAACTTGGTGGAAGACGTTAGGCATGGCGGCCGCTGAACTCCTGGCCATGTCTGAGCTCGCATATCCCCAAATAAACAGCCAAAGCGGCCAAAATATCGCGGAGTATTTAATGAGAAGATTTTTTTTGCTGACAGTACTTATTTCACTGGTTGTTACAGCCAATGCAGATGCCCGCATCAAGGTCAAGGGGCGCGGGCCGGCACTGAATTTTGATCCTGCAAGCATTCCTGCACAGTTCCAGGCCTCATTCGAGCTGATGTCAAAGAAGTGTATCAAGTGTCACACCATGGAGCGTACGGTCATCGCCATTCAGACCGGCCGAGCTCCAATCACCGGCCAGCCGTTCGACAGAGCGTCGATAATGGCCTATGGCATCAAGATGCTGCGTAAGCCTAATTCCGACATGAGCAAAAAGGAAATAAAGGACATCGTCTTGCTGCTGAACTACCTTAATGACGAAAACAAAAAATAGGTGCGGCTCCCCCTCCCCCCTTCTTGACGCAAAAAAAAAACAGCTCGTTTGCGAGCTGTTTTTTTTGTTTTCATGAGTATCCGGCAAATGCCTTAGTAACAACAAGGTGCCCGTCGGTTTGCGCCACCTGGAATATAATCCCACGGCAAATTTCTCCCGTAAAGAAGGTGCCGTGAAACCCATGGCTACTCCCCGATGATCTTGACCAGC
>Ga0134124_10002994_pt1 | contig 13616 bp, 9 predicted proteins | sample KB304_FD_96880 | JGI IMG/M metagenome (GOLD analysis project Ga0134124, IMG submission 96880) | Terrestrial soil microbial communities without Nitrogen fertilizer from Kellogg Biological Station, Michigan, USA - KB3-0-4 | ecosystem: Environmental > Terrestrial > Soil > Unclassified ... | reverse complement strand
CTGCATGACACACTCGGGCGGCATGCCAGCATGTGGGTAGCTGCAAATCAAGGCTCGCCCAGCCATCGAGAAAGCGGTTCCGGCCTTCGTGATCAAAATCAGGCGGAGCGGCCATTGACGAGTATTGCTGAGAAAATTGGGGTTTGGTGGGCTCAGGAGAGATTGGCACCGATGGACATCCGACGACATGCTGCTTCACGGCTTTCGGTCAAGGTTTCGCTGCGACACGTGCTTGCGTGTGGGGTCGTTTTCGCAGTCGCGCAGGTCGCGGCTTGCGGCTCTCGAGTTTCCGTCGGGCACGGGCAGGCCGACGTTGCTGGAATGGGCGGGAGCAGCGTCTTGCCCGACCACGCGGCTCAGGGCGGATCCGGTAGCACCATGGCAAGTGCAGGGGGCGTTGCGCCGGGCGACGGTAGCGCGGGCCTCGGTTCTCCGGGAGCACAAGCAGGAGGGCCTGCGGGAGCGTCGTGCACTGGCTCGCTCGCCGCGGTGAATCGAGCTTTGGAACCGACCTGTCCGGTCTCCCTTTGTGAAGCAAGGGCTTGGGCAGCGACGAGCTGCAGCTCGCCTTCGGGCGTCCTCGGCGCTAGTGAGCAATACTGCGCGGACCGGAAAACGATCAGCTTCGATCTAGGGGACGGAGTGACGAAGACGTGCGTGTACACGACGAAGGCTCTGACCGCGCCAAACGGCGGCATCATCATCAACATTGGCTCAGCTGCCGCCGACGGTGACCTGGTTGGGGTCTTGGTGACGGACGTACGCGAGCGCTTCTGTGAAGGCGCTTCCAAAACGATCAGCGCCGGGGAATTGCCAGCTACGGTTTGCACCAACTCGCTTCGACCTTCGTGCCAGCGAGCCACGAACAGCGGTGACGCAGGCGCGTCCAATGGGGATGCAGGCGCGTCCAACAGCGGCGCTCCGGAAGAGCCGGTACGGGCGTGCTTCGACAACTTGAGCGGCACATGTCAGCCCTGCTGCCCGGCGTCGCCGCCGGACTGCAGCGACAAACCCGATGGCTATCCCGGCTATGGTTGCAGCCCGAGTTGGGGATCTTATTGCAGTTGCAGCTGCAATCGGGGCCAGTGGATCTGCCCCTGCTGATGCCCAACGACCCTCAGCTCAGATCGCGCGCGGCCGCTTCGGCCGCGTTGTAGCCGCACATCCCGTGCACGCCGCCGCCGGGGTGCGTGTAACTCGAGCAAAGGTACAGCCCTTTGATCGGCGTTCGGTAGCGAAAATACGGGAATACTGGCCGAAACAGCAGCTGCTGGTGCCAGGCGTTGCCGCCGCCGCCCAAATCACCGCCGATCAAGTTGGCGTTCGCGGTTTCCAAATCAGGCGGTGCCGAGATGCGTCGCTCCAGCACCAGTTCGGCGAAGCCCGGCGCGAGCCCCTCGATCCGTTCGACGATGCGATCGGCAAAGACCTCACTTTGAGTCGACCAGCCGCCGTCGATGTACGAAGGCACGTGCGTGTAGCAGTACAAAGTATGTTGGGCGTGTGGCGCGCGGAACGGGTCGGCCAAACTTTGCTGACCGACCACCAAGTACGGCTGCTCCGGAAGCTGGCCCGCGCGAACCTCACGCGTGAACCGAGCCAGATCGGCGAGGCTCTCGTTGACGTGCACGACGGCGCTCTGACGCGCTTGCTCGTTCGACCAAGGCACGGGGCCAGCGAGCGCCAGGTCCAGCTTGAAGGTGCCAAAACCCTGGCGAAAGTGCCGCATTCGTCGCACCAGCCAGGACGGGAGCAGCGCGCTGTCGAGCAACTTCAGGTACAGCGTGGGCGCCGCGGTGTCGGCAACCACGGCCAAGCGCGCGCGGATTTCTTCGCCGCCCTCGAGCCGCACGGCAACCGCCCGCCGATCGTCGACGACGATGTTCGTGACGCGCGCGCCCAATCGCAACCGCCCGCCGCAGGCCTCGAGCAAGGTCACGAGCGCGTTGGTCATGCTCTGCGCGCCGCCGGCGGGGAAGGCATAGCCGCCGGTGGAGGCGGTCATGCCCAGCATGTAGCTGAGGCCGGCACCGAACCAATCCTCGGGGCCCACGTCCACGTGCAGGCCCAGACTCGGCAGCACACGGCGCGCAGCCGCACTGCGAAAGAGCGCGCGTGAAAGGTTCGCCCCGCTGCGCGCGAAACGCCAAAGCACCTTGCTCAGGTTGGCGAGGCCCAACTCGAACGCGGGGCGGAGCGACGGAAACGGACCGAGCAATAGTCGCAACAGCTCGGGCTCCATGCTTGCGTGGGACGCTGCCAGCTTTCGCCATGCCTCCCCATCACCTGGCGTCCCGAAGTGCGCCGCTGAAAGCTCCGCGTCACGCGCGATGCACGCGTAGCTGCCATCGAGGGCCGGGTGGCAACTCTCGAACGGCAAGTGTAACCATTTGACGCCGGCTTGAGTCAGATCCAGCTCGCGAAATGCGGGGCTACTGTTGGCGAACGGAAAGAATGCCGCGCCCACGTCGTGCACGAAGCCGGGCCGCGTCAGTTCTTCCGAACCCAGGGCTCCGCCCGGGCGCCGCACGTTCGCTTCCAGCACCAAGACGCGAAACCCGCGGCGCGACAGGATGTTGGCCGCCACGAGGCCATTCGGGCCCGAGCCCACCACGATCACGTCCGGATCACGCACGTGCCTCAGCGTACACGGAAACCCCGTCCGCGCCGCTTTCCATTCGCGCGAAGACGCGCTATGTGGATTCAGTGCTCGCTCTCGGCGTCGATCCCGGTACGCTTCACCTCGGTTGGGGTGTGGTGTCTCGTGAAGGCAACCGTCTGCGTCACATTGCGCACGGCGTGATACACCTGGACGCCAAAGCCGCCATCGCTGATCGACTGGCGCGCATCGAAGTCGAGCTGGGCGCCGTAATCGAAGAGCATCGGCCCACGGTCGGCTCGGTCGAGAATTTGTTCTTCCACAAAGACGCCCAAGCTGCCTCGAAGCTCGGTCACGCCCGCGGGGTCGTGCTGCTCTTGCTTGCGCGCGCTGGCGTCGAGATCGCCGAGTATCCCCCGGCCCGAGTGAAGAAGACCATCGCCGGCTCGGGCCAGGCAGACAAATCACAAGTGGCGATGATGGTGCGTGCGCTGCTCGCGCTCGACCGTCTGCCACCCGCGGACGCTGCGGACGCGCTGGCGCTCGCCATTACCCATTTGCGGATCGGCACCTTGCTCGAAGCGCTGCGCCCCAAGTCGCCCGCGGAGCCGAGCAAAGTCAGCGCAACCGGCCTACGGGCACTGTTGGGCAAGAAACGCCGCACCCGCGCGACGCACCCCAAGCTGCCCAAACTATCCAAAATTCGCTAGGCGCACGCAATTTAGTCCCGCCCGCCAGGCGAGCGGAGTCCCTCCGCACCCCAGTGGCGCGTGTCCTTACAGTGTTCGTGGAAAGTCGCGGTTTTTCTGGCATCTGTAGCCGTCTGAACGAAGAAAGCTTCGTAGGCCCGTCCGCGTATGGATCGTCTGAAGGATTGCAAGGCTCGCAGTTCAGAAGCAAGGTCCATTGGCTATGATTCGCCGCTCACTTTTGCTCGGTTTTCTCGGTCTCGGTGCGATGACGTTGCCGGTCACGGCGGCGTTTGCCGACACCCCGACCCCCAAGGCGCCGAGTGGCAAACCCGCGGCTCCAGAGCTCACCGCCGATCAGCTCGCCGAACGGGTGCAGGGCTTTTACGATCGCTCGCACACGTTCCGCGCCGGTTTCAAGCAGCGGTACTGGGTGCGCATGTACGACAAGACCATCAATAGCCAGGGCGCGGTGGTCTTCGAAAAGCCCGGCAAGATGAGCTGGCGCTACACCAACAACGGCAATCGCGTCGTGTCCGACGGCAAGTTGGTCAAGGTGTACGAAAAAGAGAACAAGCAGATGTACGAGCAGCCGCTCGACAAGAGCCAGTATCCCGCGGCGCTCTCGTTCTTGGTCGGCGGCGGCAATTTGAGGACCGCGTTCAAGTTCACGAAGCGTGACGCCAAACAAATGGGCTTCGAAGGCGGCTACGTCATCTCCGGCGATCCGCTCGAAGCGTCGCCGTCTTACCAATCGATCGTGCTGTACGTGGATGCAAACACCTATCAGGTGCGGCGCGTGCTCTTGCTCGACGCTCAGGGCAATCGCAACCGGTTCGATTTCCTCAACCCCGAAATCAACACCAAGAGCCCGACCGGCGAATTCAATTTCAGCCCCCCACCTGGCACGCAAATCATTCGCCCCTGAGTGCAGCTTCCTGTGATTGGGCGCTCGGGATCCAGCAACGCACCTCGGATGCGCACTTGGTTCTCGGCCCGGAGCGGCTCCCCGAAGCTTTGGACCGCCCAGGTTCACATGCGTTCGACGCGCGCGATTCCTTCGTTGTCGACGCGGACGTAAGGCCTGCCGTGACGGGAATAGCCGAACGAGCCGGAATTCGCGTAGCCGGGGCCCTCATCCACTTGATGCGTGTGGCCAAAGATCACCGTGCTGGCCGAGGTCAACTCACGGACGCGGGCAGCGGCGGCGCGCAGCCGCTCGACCGGCAAGTCTTCGTAGCGATTGCCCGTGCGTTGAACCGACTGAATCAAATACAGCCCCGCCAGCAGACTGATGATTCCCACCGCGCGGCTCTTCCAGGCAAGGTATGCGGCGCCGCTCAAAAGCAGCCCAGAGCTGGCGAACACGCGGTCGAAGTACAAGCGCATGAAGGTCTTCCGAAAATCACGGTGGGTCGGCAGGGCGCCGCCGTCGAGTAGCGCCCGCAACACCTCCGGCTCGATCTCCACCGTGCGCGCGAAGTTCGAGAGTGCGGCTTCACCGGCGCTGCGCTCGGCGTCGAAGCGGCTGCGGTCACGAGTTTCCAAACAAAGCTTGCCGGCGATGCGGAACCATTCGGCGATGATCAGCGGTGTGCGCGCGCCGTACACGCGGAAGGCTTTGGTGATGCCCGCGAGGGGCGTGGTGTCGTGGGCATGCAAGAAGTGGTCGACTCCGCTGGGCCGCACGAAGCGACGCGTGATGGCGATGCCCAACGGTTCGGTCTCGGGGCTCCACTCGGCGAGCGGATGAGTGGGCGCGTTGTCCGGGTCGTAAAAATGCCCGTGCTCGACGTGTACGTCCGCGCGCCGCACGAACCAGGGCGTGATTTCGAGCGGCGCGTCGGCGGCGAGCTCGAGCTTGTGCAGCAACGCCTCCCGAACTTCAGCCGACATCAGCCCGGCGTCGTGATTTCCAGCGATGATCGTCAATGGCGTTCTTGCCGCCAGTTGCGCGCGTAAGGCGTCCGCCAACTGGCGATGTGCCGAGAGCAACGCCAGCACCGCCTCGACTGCGGAGCGGCCGGGCGCTTCCCACGACAGGTTGAAGACGTCACCTGCGAGTATGAACTCGTGACCCGAATTCTCGCGCATCAACCGAGCCAGATCGCTCACGGTGCCAGCCGACGCATCCGCCGACAAGTGCAAGTCACTGGTGACGATGAAGGGCTTCATGGACGGAACACGAGCGCGGCCGAGGCCGCATGATCTCGCCCAGCCTAGCATCGTCTCGTGCCTCCGGAGCGTCCGGCGGACACGCCGCAGAGCGTGACAATTTGCCCGGAAATGCGCAGCTCCCGAGCGGCGGGCGCGTCTCAAATGGCTCTTGGTCGAGGCACGGGTCCGTGTATGCTCTCGGCATCATGCACAAGGCTCTGGACCGCATTACCCTCGAGACCGAAAAGCTCGTGGGCAAAGCCGTCAATCGTGTCTGGCCGTTGTACCAGAAGTACAACGAGCGTTTTCCCGGTGGTCGTCTACAGCCCAAGTGGGCGCCCGCGCCACTCTTGCGAAAGAAAGAACGGACCGCGCCGCAACTCGGCTGGCCGCGCACGACCGATTCGCTCTGCCCTCGCTGCGTGAAAGAGGTTCGGGACGCGGTCCTCTCCGGCGCGGAAGATCTGCGCGAGTTCGTCGAGGGCAACCCGGGTGAAATCAAAGCCGAGATCTTGGAGCGTGACGGCCAGATCCTGATGTTGAAGACCTGCCCCAAGCATGGCGAGTTTTCGGACGTCATCAGCGTCGATCCTTCGTTCATGGCTCGCATCGAGGGCCTATTTCCGGGTCGTGATTTCGAAGCACCCAAGAGCAAGCTGCGTAACCATGGCAGCTCGACCATCAAGTACGGCCGCGGCTCGGTGCTCACGGTCGATCTGACCAACCGTTGCAACATGATGTGCGATCCGTGCTTCATGGACGCCAATCAAGTCGGCTTCGTGCACGAGCTGGAGTGGTCCGACATCAAGCAGATTTTGGACGACAGCTTGAACATCAAGCCGCGTCGCCAGCTCAGCGTGCAATTTTCGGGCGGTGAGCCCACGCTCAGCCCGTACTTCCTGGACTCGATCAAGTACGCGCGGGACGTCGGCTATTTCTGTGTGCAATGCGCCAGTAACGGCGTCATGTTCGCGCAAGACTTGGACTTCTGCCACGCAGCAAAACGCGCGGGTCTGAGGCTTTGCTACCTGCAATTCGACGGCGTCACCAACGAGGCCAACAGCCACCGCAAGGTCGGCAACTTGTTCGACGTGAAGCTGCGCGCGATCGAGAACCTAGCCGCCGCGGGGATCGACGTCGTGCTCGTGGTCACGGTCGTCAACGGCGTCAACAACGAGCAGGTCGGTCCGATCGTGCAATTTGCCATCGACAACGCCGACAAGGTGACGGTCGTCTCGTTTCAACCCGTCAGCTTCACCGGCCGTGATGAAGACGTCGACGATGCGCGTCGAAAGCGTGAGCGTTACACGCTCAGTCATTTGGTCCATGACCTACATGATCAACTGCAAGTCACCGAGCCAATGCGGGACTGGTTTCCGCTCTCGGCGATGAACCCGTTCAGTGACGTGGTCGATCTGCTGCTCGGTCAAAGCGCGGAGTTCGGAGCACTCAAATGCGGCTGCCACCCGAACTGCGGTATCGGCACGGCCTTGCTCGTGAACAAGCGCACCAAGCAGATGGTACCGGTGTCGCAGTTCTTGAACCTCGATCAGGTGCTGCTCGATCTGCAGGGAATCGCCGATGCCGGGCAGTCCAAAGCACAGACCATCACCGGCATTGCGCTCTCGCTGCTCCGCAACTTCAACCCGGAAAAGGCGCCTCCGGGCTATAGCTTCACCGAATTCACGCGCCAATTCCTGAGTCAGATCGGCGCCAACGGTTCGAAAGTGGGCGAAAGTGAAGGGGACGCTCGCAAGTTCGAGTGGCGCTTCTTGTTCGTGGCCGGCATGTGGTTTCAGGACCTGTTCAACTACGACTTCCGGCGCACCGAGATGTGCATCATTCCGTACGGCACGCAGATGGGGGAGATCTCCTTTTGCGCTTACAACACCGGCGTCGGCTTCCGGCAAATCATCGAGAAGATGAAACGAACTGCCACCGTTGCGGAGTGGTACAAGACTCGCGGTCGGCACCCGGTGTACGCCAAGAATCAACAGTTGCCCTTGCCTGAAGGTCCACTGACCGTGATCACCCGCGAGCAGCCACCACCACCAGCTTCACCCTTCGCTGACGGTCGGAAACGCTTGCGTCTCGTGTCGTAGCTTCGAACAGCGCGCAGTCGAGCGGCGGCCCGTCGCAGTTGGGTGTTTCGTGCTCGAAACGCGAGGCGCGGGCACGCCTGTCGTTCGCCCAGTCGAGATTCGCGCTCGGGTCCGACGCCAGGTTCGAGGAAAGTACTCATCCAAGCCGGTTCACCGCGAATCGACCTTTCGGGTTTCTCAGTCACCCATCAGGGTGACTGAGAAATTACTCATCCTCACTCGTCTCGCGATCACTCCGGATCGTGATTTATCACTCCTATGACTTTGGCGCACTTGGCGGCCTTGCTGGTGCTGATCGCGGCTATTACTGCTGCTACAGCGCCTTTCCCGCGGTGCCCATGGATCGACCGAGTTTGCGCTTCACCCTGAGCCGCCACAACAGCCTGGCCGAAGTCGAGCGTTTCGTGGAAACGCTCGCAGACGTAATCGCGCCTCGCGCGCGGCTGGCCGCCGCAGTGGCAGTAGCGATCTGAGGCTGCTCCGGCGGCTTACGTTTCGCGGAGATCCACAGGCCCGTCGAAGGGTGGTCTTTGCATCTCTCCGAAGCGACAGACGCGCGCGCCGGGCAGTGCACGGCTGAGGGCCTGGCGCTGAGCGGGCTCTCCAGCAAAGGCGCAGCTCGTGAGCAGCGGTCGATACGGCGCGAGCATGGCGAGCGGATCTGGCGTCGCCACCACGTGCATGTTCCTGCCCGTCGGCGGCAGCAACCACCGACCCTGCTCGCCCAGGCTCACGAAGCCGGGGCCGGCTTCGAAGACTTCACCCATGAAAATCGCGGTGTCGCGATACTTCGCTTGCTCGCTCAGCTCTTGTGTCGTGAGCTGTCCACGCGGCACTCGCCGTGCGAGCTGTTCGAGTTCGCGCGCGAGCGCGCGCGCCAATGCGCTGACGGCGGCAGGCTCCGCGTTCACCAGCAGCACGCGCGGGCTCAGGCAGCCGCGCTGATCGAACAGGGCGACGTCTTCGGCGAGACCGCCGAGCAGCGTGCCGAGATCCGACTCGTCGGGCATCCCATCGAGAATTGCCACGCCGAAGCCCGAGCCGTGCGCGTGCAACGCAACGCCCGACGGCAAGGTCGTCGCCACGTCAGCCATCGTCTCGTCACTGCCGTAGGCCCACAGGCGATCACCCGCGCTCGGCGACAGCTCACGGACGAGTCGAAACGCGCCCGGTGCGCCAGCCAAGAGCAGCTCGGCCATTTCCGGTTCACGGCGCGATGCGCGCACGCGCACCTCCGCCGAGGCAGCAAGGCCAATCGCGATCGCGCGGTGGGCAGCGACGAACACGTTGGCCGAGAGCAGCACGTGAGCGACCTGGGCCGTGGGAGTCGAGCGAATCAAGGCCGAGATTTCCGGCTCGCTCGGCGCAATCTCCAAACAGCGCTGGAGCGCAAAGTCGACCCCGGCCGGTGAAAGCCCGCTCGAAGCAACGAGCCGCTCGCGCGCATGGCGGCCGCGTTCGCTCGACGGGTCGAGCAGCGAACGCGCCGATTCGAACAGTGGTTCGAGCCGAGCTCTCCGTGCTTCGTACGTCAGATCGCTCATCGTGCAACGCTTGCCATGAATTCTTCGATCGCCAAAGAGCAGCCGCGGGGCGGCGCGCCGGTCGCGCGACCGAGCAGCACGATGCCGCCCTCCACGCGCTGCACGCGATCTTGGGTTTGGATGGCGAGCGCAGAATCGACGTTGCCGAGATCGACGATGCGCGCGATGCCGACTTCGCCGTGCGGTACTGGTTCGAGCGTCGAGGGGTCGACTGGCACGACGCGCAGCCAGGGCGGCTCGGCATACACGCCGCTCTGGCCGCGGCGCTCGCGCGCGAGCGCCGACCCAGGCACGCTGGCTTCGTACATTTGGCTGGTCAGCTCGGTCATCCCGTATTCGCCGACGATCCGTGCGTGATCGATGCAGAATGCGCGGGCCAGCGCAGCGCGCAGCTCGGACGGCTCGATTTCCCTAGTTTTACCCTTGAAACCACCGGTTTGCATGACCACTGCGCCGGCGGGCAGCGGCAGCGTTCGCTCTCCGAGCGCGTCGAGCAAGCCGACCAACGCGAACGACGTGGCGAGCACGAGCAGCGTCTCTCCGCGCTTCGTGGCTCGCTCCGCGGCCCGTTCCAGAGCGGTCAGATCCACCCCGCGATCGTCGATTAGCCAGCGCTCGTGGGTGCGCACGTCGAATGGACCGCGCTGTTCGAAATCGACCATGAACATGGCCATCATGTGTCCCAGCGACGAAGTCGGCGGCTCGTCGAGCAGCGGTGCGAGCGCCACCACGTGGTGGGGACGTTCGTTCGAGAGCAGTGCGGAGCGGCCGAACTGCAACGCCAACTCGTGATAGGTTTCAGTGACACGCATGGCGTGCATGCCGCGCGCCCCGCTGGTCGTGCCGCTGGTGAAGAAGCGCAAGCGGTCCTCGCTTTCGGGATGCAGCGCGACCCGCGCCAAGCGGAAAGCGTCACAGGGCACGCCCGGAATGTCGTCCACGCGGGTCAGCGAATTGCCTCGGCTTTTGCACAGGCGTGCGAAGCCCGCCGAGAATTGTCGCTGAAATGCCGCAATTTCTAGGGCAAGCTCCGAAAACGAGCGAGAGCGGTCACCGGTCGCAAAGCGCCGGACGGCTCGATGCAAATCATCCGATTGAGCGTTGCGCGTCATGCGCCGAAGAGTCCCATGCTGAGTTCGAGGGCAGACACGAAGCCGTCGAGCAAGGATTCCGAGATCGTGAGTGGTGGCGTGAGCACCAACACCTCACGCCGGCCACCACCGGTCGAGGTGATGTAACCTCGCTCGAGCATGCGGACGGCAAGTTGCGTGGCTCGGCCGGGCCGGTCTCCGAGGTCGATGGCGATCATGAGACCCGCGCCGCGCACGGTCGCTTTCGAAAATCGACCGAGCTGGCTGTGCAAGGTCGAGAGCAGTCGACCGCCGACCGACGTCGCGCGCTCCGGCAGCCGTTCGCGTGAGATCACGTCCAAGGTGGCGAGGGCCGCGCCGCAAGCCAGCGCGTTACCCGCAAAAGTCGAAGTGTGCACGACCTCTGCGTCACGACGCCAGGCTTCGAGCACCTGTCCGCGGCCGATCACGGCGCTGATCGGCAAGCCCCCGCCGAGGCCTTTGCCCAGGCACAGCAAGTCCGGCACGAACTCCGGACTGAGCGAATAGAGCATTTTTCCGGAGCGCCCGAGGCCGGTCCAGATCTCATCGGCGATCGAAAGCGCGCTCGCCTCACGTGCGAGCTTGCCCAGTTCAGGGAGGAACTCGGGCGGCGGAACGACTACGCCCCCGCGGCCGAGGATCGGCTCGACCAAGATCGCGCCCACCGTGCCGATCGAAAGGGCACTTCGAACCTCGCTCAGTACGCGATCCAGATCGCTTGCCCGTGCCGGATAGTCGACGAAGTGCACGTGCGGGTTGAGCTGTTCGGCAAACGGAGCTCGGTAGCTCTCGCGCAGGCCACACGCGGCGAGCGGTGCGTGACTGAGGCCGTGATAGGCGCCACCGAACGCAAGCACGCCCGGTTTTCCGGTGAACAACAGCGCGCTCTTCAAGGCTGCGGTGATCGCATCGGCGCCCGATTGACCGAGGATCACCCGGGCGTTCGGATCCGGGTGCAACGCCGCCAGCCGCTCGAGCAACGCGATCTTGGCGTCCGCGGGAAACACGTCACCCAGCGCCATCAGCAAGCGCTGAGACTGAAAGTCGAGCATGCGCAGCACACTCGGGTGCGAATGGCCGAGCAACATAGCCCCGAAACCAGCGGCAAAATCGACGTAACGGTTGGAGTCGACGTCGATCACGTTCGAGCCCTTGGCGCTCGCATAGACGATGCCCGCGGGCGGCGCGCGCAGATCACCCGGCTCGTGCCGCGGCTTGGGACCCATGGGCGCTGCGCGGTGTGCATGGCGCACGAGCCAACTGCGCGAGGACGGTCCCGGTGGGCGGCTCAGGATCTTGGGCTCGTCTTGGCCGGGCTCGATTTCCAACGGTGGCGGGATCTCGCTAAAACTCATGCGCGCCCCCGCCGACTAGCACGAAAATTGACCGCACCCGGGGTGTGCGCCCTAGAAACGCACACCCCGGGTGCGGTCGACATTGGCCGCACCCGGGGTGTGCGCCCCGGAAGCGCACACCCCGGGTGCGGCAGCGCGGTGGGTCGCGCCGCTCTTGGTGCGGCCCAGCGAGCTGCGTTTTCGGCTGCGGGCAGCAGTGCGTGCCGCGAGCGCCCCCATTCAAGCCCCGGGCCGCGCCGAGACCGCTCTGGGCTACGAGCACACGCGGTTGCGGCCGCCGCGCTTCGCTTGGTACAGCTTTTCGTCCGCGCGTTGGATGAGATCGGTCGCTGCTTTGTCGTCTTGCAGGAGCGCGCAGCCGATGCTGATCGTGACCGGGATTTGTTCACCCTGGAAACTGAAGCCGTGGCCGCCGACGCGCGTGCGCAGATTTTCGGCCAGCGCCACCGCGCCCGCCAGCGACGTTTCCGGCAGCACGATCACGAATTCTTCGCCGCCGTAGCGAGCAAACACTTCATCCCGGCGAATCCGGTCTTGCACGATGCGCGCGAGTTCACGCAGCACGTGGTCGCCCGCCAAGTGCCCATATTGGTCGTTGATGCGCTTGAAGAAGTCGATGTCGAACATCAACACGCTGAGATCGCGTTCGTAGCGCCGCGCGCGAATCAGCTCTTTTTCGAGCGCTTCGAACAGGTATCGCTTGTTGTGGATCTGCGTCAGGCCATCCACGATCGTCATGCGATAGATCTCTTCGTGGTACTTGGCTTCGGCGTCGGCTCCGGACAAGAACTTCAGAATGGACGGACCGACCTTGATGCGATCACCATTGGTGAGCAGCGCTTCGCGAGCGATCTGCTCTTCGTTCAAGTAGGTGCCGTTGGTCGAGCCGTCATCGACCGCGTACCAAGCGCTCGTGCGCCGCTCGAAGTGCGCGTGCCGACGCGAGACAGAGTCACCCTCGAGCACGATGTGATTATCGGCGCCCCGGCCCACGCGCAGTGGACTGCGATCGAGCACGAAGCGCTTTCCCAGAAGGCCGGGCTCGGCCGTGTAAATCACCACCAAGCAGTCGTTGCTAGGCGCGTCGTCAGGCGGTGGTGCCTGCACTACCTGGGTGACTCTGGTTTTTTCGTCGTATTCGCTCACGAACGCGGCCTCTCGCGCGCAACTTCAGCAGAGTCGGAATCCTAGCTGGTTAGGCCAGCTTAGGGCTGCCGACAAGCCTCGTACCTTGCTTGAGCGCGGGCAGCTATCGGAAGTGATTTCCATGTAATTCCCGAACACTCCAACTTAGCTTGGGGCAGAAGATTCCGTCAAGCCAACGCTCGCCGTTCCTCCCGAATCTGTCCTGTACTCGGCGCTCCAATCCCCCACGCTCCCCCCGCGCGCCCACGTGTACGTGCGCGGGGTCGCCCTCGGCGGGCCCGTTTCCGCGGCGCCAGCAGCCTCGCATGAGATAGGGACGCAGGACGAAGAAGTTTCTTCATTTCTCTCGTCTTCGCTCCCCGTCCTTCTGTCGCTTTCGCCTTGCCTCGCCTTCTCCCCCCAACTCCTGTCCTCGGATTGGCCTCGGACTTGTCGGTTTGTCGAACTGAATCACTGGGTTTGCCCGGAATCCAGCCAGGCAAGACGTTGCGTTGCCGGCGAGTGGCGAAAACCGCCACCTGTGCGGCGTTCAGCGACTCACTCGCACGCGCTCAACTCTTGCTGGGCGTTGGCTCGTTTTGAGACAACGCAAAGTGCAGCGCTGAAGCAATGCGAATTTCGCGGAGGCGGCCGTTCGCTTCGGGGACCGCGCAACGGCCGCAGATGCGACGAGAGTGTCGTGCCTGCTGGCGGAGCGAGTAGCACCAACAGCCAAGGTTGGATGTCTACCGTGCGCGCTATGCGCGCCCGACGACCGACTCTGCAGCTGCAATCCGAGGCTCGCTGCCGTCGAGTCCGTGCCGGCCCCCGCCGCGCCAATCACGCCCGCGCCAGCAACGCCCGCCACGCCGCCGAGTGCCAAGACGTGCCGCCACTCTCTGGCCGTCCGTTCCGCCTGAGCCGCCTGAGCCG